>JABAOH010005002.1_pt2 | contig 13435 bp, 9 predicted proteins | sample 7062181 | NCBI WGS metagenome assembly JABAOH01 (sample SAMN14538630, study PRJNA623070) | marine sediment metagenome | biome: marine biome [ENVO:00000428]; feature: marine pelagic biome [ENVO:01000023]; material: deep marine sediment [ENVO:00002113]; isolation source: pool of 5 deep marine... | reverse complement strand
TGATTATCGAAAGCGGCAACGAGACGACGACATCGGCCGTCTGTGAGTGCCTGGTCCATCGGAGCCCCTCCCGCTCGACATCGTACTGCAATGCAGTGGCGCGCAAAACCCGCCCGGTAACGTCCGCCGCCTGCAGGCCGTCGAGACCACCGTGCTCTGGTGCCTCGGGTGCAATTCTCCTATGATTCCGGCGCTCGGACTGCCCTCCGAGATCCGCTTCGAGACCCATGAGCGAGCATGACGACACACCGTCGAACTACGCTTCCAATGTACGAGCACAGTACGAAGCGTATCCATTTCCACTGCGCGATCCTCGCGACGAGGCCAAGCGTCTGGTGGTTGCCGAGCAGGAATGTCTCGGCAAGCTGAACCACTTCTGTTTCGGAGGGCGGCAGAGCTTCGGCGATGGCTTTCGCGTGCTCGTAGCCGGTGGAGGGACCGGCGATCACACGATTTTTCTCGCCGAGCAACTCCGCGATTACGACGCAAGCGTCACCTACGTCGACATCAGCCGATCGAGCATGGCCATCGCGCAGGAACGGGCTCGCGCCAGGGGGCTGAAAAACATCGAGTGGCACCATTCATCAATACTGGACCTCACATCTCTGAATCCAGCACCTTTCGATCTGGTGAGCTGTACCGGTGTCCTTCACCACTTGCCCGCGCCAGAGCGCGGTATCGAAGCCCTGCGTCGCGTGCTGGCACCTCAAGGCGCCATGAGTCTGATGCTGTACGGCAGAACGGGTCGGCTGCCCGTATACGCGGGCCAGGAGCTCATGCGGCTCGTCAACAGCGGCGTCGACGATGCCGCGCTCAAGATAAGGAACGCACGCGCCACAGTGCAGGCTCTGCCGGACACGAACTGGCTGCTGCGGGGGCAGGACGCCAAGGGCATAGTCAGGAACTTTCTCGAAGATGAGAGCAATCTTTACGATGTGCTCATTCACGAGCAGGACCGCGCTTACAGCGTGCCGGAGATTTACGACTTCCTTGCCGGCGCCGACCTCGAGCTTATCGAGTTCACGTCCTTTCACAGCGATCCGCCCTGCTTTCGTTACATGTACGATCCGATGCCGTGGATTACCGATTCAGACCTGGCATCGCACGTGGCAAAGCTGCCTCGCGCAACGCAGCAGGCCATTGCCGAGGCGATCCACTGCATGCTCACCTGCCATGCTTTCTACGCAGCACCCGGCTCGGAAGATCGCATTGCTTCGCCGGAAGATCTCGAGATGGTCCCGTTCTTCCTCTACTTCGACTCGAGCAGTCTTGCACAGCATTTTCGCGGTGCCTCTGGCCGCGAGTGCGGACTCAACTACAGGCAAAGCACCGTGCACTTTGAAGTCGGAAAGTACAGCGCACCCATGATGGCCGCAATCGACGGGTCACGCAGCCTCGCTGAGATGATCGACATGGTGCGTGCAGAAACCGGCGGTGTCGCAACGAAATCTGAGCTCCTGGAGGACTTCATGGCCTTTTATCGGCCGCTGAACTGTCTCGACATCCTCCTGCTCCGCCACCGCAGCGTCGCACCGTTTCGCGAGTATCCGCTCGAAGTGGTCGCCTGATCGGCGCAAGGCGCGATGTCCAAGCTGACCATAGGCATCGATGTCGGTGGCACATTCACCGACGTGTTCTGCTACGAGCACGCATCACGCAGCTTTCGCGTCGCCAAGGTGCCGACTACTCCCGCCGATCAGTCGCTAGCTTGCATCGAGGCGCTCGGCTCGCTGGTCGATTCGGCAACATCCGTTCAGACCATCGTTCATGGGACCACTATCGGCACCAACGCCGTGATCGAGCGAAAGGGCGCGCGCTGCGGGTTGATAACGACGCGCGGATTTCGCGATACCCTCGAGCTCGGTCGGCGAACGCGACCTCACGCATGGGGTCTCACGGGAAGCTTCGAGCCGCTGATCCCGCGCGATCTGCGCCTCGAAGTCCGCGAACGCATCGATGCGGACGGAAACGTCATCTCGGCTCTGGACGAGTCCGATGTCCAGGACGCCGTGAGGCGGCTGCTCGAGAACGGCGCCGAATCGCTGATCATTCACTTCATGCATTCCTATGTGAACCCAGTGCATGAGGAGCGCTGCGCGGAGATCGCTCGCACCATGTGGCCCAATCCTTATATCTCGCTCGGATCCCGGATCCTGCGCGAGATACGAGAGTTCGAACGGGTCAGCACAACCGCTTTGAACGGATATGTGCAGCCTCTGATGGCGCGGTATCTCTCCCGCCTGGGCGATGGTCTGAGCTCATTCAATTTCGCCGACGAGCTCCTCATCATGCAGGGCAACGGCGGAATGATGTCGGCGCAGGTCGCAGCCGAGCGCGCTGTCCAGACCGTGATGTCGGGCCCAGCGGCAGGCGCCATCGCCGCGGCCGGCCTGGCGGCGAACGCGGGATTCGCAAACGTCATCAGCTGTGACATGGGCGGCACGAGCTTCGATCTGACGCTCATTCGCAACGGGTTGCCCGTAACGACCACCGAAAAGGACATGGACTACTCGGTACCGCTGCGGGTGCCGTTGATCGACATCCACACAATCGGCGCCGGTGGCGGAAGCATCGCGGCGGTGAACGAAGGCGGGCTGCTGGAAGTAGGCCCGCAAAGCGCCGGTGCCGACCCGGGCCCTGTTTGCTACGGCAGGGGCGGCGACCAACCAACCGTCACCGACGCCAATGTTGTTCTCGGGCGCATCGATGTCGAGTCGATCACCGGAGCCGGGGTCGGCGATCGAGACCGCGTTCGCGCATGCATCGAGAGGGAAATTGGAGAAAAGCTCGGGCTCGACGCAGAGCATGCAGCAGCTGCAATCCTCGCGGTTGCCACGAATCAGATGGCGAATGCGGCACGCATGATCTCCATTGAGAAAGGTCACGACCCCCGGGAGTTCGTTCTATTTGCCTTCGGCGGCGCCGGCCCCCTGCATGCCACGGAGATCGCGCGAGAGCTCGGTGTGCCGAAGGTCATTGTTCCCCGATATCCGGGCATCACCTCGGCCCTGGGTTGCGTAATGGCCGACGTGCGCCACGACTACGTGCACTCTTTGCATCGACCCCTCGCCCAGGTGAACAGCGAAGAGGCCGACGCAATCTGCGCAGCACACCTCGGCGCCGGACGCGATCTGATCGAACGAGAGAACGTGGACGTCTCCGGAATCGACGTCATTCACGAGGCAGATCTGCTGTTCCGGGGCCAGAGCCACGTTTTTCGAGTGCCCGTGCAGAGCCCCGGCTTCGATCCGAAGCAGGTGCGTGCGAATTTCGAGCAGCTCTATCGCGAGCACTTCGACATCTCGCTGCCCGAGATGGTCGCCATCCTGGTCAGTCTGCGCACCACGGTCATCGGGCGCCGCTATCCCGTCGAAACGCGCGCATCTGCGCTCGCCGGCAATCAAAGTACAGGCGAGGCCCTGATCGGGCATCGCCCCGTCTGGTTCCACGGCGAATGGGTCGAAACCCGCATCTATCGAAGAGACGCTCTCGAGCACAACACCCGCATCGAGGGCCCCGCTATCATCGAGCAAAGCGATTCGACCGTGCCCATCGAGCCGGGCTGCCGTGGGTGCGTGGACGTATTCGGCAATCTGGTCATCGACGTGCCGCCGGCCGAGGTGTGGTCCGACTCGGCGCAGACGAGCGCCATCGACGCCGTCACCCTGGCGGTCGTCCAGAACGGCCTCAATCAGATAGCGAGCGAGATGGATCTCGTTCACCAGAAGACGTCATTCTCGCCGGTGATCTCCGAGGCGTTCGACCGATCGAACGGTATCTACGATCGCGAGACCGGCAAGATTATTGCGCAGGGCGAGCTCGGCCTGCCCATCTTCCTAGGTGTCATGCAGTCCACTACCGAAGCGGTAATCCGTCACCGCGACGACCTCGAGCCGGGCGACATCGTCATCGTGAACGATCCGTACTTTGGTGGCACACACCTGATGGACGTCAAGATGGTGAAGCCCTTTTTCTATCGTGACCGCCTGTGGGCCTATCTCTCGAACACCGGCCACTGGTCCGATACTGGAGGCATGGTGCCCGGTGGCTTCGCAGCGAGCGCCACGGAGGTGCACCAGGAGGGGCTGCGACTGCCGCCCGTCAAGCTCGTGCGTCGAGGGGAGCTCAGCCGGGACGTCGTCGACATCATCATGCACAACATCCGCGTTCCGGAGGAGCGCATGGGCGACATGCATGCGCAGCTGGGCGCGCTCAGCATCGGAGAGCAGCGGTTGACGGCGCTACTCGACAAGTACGGGGAGCGCACGGTATCGGCGGTGATCGAAGAGATGCGCGAGCGCTCGGAGCAACTGATGCGCGCGAACATCGCGACCATACCCGATGGTGAGTATCGGTTCGTGAGCTGCATGGACAGCGACGGTATTGACGATACGCTGCTCAAAGTCGACGTGATTGTCCGTGTCGACGGCTCGGAGATCTATTTCGATTTCTCGAACAGCAGCCCACCGTGCCGGGGACCGATGAACTCCGTCTGGGCGACTACCCTTGGCTCTGTCTACTGCGGCATGAAGCACGTGTTTCCCGCAGTGCCGATTAATTCCGGCTGTTTCATCCCAATTCATGTGCAGGAGCCACGAGGCACGTTTTTATATGCGGAATACCCGCGTCCGGTTGCCGGCTGCGCCGCGGAAACGTCTCAGCGCATCATGGAAGCCATGTTCGGCGCCCTCGGCCGGGCAATTCCGGATCGGATGTTTGCGGGCCCCGCCGGCACCAGCGGAAATTTCGCCCTCGGCGGCTACGATCCGGCGCGTCAGTCCGGCTTCGTCATGTATGTGTTCAGCGGTGGCGGCTATGGCGGCTGGCGGGGCGGCGATGGAATCAGCAACGGATGCTCGACAATCGGTATATCTAAGACCCAACCCGCTGAAGTGCTCGAGCAGCACTTTCCAGTGCTGTTCGAGGAGTACGCGTTGCGCGAGGGCTCCGCCGGCGCGGGTCGTTTCCGCGGTGGATTCGGCGTGAGTTACCGCGTCAAGCTTCTCAGAGGTGAGGCCAAGGCTTCCTTCATGATGGATCACGGTCGCACCGGGCCGTTCGGCATGCTCGGAGGACGCGACGGCGCGATGAACGATATCGAGATTTGCATCAGCGACCACGTGCGGCGCCCGATGCACGGATCCAAGGGCGACGGCTTCGAACTCGCGGCTGGCGACTGGGTCCAGGTGCGGACACCCGGAGGCGGCGGCTACGGCGACCCTCACGATCGGCCCCGCGAGCTTCTCGAACGCGATCTCGAGCGCGGCTACTTCGAGCGAAAAACGGCGAAATCCGACTACGGAAACGTGATCTGATCCACATTTTTCACTCTCGTTCGGCCCGGGTGGCGACCCCAGATCCGCGTGCCTATACTCAATTTCTCTGCCTCACTGATCGAAAATGCCATGGCCAACGAGAACATCGCTGACACGGTTAAGGATTTCATTACCACTGATCTGCTTCTCGACGCCGTGGAGATCGAGAACGACACCAGCCTCTTTCAGGGAAGGCTCATCGATTCCATGAACCTGGTTCAGCTCCTCTCGTTTCTCGAGACCAAATTCGGAATCAAGATTCCGACCCATGCAGTGACCGTAGAGAACCTCGACACCATCGACTCCATCGAGAAGCTCGTCAACAAGGTCCGCACTTGACGAAGTTCGAATCGGCGGCCAGAGAATTTCTGGCCGGCGCCACAGCTGCCAGCCCCCGAGCATTCCTGGTCAGCATTCTGCTCGGGGTGATGATTCTCGCGTCCCTAGAAGTAGCGCTTTCCAGAGGCTTACTGTGGCGCCTCGAGCCCGGGTGGTTGCTGAGCACCCCCTATGATGACTGGACACATGCAATGTGGGCTGTGAATCAGCTAAGCGAGAGCAGTGATGTCATACCGCTTTATCTGATAGGTGGGTCTGGCTCGAGGGAAGCGGTTATCAGCAATGAGTCTGTTGAACAAGCTCTCGCTGCTGGGAGCACGAAGAAGTATCGATTTCTCAATCTCGGGACTCGTAATCAGACATTCTTCGAAGCGATCATATTGATCGAGAATCTCCCTGACACGAAATCAGGGATGATCATATTTGGTCTAACACCACACTTTTTCACCGACGGCATCAGTGAAGCGCAGACCGCTGTCTATGGCACACGTTTTCCATTGTATTCGCACACACTTGTAAGAGCTCTCGATGCCATGGGAGTGCTGGATCATGCCGTGCTTCCGATCAACGTCATGCGCTACCGCGCAATGTTTGCGAACTACCTCAACAAACGTATCGCGGAAAAAACTTTCTTCGAGAAGCTTTCTTATCGAAATCACCTGTATGAGGGACTTCCGCCGAAGCGTGGAGACGAGCTGAGAGAATGGTTCAATCTCATTCGCTCTGACATGATTAAATACCCACACCATGCAATCCTCAACTTCGAGATGCTCGAAATAGCGATCGAGCTGGCTCAGAGGAAGGGTTACGAAGTACTACTCGTCGACTTGCCCAGAAATCCTGTGGGCGAAGAACCGCTTTACGGCCCCATTCTCGATTCTTATAACGAGAACATCGGAATTCTTGCCGAATCAAGAACGGTTGAGCATATCGATATGCATGCTCAATACCAATTTCCGCAGTCATATTTCTATGATCACCTCCATCAGATCGACAGTGCACGAGTGATATTTCAAGGTAAATTTGTCGAACTGATCCTCGAGAAAATGGATACGAAACTGTGATTTACCAGCAGTTTTGGTATCTGCCCTTTTTACTTGCTTCCTTGCTGGTCTACTGGCTTTTATGTAGAAACGTCAGAGCCAAGAAAATTTTTCTTCTCGCGGCCAGCATCGGTTTCCTGCTCTCTGTTCAGGTCGAGTTCACCCTCGTACTACTCGCATGGACCACTGCCATCTACTTCCTGTCCCGGCGCTTGCAAAATCCGAATGTCGAGAAGCGGGGCACTTTGCTCGCAATGGGTGTCGTCGCTGTTCTTTCCTACCTTGCCTTCTTCAAGTACTTACCGCCGTTACTTACTGCCGTATTCGGTACTACCAATACCGAACATGACGTTGATTGGCTGCATACTGGATTGATCCTTCCACTAGGCCTGTCTTATTTTACGTTCAAATTCTTACACTACATGATCAATGCTTACCGTGGAGAACTCGTAAAGCATAAACCCATAGATTTCTTTCTCTACACTGTTTTCTTCCCGATTGTGCCCGCCGGTCCCATAGAACGAGTCGAGCGCTTCGTGCAAAAGGCGCGCCTCAACTGGGATCCCGAAGCTTTTGTCTACGGCCTGCAGCGGATCACCCTGGGAGTCACGAAGAAGCTGCTCTTGGTTGACTCTATCCTGATTCATTACGTATCAGGTCAGGTAGCCTGGCAGCTGATGCAGCCGGGCTATGACGGCATTGAACTCGGGATGGTTTGGACATTTCTAATCGCGAGCTTCCTCTACGCTTACCTGGATTTCTCTGCATATACGGATATTGCGGTGGGCACCGCGAGATTGTTCGGATACACGATATGCGAGAATTTTCGATATCCGATCTTTCAGAGAAATCTGGCCGAGTTCTGGCAGCGCTGGCACATGTCTTTGAGCTCCTGGTGCCGCGACTATGTCTACATGCCGGTTCTCGGGCACTCGCGTAATCCGAAGCTCGCGCTTTATGCGAGCATGATGACCATCGGCGCGTGGCACCAGCTGAGCTTCAACTGGCTCGCCTGGGGAGCGTTGCACGCAACAGGCCTCGTCTGTCTGATGAAATGGCATCAGCTGCGAAGAAAGCTGAACGTCCCTTTGAGGCCCCAGGCGACCGTGCTTGGTCATATTGTCGGAGCCGCGCTGACCTTTGTTTTTGTCTGCTGGGTGTTTGCCTTCGTATCCATTCCTTCACCGGTGGCAGCGCTGCAGACCTTCCTCTTCGCCGTGACGGGCAAGGTGTGGCTGTGAGAGCAATCGGAAATGTCGTGCAGATAGTGGGGCTCGCACTGTGCTTCGTTGTCATCTTCTTCCTGTCCGGCCATCAGGAAGCCGCTTTCAGGTATATGGGGTTCTAGATCCGTGAACGCGCTCGAAATTATTCGAAAATCCGTCGAAGCTCATCGTCAGCGACCGGCTTATGAAGACGACGAGACGTCCCTGACATTCGGGGAGGTGTGGCAGCTCGCGCAGAATGTTGCCGGCCACCTGGTATCGTCGGGTATCGGCTCGAACGACCGTGTCGCATTGTTCCTGGAAGATGGCAGCGACGCTCTTTGCGCTCTCATAGGAATCTGGCTCGCGGGCGGCATACCCATACCAATCAACCGATCGCTCAATGAGGAGAAGATCGGCTTCATCATCAATCAGGCGGATCCTCACTGGGCCCTCGTTTCGCCCGAGGGGATTGGCGATCGCATTGCCGATTCGAAGCAAATCAGAATCGAGGGCGCCTCCGCATGTAAAACGGCGGAGATCAGAGTTCCAGATATTGCCTCCGACGATGACGCGATGATCCTCTACACCTCTGGCACGACCGGCGTTCCCAAAGGAGTGCTTCATTCGCATCATGCGCTTGCACTCAACGCGGTCGAGATGAGCGATTTCCTGGGCCTGTCGCCGACGGACCGCCTGTTTCTGAATATTCCCTTTTACTATTCGAACTCGATTTCTCATCTCTTGATGAGCCTCTTCAAGGGAAGCTGCATCTGCGCGACTTTTGGCTTCCTATTCGGTGACGCTCTCCTGAAGAAAGTCGCCGCGTTCAAAGCAACAGGGTTCGGCGGCGTGCCAGCCCACTACGTGCGCGTTGCAGATGCGTTGGAAGAGGGCGCCATTGCCCCCGAACTTCGCTTCCTGATGAATTCCGGCGACCATCTACCTATAAACGTTCTGAAAACTCTTCTCAAGGCTTTTCCTTCAGCAGAGTTTTACTGCGTTTACGGGATCTCGGAATGCGCACCCCGCGTCTGCTGTCTGCCTCCCGACAAGGTCACCGAGAAAATGGGCTCGGTGGGTCGTCCTCTGCCTTCCACTGAAATAGAGATCATCGACGAGAACGGCGCGCCGGCACGCACGGGCGAAATCGGTGAGGTCTATGTTCGCAGCGCCTGCCTGATGAAGGAGTATTTTCGGGCGCCGGAGGTCACAGCCGAGAGCATGACCGAGAAGGGCTTCAAGACCGGAGATCTCGGCTACGTCGACGAGGACGGCGATCTGTTTCTCACCGGGCGCAACGATGCCGTGTTCAAATCCGGCGGTGAGAAGGTGAGCTGCCGACTGATCGAGGAAACTCTGCGGGACAGTGAGCTTTTTCACGACTGCATGGAAGACGTCGTGGTGCTCGCCATGGAGGATCATTTCCTCGGTAAGGTTCCCTGTATCTATTACGTTTCCAGGCCCGGCAGCGACTTCGACCAAAGAGCCATCCGCCGTTATCTTTCATCGAAGCTGCCTCGATCCCATATACCGAGCGAATTCGTTGCGCTGCGCGAAATTCAGCGTTCGGCGAGCGGTAAGGTCGTCAAGGACGCGCTGCGGGATCCCGCCAACCGGATGTCCCCTGCCGGGAACGACTGACCTTGCACCGAGCGTCGCGCGAGGCCCCTGCCGCCCTGGCCACCCCCTATCGACGCGGCGATGCTTCCCCGAGCGTCGACGTAACCACGATCCGATCACAGGTTTGCAAGCCGTGCATCAGGCGGGGCTCAACCCGCCCGGCGCGCGTCCGAAAACCTCTATGGAGCACCCGGATTCGCGACAGAAGCAAGCTTGCGCATTGGTGGCAACGCCCACGGCCCGGCGCACAGGTTACCCGGGCTAAGGTCGCCGCCAGGACCGAACCCATGCATCGGAACAACACCCGGATTCTGCGAACGCTTCGCCACACGGCGGAGGAGATCCCGGCCATGAGCGGCGACTACGTCGTCGTTTGCGACGTGGGCGCCTACACTTTGAGCATGTGGTCTCATCACTGCAGTCGTACGATGCCGCTGGTGCCGGGCTTCGACGGACGCGAATCGGTGCTGCAGGTTCTTTGCCACGCCGAAGCTCCGGAGGACATGGTGTCGATCTGCAGCATCGGCCGTGACCGGCGCTCGCTCGAGGCACGCCCGGGCGCCGTTGCCTGGAATGAAGCTGCCGAAGCCGGTTGATCGTGATGCTCCGTATGACACCCACCAGCCACGGGCCACTATGAAGCGATCCGTTGCTCTCGCCTGCCTACTGATTCTCGTCGCAGCGCTGGCGGGTGCCTATTTGTCTCTCCATCGGCCGGAACATACGCTCAATGCGGTCGCAGTCGAACCGGCACCCCCCTTCCACGCGCTCATTTTCCGCTACGACACGGAGCTCACCAGCCGCCAGCAGCTCGAGCGCCTCGTCGAGCAGGACGAGCAGCTTGGGCTTCGCGCGAGTGCATTTCCACTCACACAAGATTTCCGACTCAACCGGAACGTTCTGTTCGAGTACTCGCAGCGTGCGGGCGAAGTGCAACTGCATGCCAGACCGATGCCCTGGGGACTCACCGATGCGTTTTCTCCAGNNTTCCAGAATCTGTTACCCGAGATCGACATATTCGAGTTCAACGGCTTCTATCCCGAAGGACTCTCATTGCACAGCACGACCAACCGCCTACCCTGGGACGACGACACGAACTACCGCATCATCGGTGCTGCCGCCGCCCGTGCGGGTTTTCGCTGGGTCAGCGTCACCAGCCAGGTATTCAGTATCGGTCCCGATCCGGCGAGAATGGATCCACGAAGATTCAATGCATTCGATCGGGAGGTGACGAGCGAGCAGCCGAGCCGTTGGGTGCGGGTTCGCACGGGATGGCGTTCCAGCCGATCGATTCTCGTCGTGCCGACATCCTGGCGCGATCACTACCGCAGCAATTCTTCGGATCCGGAAGACGTCCAGGAAATGTATGCGCGCATGCGCGAGGACATCGACAGACACTGGCGGGTCGCTAGGGAGCGTGGTCTGGCGCTCGTCCTGCTGCTGCATCCCGTAAAGTACGTGGGCAAACCCGTTCACGACGAACACTTCTTCGAGTTCAGACGCACCTTGCTCGAGCAGGCGAAGGCACTGGCGGTACCGGTGATGACGTTCTCCGATTACGCGAATCGGCTGACCTCGATGCAATGAGCGTGCTCACGCGAATCGCCGTCCTGCTGATACTCTCGGTGAGCGCCTGGGCGGGAGATCCTCGGCCGTCGGCGCTTTCGAAACTCGATGTGGGCGAGCGGGCACGACTTATGGAGGCGCTCGTGTGTCCTGCGCCGGTCTGGAACCGGCTCTCCGCCCTTGGGTTCGACACAGACACAGAAATCTCACCAACGCCCGACACGACCATGTGCTCACTCGCACTCGATGCGTTCTGCACCGCGAAACCCGATCACCGAGCTTGCCGCGAGCGCAGCCCCACGGGTGCTTACGCCGGGTACTACTTGATGCGCTACACCATGCCGGTGGTAGTCATGCTGCGCGAAGGCCTGCGCGACCCGACGGCCGACAAGGCGTTCGTGGAGGCCGGGCTCGACAGCATTTTCAGGCTCCTGGAGCTGATGCGTCCGGGTCTGCGCGGCTGCCAAAACCTTCCCGGTGTGCGCACCTGGTGCACCGCCGCCGACGGGTCGTACCTGGCCGTTCCGACTCACCGGGCGGCAGTGGCGTACCTGGCTGCGGAAGGTCTGCGCCTGCTCGCCGAGTGTCGTGCACGGGGGGCGGCCTGCCCACTGCCGGCCGCTCGACTCGATCCCGCTCTGGTACGGTGGTTCGACGTCCTGCTCTGGGATCACGCCCTGCTCGAAGGCACGGGGCTTCGCAACTCCCTCACCCAGCACGTGCGCACCCAGCCAGCGGCGGGGGGACGCCTCCAGCAGCTTCGAGATTCTTTCGTGGCGCCCGCGACCAACATCCCGAGGTTCCGATTCGCCACCGACGGCTGGTGGATGGCGGTTGCTGCAAATCTTCTCAGCGTGGACAGCTTACTCGCAGGCAAGGATGACCCGCGGGCGGTGGCGCTAACTGACCGGCAGCGTGCGGCGCTTCGATCGCTGGTGACCCTCGGTGCGGAAGTCTTGAAGCAACGCGGCGAGCGCACGTGGCTTCGAGATTTTCGCGGCAACGAGGCGCAGGGACTGCAGTTCGATGCGAAGCTCTGGGATGGCCACGAGTACCGTCGATTCAGCGCCGTCAACGATGGTCCGCGACCGTTCTCCACCATTGTCGATGCAAGCGGCGCGACACCGAGAGTCGTATACGCCGGCGCCGAAGAATCGCGTGCCGAGAACGTTGGCCTCGACAGCGGTCACTACCGCCGACTCACGTGGCTGTTTCAGACTCTGAACGACGTGCAGGATTCGCTGGAGGCCGACTGGGTGGACAATGAGATGCTCAAGGGGGTCGCAAGCCAGTTCGCCTACGCCGTTCACTGGCATCCCTGCCACCATGGACGCGTCGATGGATGCGCAGCGGAACCGACTGCCGGCGACCTCGAGAGCGTACCGCAGTTCGTGAACTACGTATCGGGACAACGTGGATGGTACCGTCTGACGCCGACCCAGCCGTGCGATGCCGGTGTGCCGCCATACGGTTTCTCCACGCTGATGGCTATCTCGGAAAATCTGTGGTGGGCAAAATTCAACAACGATGTCGGGCGCATCTGGGCGCGACTCGACGTCGTCGTAGATCGGGCAAACCTACCGGCCCCGTCGCAAGGCGACACCGTCCAGTGCGGTGCCAACGAGGGCCAGATCGAATGGGGAAAAACCTATCATCGGATGGTATTCCGGCCTGACGGTCATCTCAGCAGACACGGGCTCGGCTTCTACGCGATGAAATACTGGGCCGAGCTTGCCCTACAGGATCGCTAGAAAAATGACCCGCGTAGCATACGCCGAGGACACGCTGGGCGCCGGCATTCGATCCCGCTTTCTGGAAAACGTGAACGGTCTCACGATGCACGTCCTTGAAGCCGGGTTCGAGGACAACAACCGCCCATGCATTCTCCTCCTTCATGGCTTCCCGGAGCTCGCCTACAGCTGGCGAAAGGTGATGCCGTCCCTGGCCGCGGCCGGCTTCCACGTGGTCGCGCCGGATCAAAGGGGCTACGGGCGCACCACCGGCTGGGACGGCGACTACGACGGCGACGTCGGAACCTTCCGCATCCTCAACCTGGTCAGGGACACCCTGGGACTGGTCGCAGGCCTCGGCCGCCGCTCGGTGGCGTGCGTCGTCGGCCACGATTTCGGCTCGCCCGTGGCCGCCTGGTGCGCGCTCATCAGACCGGACGTCTTTCGATCCGTCGTGCTGATGAGCGCCCCCTTCGCGGGCCCACCGTCGCTCCCCCTCGGGCCCTCGAAGCCACCGCCGGCCGACACCATTCACGACGACCTGGCGGCGCTGGATCCGCCGCGCAAACACTACCAATGGTATTACTCCTCGCGCGACGCCGATGACGAGATGA
>JABAOH010199937.1_pt1 | contig 13444 bp, 14 predicted proteins | sample 7062181 | NCBI WGS metagenome assembly JABAOH01 (sample SAMN14538630, study PRJNA623070) | marine sediment metagenome | biome: marine biome [ENVO:00000428]; feature: marine pelagic biome [ENVO:01000023]; material: deep marine sediment [ENVO:00002113]; isolation source: pool of 5 deep marine... | reverse complement strand
GTAGTTACAGCCAACAAAGCCCTCCTTGCGCATTATAGCAAATCCATCTTTGGAGAAGCAGCAAAAAAAGGAGTAGAAGTAGGTTTTGAAGCGAGTGTCGGAGGCGGAATACCTATAATCAAGTCCACACAAGAGAGTTATGCTGCAAATAATATCCTCTCTATTCATGGAATAATGAACGGTACATCAAACTACATACTTTCTACCATGACTGAGCACGGATCTGAGTTTGAAGACGTTCTAAAAGATGCTCAGGAAAAAGGTTATGCCGAGGCTGACCCCTCATTTGACATAGATGGTGTGGATGCAGCGCATAAGCTATCTATTCTTATAATGCTTTCATTCGGAACATTCCTGAATTTCGACAAGATTTACGTTGAGGGGATAAGAAATATCACCTCTTTAGACATAGCTTATGCAGATGAACTGGGATATGTAATAAAACTCTTGGCAATCGCTAAATCCCGGAACCAGGGGCTTGAAGCCGGTGTATATCCTGCTCTGGTAAGAAAAGGTACTCAGCTTGCAGATGTATCTGACGCTTTTAATGCAATCTATGTAGTAGGAGACGCTTTAGGACCAACGATGCTCTATGGCATGGGCGCTGGAATGATGCCGACAGCTAGCGCGGTTGTGAGCGACATAATTGGTGTTGCAAAGCATCTTAGCCTTGGAAACACACACCCCACAACGCCGCGTCCCTATGGAAGCAAAGCAAGCGCAGAGCTAATTAAAATGAGCGAAACAACCTCGAAGTACTATCTAAGGTTTCAGGCTGCTGACATTCCCGGAATACTGGGCAATATCACAAGCTGTCTTGGCAGACACAATATAAGCATTGAATCCGTGATTCAAAAGAGCAGACATTTGGGCGGCGGAGATGTACCTGTTGTTATTATGACCCATGAGGCCAGAGAAAAGGATTTATTGTCAGCACTGAAACAAATAAGCAGATACAAAGCGATAACAGGTAAAACTAGCTTCATCAGAATAGAAGAGCTTTAGGTGAACCACAATGACAGATAAGTCAGGTGGGAAAAAGAAAGTCGATTACAAAGAAATTTTCGATGCCTTCCCAGAGAGCATTATCATTTTAGATAGTAACTTTTCAGTATTGGACATGAATGACAATGCCGAAAGCACCTTTAGGATATCAAGGGAAAAAACCATTGGGAAAAGCTCCAAAAGATTCATACCACTTGAGCTTGAAGACCTTTCTAGGAGAGCTCTACAGGAAGAAAGAACAATATTCGGAGATGAAATAAACCCCACTTTAAAAGGCGGAGATAAAATTTCTATACAAGCCATTGCATCACCCTTATACAACAGCAAAGGCAACATAGCCGGGGTCATATTGCAGATTAAAGATATGGCCGCTACAAAATTTCTTAGCCGAAAGAGCATTCAGGAGATATCCACTTTAAGGTTTGAAACTCTCATGCTGGGCCTTGCGCATGAACTCAAAAACCCCCTAAGCGGAATTAGGGGAGCAGCTCAGCTGCTTGCGGATGAGGCGGAGAGCAAAGAGGCCATAAAATGTGCGGAAATAATAACCAAAGAAGCCGACAGGCTCAGATCTCTATTGGATTCTTTAAAGCAATTAGAGCCTTTTTCCGATGAGGCTCTGGAGCCTACGGATATTCATGACATTCTTATGGAAATCGTATATCTCGAATCTCTTTCTGATGAGCATAGAGATATTCAATACAAGCAGAACTATGATATTACGCTCCCTGCTGTAAAGTGTGACAGAAATTCGCTTAAGCAGGTATTTTTAAACCTTATAAAAAATGCCTCTCAGGCAATTGAGACTAAAGGAGAAATAGAGATTTCGACAAGATGGATTACTGAGCACAAGCTCAAGGGCCAAAAAGCTATATCCGTAGATATTAAAGATAACGGAGGCGGAATACCTGCGGATTCTCTGGAAAAAATCTTCAGTCCCTTTTATACTACAAGGAAAGAAGGATCTGGATTAGGTTTATTCCTGGCATATCATGTAGTGGCAAAACATGGGGGAGCAATACTTGTAGAAAGTGAGGTGGGCAGGGGAACGGTATTTAAAGTTTATCTACCCGTTACAACAAAATAGAAGAGCTTACAAGCAAACAATTTATGAAGAAGAAAATCTTAGTTGTAGACGATGAAGAAAGTATTAGATGGGTGCTCGGCAAATGTCTGGAAAAGGAAGGATACGCCGTTGAATACGGAGAGAACGGCTCTCAGGGTATTGAAAAAGCAACATCCGGTACCTTTTCTGCTGTAATCCTCGACATTACAATGCCGGACTTGACTGGGTTTGATGTGCTTAATGACATAAGATCAGACGGTATAGATGTACNNTATGACTATATAGCCAAGCCGTTTGACCTTGATGAAGTGAAGATTACCGTTGCAAGAGCGATAGAGAGTTACGAGAACTCTAAAAAACTGGATATGCTGCTGGACGAGGATAGCGAGGAAGACACCTTACAGGATATAGTCGGCCAGTCGCCAGCCATGCTCAATATTTATAAAATGATAGGAAGAGTGGCCGAGAGGGATATTACGGTTCTTGTAAACGGGGAGAGCGGCACCGGTAAGGAATTGGTTGCAAGAGCCATTCACTCAAACAGCATCAGAAGAAATAAAAAGCTGGTCGCCGTAAACATAGCAGCGATTCCCAAAGATCTGCTTGAAAGCGAACTGTTCGGATATCAAAAGGGGGCATTCACTGGCGCTTCAATCTCTAGACAAGGCCGTTTTGAAGAAGCTGACGGCGGCACACTTCACTTGGATGAAATCGGAGATATGCCAAACGAGCTTCAAACTAAGCTGCTCCGTATTCTGGAAGAAAAGAAACTCTACCGTCTGGGCAGTGAGAAACCCTCTCATATTGACGTAAGAATAATTGCATCAACGAATAAGAACCTTGAAAAAGAAGTAGAGGATGGAAATTTCAGAGAAGATTTATATTACAGACTGAATGCAATCACCATTAAAATTCCCCCTCTCAGAAACAGGATTGAGGATGTGATTCCGCTCGCCGAGCATTTCTTATATAAATACGGACAGGAGCTAGGAGTAGGCACAAGGACTCTTTCAGACGAAGCTAAAGAAACCATACTGAGCTACAACTGGCCCGGTAATGTTAGAGAACTTGAGAACATAATTAAGCGAATCCTTGTTCTTTCCTCCGATACTGTTATCACAAAAGATACCTTACTAGATGCTGCTCCGCACCTGGAGGGCAAACTTAGAAGCGACCAGGAATCTCTGGACAACTTAATTAAGAATGAGCTGAATATCCTTCTTGATACTAAAGATGGGGAATCTACTGAGAAGGTCTATGAAACTATTATTAAGAAGGTGGAAAAACCCCTTATTGAACTTGTCCTGGATATAACAAATGGAAATAAAAAGAAAGCAGCTTCGATTCTAGGAATAAATAGAAATACGCTATCAAAAAAGATGGAAGAATTAGGATTTCAAGATAAGGATTCAGATTAACTAATTTTTTAGTATTTTCTCCATAGTTTCAAGCCCCTGCTTTGCAGCTTCCTGTTCAGCCTGTTTCTTATTTCTCCCCTTACCTTTACCAAAAGATTTTCTCCCTAGTTTTACCTCAATATGAAAACTCTTATTATGAGGGGGGCCTTCTTCAAGAACTACTTTGTATTTAGGAACCTTCTTATACTTTCTTTGAGCAACCTCTTGTAGTTTTGTTTTGTAGTCCTTAAATATTTCTTTATCACCGTTTAGGCAATTCTTAAGCAGTGTGGTTATGATCTTATATACTTTCCTGTAGCCGCCGTCCAAAAAAATTGCGCCGATCACTGCCTCAAAAGTGCCGGACAAATTAGACTCCCTTTCCCTTCCGCCGGTATTCTCCTCACCCTTGCCAAGGAGCATCTGTTTATCAATTTTGAGCTCACGTGCAAAATGTGCAAAATTCATCCGGCTCACTATGGAGCTGCGCATCTTTGAAAGTTTGCCCTCTGAGGCATCGGGATAGCGTTTATAGAGGACATCGGCAACAACAAAGCCCAGCACCGCGTCTCCGAGAAACTCAAGTCTCTCATTACTTTCAACAGAGGTCTCATTTGCGTAGGAACTGTGTGTAAGTGCTGTTCTAAGGAGTTCTAGATCTTTGAATTTATAATCTAGTTTTTTTTCAATCATTGACTTAAAAAATTATCATTAAGAAGGACTAAAATCAATAATAGCCACAAATTTAGGCCCTATTTAGACTGGGTAATACCTGGATAAAATTAAATAAAGAAACTGAAAAATCATTCGGTATACTATGAGCTACTAATTCCAAATAAGACTACATTTACGAGGTGCTAAGATGGTTAATAGAAAAATAGTTGCAATCACAGCAAGTTTTATTTTTGCATTCCTTTATGCATACAACACAAATGCTCAAAGCAACAAATATGAGCAGCAGACTTTGAGCGTAAGCGGCAACGGAGAGGTCTATATAACTCCTGATATAGCAAACATAAGTTTTTCGGTAGAGACAATAGGAAAAAACGCTGCAGCAGCAGTAAAAGAGAATTCAGACAAAACAAATAAAGTAATAGAGGCCCTAAAATCTCAAATTGGGAAAGACGATAAACTCTCTACATCGCGCTACAATTTGTCACCTATATACGAGTACAATAACCAAACTAAGAAATCTGAGTTTAAAGGCTATAAAGTAACTAACACCGTATCTGTAAAAACATACAACCTAGAGAATATTGGAAATCTAATCGACTCAGCTGCTCAGGCCGGATCTAACAGCATTGAAGGGCTTTCATTCGACACTACAAACAGAGACGACTACAGACGGGAAGCTCTGGCTAAAGCTGTACAAGATGCAAAAGCTACGGCAGATGAGGTTGCAAATGCTGCGGGGGTAAAAATAACTACAATTTACCAAATATCCCCTTCATACAGCTACCCGATACCTGTGCATAAATATGATATGGCAAGAATGGAAGCTGCTGCCCCGCCGCCCACGCCCATAGAGCCGGGTGAGATTTCAATTAAGGCATCTGTCAATATGGTGTTTGGTATAGAGTAGGCATTAATCAGAAGAAGAGCATTCTTCACACGAGCACATATTCCTTAAAAATTCAAACGTGTATATGCCTGTGTCGTGTTTATCGTTCCAGTGGAATTTGTATGCATAATTTCCAACAGGCTCTATCTCTATAGGTCTAATATTAGCCGGCTTAATCTGAAGAGGAATTTTTCTTTTAAAGGGGAGCTTACCGTCCTTGCTGTTTTTCCTTAGCTGCCTGCATGTAGCACACGGGCACTCCTGTCTTAAATCGTCATACAGGTAGATGCTTTCATGACCGTCCTCCCAGACTATCATTGCCGTTGTATCACTGAACTCTATTATTTCCTTAGGAATGTATTTCAAGACCCCGTGTGTGTCCTTTGAAATTTTTGTATAGTTTACCTAAATATAATACTGTCTGAATATATAGCTCAATTTTTGGTCAAATTGAGGGATTTTCATTGCGGGATTGCAGGGAAAACTGTATAATCCNNAAACTGTATAATCCATATCTAATGGAAATGGATGTTGCTGCAGTGGTAGCCGAGTGGATTCAGCAATCAAGAAAGATAGTTGTTTTAACCGGAGAGGAGCTGTCTTCAGAGTCTGGACTGCCCGATTTTATGGGCTCGGGAATAAACCCGCATATTAGAGATTTTAGAGAAAATAAAGAAGTAAAGGCTAATTACTGGAAAAAAATCAAGGAGTTCTACCCCTCGATAGTAAACGCTGAGCCTAGCCCGTCTCATCAGGCCCTATCAGAGCTTGAGATGATCTCCGGAGTAGACAGTATTTTCACCCAGGCCACATATGGGCTCCACCACAAGGCTGGAAGCTCAAATGTTATTGAGTTAAACAGCACCATACTTTGGGTCACGTGCATGAGCTGCGGTAAAGACTACTCTACGGATGAAATCTTAACGATAATTGAGAAGGGAGATGAAATTCCCAGATGCGCCGAATGCGGAAGCGACCAGCTGAAACCTCCGCTTTCTTTTCCAGGACAGCCCCCGCCGCATTGGGAAGTAAGAGAAGCCTGGATCAAGCTGCATCAGGCGGATCTTTTTATAATAGCAGGAGCATCACTGGAGCATGAGCCTGTGGCTTCTTATCCATTTCTAGCAAAGGAAAGAAATATCAAAGTAGTAATAATTAGCGAAAATCAGAGTCCGGCAGATGAGTATGTTGACGCTGTTATATACGGGAAGCCTTCAGATGTACTTCCATACATAGTAAGTAAAATCAAAGAAGGAATTACAATCACATAGCTCGCTGCTGTTAAAGCTAAATTAGTCTGCAATAATTAATCTTGAACTATAGCGCTTAGGAGAAAGAATGGCTAAAGAAAAATCAACCTCAGATGAAGTAAAAAAATACGTATCAAATATTGACCGGGATATATACACCGTAAGCAACATCCCGGAGGAAGTTATTGCAGTAATATTCGCTTATGTGAGCAGGAGCCCTAAAGGGTTTAGAGAAAACATCGGGACTGTTATACAGGAAGAGCAGCTCGGGCAGGAAAGAGCAGCTAAATTCCACGAGAAATGGGTATTGAACTACGGCCACGCCTCCGTTGCGGAGCACGCTGCGGTTCATGTTGGAATAGAGAAAGTATCCCGCCTATTCTCATCCATACTTGAGCTCTCAAACGAGTACATATCGTTTACGGAATACTCCCAAAGATATCAGAGCCCGGTTAAAGGGGATTTTTTCACACCTAAAGAGCTTGATCAACATAGCGGGTTAAAAAACAGTTATGTAGAACTCAACAACTACCAGTACGACCTCTATTCCGAGCTGAACGACAAGCTATTTGAATTTCTAAAAGATACTGTTCCTACACCGCAAGGCATGGAAGAGAGAATACACCACAGGGCGCTTGAGAAAGTGGCGTTTGAGGATGCAAGGTATGCGCTTAATCTTGCCACTTATACAAATCTTGGTATGACGGCAAATGCGAGAGCCATTGAGGACTCATTGACCAAGCTGCTCTCCAGCCGGTACTCAGAAGTGCGAGACAGGGCTCAGGAGATAAAAGAAGAAGTCAGGTTTTCTGTTCCTACCTTAGTAAAATACGCAAATGAGAATGAATACATAACACAAACAAGAGAATCAATAGATGAAATAACCCGGCTAATAGTAGATCAGGATATTTCACCGGATCAGAACAAATCATATGAAGTAAATCTATTGAACTGGACCGGCAAAGACTCCCCCAATCCTGAGATTGAGGCAATAAACACTATGGCAAAAGCAATACTTTTTGAGCACTCTCAAGCGAGTTATGCGGAAATAAACCGGGCATTAGACGGTAAAAACCCTGATGAGAAACTGGTCATACTAAAAAAATCCTTGGAGAAATTAGGCAAGTTCGATAACCCGGTAAACGCACTCAAGCTTGTTCAGTATGAAGTGGAATTTGTAATAAGCGAGGCCTGCTGGCACCAGCTCCTGCGCCATAGGAAAGTCAACTGGATCGTACAAGAGCCCGGAATCGAAAGCGGCATCACGGTTCCGCCGCATGTTGAAAAATCCGGGACTGAAGAGTTGTTAAGGAAAGCAGTCTCCGAGAGTGAAAATTTATACAAAGAGCTACATCGAGATAATCTGAAAGAGGTTGCCAGCTATGTTGTCACAAATGCGCATAACCGAAGGATGCTTGGAAATTTTGACCTCTGGGAGCTGTACCATCTAATTAACTTAAGAATGTCCGAAGGCGCCCAGTGGGATATAAAGAACATAACCGGTATTCTGGCTGACAAAATAGCAGTGCACCACCCTAATCTAGTAGGAGCTGCTCTTAAGAGAGTCGATTAGGACCTCCGATGAAGATAACAAAATGTGATTACTGCGGACAAGAGATCACTATGAAAACCGATATTTGCCCTGCGTGTGGGGAAAAAATCGGGATAAAAATAGGCGGCATAGGTGGACTTACGAGGAGAATAATTTTCTTCCTCATGGCGGTATATGTTATTTATTCTGCAATTAAATTTTTCTTAGAAACCTAATATGGCGAACCAAGAGCACTTAAAAAACATTAAGCAAGGTGTAGAGCACTGGAACAGCTGGAGAGAAGAGAACCCGGCCGAGGTGCCTGATCTTGCCTGGGCCAATCTCGTAGGCATTGACCTAAGCGGTGCAAACCTGGAAGGTGCAAATATGAAGCTTGCCTTCTGCAGGGGAGGAAACCTGCACGGAATTAATTTTAAGAATGCAAACCTCTATGGCATCAATCTTGAGGAATCAAACTCAAAAGAGGCAGATATGGAGGGCGCAAACCTGGAAGGCGCTCATCTAAGAAAAGCAGACCTGAGTAATGCCAATATGAGAGGGACAAACATGAAGCTCACTAACCTGCAGCACACTATCCTAACAAATGCAGATCTAACAGGAGCCTCAAAACTTACCCTTGAGCAGTTTGAAGAGGTTGCATCAATATCGGGGGCCAAACTGGACTTAAACATTGCGGACCAGATTAAAGATAAACTGCCTGATCTGCATAATTCAAACGATTAAATAAGCCCCGCTTGACTATAGGGGCTGTATCTAAAATACTTCTACAAATGGAAGACCATCCTTCATTTAAAGAACTACTACGAAACAAGATCTATACGGTTTCTGAAATCACTGCCAGAATCAAGGAAACTATTGAGGAAGAGATAGGCTTTGAGTATGTGTGGATCGTAGGGGAAGTATCAAACTTTAGAGGAAACTACGCAAGCGGGCATTGGTATTTTTCGTTAAAGGACAACGAGACTCAAATATCTGCCGTGTGCTTTAAATGGGCTAATCAGTATTTGAAATTTGTTCCTGAAGACACGATGGAGGTTATCTGCTGCGGGCAAATTAGCGTATATGAGAAACAGGGTTCGTATCAAATAAATGTCAGATACATCGAGCCAAAGGGTGTGGGCGCACAAGCCCTTGCGCTCGAGCAGCTAAAAGAAAAGCTCCTAAAGGAAGGACTGTTTGATGAGGATAGAAAGCGCCCGCTTCCCTACCTCGCAAGAAAAATCGGCATAGTTACATCTCCAACAGGCGCTGCACTGCAAGACATTCTCAAGGTATTGGATAGGAGATTTCCAAATCTGGATATATTAATATCTCCAACTAGGGTGCAGGGGGATGAGGCTCCGGCAGAAATTGTTCAAGCTCTTGGCAGGTTGCATAAACAGGATATAGATGTCGTTATTCTAACGCGCGGCGGGGGTTCAAAAGAAGACCTTTGGGCCTTTAATGATGAAGCGGTGGCAAGACAGATTGCCAAGTCGCCGGTACCTGTAATCTCCGCGGTGGGGCATGAGATTGATATTACAATTGCCGATTTAGTGGCGGACATAAGAGCAGCAACTCCTTCTATGGCAGCTGAGATCGCAGCCAGGGAAAAAGCTGCGCTCAAAGAGGGTATAAACTATATAGCCGAGCAAATCGCCTATGCTCTGAATAGTAGAGTTGAGATATTGGCAAGGGAGATTGACCAACTTGAGTCAGAGTTTCTGCATTCAATACAAATAAAGCTCGATTCATCCTCATCCGAGCTCTCAAGGCTTGCCGGAAATCTTGATGCGCTAAGCCCTCTAAAAGTGCTTGAGCGAGGCTATAGCATTACCCAGAAACTCCCCAAAAAGGAAATAATAAAGGATTCCAAAAAGCTTAAGAAGGGTGATGAGGTGCTGATAAGCTTAGCCAAGGGTGAGGCTAAGTGCACTGTGAAAGAGACAAAAAGTTAACCGGCTAAATTACTCAACTCAGGCACTTCTAAAAAACTAACACCTGAGCTCAAAAACAGGTTTTGCACTTCTTGGCTTGGAGGATGGTCGGTAAATATATATTTAATCCTCTCGCCTAAATCCTTTCTAATTTTCTTTTCTTGAGATACGCCGTTTAAATTAGACAGAGTCCTGTGGTATATGTCATGCAACCCTTCTTTGGTTTCAAATAGAATAGTCGGCATTACTTCAAGAATATCCTCGTAAAAATCCTTCCTAGACTCGGCCATTGCGGCTCTTGTACACATATAGAAAGTAAGATAGTTGATAAAAGTAGAGAAAGGGCTTGCGGCAGTCATATATGAGAACGACTGATCTTCTATACCAATTTGAGAGTACTTATCCGAAGCGCGGGAAAGTATATCCATAAACGAGCCTTGTGTAACTTCAATAGTGCTGTTTGAATCAACAAAAATCACAGCCAAATTATCCGGGCCTACATTCTTTGAGGCCTCAAGCAATTCATCATGCAGCTGCTTTCTCTTCATCAACCCGGACTTTTGAACAAGCTTGAAATTAATAATCTTCTCATGCTTGATCCTTATATTGTCAAAGAAAACTATTCTCTCCACATTTTGCGGCTCACTTGCACAGTCTACAATCTCTTTTAACAGACTTTCCTGCTCTAGGAATATAGTTTTTGCCTTGAGTTTATTTGCGGTCTCTTTGATTTGATCAACAGATGCCCCTTGAGCAAGCGGTACTACAACTCCGCCAAGATGATAGACTGCAATCTCTGTAGCTATGGCATCTAGATTGTTAGAAGATGCAATTACCGCAATATCTCCTGACTTAAACCCTGTATCCATCAAAAAACTTGCAATATTCTTTACTTCCCTGTCAAAATCAAGCCATGTAATCTGCTTCCAGCTCCATCCGTCTCTTCGTTGGAATAATAGTCTGGTCCCGTGTTCCTTTACCCTATCTTCTACCAGCCCTGGTATAGTCCTTTTGCTCATATAAAATACCTTTCGATTTTCTTAGAATATTTTTTGGAGATACCGTGTAAAATATACAATAAAACTTATAATTTGAAACCATGAAACGCATAGAAAAATTAAAGCCGCATAAAAGCGAGCTCCTGGATATAGCAAAAGAGGTAGTCACAGAGTTAAGAGAGGCCGGCCACAAGTCATACTGCGTCGGAGGATGTGCCAGAGACACACTACTCGGTATAGCGCCATACGAGTATGATATAACTACCAGTGCCACCCCGGATGAGATATGTGAGATATTTCCACACACTGTGCCCATAGGCGCCAGCTTTGGCGTGATTTTAGTTATTATGGGTAAATACCAATTCGAAGTAGCAACTTTTAGAAAAGACCAGAGCTATACTGACGGCAGACACCCTGACAGCGTAGTATATAGCAACAATGAGCAAGAGGACGTTCTTAGACGAGACTTTACAATAAACGGGATGCTGTATGACCCTATCAGCGAAGAGGTCATAGACTACGTAGATGGAATTTCAGATGTTAACAGCAAAATAGTTAGAACCATTGGAGACCCTTATCTGCGTTTTAATGAAGATAAACTCAGGATGATGAGGGCCATAAGATTCAGCGCAAGATATAAATTTGAGCTCGATTTGGATACTTTCCATGCAATAGAGGAACTCGCAGCAGACATAACACAAGTGAGCAGTGAAAGAATTAGGGATGAGATACTAAAAATTATTACCCAGCCCAATCCCGGACATGGAATTAGGATGTTATCGGAAAGCGGACTGCTTAAATACGTGCTTCCTGACGTGGAAGTGATGAGGGGAGTAGAGCAGCCCCCTGAGTTTCACCCCGAAGGGGACGTGTTTGTTCATACTTGCTTAGTACTCGACAAATTATTTGAGGACCAGTCAGGTGTTGTCTCTCCGGAGCTTGCTATGGCAGCACTGCTTCATGATGTTGGCAAGCCTCCAACGTTTTCCGTATCAGACAGAATCAGATTTAACGGCCACGACCGGCTGGGGGCTGATATGTCCAAGACTATCTGTAAGGAACTCAAATTTTCCAAGAAACAGATAGAAATCATCTATGCTCTAATTAAAGAACATCTGAAGTTTAAAGACGTGTTCAAGATGAAAAAGAGTACGCTTAAGCGTTTTATAGGAATGCCGAATTTTGAAGAACACATGGCACTTCACCTAGCAGACTGCAAGGCTAGTCATGGTATGACCCAAGCCTATGATTTTATAATGGAGAAGTTTGATGAGTTTGAAGATGAAGAGATAAAACCCACTCCTCTTCTAAGCGGTAAAGAACTAATCGAGATGGGGTATGAACCTGGCCCTCTTTTCACCGAAATACTTGATTATGTCGAAGAAGCTCAGCTTGAGGGCACCATTCAAAATACAGAAGAGGCAAAACATCTGGTTACTGAGAAGTATTCTTCAAAAAAAAATTAAATTCCACACCACACAACTTGCCCTATTCTTCAAAAAATAGAGACAGCTTGAAAAAAACGGTTCTATTTTCCGGAAAATAGGACAAGCACTGAATAGGGGGAAGCATGAATAAGCTTCCCCCAGCAGTATTTATATTTTTCCTTGAAGCAAGAATGCTATGAGAAGTGCGTAAATAACGAGTGACTCGATAAGAGCAAGACCAATAATCATTGGTGTTAGGATCTTCGAGCTTGCACCAGGATTCCTTGCAATTCCGCTTAATGCCGCAGCAGTTGCCCGTCCCTGTCCTAATCCGGCAACACCGGCTGCAATTCCGATTCCAAGTCCAGCACCTAGAGCAAGTCCTAGCTTTGTTAACTCGCCACCTTCTGCAGCGTGAGCTGATTCAGGAACAAAAGCTGCAATCATAGCAATTCCAAATATCGATAGCAATGATAACGCCTTTTTCATTTGTCTACCTCCTTTTCGTTGAGTAGGTTGTTTTTATGATAATTCTTTTTTCCAAAATTTATTCTATATCTGTATCATGCGCTACTGCGAGAGAGATATATATCGCCGATAGCACTGTAAAGATAAATGCCTGTAACAATGATACGAATATTCCCAAACCGACAAAAATTGCGGGGATAATGTAGTGTATCAGGTTCGTAAATACTCCAAGAACCATATGGTCACCCGTGATGTTCATAAACAGCCTGAGCGAGAGTGAAACAGGGCGTACGAAATGACTTATTAACTCGATTACGAACATGAGAGGTGCAAGGAATATCACGGGACCTGCAAAGTGCTTAATATATTCAATGCCGTTTTCTTTAAAGCCATAGTAGTTATACATAATGAAAATCACAATACCGCATGCAACAGGGACGTTAAAGTTGCCTGTTGGGGGTAAGAAACCAGGGACAATGCCAAGAAGATTTGCAAACATTATAAAGAAGAATGAACCGCCCAGGAGAGGAAAATATTTTTTAGCCTTCTCCCTTGAGCCGAGCATGTTGGTAAATAGATCAAAGAGGAAATCAATAGTAAGAATCTCAAATATTGTTCTTACAGAAAATTTCTCATCGGGAAGCACCGAGTCATCGCTTGTGAGAATGCTTCTTATTTTCAACCCTGCCAAGAGTAAGAGTATTAATACTACTATTGAACCAAGTATATAGTCGTATTTGTCTAAACCGAGTAGAGTAAACCAGCTAAAGTGATCCATTTGTGCTCCTTCTTAAGCTTTCTCCG
>JABAOH010032738.1_pt4 | contig 13444 bp, 14 predicted proteins | sample 7062181 | NCBI WGS metagenome assembly JABAOH01 (sample SAMN14538630, study PRJNA623070) | marine sediment metagenome | biome: marine biome [ENVO:00000428]; feature: marine pelagic biome [ENVO:01000023]; material: deep marine sediment [ENVO:00002113]; isolation source: pool of 5 deep marine... | reverse complement strand
ATCCGGATTGGAACCGGAGGAGAAAGATCCTTCACCCCGGAACATTCAATGCGAATCCGATCTCTGCCGCTGCGGGAGTCGAAACGCTGAAGATCATCGCCCGGGGAGGGGTGATTCCGAAAGCCAACGAAAACGCCCAGAATATCCGCAAAACCCTCAACCAGGTGATCTCCGACCATGCCATAAATTGGTGTGCCCATGGGGAACACTCCATTGTCCACCTCCTCATGAACCATCACTGCCCTCGAGAGGAAGCCTGTGACCGGGCCCGGTGCACCTACGACTACAGATTGGTCTATGAAAAGGACCCCATCCTTTTGACGTCGTTCCGCAATGCCATGCTGAACTGCGGCGTCGATTCGGTCGGCGATCACTGGTGGATTTCCTGTTTTCACTCAGATGGGGTTGTCGAAAAAACGGGTGAGGCCTTTGACCGGGCACTCAAGATGCTTAAGGAAAGCCTACCAGATCGTTTTGAAATGAGATAGGATTTAGGGGGAGAGAGGAACAGCGTGAAAATTGCCCACTGATCAGGAGTCTCGAGGTGGAAAGAAAAACGCCTAGGCATCGTGGTTTCATCTTTATGAGGGGTAGGAAGGTGGAATTCGACCTACCCCAGGGCTGGGAGATGATTTCCCAGTCCTCGCCAGGAAAACTATCAATGACTGAACGTTCAACCGAGGGACTCGTCAAGGATTCTCTGGAAAATCCGATCGGATCCAAAAGAATCCAGGATCTTGCTACTCCCACTTCAAAAGTGGCTATCCTCGTGGACGATGACACCCGGCCAACACCCGTGAGAGAGGTTTTGCCAGTTGTTCTTGAGGTCGTGAGGGACTGTAAGGTACCCAGGAAAAACATCGACATCGTCATCGCCGTGGGCACCCACCCGCCCATGCTCGGAGAAAAACTCGAGAGACGTGTTGGGGGCCAGATCCTCAAGAACTACCGAACGACAAACCACGACAGCTGGTCTCCCGACCTCGTTCCGGTCGGCAGAGTGAGGGATATTGAGATCCGAATCAATCCCATCGTCGCTCAAGCGGACCTCAAAATCGGTATTGGTTCCAATCTCCCTCATCCCTTTGCTGGATTCGGTGGGGGCCCCAAGATCGCCGTGCCTGGAATCTGTGGATACGACACCATTCGTGAACATCACACGAGCACCTTGATCGAACCAGGATCCTACCTCGGTAGGGTGACCGGGAACCCGTTCTATGAGTTCATTCGCAAAGCATCTGAACTGTTGGAACTAAACTATGCGATCGATTGTGTCCTCGACGCTGACGGTCGAGCTGTCGCGGTTTTCTCAGGCCACCCCCTCGAGGCACACGAGACAGGGATTCTAAGATGCCGGGAGATCTATGGACTCAAGGTCGACCAGCAGGCCGATGTAACGATTGCTTCGGCCTATCCACATGAGGAGGGACCCCAGATCATGAAGCCCATTCTCCCGGCGGTAATGGCGACCCGAGAGGGAGGCACGCTCATACTGGCCGCATCCTGTGAGGGAGGGTTGGCACAGCCGTTTTTGCAGATGTTCGATCTGGTTCAGTCCCAAAACCCCGGAAATCCCATGAAGACGGTTCTCGATCATATGAGAGGACGGAAGGCATTTGTTCCCAATAGTCCCATGGACTTCAACTGCGCGATTCAGGTGACCATCGCTTGCCTGAGGGAAATTAACGTCATTCTCGTTTCAGAAAACGTGACCGAGGCAGAGGCCTCCCGAATTGGATTCAAACACGCCAGGGACTTGGAAACAGCCATGAACATGGCCCGAGGCATACACGGTGAAGCAAAAGTCGGCGTTTTCGCTGCCGGGGGGATCGTGTTACCACTGGTACAAAAGGAGGTCGATCTCTTCCGATCCGAGAGGGCTTAATGTCAACAAACTCGCCTTTTGCTCCAACTAGGGCTTTCTCTCGCACGCTCTCCCACCTTGTCCCACTGTATCGGGATCGAGCCCACGGCTTATGTCCGTTGTCAGTGGTCAGTTGTCAGGATAGTCAGGTCCCTGACAAAGGATGTGGATCACATGAGCCCCGCTTCGCATCTCTATCAGTTTAATGATGCTAACCTCGGAGCGACAAACCACGGACAAGGAACAACGGACAATATATCCTGAGGATTCACCTCAAGAGCTCTGGGTCTCTGCGCACTCTGTCAGAGATAGAAAGTATTCGCCAAGGTTTGTTTGGGAAAACCGCCTAGCGATCGCTCAACGTGATTTTTCTTCCAAAAGCAATTCCGAGTGGAACGAACTTCGGTAGAAGAGGCGAGATTTATCGATCAAAAAGACGCCTGTGAAGGGCCGAGATGAATTTCGGCGTGGTCCCACAGCACCCTCCGACGAGATTAACCCCTTCCTCGACGATGGCCTGAACGTCGTCGGCAAACTCTTCAGGGTCCTGATCGTAAATAGTCTCCCCATCTTTGAGTCGAGGCTTTCCGGCATTGGGCTGAATGATGACCGGGAGGCTTGTGGCGTCTCTGAGAACTCTCGCTAGGGGGATCATCTCCCGACTCCCTAAGGTACAGTTCGCTCCAACCACATCAACCCCTTCACTTTCCAAGGCCTTCGCACAGACCTCGGGCGTCTCTCCCATCATCGTGAAGTATCCTCGGTTCTTACTTTCATAGGTCATGGACACAAAGACAGGGCAATCAGCGACCTTTCGCACCCCTCTCAATGCGGCCAGAGCCTCCTGGAGACTGAACATGGTTTCCACAATGATAAGATCCACCTGTCCTGAAGCGAGGGCCTTGGCCTGCTCGGCAAAGATTTCTTCCATCTCCTGGGCGGTAACAGTTCCGAGAGGAGCGATCAATTCTCCGGAGGGGCCCATATCCCCTGCCACGAATCGATGGGGAGGTCTCACCGCTTTGGCCAGTTGAGCGCCTTGCGTGTTGAGTTGGAATACGTCACGATCGAGATTCTTTTTCTTCAGCTTTAAGCGATTCGCCCCAAAACTGTTCGTCAACACGACATCAGAGCCCGCCTCAAAGTAGCGCTTGTGGACTGATTTGACCTTTTCAGGCGCTTCAAGATTCCATCTCTCAGGCAGATCTCCGCTCGGAAGTCCCTCGGCCATCAGAGTGGTCCCTAGGGCCCCATCAAAAAGAACGGTCCGCTTCTTCACAAGACCAAGAATGTCATCCTGGCGATATGTTGTCATCACGCTCTCCTAAATCGATTATGAAAAATTGCCGGGTTTCTGGAGAGATCTCTTGTCCCTGAGTGACACTTGGGGAGGAAGGCACTCCCCTGCCGTCCCGCCAACAGCGGGAATATCTTTACCACAAAAGCATGGGAGAGAAGCGCAAGGAAATTCCCTTATAACAGATGCTTGGAAAACATGCAATTCATCGAGAACAAGGAGTTACAGATAAAGTGCTCTCTTATCTCCAGGAACTGCTTCTTGGGGATTCAACCGTGCTACGAGACGGGTCCCTCGTAAAGGTGATAGGTCTTATAGATTCGTCCCCCAAGCATCTCTATCCCCCGGCGCATCAGCGTGTTATCCTCCAGGATCCACGACAATTCGCTCCGTTCAAACCCTTTTTCGAGCCCCCTCTTGAAGGTTTCCAAATAGAGCAGTCCCTCGATTCCCCGTTTCTGATATTCATATTTGACGCCGAGAAGCATCGTCCGAAGGTCCCTGATCTTCCGAGAATAGTAGAGAAACTTGAAGGCACCCGTCAGTCCGATCTTTCCATTTAATCGCTTGAGGACCTGATTGTAATCTGGAAAAGAGGCGATAAACGCCACCCCTTCACCTCCGACTTCTGCGATCAGCACCAGATCTTCGACGACTAAAGGCTTCAATCGAGAAGCCAAAAAACCGATCTCCGATTCTGTGAGCGGCACAAAACCCCAATTGCCTCTCCAGGCATTGTTATAGATGTCCCTGATAATCTGGAGCTCCTCGTTCATATTTCTCAGCCGGATTGGACGAATCATAAGATCGGGCAGTCTCTTTCGAATTCGTTTGGCAGACGCTTCCAATTTCTCTGGCGGCACATCGGTTTCAATGAGATAGGCATACAGGTCCTTACATTTCTTTAGACCGCATGCCGTGATCAAATCGACATAATAAGGGGGATTATAGGGCATCATCAACACCGGAGCCTTGTCAAAACTGTCCGCGAGGAGGCCGCACTCATCGTTTGTCGAGGGATTGAACGGGCCCCGCACGGTCTTCATCCCCCGGGCCTCGCCCCATCCCCTAACCCTGTTAATGAGCGCCCCAGCAACATCTGGATCGTTGACGGACTCAAAAAAACCAAAAAAAACAGCCTCATCGTTGGTCAGGTTCACATAGCTTTTGTCCAGAATCGCGGCCACCCGCCCAACGGTCTCGTTTCCTCTCCGCGCCAGAAAAAGTTCCATCTCCCCGTGTTCAAAAAAAGGGTATCGGGGGCTAAACATGAACATCTGTTCCTTAATCAAAGGTGGAACCCAGAGGGAATCATTGTTGTAGATTTTCCATGGGAAATGAATGAATTCCTTGACCCCCTGTTTCCCCACCGCTTTATCGATAGTAATCTGTTGAGCCACCTTCCCTCCTCCCTAGGGAGTCTTTATCAAATCACGCCTGTGGCTCTCGCAACCTCTCCAAAGGCCTCAAGGACCTCGCTCAGATGCTCTTGGGTATGAGTTGCCATGTAACTGGTTCGTAAAAGCTCTCTCCCTGTCGGGACTGCCGGACTGATAACGGGGTTTACAAAAACCCCTAAATCCGATAGGCCCCGGCACATGGCATACACCTTCTCGGTGTCCTTTACGATGACCGGGATAACCGGGGTCTCACTCACACCCGTATCAAGACCGAGTTCGTTGAATCCCTGGTTCATCTTTCGGGTGTTCTCCCAGAGTCTTTGCCGCAAATCTGGCTCGTCACGAATCACATCGAGACAGGCGCTGACCACTGCCACGAGTACCGGAGGAAGACTGGCACTGAAAATCTGAGAACGACTCAGGTGCTTGATCCAGTCGACCACCTTTTGGGGCCCCGCGACGAACCCTCCCACGGCTGCAAGGGATTTACTGAAGGTTCCCATAACGAGGTCCGCACCGTCTTCTATGCCGAAGTGTTCTTCCGTTCCCCTTCCCTCTCTGCCAAGCACCCCAATGGCATGCGCATCATCCAGAAAAATCCGGGCTCCATGTTCTCTGGCCAGCTCCACCACTTCGGGGAGCTTGATAATGTCACCTTCCATGCTGAACACGCCATCGACAATGATCAGTTTTGCTCGACCGGCCTCCTTTTGGAGAATTCGCTCCAGGTCGTTCATGTCATTATGTCGAAACTTGACCAACTGGCCAAAAGAAAGACGTGCACCATCGATGATACTCGCATGGTCGTACTGATCAATGATCACCAGGTCATTCCGACCAATCAATGAGGAAATTCCCCCCAGATTCGCCTGATACCCGGTGGCAAAGACAACCGCAGCCTCCTTGCCAACAAAGGCGGCAAGCTTCTCCTCGAGTTCATCGTGAATCACAAGATTGCCATTGAGGAACCTCGAACCCGCACATCCGGTTCCATACTTCTCAATGGCGCTGATGGCCGCCTCCTTGATCCGTGGATGGGTTGTTAGGCCGAGGTAGTTGTTGGACCCGATCATGATCATTCGTCGACCGTTGAGCGTCACCTCTGGTCCCTGAGGAGAGTCGAGACCCCTGAAGAAGAAGTAGGCTCCTCTGGCTTTCGTCTCCTCCACCCCGTTGAATGCAAAACACTTTTCAAGTATGTCCATTGTAACCATCTCCTACTGTTTTATCCATCCCTCTGCTCGATACCAGTCGACTGTCGTGGCAATCCCTTTTTTCAGATCATAGGATACGGAAAGATCCAATTCGGACATTGCCTTGGTGGAATCACAGCACCAATTCGCCTGGATGAGCTCTTGATATCTCTCTTTTCCAAATATGCTGGGCCTCCCGGATCGTCTGGAGATCAAATCAGCCAGGCCTGCAGACCAGCGAAAAACACTGACTGGAAGTCTCAAATGAATCGTCCGAACCCCCAAAGCCCCGGCGATTGTGTTGCCCAAATCACGCCAGGTGTGAGTATCTCCATCAGAAACAAAGAAGATCTCTCCGCTCAGAATTTCCTTCCGACCGGCCATCATGAGGGCCGAAACCAGATCACCCACAAAGCAGAGGCTGAGCCGTTGTTCCATTCCCCAAAGACCGATTTGTATCCCCATCCCAATAGATCGAAAGAGGGGCAAGAAATCCCGATCCCTTGGCCCATAGACCGCACAGGCTCGAAGAATAACGACGCTCAGTCGGTCGCGGACCGTAAGCAGGGCCTCTTCACCCCGCCGTTTGCTCCACCCGTAATGTGAAACCGGCAGGCATGGATCGGTCTCTACTGAAAGCCCATCATCTTTGCAGGGACCGACCGCCGCCTGACTCGAGAGGTAAATAAAACGTTCAAGGTTCGGGTTTCTTTCGCTGCAAGCCCGAATGAGGTTCTCAGTTCCCGACGTATTTGTATCGTAAAACGCGGTATGGTGCGTCGCCTTACTAATGCCAGCCAAATGGTAGATCTGGTCCACACCTTCAACGGCCGACGTGAGAGAAGGAAAGTCTGCACAATCTCCGTGGACGATCTCAATGTCGAGCCCTTGGATCCATTGATGCGAACTTTCCTTTCGAACAAGGCAACGAACCGCATCGCCCTGGTCGAGAAGCGCCTGGACCAGATGGCTTCCGATGAAACCTGTTCCTCCAGTGACCAGCGACTTCCTGGACGCCATAGACTCCGGTTGAAATGATAGGGTACGTCAAAAAGTGTTACGATTGTATTGGCTTATGAGAAGAAAGGCAATACAAAAATTCCAAACCTATTCTCATCTATCGGCCTTGTCAAGTCTCGCTGCAAACCTTATGATATCGGAAAAGAGAGAAGCTTATGAAGCTGAAGGTTTTTCTTCTCCTGAATCTTGGACTGATCTTTGTAACTTCGAGCGGCGCTCAACCCCTCGACCCGGGCAATTTCCCGTCTCTGGTCTCGTCTCTCAGATTTGAAAGTCCTCTGGCCTTCTGTGGTGAGAGGGTCCCGATTGAAATCCAGGAGGTTCGAGAGAGACTCGAAAAGGAAATGCTCCTCTCTCTTTGGGATCGGCCCCAGGTGATTCTCTGGCTCAAGCGGTCTCGCCGATACCTCCCACATATTGAAGAGATGCTACGGAAGAGCAATATGCCAGAAGACCTCAAATTCGTGGCGATTGCAGAGAGTGCCCTTCGGCCTCACGCCGGTTCTAAGAAAGGTGCCATAGGGTTCTGGCAGTTCATGAAAGATACGGGAAGAAAATACGGCCTTCTGATTAACGAGTATGTTGATGAAAGGCGAAATCTCTTTGCCTCAACCCAGGCGGCGATACGATACTTCCAAAGCCTTTACAAAATCTTCGGCTCGTGGACGCTTGCCGCCGCCGCATACAACCTGGGAGAAGAGGGGATCGAGGCAGAGATACTCGAACAGCGCACCGATAACTACTACCACCTTTACCTCCCCCTCGAAACGCAACGCTTTGTTTTTCGGATTGTTTCAGCAAAGCTGATCCTCTCTGATCCAGAAAGATACGGATTCAGACTCTCCGAGGAGCATTACTACCCTCCTTTGGAATTCGATCGGGTCCAGGCTGAATGTTCTCAGGAAACCCCCATTCGGATCGTTGCAGAGGCCGCAAAAACCCAATTCAAAGTAATTAAGGATCTGAATCCAGAAATCCGGGGGCATTACCTGGCTGAGGGCAGTCACACAATCCTGATTCCCCAGGGCACATCCAAGGGTTTTCACGCCCGGTATCAGGAACTCGTGAAGCGGTGGCTGGCCACGAGTCGGGAACGAATGTATGTCGTTAAGAAAGGAGACAGTCTCTCCTCCATCGCGGATCGATTCGGTGTTCCGTTGGCTGCACTGATCATCTGGAACCGCCTTGACCTGAATGTTCCTATTCACCCCGGCGATCGGTTGGTCATTTACCGGGAGAGCAGCAGGGCCATCGTCACGGATACGCTTGAAGACGTGGAAGAAGAGAACGACTCCGAGGAGTCAGGAGTCAGTCGCCAGGAGTCGGAATGAAATCAGGAGTCAGGAGCCAGAATTTCTCGACCACCCACCTGTAACCTCATTTGTTTCTTAATCCAAGGAACATTGCTCCTCATATGACTGTCTATCATTAGCCCCTAGGCACCGAGTTACTCCGGCGCTTTTGCCCAGGAGTCCAGAGTTCGTCTTACAGGCGAACCTCTCCAAATCTCGTTTACCTCATGCTGAATTCTGACTTCTATGGCAAGACTTCTGTCTTCTGAGTCCTGACCTCTCTCCCTATTCCGACGGCAGGATACAAAAACTCTGGGGCCTCAGATGGATGGACACCACGTCACCTTCCTTGACCTTTACGCTTTTCGTGATCTTATAGCTGAAGGTGGCGTCAACGGACAGGCCCTCCTCGTCGCGGAAAACCAAGCGAACCATCTCTCGGCTTCCCAGGTTGAAAAGCGATTCGACAGTGACCCGAAAAAGATTCTGTCGAAAAGAGGGTTTGAGAGGCTTATCTGGAGAGATGATGACGATCTCCTCCGGACGGATTCCGAGCTTCAGTGGCTCTCCCATTTTGAGGGATCTGGAAGATTCAACATCGAACACGACGGATCCTACCCTGCATTTAAAGATACTCAACTCTGGGTCTACGGCAACAACCTCTGAATCAAAGATATTCTGCATGAGAAGGAAATTCGCCACCCGTTCATTGGCTGGAGTGTTGTAACACTCTTCAGGGGTACCCCGTTGTTCAATTCGTCCGTTGATCATAACCGCCATATGCTTGGCCATAAGAAATGCCTCTTCTTGATCGTGAGTGACGTGAAATACGGTCAAGGCCACTGCATTTTGAAGCCTTTTGAGCTGGAACTGCACCCGACGTTTGATGTAGGCGTCCAAAGCCGAGAAAGGCTCGTCCAAAAAGAGAACCTTCGGCTTCGTAATGAGCGCCCTGGCAAAAGCCAGCCGCTGTTTTTCTCCTCCGCTCAGGGTTGAGATGTCCGGCCTTCCCATGATGTGGTCCAATTCCAGATGTTCGGTCAAGTAGTCCAGGCGTTTTTTGACCTTCCCTCGATCGATCTTGCGGACCTTCGCTCCAAACAAGATGTTTTCCCGAGCACTCAGATGGGGGAAAAGGCCCAGATCCTGGGGTACATAGGCAATTTGGCGATCCTCCGGAGGAAGGTGTGTGATATTCTTGCCGTCGAGAAGGATTTCGCCCCTGTCTGGTGGCCTGATTCCGAGGATTGTCTCCAACAGAAGAGACTTGCCCGCACCTGTGGGGCCCAAGAGCAGGAAAAACTCCCCCGTCCCGATCTCCAGGTTGATATCTTCCAACGTGAATTTCCCAAAACGAATCGATAGATCGCGGACCAGAATCATAGCATAATCTGCTCAGCTGGCTCTTCGTGTGAGCATTCGAATGGTTATCAGGACGATGGCTGCCAAGGCAACAATCACAATCATCAGGGCCACCGCCTTCTCGACTCTCACCGAGGCAAGGTTGAGGTAAATGCTCACAGGGATCGTTTCTGTCTTGCCCTTCACGGCCCCTGCGATGGTCACGCTGGCCCCAAAATCCCCGACGGCCCGGGCCCAAGAGAGAATAAAGGCCGCTATCAGTCCGCCTCGGGACATGGGCAGGGTGACCCCCAAGAAAGCTCGCCACGGACTACAACCCAGAAACCTTGCCACTTGCTCAAGTCGAACATCGACCGATTCAAAACTCGCCTTGAGAACCCGAACCGCCAAGGCAAAAGCGAGAAAGAACTGGGCCAGAATGATGCCAGGAATCTCAAATACAAATTGGATCATGTGCGTCTCGATCCATTTGCCTGGCTCCGTTCGAAAGAAGAGGAGGAGTGCTGTCCCGAGAGCGACCGGCGAGAGGATGACCGGGATGTCGAGAATGCCATCGATGATATCCTTCGTCCAAGTTTGGTATCTCGCCAGGAAGTACGCCGAGGGTATGGCCAGAATCAACCCGATCGTGGCGGCAATGGAAGCCGTAAAGAGACTAAGCAGGATTGCGGACTGGACGTCCTTTTCAAAAAGGGCCTGTAAGGGTCCTGTGGGACTCGCATAGAAGAACTGGGATGCCACGATCACCAGCACCATGGTCACGGCGAACCCTGTTGATGCGAAGAGGACGAAGGGGAACCAGCTTCTCATTTCCAGCTTTCGGGCAAGTCCCATGTTCCTCCCACCGGCGTTTCTGGAAGCGCAAACCGGCGCGCTTCCGCTTCTGTGACAAGGTAGTTCCACCTTTTGTATATGGCTCTGCCCTCATTGCTTATCAAGAAGTCAATGAATAACTGAGCCTTCTCTCTCTTCTTGGAGAGGGAACTGATGGCAATGGGTATGTATGCAATCCTGGGAACTTGCTTTGGTCGAAGAAGAATTGTCTCGATTTTTTCTGGATTCCAATACCCAAATACTCGCAAACCGAGAATTGCGTCGACCACATTTAAGGAAATCAGTTGGAGCGTCTTCGCGATAGAAGGGGTATGGACCTTGACGTTTTTTCTCACGCTTTCGGACAACCCGCTTTTCTCAAGGATCTCGGCCCACAAAAGACCCGTAGAAACCGTGTCGGGTCTCGCAATGCCGATTTTCAACCCTGGTCTGGCAAGGTCTTCCAAAGAGTAGATGCCTCTGGGATTTCCTGCGGGAACATTGATGGCCGGGATGAGGTAAACAACGATTCTCTCTGTCTCTTCCAGAATAAGGTTCTCATTTTTCGCAAGCTCCATGAAATCGGAAGATCCCGGAAAATAGATATCTCCCCTACCGGAAAGCTTCATTACGGCGAGCATCTTGCCAGAACCCCCGAAATGGAGGTTGGTTCTCACCCCCCTCAACTCCTCGAAGCGGCTCGCTGCCTCTTCCGTGGCGGGCTGGGACGCAGAGCCAACAAATGCCTCAAGCGTTTCTCTGGCCGATGGAAGCGCCTCACCCGGGAATCCGATCCAAAGAAAAAGAGGCCAGAAAAGGAGAAACAAGACCGCGAGCACAAGAGAATCTCGAATGGACATGATCGTAGAAACCTTCTCCCCCATCTCAAGCTCTGCCCGAAGGACCTCTTAAGAACTCGACACACTCTTCGAGCCAAGAAATGATGGACTTAATCTGAGAACTCCTGAAATCGGAAAGAAGCCGGGTGAATTCCGATCTTCCTCTGGTCGAAAGATCGGCGGAATCTAAGAGTCCTTGGCAGACCGTCTTCTGTCCCTCAACGAGCTTCTCTCCTCCCGAAAGTTTTAGATCTTTGAAGAAATAGAGCTTCGCAATAAATTCTACCCTCAGATCTCTAATATTGTTAACCGGCCTCGAGATCCAGTCTGTAAAGAACCTTTCTCCCTTTTCAGTGATTCGAAAAACTCTTCTCGGCGGCCGATTTCCCTGAGCTTCGAGGGTTGACGAGACAAGTCCATCAGCCTCGAGGCTTTTCAGGATGCCGTACATGTTGCTCATTCCTACATACCACACCCCTTTCAGAGCGGTAGACAGGAATTTATGGATATCATAGCCGTGCATCGGTCGTTTCAACAGGGCTCCCAAGATGGCGCATTCAGAGGGGAACTTCACGGCACCTCCCAGGTGTGGTAGTTCAGTAAGTGAATACTCATTACCTGAGTAAATGTCAACCCCAAAATCTGCTGGAGTTTTCCCATTTTTGAGGGAACCAGCTGTCTCTGAGCGATCCCGCCTATGGCCGGATGGGGTTATCAGAAAGACTGGAGACTAGAGATGAGAGACTAGAGACTCGGGATTGGAGACTGGAGACCAGAGACTAGAGATTAAACGCCTAAGGCTAAAGGCTAGATACCAAATAACAAATGACAAATAACCAATGACCGACGACCAATGACAAAGGCGTGTTAGGATTGCGCCTCCTTGAGCCTTTTACCTTTTTCCTGTGAGAGGAGAATCTGCGAACCCCGAACGGGGCACCGCGTGAGTCTGGGAGCGAAGGGACAAGTGACGGGCGCGCTCGGACAACAAACGCCTTGTGTGGCCTCCGGAAAAGGGATAAGATGCCTTCATGCTGGCCGCACTTTTTCAGCCGAGATCTCTCATCGCAGATACCTCTTCCCTCATCTACCTCGCAAAATCATCCATCATCCGGCCATTTCTCGAGGCTTTTGAGGTAACGATCCCCCCGTTGGTCTTTCGGGAATGTGTCCGGGAGGGGTATCCTGGCTCCGATCAGATTGAATGGCTCCAAAAGGAAGGACGCCTTTCCATTCACCCAATCAGAATGTCGGTCCAGACTCTACCGGTCCTCAGAGGAGGAGAAAGGGAGGTCATCGCCCTTTTTTACGAGCTCGGCACGGATGGGATTCTGATTGATGATGGCGCCGGCGTGAAGGCGTGCCGGGAGTGCGGAATCCCTTTCATCAGCGCCCTTCTCATCCCTTGTCTGCTACTCCAAAAGAACGCTATCGGGGCAGTGGAGGCAGAAGCGTCATTGGACCGCGTCGTTGAAGTCGGCCGTTACTCCCAGCATGTCATCCTTTTTGCCCGCACGGCCCTCCTAGAAGCACGCAGCCTGCAAGCTGAAAGCAGAAGTTTCGAGAATCGCTTACCGTTGGGTGACCGAGATGCCTAAACGCCCCGGGGCCCTTTCGATGACCGGTTGGAATCGAAGGATCTCGATTCTTTCCCTTCTCTTCGTCGTTGTTCTGGTTACGGGTCGGACGGGCCATAGCGAGACGCTCTCTCGCCTCTTTGAGGAGGCTCATATTACCGCTCTTCAGTGGCCCAAAAAGACCCACGACTTTGTCCTTCCCGATATAAATGGAAAAGATTTTCGGCTCAATGAATTTCGTGGAAAAATCGTGTTCCTCAATATCTGGGCCACGTGGTGCGGGCCATGCCGAGCAGAGATGCCCTCCATCGAAAACCTATATCAGCGCATTCAGGGCGAGGATGTCATAATTCTGACCGTTTCAGTGGACATGGCTGACATTGAGGTTGTGAAGGCCTTCATCAAGAGGCATAAATACACCTTCCCTGTCCTTCATGATCCTCATGGAAATATCATGGAATGGTTCCGTGTCCGGCTCATCCCCGTAACGTATCTCATTGACAGGTCCGGGAAGATTATCGCAAAGGCCGTTGGTCCGAGAGACTGGAGCCAGGAATCTGTGATTAGGCTTTTTGAGATGCTATTGAAGGAATCCGACGAAAACCCATAGCCCTCCCCCCTAGCCGAAGCCACGGAGGAAGTGACCGAGACCACTCCCCTTGAGTTTTGCTGGCAGAATAAATCGACCCGAGACAGAACAGTCGGTAGGGCTACCGAAATTTGAGTCCTTTGAGCCTTTTGGCCGCCTCTTGCAGTCGTTCCTCATCGATGGTCAGGGACAGGCGGA
>JABAOH010005932.1_pt1 | contig 13451 bp, 10 predicted proteins | sample 7062181 | NCBI WGS metagenome assembly JABAOH01 (sample SAMN14538630, study PRJNA623070) | marine sediment metagenome | biome: marine biome [ENVO:00000428]; feature: marine pelagic biome [ENVO:01000023]; material: deep marine sediment [ENVO:00002113]; isolation source: pool of 5 deep marine... | reverse complement strand
TTATCCTTGTTTTTCAATAAGTTAGCTCACAGCCCTGCAAAATTCTGGGGAATGTCCTCTTAAGGTATACAAGGGCATTGGAATTTCCGGAAGAATACCTTCAACGAATCATCTCCCCGGCTCGATTTTTGTTACTTCGGCGGATTTTCTTGTTGTGGCGCTATTTATTACAGGCCAATGCTTATGAACGATACTAATTCCTTAGTCAGCGAAGTGGTCGTTATGTTTTTTCTGCTTATATCCCATTTTATTCTGTTTAATCTAATAGTAAGCAATACTGACGAGATATTTCGGCTTTACCTTCGTGGGCTGTAGTCAGCCAACCGTTAATCCTCCCTGTTCATACCTATAAATACCGATTTCTACCTTCCTTTCACCCCTAAAGAGCTTCGTGAAGACGGAGAGGTGTGATGATTCAGGCAGTAAAAAAGTAACTCTGGATTAGCAGCCTTGAGGCATTTTCTGAGTACCCACAATGTTCTTACGCAAACCCTAACACCCTTGGTACCAAAAGCACCAACCAGGGAATGTAGGTGATCAGCCCCAGGGTCACCAGCTCAGCCACAAGGAAAGGCCACACCGCGATGATGACGCTATCGTAGGATGTGCTGGCAATGCGGGCGGAAGTGATGAGCGTCATGCCGAATGGTGGCGTAATCATGCCGATGTTCAGGTTGACCAACATAACCAGGGCGAAATGCAGCGGATCCACCCCGGCTTGTGTAGCGGCTGGGGCTAGAACTGGCGTCAGAATAAGCACGGCGGGCAGGATGTCCATGAACATGCCAATGATGAGCAAGAAGATGTTGATCATTAGCAGTATGAGAACGGGGTTGTCCGTCACAGTGAAAATCAACTCGGCCACATGTGCCGGTATGCCCAGTCGGGTGATGTACCAGCCGAAGGTGTGGGCCGTGGCCAGGATAAGAAAGATGACGCCAGTCAGCTTGGCCGTGTAAATACAGGCCGGAATCAGATCGCTCAATTTCAGTGTGCGGAAGAGGAATATGCCCACGATGAAAGCATAGCCCACCGCCACCGCAGAGGATTCGGTAACTGTTGCAATACCAGCCAGGATGGAACCGAGGATAATAACCGGCACCATCAGCGCCAGGAGTGCGCTCCAACAGGCTAAAAACATTTCCTTCAAAGAGGCTCGCTCTTCCCGACGAGGATATTTGTAACGGATAGCGAGGACAGCGCTCACCACTAGCAGCAGGCCTCCCATCAGCAACCCGGGTATGATCCCCGCGGAAAACAGCGCGGCCACCGACATGTGGGTAATGTACCCGTAGACGATCATGGTCACCGATGGCGGGATGATCGGCCCGACAATGGCTGATGAGGCGGTCACTGCCGCCGAATATTGGGGAGTGTAGCCGTCCTTTTTCATGGTGGGGATGAGAATGTTCCCTATGGCGACCGTGTCGGTCACTGCGGCACCGCTCATACCAGCGAATAAGATGGACGCACCTATGTTCACATGAGATAATCCGCCTGGGTAGTGCCCTATCAGCACCTTAACGAAATTAACCAAGCGCTCGGTCATTCTTGAGCGGTTCATGACCTCGGCTGCCAGAATGAAAAAGGGAACAGTGATGAGGATGAAATTTTCCGTGCCGGAAAAAAACCGAGAGGCGATAATACGCAGGAAGGGCCAGCCACCCATCCCCAACAATCCACCCACGGAAACAACCCCCAGTAGGTAACCGATCGGCATCCCGATCACCAGGATGAAAAGGCAAAACACCAAGATAATGATTTTCATGTGTCCTCGTCAGGATCTTCCAAAAAGGTATTCACGACCGATAAGCTAAGATAATCGCATTCCACGGAATAATAGACCGCCAGGGAATTATTTTTCACTGCTCTTGCTCCGATCCAGAACCACATCGATTTCATCCAGTATCATCGGGACAAGATGAACGAGTTGCACAACGGTGGCGCAAGGAACGGCCAACATGGGCCAGGTCCACGGGATCAGCAGGGCCGGCAAGATGATATTCCATGCCCTGATTGCCTGAAGAAACCCAAAATAGAAAAGGATGACCAGAAAAACGCTTACGAGCAAGTGAGAGACAAGGCTACAGCAGGCTCGTCGACGCTTGTTTAAACGGCTCACCACGGTTTCAATGCCAATGTGGTCCCCGTCCTTGAGTGCGATTGCGATTCCTAGCATCCCAATCCACATCATCATCAACCTAGCCATCTCCTCCCCCCAGCGTAAAGGTGCGAACAGGACGTAGCGGAAAAACACCGCGGTGATTACTTCAAGGGCCATAAATAGAATCAACACGACACAAACCGCCCTGGAGATCTGATCCAGCCTGTCGCTGACAAGTTGAATACACCTCCGGACCCTCGCTGGCAGGCGATCCCTTTTCAGCATGATTCCTCCCTTTGTGGCCTGTTTCGAATTGGCGGGGGAGGGATGAATCCCTCCCCTTTCCCGAGCGTAAGAAGGATTATTGCCCGTATTTCCTTACGAGTTCGTTACCCTTAGTCGCATAGATGCGGTCCACCTCATTCTTGACGGAATCCAGCAGATCGGCTGGTAGACCATAATCCTCCACGGCCCACCTGCGGTACCCCGCCTGGGAGGCTTTGCGCATCTTCTCAATGTTTTCCCGGGTAATGGAATTCCAGATCATTCCGTGTTTTTTGGACTTGATGACGGCTTTCAAGCTCAGGTGCTCAGCCAACGAGCGAGAGTAATGGATGGCTTCCCGTGCCACGCGCAAGATCTCTACCTGGTGCTTCTTGCTCTGCCGCTGATACCACCTTTCGCTGACCAGCCATTGCAGGGTGTTGTAGATATGCCGGGTCTCGGAAACGTACTTTTGGATGTCCCATAGGTGGTTATCGGCGATAACCGCTGGCGCATTGAATTGAGCATGGGCGGTCTTGGTGGCGAGGGCCGTGGCCACATCGCCCCAAGGCATCGGCGTGGCCGAGGCACCCATGGCGTTCATAATTGCCATGTGCGAGGGGTTTTCCTCCGTGCGTACGCGCATTCCCTTGAAGTCCTCCATAGAATAGACCGGACGCAGGCTGTTGGTGAGGACCACGAAACCGCCGCCGTCATCCATAGTGCCCAGGTAGCGCAGGCCAATCTTGGGTAACCCTTTCATGAAGTTGGCCATGTAGTCCGAATCGAAGAAGGCCCACGCAGTCAGTTTGGTCGGAAACAGGAATGGTTGCACAATGGCCTGATATTTCTTGTAAAAGGCCGAAAAGGCCCCAGAAGAGGTGATGACCATCTGGATGGTGTATCCCTGCTGGACTTCCTGGGTGGTTTCCACCTCGTTGCCTAGCTGCCCGCCGGGGAAGATTTCCACCTCAAAGGCACCGCCGGTACGCTCTTCAAGCAACCTCTTGAATTGCAGCATAGCCGGGTATACTTCGTTGGTCTCCATGTCCTTTTGTTGCAGATGGGCGATGCCGACCTTCTCGACCGCATACGAAGGCCCTATGAGCATCATAGCCACTCCAACTGCGAGAACCAGAAACATTAGACTAGTTCGTTTAAACCTAGTAGTTAAGATTCTCATGCGTCACCTCCAAAAAAGAAAGGGTTAATCATCAATGAAACCCATTTACACCACTTTCATATATTCGCAGACTCCGACTTAGACAAGCCTTATCCCGCAAAAAACGGGTCTCTCCGACCGGCAGTTCAATACCTTTACGTTCATCCGGCTGAAGCTCTTTTAATGAGTGTCAATATTCGCTTTGTCAAGTTGTAAAGCGTTCTCCCATTCTCCGATGGCCCTTTCAGACTGATGCCACTCGAAAAAGCGATCCCCAATACCTAATGCACCTGTTTTTTTGCTTACCTGGCTTCTTTTCTTTGACGTAGTATTTCGGAACCTCCGACCGGGCACCGATAATCACCCCAATAAGACCGGTAATAGCGGGAGATTGTCTTAAAGAGAACTTATCTAACCTCTTGAATATACCCATCGAAGACGCCCATCTAACTCGTTATCGAACATATACCGATCACCTAAAGCCAGCAACCCGAAAAATTAGGATATGCTGCGTATAGCTTGCCACTATTTGTATTATATGAGCAATGGGTTTGACTTTTCAGGATTACCATTGTGCTTGCCGTCTTTCTCAAAATCAGGCCCAGAATAGCCGTCCAGGAGAAACGAATGTGATGCACCGGATTGTCCCTTTGTCCAGGATCTCACATAAAAAAGCTCCTTGAGCTGAGAGGATATGTATTATAGAGTCGAGAAAAGACAATGAATGTAAGTCCTTAGATGCTGGGATATTAGCGATGAAAGCATTGATTAAGACCCGGGAAGGCCCAGGGCACCTTGAGTTGTTAGATGCGAAGGTGCCTGTCGTCGGTCCGGATAGCATCTTGATTGAAGTAGCTTATGCCGGCATTTGCGGTACAGACCTTCATATCATGAGAGGCGAATGGAAATGCAATACACCCGTGATCCTGGGACATGAGTTTTGCGGTCGAATAGCGGATATTGGGTCAAATATCACAGGACTGACGAAAGGGGACCGGGTCGTAGCAGGCAATCCAGCATCCACATGTGGTGCATGTTACCACTGTCGCAGCGGCAATGCCTTGATGTGCAAACAACGTATATCCATGGGATATATGATAAACGGCGCCTTTGCTAAGTATGTCACCGTGGGCAAAGAGAACATTCATCGAATTCCGGATGAGGTGTCGTTTGAGGAGGCGGCTCTCTGTGAGCCCTTGTCGGTAGCTGTGAGAGCTATGACGGAGCGTCTTTCAATCCATGCGGGCGATCGAGTTCTCATTTCTGGGGTTGGCCCGATTGGTTTGCTCTGTATGACAGTGGCGAAAGCGGAAGGGGCGACAACAATCTTGTGTGGTATGGACAGTGATGAGCGGCGCCTCGCATGCGGAAAGGATATGGGTGCGGATCTGACAGTCAACGTTGAAAAGGAGAATGTAGAGGCAATTGTGAAGGACCAAACAGATGGTGATGGTGTTGATGTTGCCGTGGAATGCGCAGGTGCTGCCTCTTCCTTGACAACGTGTTTGCGAACAGTCCGAAAACAGGGCACACTAGTGCAAGTGGGAATCTACTCAAAGCCATTTCAAGTGGATTTTGACCAGATTGTCATGAATGAACTCCAAGTGTATGGGGTGTATGGGTATGTATGGTCGTCCTGGGAAAAGAGCCTTGTGTTGTTGCGAGACAAGAGAGTGGATGTTAAACCTCTGATAACCCATAAGCTGCCCTTATCCAAATGGAAGGAAGGATTTGAAAACGTACGGGATGGCTCTGGTATTAAGGTGCTACTTCAACCTGAGTGAGTAATAATTCAACAGGCAAAACCCCGGCCTTCTTGGGGCTAAGATCGCTGCTCCAAGAGATGGTAAACCGCGCCTACAGTCCTCCGTTCAAGGCTTCCTGGCATACGTGAGAGAAACTCTCAATTCAATTTCGTTGAACAGTGGCAAGAAAATTAGTTCTGATAGCGGAGGGTGCTGTCTTAGCATGATGATTCAATCTCAATAAATCTAAAATATTCGACTACTGTCTGAATCCCTACACTGGCTGCCAAATCAATTGCAGATACTGGTACGCCCGCTTGTTTATGAGACGGTATTCTGGCCATAGCTAGGCCTGGGGCGAATTCATCGACGTCAAAATCAACACCCCTGAGGTTCTGAAAAAGCAGTTGGATAAAGCCAAAGAAGGAACGGTTTGGATCTCCTGAGTCTGCGACCCCTATCAGCCGCTGGAACCAAGGTATGGGCTGACAAGACGTTCTCTGAAAGAACTGGCGAGAAAAAGGCTTGTATACGACTTAAAGAAAAGAAGCATGAAATTGGAAGTCCTTTTCTAGACTATTTTCTTGATGGTGGCTAACGGCTTGCGTCACCGATGTGGTGTTGACCCGGCCGATGCATACAATAGGCAAAGGTTGATCTGGCAAGAAAGCGTTTTGGTTTATCTGAGGAAGCCCGAGTATTGAGCTGTTATGAGGCTGGCCGCGATGGTTTTTGGTTGCACCGCTGTTTGGCTCATCAAGGGATGAGGTACCTGGTGGCGGATTCATCAAGCATCAAGGTTAATCGGAGGGCGAGGCGAGCCAAGACGGATAAGCTCGAAATAGGTAAGCTTCTTACCATGCTTATGCGGTATGACAGTGGGGAGGGAAAGCTCTGGAGCGTAGTCAGGGCTTCGGATAGGAGTGGGACGAGGCTTTGTGGATCGGTTGCAGGCCGAGAGTTTGTGGGATGGAACGCCGATACCCGGGGGGTTGAAGAGGCGGCTTACGCGGATTGGGGTTGTGGCACTGGTGCGGAAGCCGTTCCAAGTGAGGTTGTTTATGGGGCGATCAAGTGGCATCATGACATAATATAGGTTATCGTCAGTATCAGAAAACACCTAGGAAGTGAGTACGAGGGTGTCGCAGTTTTTAGGAGAGGGCGATGAGTTATAGTAAAGTGGAAAAGCAAGAGCCCGATCGACAAATCTCAGCTATTCTGTTATTGATATGATCGGATGCCCGCCAATTACTTTTTTCCAGCTCGCTTGCTCCTAATTTCAGCTACCAATTTACCTACTAAGGCTTGAAGCCGTTTGTCGTTCGGCATCAGCCTGAGCGCTTTTTTTAAGTCGGCCAGGGCTTGCCAAAGGTCGCCTTTCCCTGCCCAGGCGTAACCTCGGCCGTAATACGCCTTAGCGAAGCGAGGATCTATTTCAAGGGCCTTGGTGAAAGCCTCTATCGCTCTCTCGTAGTGCTGGCTTTTTGATAACAAGATGCCTTTTTCAAACCAAACCTGAGCATCTAACTCCGTTACCGGTTCGATCGTCCTAATTTCACGTTCTACACTGGACTCTGCCTCCTTCAGCTTAATCACAATGCCCCCGCGCCTCAGGTGATCACGATAGTCCTTCTCATGATTCTCCAGTATGAAGGTGAGGTAGTTCATCTGGCTCTCGATGGCCTCCGTGTATAAATCCCTGTCCAGATTCCAATACACCTTAAAGTGGTAGCGCACATATTCATTGAGGCCGTCCAGTTCACTGGCGAACCTCCTCTGGGTCATAGCATAGAAGTCCATGGTCTTCTTCAGGAGGTCTACTTCGGTATCATATCCCCTGATCCCTCCCTCTCTGAATTCGTAAAACAGAAAGAGCAGTTTCTCAAGATAGGTCCTGTCTGCCATTTGGCCCAGGAGATCAGCGGTCCCCAGCATCTTACCTAACAGCTCAGTCTCCTGGGACTTGAAGCGAACCTCGCTCACCCTTGTATCGAGGCCAGTGCACCTCAGGATGTCGGGGTAGTCCTCGAAGTGCTCCCTTGGCAATCCGCTCCCAGCAATATACTTATCCATGAACCCGATGCTCCGCCTAGTATCTATACGGGTGTACTTCGCGCCGGTTCCAACATCGTCCTCAAGGGTCTGGATATATCCCGTATCGTGCATTAGTGCGCACACTAACCCCACATTTACCTGTTCGCTGGAGAGATTCCTTCCCCCTATCACTACCCCGTGCATCAGCCGTGCCATGGCCAGAAAGGCATCGGTGGTATGCTTCAGGTCATGGTATTCGGTCGTACATCTGCGGTACCCCTGATACTCGCCGCGGAACAGGCGCACCACATCCCTGAATACGTGCTCTATACTTTCAAAGTCAAATTCCGGGAACATCACCAGCACGATTACCCTCACCTCATCGAGCACGCTCTGAGGGTTTTCCATATCTACCAGCCGTGAAAGCTGAAGTTCTTTCATAGATAGAAGCTCTTATCCCCTAAATATGTTACTAGCTCACATGATCCATTTAACCGACGACCGTAGACATGTAACGGAACGCAGACGCACGCCTGCTAAAATCTATGATTTGACCTACCTTGCTAAGACGAGACACAAACATAACAAATGCCCCTCTTTGCGCCTAGAATCACCTATATCCCCTTCTCTGGGTGCATTCCATTGTTTTCCTTTTCCTCCAACAAACAGGATCTCACCGTTCTCCTCTATAGGCGTTCAGTAATGTTAATCATAAATCTCCGCGCAGAAAAAGACATTTATTTAACCGCATTGCTGTCTTAGAGGGCCTCTCTACTGTAGCCTCGTCATCATAGGTCCTGGCTCGAGGCCCTCACATAAATTCCGGGCTAAGGTCAATACCGTGCGCATCCAGAGAAAGGAGCGGGTCCCTTGGTCTTTACAGCAGAACCACCCCTGAGCCATCACATCCCATCGGGGGTCCTTGATGGCTTAGAATGCTGTGCGACCATTTGCACACCCTGTCCATTCTATCTATAGAAGGCGCAGTTTTGTCACACTTCAGGTGGCAAGTTCATCTAGATCTTTATGCGTAAAAACCCTCCCCCGTCATGATCCGTCCTCGTGGTTTTATCTATATCTAAAGGACAGCAAAAATCATGCAAAATGAACCAGTTGAAAGATTGCCTTAGAGTTCAAATAGTTAGGTTAACCTTCTTAGAAAGTCCATCAAAAAAATGGCAACAAGATGCCTATTTATGAGAAAAAAATTTCCACTTTCTATGGAAATCCTCCATGCTTCCGCTGGATTGAATGGGACAAGGGGGGAAGTGAAAGTGACGTGTGTTGACGAAGAGAGCGAGGCTGGTAAAAGGAGATACCAAAATAACCTAGGGCTCATTAGAGTTGTCTGCACCGTATTTATTTGGCTTTTGACAAGGCCCCAAGCGCGGGCAGTACTTGCCATACACTGGAATCTTAGAACTCTAACGATTACGTCTGGTAGTCGAAAGTTCAACGTTGTTTTGGAACCTGTCCGCCAATAAACCCTCCATAGGAGGTTTATATGATCGAATTCTAACTGCCCCAACCGGAAATTCAAGATGAATAACACGATAGATTCAATCATGACTGTTGCCCATTTGAAACGCCAATAAACAAGAGGTTCCCCCACACCTCTCATTGTTTGGATACGCTATTCGGAGGACTAAGAAAGCGCTCCCTCCTTCTCTTTTCTGAGGATGATGGCGTCCTTCCTTTTCGACACCGTAAACCTATCTCCTTCCTTAAAACCAAAGCCATCTACCACTACTGCCTTGCCCAGAAGAATCGTTCCCCTCTTGGTAATTCTCACGGGTCTCTTCTTAGTCGTTGCTCTCTTTGCTTCCCTCTCTGTTAAAATATCCCTGACCCTTCCAGCCTCAACCAATGCCTCATAGTACATCCTCTTCAAGGAAGTCTTTGTCTTGACGCCTAGCTCCCTCATTATTTCCTTATCAGGTGCGCCTTTCTTAACCGTTTCAATTAACCTCTTATATTCCGTTCTCATACCTTTCCCTCCTTTCATTGGGGATCAAGCAGATGTACTACATACTGCCAGTTCTTCTTAATGCATGGGTTTGCACCACCGCGCTACTGACACTATATCAACGTCCAAGGGGAAGCTGTTTATAAACGCTGAAACCTACTTGACGTTTTATAGCAACCTGAACATGCTTCTTTTCTCGTGGCGTTCAAGGCTTTCTCCGTGGCCTGCTTCGTCCCGTCATGCGGGAGTAGCTGCTTGACTTCTTCTTTGATCTTATCCAGCAACCCAGCGTAGCAAGTAAAGCCTTTGACAGTGAAGGCGGTCTTTTCAGACACTCAACTCGACAGTCCAGCTTCTTCAGCCTTTTCCCAGATCCCAGCGATCCTGCCGGCAATAACCGAGCTGAGGCCCCAGGCTAGGGGCAGGGATACGGGTACCCCAAGCGATCTGAAAAGGGGATAATGATAGTGCCAGAACCCAAGCTTAATGCAGATGTACTCCCCGAGTGTACCGAGCGCCGCACCAACAAAAAAGATAAGTATATCCCTCATCCCGTGCCAGAAGATCACGGCAGGAATCATGAACGCGGTGTAGACCACTGCAATAGTCCTCATGATAAAAGAGACAGCGGCAAGATAATAAACCACTATCAACCCACCGAGCACCCCAAAAAAGATCTTCCTGACAACCATCTTACTGCTTGGCCATACCCGCCATATCACTGAGTGGATGCTGAGAGCAATCCTGCGAAAAAGGCACAACAAGGAGGCCCATACAAGGGGCATCCAGACTGGGATCCCAAAGACAAGCCCAGGGGCATGATAGCTCCAGACACCTAATCTCACACAGAGTATCTCAGAGGGAGTGCCGAGAAGTGCGGCGGCAACCATCATTGCTGCATCAGCCTTTTCCCTCCAGAGCCAGAGTTGCGTGCCCAGCCCTCCACCGAGCAGGAGGCTCGCCCATAGGGGGCTGCGCCAGTGAAGCACCACGACAGCAACTACGTATATGCCTATAAGGACCTCGGACATGAACTCAATGCTAAGATCTCTGCGCATTTGCCTTACCTGGGATGTCCTCCGCTAGAAATAACACCTCATCTCCATATCTCCATGTGAGAGATGGAGCTTTGCATCTTTCTATACTCTTCCCGGTTGTGAAACCTCCGTTCCACGGTCAGCTTAAACTCGATCGCTCGCTCGTCAATCTTGCCAAAGATTTGGAAGACAGGCCGTGACATCTCTTCACCTGTTTCTTAAATAAATACAAATACTTGGCCCTAAATGGGATATATTTTGAGCCGTCACTCGAGTTGAAGCCCCTCTTTGAAGGAGCTTAAAGGTTTGAAGTAAAATGATCAAGGTCAAAAGGTGGTTAGAAATAGAGTAGCTCCGATGATATGTTGTGGCATCTGGCAGTTCGCTCAAGTTTAAGTTTTCTTGCCACATACTGGACTCCTAAAAGTGTAACGGGTAGGGTAGTTGAAATATTCCTTTGAAGCCCCTCCGCTCAAGAATAGAGAATTTGTATGATCGAATCTCAGTCATTACGACAACGAACATTTCAAACAAAACTATGATACACAACTGAGCCTCGCTGGCGGCAGGGATATAACGCAATCAGCAACGAAAAACCCTTAAGTCATGAGACCCCTATGGGAGGATACAAAACGAGTACACGAGGAACATTTTTTGTGGGGGTAAATCTTCACCGATCCCGCTGGCACGTAACGGCGAGGACGGAGGATCAGGAGCTCCGCAGTGGCAAGCTGCCAGGACACTGGGAGGCCTTACGGAGCTTATTGGATATGTATCGGGGAGATTCCATTGGGGTCGTGTATGAGGCGGGTTACTTTGGCTTCTGGATCCCTGAATCGATTGGGAGGCTATGGTCTAGACTGTATTGTCACAGCACCAAGAGAGCCCGCAAGTTAGCCCATGTTTTGGCCAAGGGGATGTGAGGCGCGTCTGGGTACCCACCCTCGAGGAGCGCTCCCATCGGCAGGTGATCCGCCGGCATCGGCAACTCAGAGGGGATTGGGTACGGAGTGAGAACCGCGTCACAGACGAGCTCCGTTCTATGGGAGAGAGATCGGTGAGCCTCGTGGTCCCCGGCCCTACTGCATCTGAGTGTGTTCACTATCCGGCAACCTCGTCTTCAAGACTGCCGGCCCCGAATTGGATACCTCGGATTGATTGCATCGGGTTTCACACAAAACTGAAAACCACGGATAGAAGACTGGTTTGGGTTCAGGGTACCCCTTGGCTCTATACATACCGGATGAGATAAACAAGCTCCACCCTAGCGCAAATTAGCGATTTGCGACTCAAGCAGACACCTACATCCTTACCCGTCTCCTCATCTTCTCACGCGGGTCCGGGAAAGCACCTCCGGAAGGCCGTCAGCGATGACTGAAAACCGGAAGAAATGGGCACCGCCACAGCAAAAACGATTCTTCCCACTGCCTGGGTGATGGAACTCCATAATTGATCGGGTGAGCCAATACGGAGATCAATGTGCTCAGGAGCAATGCGCTTTGAGGGTCTGTAATGAGATACTAAATCACCAGGTGAGGGACTTCCATCTCTCCTTTGTCGAAGGCCTTGATGAAGGCCTTGACGACATGTGGGTCAAATTGCGTTCCCTCGCCCTTGGTGATGATCTCCTTGGCCTCGAAGGGTGACATTGCCTTGCGGTAAGGGCGATCACTGACGAGGGAATCGTACACATCCGCCACCGAAAGCACTCTGGCTTCGAAGGGGATGTCTTCCCCGGGGGTGGCATGGTAGCCTGAGCCGTCATACTTATCATGGTGAGCAAGAATGATGGGGATAATACGTCCTAGGGAGCCTCCGATTGGCTCTAGCATCTCCACTCCCTGGTCCACATGGCCCTTCATCTGCTCGAACTCTTCCGTGCTCAGCTGAGCCGCCTTGTAAAGAAGCTCACGGCTGATGTCGAGCTTACCAATGTCATGAAGGAAGGCAGCAGAACGTATGTCTTCGATACGCTCCGGATCTAATCCGAGGCGGGCTGCGATCTTAGCTGCATAGATAGAAACGCGGTAACAGTGGTTTTCGGTATATTCGTCCTTGGAGATAAAGTGGCGCAGGATGACCAGCAGGCCCCTGTAGGTGTGCCGCAGTTCGTGTATGTGGGCTGCCTTGTGCTCGTAGAGCGTTCCCATCGCATAGGCGGTGATAACCAGAATGCCGCCCCATGCCGTGATATCGTACCACTGGGCCTCTACAAATTCAAACCTTTCGGTGGTAGTAAAAAACCCGGGAATGTAGCGAGCCACCAGGCCAACAAGAAACACGCTCGCGAAGGCTGTCAGGGTGGCGTGTCGACGTCCATAGAAGTAGGCGGAAAAAAGCGTAGGCAAGGTGTAGAAGCCCAGCAACATGCGTTGGGAGGTCACAAGGTAATTCATGGCCCCCACGATAACAAGCATAGACAGGATCAGCCACAATTCCTTGTTTACTTTCTCCAACTGGCGTATTAGCATTGCCTTCCATCCGAGCTCGCTCTTATACGCCTTTGACGGGACGCGAAGGGTTACAGGTGACGGAATGCCTTCCTGAGAAAGAACTGCTTCGGGGTTAGGCGGATTGTCTGTTTCTGAGGATCTTTCTTCTATCAGGTGTCCCTGGGGGACACCTGCTGGGGACACACCCGGCTCTTTAGTAGTGGTCATAGTAACTCCCCACATTCATTCGGTTGCCCGGGCAAACGAGATTGATTTTGACGATAAGTCCTGAGCTAAGAAGGCCCATACGTGAGTCAATTAGGCAATCTACGTGCCACTATGTCGTGTAGTTTTTATAGAATACTGCTTTCTGGAAAAATGATGGCCCGAAATTTTTCAGCATTGCGGGGTTTAATTAGATTCTAGCTGAATCATCTGCAGAGAACCTCCAGATCTCTGAGATTTCTGAAATACCGTAAATTAACTTTACAATTGATAAATAATTTTACAATTATCCTCAAGTAGCAAGTATGTCTTTTCTCTGGCCTCGAAGGCCAATTTTTCTAACACTTTCAAATAGATAAGTCCTGCCTCTTTCCCCACAGATACAAGACCGGCCTATTTGGCATCGGCCTTGCACAACTATCACTCGGTTACTTCGAGGTTTAAACGATGAGAAGAGAAGGCTTCACCTTGATTGAGCTCCT
>JABAOH010104319.1_pt6 | contig 13453 bp, 12 predicted proteins | sample 7062181 | NCBI WGS metagenome assembly JABAOH01 (sample SAMN14538630, study PRJNA623070) | marine sediment metagenome | biome: marine biome [ENVO:00000428]; feature: marine pelagic biome [ENVO:01000023]; material: deep marine sediment [ENVO:00002113]; isolation source: pool of 5 deep marine... | reverse complement strand
TACACCAACTGCGGGAACTCCAGCTGCAATCAAAATTGTTGACAGAATTACTATACCTGTTCCTGGAGCTGATGGAGCACCAATGGAAGCAGCAAGAGAAGTTAAGGCAACTAGAATAATTGTTGTAAATCCTAAATCGATGTTGAATAGTTGAGCCAAAAAGAAAACTGCAATAATTTGGTACATTGCTGTGCCATCCATGTTAATTGTTGCACCCATTGGAATGATGAACTGAGAAACTCTAGGTTTTACTTTGAGTTTTTCTTCTGCAGTTTTTATTGAAAGTGGCATTACTGCAGCAGAGCTTGAAGTAGAAAACGCAAGCAACTGAGGATCCCTTATTATTTTGAGGGTTGGGGATACAGGTCTTTTCGCCAAAAATTTGATAATTACAATATACACAACCAGCATTAGTAAAAGACCAACTACTACGGTAACCATGTAGGCCCCAAGTCCAGTGAGGGCAGACAAACCAACCTTTGATGTAATTCCTGCCATTAATCCAAATGCTGCAAATGGAGCAAGTCTCATTGCCAATGAAACCACTCTCATCGTAAGTTTTTGAACAGATTCAAGAAGATCTAAAATTGGTTTTGAACTACTGGAAGGCAAAGAAAGCATAGAACCACCTAGGATTATAGCAAAGACAATGATGCTTAGCATCTCTCCAGACATGAATGAAGCTAGTGGATTGCTAGGGATGATTCCAATTAGGCTTTGAGGAATGTCGTGTATTGTAAGCTCTGCTCTTTCTATAGGCTCTATATCTCCTAAATCAAAACTTTCTCGAATTAGTTCACTATCAATAAAATTTCCTGGTTCTATTACATTTACTAAAGAAATTCCAATTATCAGAGCGATTGCAGTGGTCATAACAAAATAGATTGCGACTCTTAAACCGAGTTTCTGAAGTTGCTCAAGGCTTCCTGAGGAAGTGAGTCCTCGAATAATTGAGGCAAAAATTAAAGGAACTATAATCATCTGAATAATTTTCAAAAATAAGTTTGCTGGAATGGATAACCAATCAGTAATTATTTCTGCACTTTCTTTTTCAACAAAACCAGCTTCTGGACCTAAGGCCAGTCCTACAAGAAGTCCTACAAATAATCCTACCAAAACTTGTGCCCAAAGTTTTTTCTTTACAAGATAGGTAATCTGAGGAACTGGATACTTGAAGGATTTTATCACCATAAAAGATCATAGATGATATTGGTTTTCTGATATATTACAAAAGGAACCAATTATCAAGGATGAATTTCACTTTATAATTGAGGATTTTAATAATTTCTGGTATGCCCAAGGAGATGCATACACTATCCCCTTAGAGGATGGCAGTGATGTATTAAGACTTGAAAACTTTGAATCTACAAACGGCCCTGACCTGTATGTCTATCTGGCAACTGATGACAAAGCAACAGATTTTGTCAGTTTAGGGGAGCTAAAAGCTAACAAAGGAAATCAAAATTATGATATCCCAGACAATACAGATCTTACCAAATACAGTAATGTCTTGATTTGGTGCAAGGCATTTGGGGTTTTGTTTGGAAGTGCAGAAATTTCACCTCAATAACCAATACAAAAACATCCATTTTTTTGAAATTTTTTTTTAAAATTCTAAAAACTTTATTGCTTTTAGTGACGTATTACAATTGAGTTAATGTGACAAAATCTGATTTAGATGAATCCCAGAAATTTACACAAAACTATTTTCTTGAAAATTTGCAAAAAAGCTACAATTTTTGGCATGGAATTTATGATGATTCTCCTATCAATGTCCCTCTAGTTTGGAAAAAAGCCCTAGACTCTAATTCTGCGTTTCTTAAGCAGGTTCAAGAAGCATGGAATGTCAATGCTAAAGAATCAGAAGAAGATTTACAAAAGTTTTTGAAAACTTGGTCTGATTCCATTAAAGAAAAAAATTTTGAAAAAGCAATAAAATCAACTTCCCAATATTGGACGGATTTTTCAGAATCTCAAACTAAATTCAATGTCAAAGTCCTCAAGATGTTAGAAGAATATTGGAAAAACATTCAGGACAAAAATATTGAATGAAATGTTAATTTGAAATAATTTTGGAAAGGGGAAATACCAGTAGAATTCTTGAGTCTAATCAATATTCATTAAATATAGCAAATTTTTACTCAAGGTATGGCAAATATGAAATGTGTTTCATGTGGCATTAGCTTCTTTTCTCCAATGGGGTCAGACAAGTGTTCCAGATGTGCACCAAAAGATTCTCATGGTCATGAGGGTCATTCTTGCGGCTGTGGCCACAGTCATTAACCATTTTTTTAATTATGGGAAATTCCCATCATCGATTAATTCTTTGTAAATTGTTTTTTCAAGACGGGTTTCTGCAGCACCGCATTTACTACACATTCCTGTGTCATCTGGATCTTCTTTAATTTTCTTCTCGCACTCTACACATTTGTGAATGCCTTTTTTGTAACCCATATCAGAGATTTTTTCAATCCGGATAAAAACCATATCTAGAACTTTGGATTCAATTCTAAAAGACAGGATTTTGCTAAAATTTCTGCAGCATTGAAAGATTTTTGATTTATTTTCAAAAAAAAGAAGAAGATTATTCTTCTACTATGAATAATCCTATCATTCCAGCATCTGCATGTCCAACAACATGGCAGTGAAACAACCATATTCCTGGCTTGTCAGGATTTACGATGAATGTTTCTAGAGTTCCTTGCACAAGAGGTAAAGTTTGATGTGTAATTACTGAACCTCTGTCATTGGTACTTGAGATCATTTTATGTCCATGAAGATGAAATGAGTGTATTTGCTCACCCAAGTTTATCACATGAAACTGAACCTTCTCACCAACCTTAGCATAGTGAACTGGGATGGTTTTGTTGAATTGTTCAACTACTCCATCGATTCCTTTTTCTTTGAAGATTTCCTCAAGGGCTTTTTCACCGCCAGGAACTCCCATACCGTTCATCAGATAAAATGGCACAGGGCCCTTGCTTTTTCTCTCAACGTCATGACCAATTTCTGACATTACAATGACAATGTCTCTGTCAATGTAGGTCTTGGGAGGATCTCGTTCAATTATGATGGTACCATACAAACCTTGAAGGATATGGTCCTTTATTCCAAGACCTTCAGAAGCTGCATGATCATGGAAAAATGTGGTTCCTGAAGTATCAACGTTATACTCATAGGTCCACTCACCACCTGGAGGAATCATAGAACCTGCTCCAATTCCAGTTATGACATTAATTGGAGAGCCATCATGTTTGGGGTCATAGTTTGACATGTGAGCATGAAAACTATGTGTCAAAGTATGGTTGTTGATTACCCTTACTCGTAACAATTCCCCCTCTTGAACTCGGAGAGTTGGTGCAGGAATTGTTCCATTAAAGGTCCATGCATGCCAAACAGCTGTTGGAGAAACTTCAATGTCAGTTGCTTCAATGACCAAGGTATATTCCCTAACCCTTTGCTCTTCAGCATCAGCTATTTGGGGTTCAATGCTAGGAATCTCTTGTGTTTGGGCTTTTGATTCAGGAGTATAATCACCTGAGATCATTATCGCAAAAACTGCAATAACAATAGGTATTGCAATTAATCCAAATTTGTATTCCATAAATAAACCCAGAAATTTCTTTAATTAAATGTGGGTTACTTTCTTAATGTTAGTAATCACAGATTAATTATTATTGTATTTCGAAAATTTTTGATTAGGGTTTCTTAGCATTGAGTCTTTCTCTGTACCAAGTAAGGTCAGTGAATTCAATTTTGCACTCTTCTCTTTTTTCCACTTTGTCAGATTCTGCTTTTTCCTCTGCTTCTAATTGAGTTTCAGCTTCTCTTTTTTCAAGACTCTCAATTTTTTTGAATAACTTGTTGTTAAGATGAACTAGTAATTCTTTTGTTTGCTCTAACTCTTGAATCTTGAGCATATCCATCGATTCGTTGATAGAATCTACTTTATCTACAGATTTTTTTAATTTGTCAATTTCTAGTCCTTTTGTTTTTAGGAGCCATTCAAGATAGTCGGGTGCAGCATCTTCTAGCTCTAATTTGGGCATGCTATTATTGTGATAATCTAATACTTAGTCTCATGTCAGTTAGAAAATCAACTGACATTTCCCAAAATAGGCACAAAATTCGTCCTCAAAGATGTAAATTTGTAATTATTCTTTAATTTAGAATTTTTTGTGCCTCTAATTCCGATAATTGAGATTCAATCTCTTGGGATGATTCAGCACCATAAGAAATCAAAATTTTATCACCTTCCATGATTTCATATTCTCTAATGTCACTTACCTGCTCTTCATTGATGAAAAACTTGAGTGAGTAATCCTCGTTGGTACAGAAACTTTGTCCATCTCGAAGAACAAAACACTGGTCATCTAATCCCAATCTCAAAGATTCAAACAGATACCCCAGAGTTACACCTGTAGCATGTTTGTGAATTGTTGTACCATCACCTGCTTCAAAATGAATCCAGCTTGCCTGAATTTGATAAGCTGGTGCTGAAAAGTCAAAAGCATCACCAAAAATTTTCACAAGGATTGCTGCATGGGAGTGGTCGCTACCTAATGTACCTACTCCTGGTGGTGAAGATACTGGTTGAGATGCTCTATTTAGTGCACCTTCCTTAATCTGACAGTTTGGATCAATTTCACTTACTCTGTCAATTACCTGTTGTGGAGAGTCTTCTTGTATAATTATCAAAAAGTCCTTCAATTCAGGATTTATTGAAAACTCTTCAATTACCATATCTGCAAAAACAATTTTTGCAATCTCCTCATCTGTCACAACACTTTTTGAATCTGCAGAGAGCATAGTTTTCACACCTCCTGCCTCAAGGTATCGTATTTGGAATTGTTCCTCATGAGTTTGTACATAACTAAGAATTTCAGCTAAATTCTCTTCATCGTTAAGATAATTCACTAATTCACATTCCGTGTTAATTTTTGTTGCAATTGACATATTGTTAATCTCGGTTTCAGTTGAAATCTCTTCTACATATGGTGCAAGAGGCTCATCGGTGTTTGTAATTACTACAACCAAAATTATGGCTGCAATTATACCACCCCCAATAAGACCAAATTTACTACCAGTATTCAACTCACTAAATGTCAATTACTTTAGTTATAACAATGTTCCAAAAATGGTTCAACCCTTCAATGATTTAGTTTTTTGAAACTATTTTTTGGAAAGGATTTGGTTTTTGAAGATTTTCATCTACCTGTAAAATAAGATATATACAAAAATATTGAAACAGCTGACGAAATTCCTATAATTACTAGCATTTCTCTTCCAGAAAATATACCGGGCCTAAAACTCACGAGTTTTATTCAAGAGTTACGAACTTAAAGATATTGAGATTTTGAAAATAATCATCCCTTGATAACACCAATTGGAACAAGCTTTGCAACTTTGGTTGCCATCTTTAGTCTATGAGAAATGTCTGCAATTGCATCAACATCTTTGTAAACTTCGGGAGCCTCTTCAACTACTCCATATCGAGTCATTGATTTTAACACAATTCCTTTTTCTTGAATTTCTTCAATGATCTGTTTGTAGTTGTATTGTTTGTGTGATTGGGTTCTTGACATTACTCTTCCTGCTCCATGTGCAGTAGAACCAAAGGTAAGATTCATAGAGTTTTCATTTCCTAAAAGAATCCAGCTTGCACTTGCCATAGAACCTGGAATAAAAATTGGCTGGCCAACCTTTCTGTATCTTTCTGGAATGTCAGGACTCCCAGCAGGAAAAGCTCTGGTTGCTCCTTTGCGATGAACGATTATTGATTTTTCTTGTCCGTCAATTTTGTGTTTTTCAACTTTGGCAATGTTGTGTGCAACATCATAAACAAGATTCATCTCCAAGTCAGATTCGGATTGATGCAAAACCGATTCAAAGGACTTTCTTGTGTAATGTGTTATCATCTGCCTGTTGCTCCATGCAAAGTTCATGGCCGAATTCATCGCTTGTTTGTATGCAATTCCTTCATCAGAGTTGTTTGGCGCACATGCCAACTGCCTGTCAGGTAGTTCTATTCCGTATTTTTCCTGGCTATCTCGACAAATCTTTAGATAATCGGTACAAACTTGGTGTCCCAGACCTCGTGAGCCGCAGTGAATTAAGATGGTTATTTGACCTTCAAAAATTCCCATTGCTTTTGCGGCTTCAGTATCATGGATTTCTTCAACTCGTTGAATCTCCAAAAAGTGGTTTCCAGAGCCCAAGCTTCCAACTTGTGGAGCTCCTCTTGTATGTGCAGTTTCTGAAACCTTTGAAGGATCGGCATCTGCCATACTTCCATTTTCTTCACATACATCAAGATCATCTTTTGTTGCATAGCCATTGGAATCAAGCCACTTTACTCCCTGAGCAAGTACTTCATCTAGTTGCGATTTGGTCAATTTTACACATCCTTCTTTTGGATGCAATCCAGAAGGAATTGATTCAAAAAGATGCTCTACAAGTTCGTTTAGTTTTGGTTTGATTTGGTTTTCAACAAGATTGGTTCGGATTAACCGGACTCCGCAATTAATGTCATATCCAACACTTCCAGGACTAATTATTCCCTCATCAACATCCATTCCAGCAACCCCTCCAACTGGAAATCCATATCCCTGATGGCCATCAGGTAATACTACAACGTGCTTTTGTACGCCAGGTAAAGTGGAAACATTTACAGCTTGCTCTATTGTTCTATCAGAAACCATTTTGTTGACAAGATTTTCGTCTCCATAAATTACGACAGGAACTTTCATTCCATATTCTGCATCAGGTTCAATTCGGTACTCCAAATCTGATATTTTTTTAGGAAAAAGCCAGGGAGAAACCATTATTGTGTTTTAGATTTTTTGAGTAACTTCTTCCAGTGGTCTTCGGGGGGTAACTTCAGGAGTTTCATTTGCTATTCCAATTGGTAGAATTGCAACCGGTTTTAGATTATTTGAAATATTCAAAATGTTTGAGACTTTTTCTTCATCAAACGAGCCTATCCAAACAGAAGAAAAGCCCAAGTTATGAGATGCCATTTGGGCATATGCACATGCTATGGTAGCATCTTGAATGCTAAACAGATTTTCTCCTCTCTCTCCGTATTCAGTTGCGCTTCTTTTTGGGTCTGCACAAAAAACTAGCACAGCAGGGGCTTCAGCAATATACCCCTGTCCATGAGCAGAGTCAACTAGTCTTTCTTTTTCAGAAGGATTGGAAACTACAAAAATCTGGTATGATTGCAGATTTCCACCAGATGGGGCTTTTGTTGCAGCATCTAAAATTGTGTTAATTTTTTCCTCAGGTATAGAATCATTTTTGAAAGAACGTACAGAATGTCTAGAGGAAATCAAATCAAAGAAATTTTCACTCAACTCTATTTTGGATTTTCTTTAGGCAAATTAAGTAATTGCTTATTATCAAAATTGAAACATTCACAGAATTTTGTAAAGGATAGTTTAATTGGAGAATTTCAAAGATTTAGGTTCGTAAATTACCGTTTATTCTATGAAAAGTGTTTTTTTAAAATCATCTGAAGATCTCTCAAATCCACATTCATAGCATACTTGCCAGCTACGATGTTTCAATACTTTCCAAGGGGCATCATATCCTACAGAATACATTTTTCCATTACAAGAAGGACAAGATATTGGAATTTTTACTTCTTTCACATTACCAAATAGTATTTTTCCTTTATAATTAGATAGAGAATTATCAATGGCGATAATTACATTTTTTTTCAGAATTAATTTTTCTCAATTTTTAGTGGAGTTATTTCTAGATTTTTGAAAAGATGTATAGTAATTCTAAAGGCACCCAAAGGAGTAGATTTATTTTCGATACATAAAAAGAGGAAATGTTGGCAATTTTACCCATAGATAGTGGTCGTTATGGGACCAAAGAGATGATGAAGATCTTCTCAGAGCAAAAAAAGGTAGATTATCAGCTTCAGATAGAAGGTGCTGCTGCAATTTCACAAAGTGAGATTGGATTAATTCCAAAAGGAGTTGGAAAAAAGATATTCCAAGCAGCTAATTCGGGTAAAATTACTGCAAAAAGAATCAAGCAATTAGAAGCTAAAAGCGACCACGATACTGCAGCACTTGTTGAATCTCTTAGTGAAAAATGTACAAAAGAAGTTCGTCCTTGGATTCATTATGGTCTGACAAGTAATGATTTGGTTGACACTAGTAATTCATTGCAGATGAGAGATGCACTGCAAATTATTGAACCCAAAGTTGCAAAGCTAGCTTTGGTTTTGGCAAAAAAAGCAATCAAGTACAAAAATGTTCCAGCAGTAGGAAGAACACATGGTCAGCATGCAAGTATAATTTCATTTGGATTAAAGTTTGCAAATTGGGCAGCAGAATTTGCAAAACATGTAGAAAGAATTGAGGAGCTAAAGAAAAGAATTCTGATTTGCAAGACCATGGGTGTAGTTGGTACTGGTTCATTGATGGGTGCAAAGTCAGTTGAAGTTCAAAAACGAGTGGCAAAACGACTAAAGCTATTCCCGGCCGAAGTTACCACACAAATAGTTCCAAGGGAAAGATATGCAGAATATGTATTTGAATTAGCATTAATTGGTTCAACATTAGAAAAAATTGCAATAGAGATTAGAAATCTCCAAAGAACAGAGATTGGAGAAGTTGCCGAGCAATTCAAAAAAGGTCAGATGGGAAGCAGTGCGGTTCCAGTAAAGAGAAATCCAATCAAAAGCGAACGAGTGTCCTCACTATCAAAACTATTACGAAGCCAGGTGGGAATTTCCTTTGAAAACATTCCATTATGGCACGAGCGAGACTTGTCAAATTCAGCAAATGAGAGGTTTGTTTTGCCAACTGCATCAATTCTGGTCGACGAGATGCTTGAAACGATGACTAGAATTGTCACAAACTTGGCAGTAAACGAGAAAAGAATTGTGGAGAACCTCTACATTACAAAGGGACAAATCTTTGCAGAATTTGTCTTGGAGGCATTAATCAAAAAAGGAGTTCCAAGATTTGTCGCATACAGAGACGTTCAGAGAGTTGCCTTTGAAGCAAAAGACAAGGGACTAGAATACAAAGATGCCATAAAAGCTGACAAGGCTTTTTCATCTAATCTTACTGGAAAGGAAATTGATTCAATCTTTTCACCTGAAAAACATCTAGGAGCATCAAGCATAATCATAAACAACGTAAACAAGTCAGTTGCAAAAACCTGCAAAAGGGCTATCTAGTCTTTAGTAATTTTCTGTGAATCTTTGTTCCATACTGTAAGGCTTTCTTTCTTTTATTGTAGGAGATTTCAGGAATGCCGATATCTTTTGCCAGCTTGCGAATACCATGCTTTCGCATCAAGTCTTCTGAATCTGTGATTTTCTCAGGGATTGGAACAGTCTTTGCATATTTGATAAATTCTTCAGATAACAATGGCTGAAGAATTTGCACACCAAATTCAGAGGATATCATGTTTACTGCCTTCATCATTTTAAGTTCATTTTCCAGTTTTTCTTCCATGAGTTGGTTTACTGCAGATTCTCCTTGAGATATCACATCGCGATAGGCATTATATCCACAAAACAGTTCATCAATTCCATTTGCGGTAACTACGGTATCAATTTCCAAAGATTGTGCAAGCTTTGAAACATAGTAAAAGGCAATACAGTTCTCATTCCAAGAGATGTTATCTGTTTGAATTTTTTCATGAATCTGGGAAGCTACTCTTGGAAAGGTGTGTACATTAATTTCAGAAATGTGATGTGGGTATTGTAATTGCTCATTGACCTCCTTTGCAAATAAAATGTCGTGGGATTGTGTGAATCCTATAGTAAGCAGNNCCAGAAAACGCTACCCCTATTCGTTTTTCAGGTACAGTTTTTTTTATCGCTTTTTTGATATTTTCTAAAAGTTCAGTATTCATGTTATTCACAAAATTTTATTCTATACAAAATACCAAGACATCAGATATTATTCTTTAACTTTTAATGTAATGGTACATTAGAGAGTTTATGATAAGATTATCATCTGAGAAAATTTCTGAAGAGCTAAAAAATCTCCCAGGATGGTCAGTAAAAGATGAAAAACTGCACAAAGATTTTGAGTTTGAGAGTTTCAATCAGGCATTTGGATTCATGACTAGAGCAGCAATGGAGATTGAAAAAATGAATCATCATCCAGAGTGGTTCAATGTATACAACAGGATTTCAGTTGACCTAATGACTCACGATGCTGGCGGCATCACTGAAAATGACATACAACTTGCCAAAATTCTAAATTCTCTATTATGAGATTTTTGTGCCTAGATTTGAGAAAATTTCTAGTTTTTTTACAGAATTTATATACAGAGCGAGAATCAGATGACTTCACATGGCTGCAAGTCCCACGATATTAAATTCGGATTTTAGATATATCGACAAGAAAGGCAATCTCCTAAGGACAAGAACAGAGCTTACTGTTGCACAAATGCTCACCTTTCTAGAAGAAGAGTACGAGTATGACCATGAATTAACTCTAAACGGAAAAACCTTCAAGATTGATTTTAAGACCCAAAAGGGACTCATCGAGGTAATTGATAGCGAAGAAGACATTGAAAAATACAAAGAGATCAAAGACAACTCTGACACAAAAGTGATGGCAATTGGTCATCCAAAATATTCAGCCCAAATCAAAGAGCTTGAAGACATTGTATTTTATGATAAAACTCCTCAGACAGGTTCAATCTTTTTAGAAGACCCATCCTTTTCATTTGACTATGCACATATTCTTCCACTAGTTGAAAAGTGCTCAATCTTACATGGACATACATCATCAGTAATGGTAGAACTTGTAGGACAGATGAAGGACAATCTACTAGTTGATTTTGGAGTTGCAAAAAAAATTATCAAAGAAGTAGTAAATGTATTTGATCACAAATTTTTCATCAACAAGAGATATCTCAAAAGTGAAGATGATTCTCATTATCAAATTCAATTTGAAGGACCAAAAGGAATGTTTGATCTACAAGTTCCTAAAAACACTACATATCTTTTGGAAGGAGAGGCAACAGTTGAGAATTTGTCATCTGAAATCATCAAACTTTTAGCTCCCAAGATGCCATCAAATGTAGAGGCAGTTGGAGTTTACATTTACGAAGGATACAACAAAGGATCTCACATTATTTCAAACATCTCAAGAAAATAAAAAATGGAACCAAAAATTACCGAAAAGGCTTGGAACCCAGAGCTAGAAAAAAATATCCTAAAACAATGGCAAGATGAAAAAATTTACAATTTTACACCAACTGATGATAACTTTACCATAGATACACCTCCACCATATCCGTCTGGAAGACCCTGGCATATTGGTGCAGCAGCTCACTATTCACAGATTGACATGATTGCCCGAACCGCTAGAATGGCAGGAAAAAATGTCTATTTTCCAATTGGAATTGACAGAAACGGACTTCCTGTAGAACTCTATACAGAAAAAAAGCACAATATCCGAATGCGTGAGACAGAGCGTGGAGAATTTCTAAAGCTTTGCCGAGAGGCTCTAGATGATTTGGAGGCTGAAATGATTCTGATTATGAAGAATCTAGGCATAAGTGGCGACTTTACAAACTATTACAGGACAGATTCAGAAGAATATCGAGCACTAACTCAGGCTACCTTTATGGAGTTGTGGAAAAAAGGCCAAATCTATCTTGCAAACAGACCAAACAACTACGATTGGGTATCAGGGACAACAATTGCAGATGCTGAAATAATCTACCAGGATTTACCAACAAAGCTTGTTTACATGAAATTCAAAATCAAAGATACAGACAAAGAAATTATTATTGCAAGTACAAGGCCTGAACTTTTGTGTGCATGCAAAACAATTATTGTAAATCCTGATGACGAAAGATATTCTCAATACATTGGAAAAAAAATTGTCGTTCCAATTACCAATGTCGAAGTAGAATTACGTACACACCATTCAGCACAGATGGAATTTGGTTCAGGAGCTGTAATGGTTTGTAGTTATGGTGACCAAAATGACGTTGCACTATTTAGAGAACTAGAGTTAGAAGAAGTAGTTGCAATTGGTCTGGATGGAAAAATGACTGAAGCTGCAGGAGCATATGCAGGATTAAAGCCAAAGCAAGCAAGAACAAAAATTATTGAAGATTTGGAAACCAATGGATTTCTTGAAAAAACAGAAGACATCTCCCACAGAACACCGGTTTCAGAGCGAAGCAAGATTCCAATTGAGATTATTCCAATGGAAGAGTATTACCTAAAGCAAAAAGAGTCAGTTGAAAAAATAAAAAAATTAGGACAGGAAATGACGTTTTATCCTTCAATGCACAAACAAATTCTAATGAATTGGCTTGAATCAATCAATATTGATTGGCCAATATCTCGACGAAGATACTACGGAACAGAGATTCCAATTTGGTATTGCAAGGATTGCTCAGAACCACACATTCCAGAACCAGGAAAATATTACAAGCCTTGGTCAGATAAATGCCCAATAGAAAAATGCACAAAATGCCAATCTACAGAATTTGTTGGAGAAGAAAGAACATTTGATACATGGATGGACTCTAGCGTTTCTCCTCTCTTTGTTAGCAAATACAACAAAGATCCTGAATTTTTCAACAAAGTATATCCCACAACAATTAGGCCTCAAGCCAAAGATATTGTGAGGACCTGGCTATACTATACTCTCCTAAGATGTGAGCAGCTCACAGGCACAAAGCCATGGTCTGAGGCCTGGGTAATGGGCTATGGGCTTGATGAAAAAGGCATGAAAATGAGCAAAAGCAAGGGAAATGCCATAGATCCTCTTCCTGTAATTGAAAAACTAGGAGCTGATACCTTCAGATTTTGGAGTGCCAGCGAAATTAATCATGGTTATGACTTTAGATGCAATGAGCAAAAAATAGAGTCTACAAAAAAATTCCTAAGCAAACTTTGGAACGTCTCTAGGTTCCTATCTAGTTTCCCAGTTATTGAATCAGGAAATCCAAATCCTACTGACAAATGGATACTTGCAGAGCTTAACAAGTTAGTCAAAGAATGCAAGAAAGGATATGACGAGTATAACTTTTTTGTACCAGCAATTGCAATTAGAGAGTTTACTTGGAATGTCTTTGCAGCTCATTATATTGAGATGGTAAAAGCAAGAGCTTATGGAATTGGTTTTTCAGATGAAGAAAGAGATGGTGCAATTTTTACCTTGCACAAAACATTATCTACAATTTTGAAATTGTTAGCACCAATTACTCCATTTATTACTGATCATCTCTGGAGAACTTTGTATTCCTCTGAAAGCATTCACAAACAACGCCAAGTTGAAGCAGATGAAACTGATGCACAAGATAAAACAACAGAAGAAATCACAGAGTTTAATTCCAAGGTTTGGAATGAAAAGAAAGCAAAGGGATTGTCATTAAAAGATTCGTTTGCATATCCTGTTCCACAAAGCTTGGAGCCATTTGAAAAAGATCTAAAGTCAATGCACAA
>JABAOH010022066.1_pt1 | contig 13453 bp, 6 predicted proteins | sample 7062181 | NCBI WGS metagenome assembly JABAOH01 (sample SAMN14538630, study PRJNA623070) | marine sediment metagenome | biome: marine biome [ENVO:00000428]; feature: marine pelagic biome [ENVO:01000023]; material: deep marine sediment [ENVO:00002113]; isolation source: pool of 5 deep marine... | reverse complement strand
TCGGCCAGCGCTTCACCGAAATCGCGCTGGAACTTCTCACGAACGCGGACGAGTTGTGATACGAGGTCTTTATGCTGGTCGGGAAGGAGGATCGCGTTCAGACCGAAACGCAGGACATCCGCAAAGATACCGGTTTGTTGGAGGACTTCGATGATGTCGTCCAGGCTCGGCATGGTATCCCCTTTCCCATTCCCGCCGTCTTCAATCAGGGATGAACAAGAATAGAGGAGATTCTCCTCGATGGTTCCGTCAAAAATAAAGGGCGCCTGGGCAACAAAACCGATGTTGTGAACCATGTCCGATTTGGTGAGATCTGAAACTTCTTTTTGGCCGATCAAGACGTGACCTCCCGTGTACTTATAGAGCTGACCAATGCATTGGGCCACGGTGCTTTTACCGCTACCGGAAAAACCGACCAACGCCATGTGCTCTCCTGGTTTCAGGGAAAAGTTAATTCCATCGATTAACCGAATGCCATCTTCGGTAACAAATGACAAATCTTTGACCTCGAGACCTCCTTCCAATTCATAAGGTAAACGATCCTTAGGTTCAAGGGCGTGTTCAGGCGCGACATCGAAGTATTCCATGCTCTTCTTGTAACCTATGGAGGCATCCTGGTAGAGCTGGTAGAACTGAATGAGTTCTTTCCAGGGATCATACAACCGCTCCTGGGCAGATATAAATGCAACCAGGGCGCCCAACTCTAATCGGCCTTTAATGGTTAAGTAGCCGCCGAGGATGAATACGAGAAAGGGGCTCAAGTTGGTGAAGAAACTATTCGTCACTTTGACACCAAATCGGTAGAGGCTCCAGACGATCCTGACCTTCAACAATTTATCCACTATACTGTCGAATTTTTTGTTCTCGATGCGGTAAGAACCATTGCCGTGGATCTCGTGAATTCCGCTAATGGATTCTGTGATCTTACTTGACATTCCGCGAGCTAAATCCACGCGCTTTCTGTTGGCGCTGTTGGCGCGTTTCTGCAGCAAGGGCACGAGAAGCAGAACAATCGGGTAGATACTGAGGGAAAGTGCTGCCAACCACGGGTTCAACCAGAAAAGGTAGGCGGCAAAGGCAAGCAGGGTCAAGACGCTGGTTATGGGGACGGCAATGGACATGCCCACGAAATCCCCTGCTGCGGCAAGCTCTTTTACGAGTGAATTAACAACGAGGCCCGGCCCGGTCTTTCTGAAGAAGTTCAAAGGAAGCGTCAGAATGTAGTGGTACAGCTCTTTTCTCATGTTTGCCAAAGTCCGCTGGCTAATGAGGGTCTGGAGAATGCTGGTAAGGAATTTGAGTCCGCTGGAAAGAAGAACCGCAGCTAGATACAGACCACAGTAGAGGAATAACAAGTCGACTTTCCTTAAGTTAATGGCCTCGTTGACGATTCGCTTCTGCATCTCCAGGGGGAAAACCCGGGTAAAAACCGCAATCGCGATGATGCATACGATAAGCACCTGGAGTTTGATATTGCCGGGCAATATCCAGGAAAAGAGCGACCTTTTGACCACGGGAGTTTTCACCTTTTCCATTGTAAACTGATCCTCCTCGGTAAAATCGAATTAAAGTCAAATAAGAAGCGGTTTCAAGGAAACGGTCACATTTTCCTATTATTATACAAAAATTTTTGTTTTGGTAAACGGCAAACTATGTGGAAATATTCCCAGAATAATGAAATGGGCCTGTTCTGTTGATTCCAAACGGTTAGGTAACGTCTATCCAGAGGGTATGTTGAAGTTCGTTGAAATGTAAGGGAACTTCTCATAAAAGGATTGTAGATTGGAACTGAAATTCCTTGGGCAACTAGTGTTTGTTTTCCTGACTTAGTATAATTGTAAAGGGATTTGGAATACACACTTTAGAAAACTCCCCACCTCCATAGGTTCTGGGAAGGACTTGAAAACAACGTGAACTAATTTAAATGATTTTGGAGGAGTTATAAAGATGAGACTACGGTGGAAATTCTTTCTGATTCTTCTGGCTTTCAGCCTCACCCCGCTTTTTGTGGTGACCATCATCAGCCAGCATGGAACCAAGAGGCTGGGGAATACCATCTCCAACGATACGCGCCAAACCCTTACGGGAATCACAAACGAATCATTGGAGCAAACGGCAGAGAACTCCTCAACGATCCTTCTGCGAACGAAAAAGGCCCTAGAGTTATCCCTCCTGGTTCTGGCCGAAGAAGCCGAGAGTGCCCTAGCCCAAGAGCCCCCAACATCGCCCGAAGTCCATTTCGCCAAGGATTTTGACGATCACGTGGTTGATGTATCTGATACTGCTCCTTATCCCCGATATTTGGAGGGATCGGGAGATTTTCGCCTTTTGCCCCTCCCGGTGAGCTTCCAGCACCCGGTCTTTTTGCTTGCGCCGGGTGTTGCCAAAGAAAGCGTATCTGCGGACATCGCCCGCCTGACACAACTTATTCCCGTATTCCAGGGGCTTTCCAGAGAGTTGGGGGATGTCTTGCAGTGGGCCAACGTTAGCTTAGAGAGTGGCGTGCACGTATCCTATCCTGGGCACGGCGGTTATCCCGAGGGATATGACCCCAGGATGCGCCCGTGGTACATCTATGCCAAAGGAGCGAGTTACAGGAAAGGGAGTTACAAAACCGAGAGGCTCATCTGGACCTTCCCTGTAGTAGATCCAACAACCGGGCTGGTAACCTTTGCCGGATCAAGACGTTTACGCCGTCCAGACGGCTCATTCGCCGGGGTGGCCGCCGTAGATGTCCTCGTTACGCAGATCCTGCAGGAGAGCGAACTTTCCTCCCTGTGGTCCCCGAGAATGCGCTCTTTTCTGGTTGAATCTGCGGTCAATCCGGAAACAGGGGAGACAGGACTGCGGATATCGGCCCAGAGAGCCTATCAAGAAAAGGCCGCGTCTTGGGCGTGGACTATGGAACAGGAATGGCTTATGTCAGCGGACACGGACAAATTCAAGGATGTGGTGGGCTTCCTCAAGGACGGCATATCGGGGCACATGGAGTTACCGTACAACGGGGTGGAATCCATCTGGGCTTACGCCAATGTTTGGGGAAATATCCATTTCATCATTATCGTGCCGAAGTCAGTGATTATGGCATTGCCTGAGCAAACAAGCCGAACCGTGCTCAACTACACACGTAATCAGCTCCTCACCACTGCAGTCGCCGCGCTCCTGGCTGTTGCCATTTTGGCGGTGGCAGCTTTTTTTGGCTCCCGAGCCACTACCAGGTCGCTAGTGAAAATCTCGTCAGCAGCCGAACGGCTGGCAAACGGGGATTTCTCCGTTCGCCTGAACATGAGAACGGGTGACGAGCGTGATCAGGTTATCAGGGCCTTCAACGAAATGGTTCCCAAGCTTGAGGATCATATGCATATTCGCAAGTCCTTGGAGCTAGCCCAGGAGGTGCAGCAAAACCTGCTGCCCAGGGCTACCCCAGAGATTCCAGGGCTGGATATTGCCGGATCAAGCGTCTACTGCGATGAAACTGGCGGGGATTACTACGATTTTTTCAATGTAGCCAGGGAAAATATAGACAGGTTGGCCATAATCGTGGGCGACGTCTCCGGGCACGGGGTGTCATCTGCCCTACTCATGGCAACAGCGAGGGCTATGCTTCGACAACGGACCTCAATGCCGGGTGAAGCCAATGCCATTATTACTGATGTCAATAGACGCCTGGCCTTAGACACCTATTACACGGGCCAGTTCATGACGTTGTTCTATTGTGAGTTTGACGCGAAGAAGCGAATCATCCAGTATGTCCGGGCGGGCCACGACCCGGCTATTGCCTACGACCCAGGTGCCGATAAATTCGATGAGCTCAAAGGCCAGGGAATTGCTCTCGGCTTAGATGAGACCTACGTATACCGTGAATTCCAACGCCCCCTTGTTCCTGGCCAGGTTATCGTGATCGGCACCGACGGCATATGGGAAACGCATAATGCAGCGGGCGAGATGTTCGGCAAAGACGGGTTGCGCGAAATCATTCGGGCTAGAGCTTCGGAACCCGCCAATGGAATCCTGTGGGCCATCACCGATGCGTTGAACAGATTCCGGGGGGCTCAGGAATGCGAGGACGATGTCACCATGGTGGTGGTCAAGGTTGAAGAATAGTCTGACCGACGATCCTTTGCGAAGAAGACGAAGACCGGCGGGCGCTTGGCGCTACCGCACGTGCACAGGGGTCCCGTCCGGACCGCGTTTACCCCGGCACGGTGGTAGGGCTGCTCGCACGACAGAGGATGTCTCCGTTGGGCAGGTGCCCAGTTCTCGTGGGGAATTCCTGGCAGGTATGGACCTCAAATCCCGCCTTTTGAACGAGCTGTTTCAGCCTGGTGACGGTGATGAGGTTCCGGTTAAGGTGCCCGAGGTCACGGTTCTGCATACCAAGGATTGCGTTCAACGCAGCGCCCCAACGGTACTTTTCGTCACCTTCCAGCCACATCCTTATGTATAGTTCGTGATTAGGGCAGCGGATTGTGAACGTGTCTCAGGGCTTCAAGACCCGTTTCCACTGCAATAGCATCCCCGGAGCTCGGAGAGGGGTATGTGTTCAATCATGTGCGAGGTCAGAATTTCACTTACGCTATTGTCGGGGTAGTCCAGGTGGCTTACATCCAGCAGGCGATCAGCTTGACGGTTGACCTTGTCGATATTCACGTAACCGGGCAGGAGGTTGTTCGCACAGCCCCAGTGCGGCTTCAGCTCCCCGCGGTCGGACTGTGAGCGCGGAGAAAGTTATACTTTCTTTTTCGTCTGCGTGTTTCCGTTGGCTTCCTCAAGGATTCTTGCGACCGCCCTGTCGTAAGTGAAGCTTGATGTTACCAGCCTACGTCCTTGCCTGACGATGCGTTCGCGCTCGGCCGGTTGACCCAGGTAGCGCTCGATAAGGGAAAAGAGTTCCCCCTCGGTGCGGTACCAAACCAGCTGCTCGTGATTACTGAATATCCTCTCCAGGCCGGGAGTGTATCTCTGAATGAGGAAGGCCCCACAAGCCAGGGTATTCGCCACTCGATTAGAGAAGTAGGCCTCCAGCCCGCTCCACTCATCACCTATGAGGCCCAACAGGATTCTTGCCTGGCCTACGAGTCTGCTGAACTCGGGGCCATATGCCTCGGTCAATGTTCTGAACTCTTCACCTTCCCAACCAGCCCCGGCCACGGAGAGGTTGAAGCGCCGGTGGATCTTCCTCAGCAGTGCTAGCCGGGATGGGTTGTTGTTATTGCCGACAAAGAGCAGGTCGTGCTCCTTCTCACCGTCCACCGGTCGAAAGACCTCCGGGTCGGTGGGGCAGGGCAGATAGTGGAAGTTAGCCAAGCCGAGGGATCTGTTCTGCTCTATGTGAGTCTTGTTGCTCATGTAGACATGGTCTACCACCCAGCCTAAATCGCGGTGATAGGTCGAGTAGCGGGTGTCTCCGTAAAAGGCGGAGATGGTGCACCCCGAGCTACGCTTGATTTTGGCGAGGAGTTTGGGCTGGATAATCCCTTTCTTAACGCTGCCCCCCAGATGGATGTGATCTGGCCGGAAGGACGCGATTCTGGGGGCAAGGGTACTGAGATCATCACGACGAATATCAAATGGTTGGACCTCTCCGTGCCTTCGGAAGGCCTTTAGCCAAAAGAGGTTGGAGTTCTCTTTTCGGAATAAATCGATGTACATGATGTTCTTTCTTCCCTGTGTTGGGCCCTTCCTGGAGGAGATGGGGAATATCTTTACCTTGGCCGGGGGCAAGAATTCCCGGGCGAACTGGATTGCCCGATCCCGGTAGGTGTTCTCCAGGGAGATTTCCCGTCCTTTGAGCATCAGCCTCTCCCGTTCAGCGGGGTTGCTCAAGTAAAACTCCACGAGTTCCTGGAGATGATCGGCAGACTCATACTGGGGAACTGCTTTCCCGAAGATCTTGTCAAGCCCCGCGTTTCGATCTGAGATGGCAAAGCCTCCACTTGCAAGAATGTCGAAGATCTTGTTCGAAACGAACCCCTCCCTGGCCATGTCGGGGTGGTGATCGGTCAGGGTGATGCGGGCAGAGGCATAAAGTTCCCCCAACTTGCGGTAATCCCAATACCTTCCTCCGTAGTACTTTCTGGGAAGAATATGCTCCCACAAGTTACCCCAGACCTTGAAGTCATAATGGGTCCCGTCCATATGGCGCACAACTGACCGTCCGTCGGGCCTTCGTGTCCGGGCGTTTCCCACGAAGATGATGTCATGCTTGATCGTGACTTTTACGGGCCTTTTTGAGGTCGACGGGATCATGGTCCCCACGTTGGTATAGCCCATGGCCTGAAGCTTGGGGGTGAAATCAGGGGAGGCGCAAAAGATCTTGTCAAATTGCCTCAGGTTTTCCGTTGTGACCATGTCAGGGTGGCTATATAACCAGACCATGTTGTATGTGTGGTCCGGAAGAACATTCACGGGGGAGCCAAAGAGGTGTACAATAACATCGGGGTTTTTCTCAACCACTGAGAGTCCAAGTCGTCTGAACTCCCGGCCAAGCTCGTATTTTACCCAGTGATCGCCCCACAGAAGACGCGTTCTCACATCCGGGTCATTGTCCGAGCGAGATTGTATCATGATTTTCACCCGGCTCTTTTTCAGCAAGCGGCTCAGTTTGTCTTGAGCGTCGGACGGAAGATGGGCCGCTTTAGCATGCTTGGCCTTACCCTGGACGGCCGACCCCTTTACCCGCTGCGCCAGTTCCTGGGAATTTTGCATATGATCCCCTTCCAACCAAACTTCATGAGAGACTGCAAGCGGAGGAAAAATTCGCTCCCTGCTGGATGAGAGGATACAAGGGTAAGTAATCGCCTTACGTAGGCGATTTACCAATTCCCATAAAAAGTTACACTGAGTAATGGGGAACTTACAAGAGGATTTCTGTAAGACACGAGGGATACTAAAGGCTCGTCCCGTCACGCCACCTCTATTCGAAAACTCCTTCTTGCTGAAGCTGTTCGTATTCCTCGCGAGAGAAGCCGGCCAGATTCATATAAACGTACTCATTGTGCTCGCCGAGGAGGGGGCCGGGCATTCGCAATTGAACGGGCGCCCGTGACAACTTAAAGGAGGGGACCTGGGCATGGTATTTCCCTATCTCGGCATGTTCCATCTCCGCCCAGAGGTAGTGCTTGAGATGTGGATCGTCGTACATTTCCTGGGGATTTTTCACAATTGCCCCTTCCACTCCGACTGATTGTAATTTAGCCATGACTTCTTCGGGGGATACGGTCGACGTCCACTCGCCTATCAGTCTATCGAGCTCTTCCTCATTTTGCTTCCTGCCCAGGAGCGTGGCGAATTTAGGATCCCTGGCCCAATCAGGTTCGCCCATGGCCCGGGTTAGCTCCTCCCACTCCTTATCGGAGAATACCGCTATGACGCACCACCTATCTTCACCTCGGCACGGATAGGCCCCATGGGGGGCAGCATAATCGCAGCGGTTGCCCTTTCTAGCCTGGATGCGCCCATTCACCCCAAAATCCAGCAATGGTGAAGCGAGGAACTGAATTCCACCCTCAAACTGGGCAACATCGATGTACTGCCCCTTCCCCGTTCGATGCCGGTAATCAAGAGCCGCGGTCATGGCGATCGTTCCATATACCACCCCGATAAAATCGATATACGGGCCATAGAGGATCAAAGGGTCTCGGTCGGGCCATCCACTGAGATGGGTAAATCCGCTCAGGTGAGTCAGATGGGACCCCATGCCCGGGTGTGCTGCGTATGGTCCCGTCTGTCCCAAGTTGCAACTGCTCAGCATGATAAGGTCAGGCTTAATCTTCTGCAGCTCTTCGTAGTCCAACCCCAGCCTTTTCATGACGCCCGGGGTGAAGTTTTCCGTGACAACATTGGCCCATTTTTCCACGAGCCGTTTAGCAACCTCGATACCCTTCGGATGTCTCAGGTCGAGCGTGATGCCGTACTTATTGTGACTGTAAATGGCAAAATCAAGGCCTCGATTCATTCCCGGCTTATTGTCCTTAAAAGGCGGGTAAAACCTGTATTGGTCAGGTCGCTTATGTGACTCGATGTGGACAACCTCCGCCCCATAGTCGGCCAAATACGTAGAAATGAGCGGCCCTGCGACAATCTGACCAAACTCCAAGATCTTCACATCCTCAAATATCCCGTTGCCTTCCACGCTTCTCCCTCTCTGGACTAGATAATGCCTCCCTTTTTTAAGCCCCCCAGCTCATCCTCGGAGAGGCCCAGCTCGCCGACATAGATATCATGGTTGTGTTCCCCAATCAGGGGAGCTCGACGCCGCACTCCGCACGAAGACTGGGACAGTTTTACCCAAGGCCCAGGATACGTTATGGAAGTAATCAATTCCGGATGTTCCACGTCTTGCCACACTTCTCTCGCGGCAAGCTGTGGGTGGTCCATGATATCCTTGGCTGTGGATACGGGGTATCCCATTATCCTCTTTTTCACCGCCTCCTCTTGGAACTCCTTCTTTGAGATACTGCCGAGAAAAGTGCCCACCGGCTCCATGATACGATCGAAATCCTCCTGAGTTGCATGGGCAGGGTCGAATTTATCCCAATCCTGCGCCTTCAGCCAGTCGGTAGCCATCCCCTTCTCATCCATCCACTTAACCATCTCCTTGTTCGTTATTGCCCCCGATCTTGCTCCGTATATAAGCCAACAGATATAGCCATCCTTGCACGGGTAGGCAGCCCGCATGACCGCCCCATGGATGCTGCGTCCCGCGATGGCATTTCCAACGCGCTTTGTCATCGTCCCATCCGCTTCCCAGTAGAAGGGACCTGTATCAGCAGCCCAGGCGGCGCTCGCCTGGGCCGAGACATCTACATGCTGTCCCTGGCCCGTCATTTGACGATGGAATAGCGCCATCAGCGTGCCCAGGGCCGCGTAGCTCCCCGCCCACATGTAGGACACCGGAATGCTCGTGCGAACCGGGGGGCGGTCAGTGTCGCCCAAGAGATACATTGAGCCGCTCATGGCCATAATCCCAATGTCAGAGGCCTTGTGATGCCGATACGGGCCGTCTTGCCCAAAAGGACTAATAGAGGTCATTACGACCTTTCCTTCGGATATCTGGCTAAGGGTCGAATGTCCCAAGCCCAGCTCATCCATGTGGCCCGGTGGGAAGGATTCGACGACGATGTCAGCGGTCTTGACCAGCCTCTTGAAGAGCTCCCGTCCATCAGCGGTCTCAAGATTCAAGGTTATGCCTCTCTTGTTGTTGTTATAGGCGAACCAGTAAAGGCTCTTCTCCGGATCCGGCGCATCTTCATAGAAGGGGCCGATTGTTCGGGATGGATCTCCCCCTGGCCTCTCAACCTTTATCACATCGGCTCCAAGGTCGCCCATGATCTTACCACATAGAAACCCCTTCTCATCCGTAAGATCCAAAACCCGGTAGGGAGAAAGCATGTACTCTGTTTTACCGTGCCGGTCCATCACACCCCCTTTTTGAACAATTCCCTTTCCCCTTCCATCCCCTCTGTTCTCATCTCACTTGAGTAATCGCATGCGTCACGTATTTCAAAAGAAACCCATCCTCATGCGAAAGATGGAGTATACATCGTTCGGCGCAATCAGATACCAACCTCAGAGAACCATCGCGCATACTCCTCCTGATGTGCCCTTGCTTTTTCGATTTCTTCTTCGGAAAACCACTCCTTGAGGTCCACTACGTGAATGGGATACGATGCCCGCTCAAAGGCGTCTCTGTATCGATACGGAACCGTGGCATCCACACCGATTGCCCCTGAAAACCTGATGTTGGTCTGGGTCCATTGCTTTTCTCCAGCAGAGCTTCGTTCCGCCGGTTGAAAGGTTTGCCCCATGCCTCCCGGCGCCACAATCATGATGTCGTCCTGAGCGTCCACCCGGGTGACCAAAGCCCACATCAAATCGTCGGTTGAGTAGATGTTAACGTCCGTATCCACGACCATGGCAAAACGGGCGCCCAGGGAGCAGGACAGGGCCGAAGCAAGGATGTTCCTTGGAAATCCCTCATCCCTCTGTCTCCTCTTTTTTACCTGAAAGATCACGCCGCCCCAGTCAGGGATGCACATGGGAATATGCGTATCCACGCAAAATCCCGCGCTGATCCGCTCGGCCAGTTCAAAGAAACACGCCTCGCGACACAGAACATCGATATTATGGTTGTCGTACCCGTGGACGATCAAGGGATCGTAAATGGGTTGACTTTCTCGGTGGGTGATGGCCGTCACATTGAACTGATGGGTTCGATAAGCTTTGCCGAAGTAGCCAGACCATTCTGGATGAAATGGATGGACTCCTTGCACCTGATCCTTTTCAGCCAACGGGCTCTCCCACACCCTTTGGGTCGTGTCCAGGTATCCCTCGATCACATACTCCGCCTCAGCGATTGCGTAGGCATCTATGGTCTTACATTTCACCACGTCAATGGGATATCCCTGAACGGCCCCTGCGATTCCCAACTCATCGCATCCCCTTGGGAGGATAACGTACATAAAGCCGGAACCAGCCGCCAAGGTGGCTGCCGGGGGGATTCCTATGTTGATTGTGAGTGGGATGGGTTCCTTCTTATAGTATTTGGTAGCTATCTGATCCATATGAGACCCCGGCGATATCTGAAATGTAGAGTGGTCCTTCCAGCCAAGGTCTTCGCGAAAACTCATACGGTTAAAGGCGATGTGCCACCCCCCCCAGAACTGTTTCGGCGAAGCAAGGGTCTTCCCGGCCCCAAGGGTTGGTCCCGGATCCTTGGGCGTATGCTGGATCATGGGAATCACCGGCCAAACATCAATATCCTTGTCAATGACAACCTCCTGACACGGTGCGTCGTCCACGATTCTGGGATGGACTGGCTCAATGATACCGCTGTGAATCTTGAACTTCACTTCCTTTCTATCCTCACAATCGAACATCTGCGCAATAATCTTATCTGAGCCGAAGATATTCGTCGCAAGCCGTGCGTTGGGGTATCCCTTAACATCGTGGAACAGAATCGGAGGCCCCCCATCCAAACGTTTCTGAATCGCCGCCAGCTCTAACTTCGGGTTTATTTCACGTTCTGATTCGAGAAGCAAACCCTCCTCTCTCAACCAATCGAGAGTCGACCGTAGGCTTCTGACTTTTTCGTTTGCCATTGTTTCATCCTCCTCAGTTGGTTTCTCTAGGTTCTTCCGATCGAAATAAGAATATATGATATGGGCTGAAAAAAACAAAGTAATTTTTTTTATGTAATGCATAAGAAAACATTATGCCTCCAAATCACTAAAGGAACCGCTTCAGTACACCGGAGGAGACAGGGAACCATAGGGCTCAATGTTTTGGCTTAGGGGTCATTGGCATGTGAAGAACGCCCTAGTGAGAGCGCTTCCCTGCGGATCCAACCTCTACTCAGGCGGAGGTATATGGAACCAGCCCCTAGATATCTCATCGTTCACTCTGTGAGAGTGTTCAAATGTCCGCAGCACCTTGAGGGGCTTTGTTGAAGGGGGTAAACAAGCGTATTATCATTCACGTCGCGGTGAGGCTTTAAGTATAGAAGGTCTGTGTTCGTTGTCCAAGAAGAGGTAGTCTTATCAGACGGAACGGGCCCCTAATCTATCTTTTCCGGCGTATCTCGGCGAGGAAGGTATCTATATCCCGGAGCGGTTCATTTGACTGAACGATAGGTTGCAGGAAATCCAGAAAGGCCTTGGCGGCCATGGGAAGACGATAGTCACTCAAGTAGGCAATACATACATCTAAGAATAATTTCCGGTTGATCACAGGGATGGCCACAAGGGTTCCCTCGGTTAGTTCTCTTTTGATGGCCGCCATGACCACAAAAGAGATCCCTTCACCTTGTTTTACCAACTCCTTGATAAACTCCATATTGCTGGTTTCAGCTATTATGTTTAACCTCTCCCTATCATTTCCGAAACATTCCTCCACCAATTTTCGGGTTCCTGAGCCGATCTCTTTCATTACAATAGGCTCGCCAGCCAGTTCTTCAATGGATATCCCATCTCTCTTACTGAGGCGATAATCTGAGGCAGCTATGAGCACCACCTCTTCCCGGAAAAGTGGGATGAAATGTATATCGGGATTATCATCCACTCTGGGTATGATAGCGAGGGAATTCCTAAAATCGAGAACGTTTTCGCTCATTTCTAGAGAACTTCCCTCGTTTAACTCTATGGTTACGCCGGGGAAAGACTGGTGGAAGGGCGTGAGGAGGACGGGCATCAAGTACCGGGCATAGGTTTTGGTAGTGCCAATACGAAGACAGCCTTGTTTCAGCTTCTGCAGATCATAAATGGTCTTCTCCAGATCTTGTTCCAGTTCAAATATCTTAGAGGTGTACTTGAAGATTGTTTTGCCCTCATCGGTCAAATATATCCTGCGGCCCTTTTTCGCGAAGAGATCTAAATTACAGAACTCCTCAAGTAGTTTGATCTGCGCTGTCACCGCAGGCTGGCTCACAAACAGATTCTTGCCGGCAACGGTAAAATTGAGGGATTTTGCCGCCTGATGAAATGTTCGCAATTGGTTAAAATTGAGCACTTGCCTCACCTCCCATCTATGTGTTCGAAAGCCCCTTTCTAATGATTCCTATCCTGGTTAGATTGTACGAGGTATCACTTTTTCTTATATATAGCATAACCAGGAAGGAATTGATACGGTGTTATATCTGATACTTATGTGAGTCCGCTTGGGGAGCCCCGGATCTGGTTCCTTGAGAGAGGCCCCTTGTCCCATGGAGTTCCCCCCGAGATGGATTGTTCGCAGGGTGGACACCGTTACCGCATATTGTTCCCTTTTGCTTGACGATGCCCTGAACCTATGTTTTCGTTGAATCGAGAGGATAATGTTTTCTTATGTATATCATAAGAAAAAATTACTTTGACTTTTTCCACTGATACGGTATTTACAGCATATATTCAAATGGGGGTATCTGGCTCATCATTAATCGCATGTTCATTGTTGCCACAAAGGTAGCTCTCCACAGGAAGGATCCTGGGAATTCCCGGTAGGGGGAAGACCGACAGGACCAAAATCTATGCCCTAATAAGGGTGCGAAGGGAGGTGAGGTGAAAATGGGCTGAGAAGAATAGGAGGGACACGGAGGAGGAGACCACAATTCCGAGATTTACAAGGGGGGTGTTTCCCATGAAGAAGACAATGGTGTTCTTTTTGTTGGTTTCCCTATTAGTGCTGCTGCCTCTGTTTAGCGGTTATACTGCGGCTAAGCCGTTTTACGAGGGGGAAAACATTATCCTCATTGTCAGCACCAGGCCCGGCGGCGGTTTTGATACTTACGCCCGTTTGCTCGCGAGGACCATGAAAAAGTATCTACCTGGAAGCACGATTATCGTTAAGAACATCCCCGGTGCTGGACATATTGTCGGGGTTAATCAACTCTATGCGGCGAAACCTGACGGTTTGAAGTTCGGTATCTTCTCAAGAGCCTTGATTGCGAGCCAAGCTGCAGGGGTAAAGGGGATCAAAT
>JABAOH010055842.1_pt1 | contig 13458 bp, 13 predicted proteins | sample 7062181 | NCBI WGS metagenome assembly JABAOH01 (sample SAMN14538630, study PRJNA623070) | marine sediment metagenome | biome: marine biome [ENVO:00000428]; feature: marine pelagic biome [ENVO:01000023]; material: deep marine sediment [ENVO:00002113]; isolation source: pool of 5 deep marine... | reverse complement strand
TTTATAGATCAGGGCTTAATAGTCAGTGTTAAAGGTAGAACTAAGGAGCAGGCCAGGGAATATTACGCAACAAAAAACGGGGATTTTCAACAATACCCTATGGTTGTGATTGTAAATGATGGAAGTGCCAGTGCATCAGAGGTAGTAGCCGAGGCTCTTCAGGATAATAAAAGAGCTACTATTCTTGGTACAAACACATTCGGAAAGGGATCTGTACAGACAATAATAAGACTGGAAGACGGCTCGGGGCTTAAGCTTACTACAGCAAAATTTTATGCGCCCAGCGGCAGATCGATAAGCGAGGTAGGTGTTACCCCGGATGTCATTGTAGAAGATAAGCGTTCTGAAGATGGAGATGAACAGCTGGATACCGCAGTTGAAATTCTAAAAAACCCAACAGTGACAACAGTTCCAAAGGGTTAAGGTGAGTATCACTTTTGCCGAGAAAAGTAAAGAAAACCAGACGGCCAAGACGACAAAGCAGGAGAAAGAAAAGCGCTAAGGTCTCAAGGATAATTATAGTTGCTATAGGATTTATACTCCTTTTGTTTCTTGGTTTATATGGTCTGAATTACCTTAAGCAAAACGCATCCTCGGTATATTTAGGCAAAACACTCTCAGCCACAGAAGTTGATAATCTTATAAAGGATATTGATAGAACTCTATCCGGAGCATTTTTTGAGGCCGGTATATCATCAAAAAATATTGAGTCTAAAAAAGTTGTTAACAAAGAGCAAGGCAACCTTAGCTGGGAATATAAAGACATAAGAATATCCGCCGAAAAGGGAGTTACTCCTGCGCGTGTTAAAGAGGTTTTAGTAGACTCTGTATTCGAAGAGTACCCAGTAGAGTATAAGTTTGAAAACGGCAAAGACACTCTGGTAGCTTTTATTCGCATTAACGATGTAACTACCCATAGAATAAGGTTTGAGTTTGATGAGACCTCCCGGGTTCAAGCAAAAAAAGAAAATCCTAAGAAGGCAGATAAAAAAAGACAGCAAAGCGCACTGCAGGAATTGCTGAGAAAAAAAGATATAGAAAACAAAGAAGTTTCGTCTATCGGCAAGGATGCCGTAACTAACGGCTATCCCAAGTCCAAGATTGTAATTATTGTTGATGATCTGGGAATGAACAAAAAGCCCATAGACCAACTGCTGGAGATATCTGCACCTATTACCTTTGCGGTTCTTCCAAATCTTCCATACTCTAAATATGCGGCAGAGAAAGCAGACAAGAAGGGGTGGGATGTTATTCTGCATATGCCGATGGAGCCCAAGGAATCCTCCGGCTATATGGGAATAGATGCGGGTGATGATGCTTTATTGGTCGGGCTCCCAAAAGACGCAATTCTTCAGAGACTAAATAGCAATTTGTCCTCGGTGCCTCATGTGGTAGGTGTAAATAATCATATGGGTTCCAAATTTATGGAAAATAGTGAGCTTACAGAGCTTATTCTAATGGATCTGAAGAATAAGGATATGATATTTATTGATAGTTTAACGACACCCGATAGCAAGGGATATCAAACTGCACTAAAGCTTGGCATGAGAACCGCACAGAGAGACATGTTTTTGGATCATTCTGCAAAAGATTCTAAGTACGTGAAAGAGCAGATTAGAAAACTAGTAGAAATTTCAAAGAAAAATGGATATGCAGTTGGGATATGCCATCCATACCCCGGTACTGTAAAGGCGCTTAGTGAGATGATTCCTGAGATAAGCACTCAGGTTGAAGTTGTCTCTATATCAAATATTATTAATAACAGAAGCGAGGCAGGTAACAATTAGTATAGATGTTTTTCTGTTAAAATAAGGAGATTTAGTGATGGGTTTAATTGACGATACTAGAAAGAAAAGGGATTCATGGATTCAGAGATTTGAAGAACAGCGCCAGGAAGAGGAATTGGATTCTGCTGAAAAGATTGATCCTGAGGCCGAGGAGATAAGGATTGCCGAGAATAGAAAGAATGTGGGCGTATTTCCTCCAAAGCCGGAAGTTAAATGGAGACTTTAGGCAACTGACATATGGGGTCTTGACAATTTAGCCTGAATCTATTAGCTTTTTCTAGCTGTATGTATTAAATATTATGAAGGAGTTTATTTATGCCAGGTATTGTAGTTGGAAATAATGAGAGCATTGACAGCGCTCTTAAAAGATTCAAAAAACAAGTGGAGAAGGGCGGAGTTCTTTCTGAGGTAAGAAGAAGAGAGCACTATGAAAAGCCCAGTGAGAAGAAGAAGAAAAAACTTTTTGCTGCCAAAAAGCGTGTTGTCAAACGTACAAGACGTGGTTAGTTTTTCGAAATAATATATATATAGTAAATCCGGTTGGGGGACACAACATTTGAATTTGCTATTCCAATATCTCAAGTCGACCGATCTTTCCATTGAGTGTCCTGTATTAACTTTATTTATCAGTTCAACCATAGATGTCAAAATTTAACAATGAGGCTCTTGTTAACGAAATAAAAGGGAGGTTGAGCATTATTAACCTCGTAGAGAGTTACACATCTGTTAAAAAAACAGGAAAGGGCTATGTAGCTCTATGTCCTTTTCATGACGACACGAACCCCTCTATGCACATTGACGACGATAAAGGGCTATTCCACTGCTTTAGTTGTGGTGCCGGCGGCGATATTTTTGGTTTTTATATGAGATACAACAATCTCAGCTTTCCTGAAGCCCTCTCTGAGCTCGCTAAAAAAGCAGGGGTCACAATAGAAAAATATGACCGCCCTGCCCCTAAAAAATCCCCAAACAGCGCTCTATATAAAATTAATGCCGTAGCCACCAAGTTCTATAGAAAAACACTTATAGAAGGAGCAAAAGGAAAAGCGGGCAGAGATTATTTAGAAAAAAGAAATATCTCAGAGGAGACTTCAAAAGAATTTATATTTGGTTTCGCCCCTGAGGGCTGGGATAGCCTTGTTAATTTCCTCACCGAAAACAAAGTTCCTCTCAATATCGCTGAGAAAGTAGGATTAATAGTCAAGAGGAAAAACACCGATGGATACTATGATAGGTTCAGAAACAGATTGATGTTCCCTATTTGCAATGTTGAGGGAAAAGTAATTGGTTTTGGCGGCAGAAGAGTCAATGAAGATGATGAGCCTAAATATATGAACTCCCCTGAGTCGGATATTTATCAAAAAAGAAAGAGCTTCTATGGTATTAATAAATCCAAAGATTACATAAGGCATGAGGGAAGAGCTATATTGGTCGAGGGTTATACCGATTTTCTCTCTCTGTATTCTTACGGAATTAAAAATGTAGTTGCAACATTAGGCACCTCTCTAACACGAGAGCATGTCGGAATCCTTAAGCGGTATACCGACAATGTGGTGGTGATGTTCGATAGTGACGAATCAGGCAGGAAAGCCGCCGTGAGATCGCTTGACGCTCTTCTTGAAGAGGGCCTGCTGCCCCATGTTGCCCCTTTGCCGGCAGGAAAGGATCCGGACTCATATATTTCAGATGAGGGCCCTGAGCAATTTGCTCAGCTGATAGAAGACTCGGTAAGCTGGGTCGAGTTCTTCATAGAAATGTCTATAGACCGGTACAAGAAAGGCAGAATAACGCTTAACCAAATGGTAAGGGATATTGTTGAGCTGCTTGAAAAGTTAAGAGACCCGGTTGAAAAGAGCCTGCGCATTAAAAAAACGGCCGAAATGCTTGGAATCAAGGAAAGTGAAATATACTCTATGGTCAAAAGCGGAAGGGGACAGAATAAGGATGCCGTTATTAGCACTAAGAGGGACTATCCGGCAACAGAGAAACAATTATTAACTGTCCTAGTCAAACACCCCGATCTTCATGTACACTTACACGGTGAGGATTGGAGCGAGCTGATATCAAATGCCGAAATAAGATCTATTCTGCAAGTAATCATAGATGAAGAGGGTAAAGACCCATCTTCTCTGCTCCTTCATTTCGAGGGCAAAACTGCTCACGAAATTATTTCTGAAGCTTTGCTGTCCTCACCGGTTATCCCGGATCAGGAAACGGCGGCTAAAATTGTTCATGGATGCATCGGTAAATTAAAATTATCTAAGATTGATGAAAAATTAAAAGCTCTCAGGATTGAGATTGACGAAGCTATCAAGCAGAAAGACGACAAACTTGAGAAAAAACTTTTAAAGGAATATCAGCAATATAAAGAATTATCGATGCAAAACAAATTAAGGAAGGAAGAGCCTTATGAGCAATGAGAAAGATGATTCTATAGGTGTTAATATCGCACAAGAGGATACTAAACTCTCGGGTCCTGAATCCGAGCTGGAAAACGCCGCCTATCAGGACGATTCTGAGGCTCCGGAATATTCAAATAAAGAAGATAACGCAATCGGCACGCCAAAATATGAGTTTTCTTTTAGAAATAGCAAGGAAAACGCAAATGAATATGATTTAATAAGATTTTACCTCCATGAAATTGCGGACCATTCCCTTCTCTCTAGAGAAGAAGAAATACGAATCGCTAAAAAAATAGAAACTGGAAAAAGAATTATAGCAAAATCTATATTGAGCTCTCCGCTTATGTTAAATGAAGTATGCGGGATTGGGGAGGAGCTTCAAAAAGGCGATTTAGATATCAGAGACGTAACTAATTTCTTAGATGAGGCCGATAACTTATCAGAAGATGCTCAGGTTGGAATTGGGAATTTAATACTGGAGATTACCAAGCTCTATAAAGAGAACGAGCAGTTGAATATAGATTCAGAGACTGCTTCCAAGAGGAAGAAGACAAATCTCCTTGAAAAAATTAAGAACAATAAGGAAATGATGATCTCATATTTGGAGGAGATAAACCTCAGCGGAATCCAAATGGAGAGAATACTCTCGGTGGCCAGGGGTTATATAAAACGCTTAGAGAAGATAAAGAGCGAACTAGGAGGTTCTCAGAAAAAAGCCTCAAAACTCAGTGCCAAGTCTAAAAAGCAGTATTCTAAAGAAATACAAGAATTATTAATCGAGGCCGAAGAGAATACCAAGAGTCTTAAGAAGTGTGTCGGAAGGATAGAGTTTGGGGAGCGTATCACATCAATCGCAAGGAGAACTCTCATCGAATCCAATCTTAGATTGGTTGTAAGTATTGCCAGGCGCTACATAAACCGCGGCCTTCCTTTTCTCGACCTAATCCAGGAAGGAAATGTGGGTCTCATGAGAGCTGTTGAGAAATTCGAATATGACAGGGGATATAAATTCTCAACATATGCTACATGGTGGATTAGGCAGGCTATTACCAGGTCTTTGGCAGATCAATCGAGGATTATCAGAATCCCGGTTCATATGACTGAGACAATTAACCGTATAATCAGAACTTCGCGTCAACTTGTGCAAGAGCTGGGCCGTGAGCCTATGCCTGATGAGATAGCCGCAAGGGTTGGAATGTCCACTGAAAAAGTAGCAAGAGTACTAAAAATATCTAAAGACCCTATTTCTTTGGAGACTCCAATCGGCGACGAAGAAGACAGCAAGCTCGTGGATTTAATAGAAGATTCAACTACAAGCTCCCCTGTCAATGTATTGGAGATGAACGAGCTTAAGCAGATAATCAATAATGCCCTGTCATCGGTACTTAACACAAGAGAAGAAAGCATTGTAAGGCTTCGGTTTGGCATCAATGAAGAAAAAGAGCATACACTTGAAGAAGTAGGGCATCAGTTCCAGGTAACCCGTGAGAGAATAAGGCAGATTGAAGTTAAAGCTATTAAAAAGTTAAAACGTGCCGCAAGAGTTTATCCCATTAAAAGCTACATAGAAAAAAGCTAACGCATCGAATCAATTACTTCACTTTAGTTCCTTTGCCTCTTCAAAATACACAAGCGCAGTATCGACAGTTTTTACCCTGAGCATCTGCATTACCTCTGAGACGCTTGCTCCCGATTCTATTGCCATAAGCGCTGCCGTATGTCTTAGGCTATAAGGAGTGATTCCTTTTTTGTCGAATCCTAGTTTTTCAAAATAGTGATTTATCCTAGCCCTAATAGCGCGAGTGGTAATCCTTTCTCTTTTTGCTCTGTTGCCGACACCCCAAAAAAGCGGATCCCCCGGCTCTGATGACTCTCTTTGCTCAAGGTAGTTATTTAATTCGTGGGCAACCTCAGGCGGGATAACCGCATACTCGTCTTTTCTGTCTTTATTTTTTCCTTGAACATATATAATTGTCTCATTGCCTCTTGTCTTGATGTCCCCAACATCTGCTCTTACTATCTCTATTTCGCTTAGCCCGCACCTTAGCATTAAATTCAATATTAAAGAGTCCCTGAGACCAAGAGAGGTGGAGGCGTCTATAGAATCAAAGAGTTTTTTAACATCGGCCCTGGATATCGGCTTAGTCGAATGGCGTTGGGGCCTTGCGCCTCCCCTTACTTTCTTGGCCGGGTTCTCGTTAATCTTTCCTGAATTTTGCAGATAGTCATACAGCCTTCTTACTGCTGTAAGGTATGCCGAGACTGAACTGGTTGATAGATCTTTTGAGCTAATATAGTCCTTGTAGCGCTGTATGTCGCTTGAATTAAGACCTATGGGCGATGTGTTGCCAAGCCACTTTGAGTATTCCATAAGCGCCTTACGGTATGTTTCCTTCGTAGTGGGTCTTCTGTTTAAAGACTCTATGAAATCGTTGATGAGCTCTTCCATTTAATGACATTAAATCATTTTTATTGGCTGTTTTCAAATATAGTATTGACAACATTTAACATTAATGTAAATTTTATCCTCGAATCTGGGTGGCTATACTGAAGAGGTCACACCTGGTCCCATTCCGAACCCAGAAGTTAAGCTCTTCAAGGCCGATGATACTGCTCTTGTACGGGAGTGGGAAAGTAGGTAGCTGCCTTGGTTCTTTTTTTTTGCCCTTTTTTAATTCCAGCTAATATTACCACTGAACCGTATTGTTTTGTACTATGTGCTTATGTAGTATTGTGTTTTCTGTATATAAAGCATAAGAGGATTCCAATTGGAGAAGATGCGTATAGCCGTATTTGCCTCCGGGGGCGGGACAAACCTGCAGGCAATAATCGATGCTAATATTGAAACAATAGAGATTGCATTAGTGTTCAGTAATAGACCTGATGCATACGCCCTTGAGCGTGCTAAGAAGCATAATATCCCGGTTTGTGTAATCGACCATAAGAGCTTCGGGGAAAGAGAGGATTTTGATCGAGCTGTAATTGAGGCGATTGAGCCCTACAATGTTGACCTGCTAGTTCTTGCAGGATATATGCGAATCCTCTCACCGGTTTTTGTAAGAGCTTATAAAAACAAGATACTCAATATTCACCCGGCTCTGCTGCCTTCTTTCCCGGGAATTAATTCTGGAAGACAAGCTCTTGAATACGGTGTTAAATACACCGGGGTTACTGTTCATTATGTGGATGAAGGGGTAGATACTGGACCCATAATATTACAAGAAATTGTTAAGATAGAAGACGATGATACGGAAGAATCACTGCTCGAGAAAATTCACAGTGTCGAACACAGGATATATCCTGAGGCAATTAAGCTTGTATCAAGCGGTGAAGTAGAAATTGTGGGTAGAAGAGTAATAAAAAAGTCCTAAACTTCCCTTCCGATAGCCTTTGCAACAGCTGCAGCTTTCTGCATCATATCAGCAAACTTTTTAGGCTTAAGCGATTGCCCGCCGTCACTCACGGCTACCTCCGGGTTGTTGTGAACCTCGACAATAATCCCGTCAGCTCCTGCAGCTATTGATGCTAGAGCCATAGGTGTTACGTATTGCCAGTATCCGGTACCATGACTTGGGTCAGCAACAACTGGAAGGTGAGTCCTTTCTTTAAGGACCGGTATTGCGTTTAGATCAAAAGTGTTTCTAGTTGCAGTTTCAAAAGTTCTAATGCCCCTTTCACAGAGCATTACGTCTTCGTTTCCTTCTGAGAGTATGTACTCGGCACACATCAAGAACTCTTTTATAGTAGTTGACATACCTCTTTTAAGTAGAACCGGTTTTTTTGATTTTCCCACTTCTTTTAGTAGTGCATAATTCTGGGAGTTCCTTGCGCCAATCTGAAGAACATCGGCATATTCTACAACTGAATCTAAGTGTTTTACGTCCAGTATCTCAGTCACTATAGGAAGCCCTGTGGCTTCTCTTGCCTGGGCTAATAATTTAAGTCCCTCTTCACCCATTCCCTGGAAGGTATAAGGAGATGATCTGGGCTTGTAAGCGCCGCCTCGCAGCATGGAGGCGCCCGATTCTTTTATGGCATGAGCTACTTCCATGAGCTGCTCTTCACTCTCCACCGAACATGGGCCGGCAATGATAGGTATTTTGTTATGTCCTACAACTGTTTCTCCTACTTTTACATGCGTGTCTTCAGGTTTGAACTCTCTGCTTGCGAGCTTATGGGCTGGAAGAATGGGAATAACTTTCTCAACGCCGGGAAGAATGCTTAGGGTTTCAACATCTTCGGGTTTTCCCCTCTCGTCTCCAATAGCCCCAATTACGGTTCTTAGAACACCTTCTATCGGGTGCGGCTGGTATCCGAGATCAACCATTGTGGCTTTTGCTCTTTCAATTTCTTCGGGATCTGCCCCACTTTTCATTACAACAATCATTTCTATAAATCCTCCGCTTTTGCAAGCAAATTAATTCAAATAAAGGTGCTAGAATACATGAAGACCTAATGTTGTCAACAGCTTACACCTCTTATAGATACTACCAAAAGCCGCATCGAACGTCATGGACTTTGATGCGCTTGATTCTTTCGGTGTTTCATAGAATAATATAATCCCTACTTTGGATTTTTCACCCCCCAAATGAGGGCAGGTGGTGAAATTGGCAGACACGACGGCCTCAAAAGCCGTTGGACTCACGTCCGTGGGGGTTCGAGTCCCCCCCTGCCCATACTCAAGAGACCTTATTACATATTTATCCCGTTACATTTATACTTCTTATGTGAGAGAAGGTTTATATATTTTATTTATCAGCCTGGGATTTCTTCTTTTCTCTTCTTGCGGGCCAAAGGTAACACCTGTGGCCGAGGACGGCTGCTACAAAATAGAGGGAAACGAGGTTCTCTATACATGCTCAAATAGACCTAATGATGAGTCGAACGCCTCGACCCCCGGCTATGACGGTGTCAATAACCCAAAAGCGCTTAACCTTTTCCGCCCGGGAAGGTTTGAAAATTACAATGTCTGGTAGGGGTTTCTATTAGGTACTGGTCTTCATATCTTCTTCTTTGGCTATTTGGATCCCTTCTTTTTCATCTACATTCATGAGCAATAGCCCTCCTACAATAAAGAAAATAAGCAGTGATATTATTGCATATCTGCTATTTCCCATTACTTGACCGACAACTGCAAATACTAGAGGGCCGAGAAATCCCCCAATTCTTGAGCTCATGCCGTAGAATCCAAAAAACTCGGCGGTCTTGGCTTTTGGGATCATTGATCCAAAATATGAACGGCTTAGCGCCTGCGCTCCGCCCATAACAGCTCCAACTGCGGCCCCAAGTATCCAGAAGTCTATGGGTTTTGATATAAAGAAGGCGCCTATTGAAATTAGGGTATAGCCGAATAAGCATATATAAATACACCTCTTTGCGCCTATGCTCTTTGCCAGCCATCCAAAGAAAATTGCTGAAGGGAACCCTACGATGAGCGCTAATAATAGTGAACCTATAAGAGTGTTTTGATTCAGCCCAAGCTCGGCCCCGTATATAGTTGCCATCTTAAAAATGGTATAAATCCCGTCGTTATAGATAAGAAAAGCCAGAAGAAAGATACTTAACTGCCTATAGCGTTTAACATTGCGAAAAGTTCTGCTGAGCTCTGCTATGCTTTGAGTAAATGTATTTCCCTCTGCGCTTCCTGTCTTTGCGGGTTCTTTAACGTTTAGAACTAGTGGTATTGTAAACACTGCCCACCAGATAGCAGAGGTGATAAACGTAAGTCTTGCGGCAAGCCCTTTATCTGACATCAATTGAATAATAGCAATAGAGATGATAAGAATAATTCCTCCCCCGAGGTATCCCGCAGCGAACCCTCTGCTAGATACTCTATCTATGTCACCTGCTTTGGATATGTGGGGTAGAAACGAATCATGGAATACGTCTGCTAACGCAAAAGTTATGTTGCCGACGATAAAGATAGCTGATGCCACAAGCCAGTCACCGGTTTTAATGAAATACAGACTGGCAGAAGAAAGGATTCCTATTGCAGCAAATATCATAAGGAGTCTTTTTCGTATTCCGGTAAGGTTGGCAATTGTCCCAAGTACTGGAGCAAGCAGTGCAACAATTATAAGTGCAATAGTGGTTGTGTATCCCCAGTAAACAGTGGCTTGATTTGGAGTTAGTGTGGATGCGGCAACTTTACTGTAGTAAACTGGCAGAACTGCAACCATGACAGCGGTTCCGTATCCGTTCTCAGCCCAGTGGTATAGGGCCCATGAATTGATGATTTTAGCATAGCTGCTCGCAGCTTGTGAGTTGTCCGCCATGGCTATGAGACAATATTAATATAATCCCAAGAAAAAAGGTAGTGTTAGACAGCACAGTCCCGCTATTCCAATAGCTCCAAAACATCACATTCGTTCATCGCATAGAAAATGCGTTTGATCATTGCTTTGAGGACGTCCATTCCGTGTGTTCCTTCATGAGATAGAAAATGATGGGCAGCTACTGGAACATAAGATGATACAATAATGCCGATACGGTAGTCGCGCCATGCCTCATCAAAGCTGTAGTTCGTTACTCCGGAGTTTAATAATTCTTGATACCACAGGTTTAGTAATTCAATGTGATGATTCCTGGCAAGCACGCCGTGGTGACTGCCGCATACTGCCCGTACAACATCAAATGCCCCAAAAGATATAAGAGCGGTCTGCCAGTCAACTACCAGTATCTCATCTTTTTCATTAAACATCATGTTGTCCGCTCTGAAATCATAATGAATAATCGTCCTTGGCCCTACTTGGGTGAGATCTTTAATCCTACGGCCGCTTTGAGCAATAGTGTCTCCTATATATAGGTATTGCTCATTTAAAATATCTTTGTGCTCTTCCTTAAAATCGTCCCAGTTATCATGAAACGCATGTTCATGATCCCGGTTTTCCTCAGGTATCCAAGTTAGTTCTTCCAGCTCTTTGGATTCCCACCAGTATGAATGGAATTTTGAGATTGCCAGTACAGCGGACTTTGTTTGATTAACCGTAAGCCCGTCTACTTGATCTCCGGGCATCCAGTCCCGTGCGTCCTCAAGCATGAGTAAATACTCATCATTTGCCTCATCCATTACCGAGAAATAGCATTTTGGGATTCTAATAGGGCATCTGCTTGCAAGCTCTCTGTAAAATCTTTGCTCTCTCTCATAAACCCGCATTTTGGTCCCAAAATTTTTGTTCTCGTCTCTCTCCGGGGGAAATTTTATAACAACGCTTTGCGGTAAATCCTGAGCCTGAGATTTACATTCGATATTTACTCTGCAGATCGAACTTAGAAGCCCTTTTACGTGCGGTCCCAGGGGCTGGACATCTATACCAACTATATCATCTATTGAACATAGCCCTACCTCATTTAATGCGTAGTTCATCCAATTGGCTGTTATCTCTGATGGTTTTTTCGGGTGATTGATCTCTGACAAAAGTCCCCTCCTTGATAATGTCCAATAATTTAAGACGAAATCCTTAAAGAAGCAATCCTATGTTCTGATTACANNTCTGATTACATCGAGCGCCCGGCAGTCATGGATTGCATAGAATATTCTCTTTATCCTAGCCTTGAGTACGGATATTCCACGCGAGCCTTCGTGGGATAGAAGATGATGTATTACAATAGGTATATAAGATACTAAAATCATACCTAAGCGATAATCATCCCAAGCATCATCAATGGAGTAGCTCTGAACTCCCGAATCCATTAGCCCTTCGTGCCATAAATTGAGGAATTCCAGGTGATGACTTCTCTCAAGCTCTCTATGATAGCTTCCGCACACTACTCTTGAGGTATCAAAAGCCCCAAACGATTTGGTAGCCAGCTGCCAGTCCAGAATCATTATTTCATCATTTTCTTTGAACATCATGTTTTCTGCTCTGAAGTCGCTGTGAACAATTGTTCTTGGTGATACTAAGCAAAGGTCATGAATTTTCTGCCCACTTTGGGCTATCAACTCACCGGCTGCAATATCTTTATCACTAAGTATGTCTCTGTGTTCATCTCTAAATCCCTCCCAGTTATCTCGAAAGGCATGGACCGAATCTATATTTTCTCCGGGAATCCATTCAAGTTTCTCTAAATCGGGGGAATCCCACCAGTATGCGTGGAACCTGGAAATTGCTTTCACTGCGGATCTGGTTTGTTTAGCATTAAGCCCTACTAATTGGTCTCCGGGAGTCCAGCTGCCGGCGTCCTCGAGCACAATAATATAATTGTCATTTTCCTTGTCCATGACATTGTAGTAGCATACGGGGACTCTTACTGGGCTTATTGCCGCAAGCTCTCTATAAAATCTGAGCTCCCTTTCATAAGCCCCGAAGTTGCTTCCAAAGTTCTTATTCTCTTCAAGCTCTGAGGGGAATTTAATAACGACGCTATGGGGCAGCTCAGGCATATTTGCCTCATAGGTAATTACGACTCTACATAATGAGCTCAAAAGTCCAATTACCGGAGTTCCCAGCGGTTGAACGTCTATAGAGCTGATAGATCCCGGTTTACAAAGCCCAGCTTCACTGAATGCATAGTTCATCCATTCGGACGTTATGTCCTTCGGAGACAGGGGATGTTCTATTTTTGACAATGCAGTTAATCCTAAGAGCGTTTTTTAATAATGTATAACAAAATGTTTATGGATGTAAATTTATATATAGGAGGGACTAAATTACAGCCGGGAAGCGGGGTGCTTCCCGGCTATTGGTTTTCTTTAATATCTAGGCATATCGGGATCATATTTCTCTGCCCAGGCGTCAATTCCGCCTGCAAGATTTTTAACGTTGCTGAATCCCTTGTCTTTTAAAAACATTGTAGCTTTCATACTTCTTCCGCCGTGATGACAGTGCACCACAATCTCGTCATCGGGGTTTAGCTCGTCTAATCTGTCCTCTATCTCTCCAAGCGGAATAAGGACAGAGCCCTCGATGTTGGCTATGTCATACTCGTGATATTCTCTTACATCAAGCAGGACGAATTCATTTCCGTTGTCGCGCATTTCTTTAAATTGATCTATATTTATTTCCACTTTATCCTCCTCGGAATCATCCCTAATTGTTGTTTCTTCCTGCCCGAGCTCGCCTCTGCCGATTCCGCAGAACTCCTCATAGTCTATGAGCTCTTTTATTGTAGCGTTCTCACCGCATATCGGGCAGTTGGGATCTTTTCTAAGCTTCATTTCTCTTGGCTGCATCTCGAGCACATCTAAGAACAGCAGTCTTCCGATAAGAGGATCTCCCTCTCCGATAATCAGCTTAACTGTCTCCGCTGCCTGAAGTGTTCCGATAATT
>JABAOH010172975.1_pt1 | contig 13459 bp, 10 predicted proteins | sample 7062181 | NCBI WGS metagenome assembly JABAOH01 (sample SAMN14538630, study PRJNA623070) | marine sediment metagenome | biome: marine biome [ENVO:00000428]; feature: marine pelagic biome [ENVO:01000023]; material: deep marine sediment [ENVO:00002113]; isolation source: pool of 5 deep marine... | reverse complement strand
GTCTTCCATCTTCTGCAAACAACACAGCGCACAGCCGTCGCAGAGGGACTCCCACTCCTCTGCGGACATCTCGGCGAGTGATTTGCGTTTCCAGAATTCATCGGTCATGGTTCGGCCTCACGCATTCAAGAATAACCGATAAACCATGAAAGCAGTTTTCCTGGACTTTGGCACGATGGGTGCCAGCGAGCTCGATCCCTCACCGCTTGCCGCGGTGGTGAGCGATTTCGAGGCCTTCGACAGCACACCAGCATCGGAGGTCGCATCGCGAATCGACGGCGTCGATTTTGTTTTCGTTAACAAGATTCGGATGACGGAGGAGATTATCTCGGCCGCTCCAAGCCTGCGTCTCATCGGCCTTACCGCAACAGGCGTAGATAACGTCGATCTCGAAGCCGCGAGAAATAACGACGTCGCCGTATGCAATATCCGCGCATATTGCACACGTTCGGTTGTCGAGCACGTATTTGCCGTGTTGTTGAACCTGACGCACAGCGTGCGCCAGTACGATGCCCTGGTGCATTCGGGCGCCTGGCAGCGCGCGGATAATTTTTGCATGCTGGAGTACCCGATTCGCGAGCTGTCTGCGATGACGATCGGCATCGTTGGTCATGGAGTGTTGGGTAGCAGCGTTGCCGAGACTGCCCGGCAGTTCGGTATGTCGGTGATGATCGCGCGGCGCCCGGGCCAGGCGGCAACGCCGCACGACGGGCGCCATGACTGGCAGGACGTGCTCCGGCAATGTGATGTCCTGTCACTGCACTGCCCCCTGACCGAGGATAACCGCGGATTGATCGGTGCCGAGCAGCTTGCGCAAATGAAACAGAATGCAATACTCATCAATACCGCTCGCGGCGCCTTGATAGACACTGGCGCACTGGCAGAGGCGCTTTCTGACGGCACGATTGCGGCAGCAGCGATCGATGTGCTGCCGCAGGAACCACCGATCGACGGCGATCCACTGCTGGAATACGCGGGAGACAACCTCATCCTCACGCCGCATATCGCCTGGGGCACCGTCGAAGCGCGGCAGAACGCAATCAATGAAGTGGCCGCCAACGTGCGGGCGTTTCTGGCTGGTGAGATAAGAAACAGGGTCGTCTGACCACTCATCGGGGCTGAGGTTGCGATTTCTTACTCAGGTACCGATCACCTGCCGCGCCCATTGCACGACCAGGCGCACCCGAGGCGAGGCGATGTCATAAGCGCTATCGAAATCGAGCCAGCGGAACTCGTGGTGTTCCGGCCGGCCGAGCTCTTCGGAAATTCCCATCTCTACCTGTTCCTGTTCCGTCCTCGCAAGAAAGTATCGCGCAAACTTGCCGCGGTTGTACGGGCCGGTCTCGGTGAAGCGATCGCCCCAGTCGAAGCTCAGATCCGTAATTCCTGTTTCCTCGCCAACCTCTCGCATGGCCGCCTGCTTTGGCGTTTCACCGCTTTCACACAGGCCCTTGGGAAAATCCCAGTTGCGGTAGGCGCGCAGCATCAGCGTCTGCCAGCCAGCTTTATCCCTGCGGACCAGGACGGCGCCACAGGACAGTTTATCCGGTAGTTCATTCATCATGCGGCACGCAATACGTCGACCGGCGGTGCGTTGATTGCACCACGGGCCGCAATGAAGCCACTGCTGCAGACGAGAATGATTCCGCCGACCAGGCCCGCTATCCATAGTGCGAGGTTGAAGTTGTAGTCGAGTTCGAACAGTTGTGTCGCGACTATCGCCGCGAGTATCGATGCGCCTGCCGATGCCAGGATGCCTGCCGCAAATCCGAGCGCGGCAAACTCCGTCAGCACGCCGGAGAGCACTGTACGCCGGCGCACACCGAGCGCGCGCAGCATTGCGCTCTCGAAACGGCGCTCGTCGATGGTCGACTGCACTGCCGCGAACAGCACGGCGATGCCGGCAGCAAGTGTGAATACGAATACTGCCTGCACTGCAAGGCTCGCCTTGTTGATGATGCTGGTTATTTGTTCGAGTATGGTATCGATGTCGATGACCGATACGGTCGGGTGAGTACGCACCAGCCTAAGGAGCACATCTTTTTTCTCGTCCTCGACTTTTGTGCCAGCGACGAACGTAGCTGGATAGCCGTCGAGCGCACCGGGCGACAACACCATAAAAAAGTTTGGCTGGAACGAATCCCAATTGACTTTACGGAAACTCGACACGGTCGCAGCAATCTCCTGTCCGGCAACCAGGTACTGCAGCCGGTCGCCGAGATCCACGCCCAGCTCCGTCGCCGCCTCTTCCTCAAGAGAAACGAGCGGCTCGCCATCGTAATCGGCCGGCCACCATTCGCCTTTGACGAGTTCGTTGGTGTCGCTGAGCGTTTCGGCCCAGGTCAGGTTCTGTTCCCGGTTGGCCATCCACTCGCCGTCCTCGACCGGGTACTTGCGAGTCTTGACGTCCTCGCCGTTGATCGTCTGCATCCTCGCGCGGACCATCGGCACGAAGGTCGGCGGCGTAATGCCGCCACCGTTAAAGATCTCGGAGATCGAATCGCGTTCCTGCGGTTGGATATTGATCAGGAAGTTGTTCGGCGCATTCTCGTCCAGCGTCCGCTGCCAGCCTTCCAGGAGGTCCGTGCGGACGAATGTAAGCAATAGCAAGACCGTCAGCCCGAGGCCGAAGGCGACCACCTGTACCGCGCTGTCGCGGCCACGCCTGGAGACATTGGCGAGCCCATACCGCCAGGCGATGCCGACGCCTCCGCGCGAACGGCCGATTACCGAGACGAGTCCGCGACCCGCTGCATACAGAGCGCCGGACACGATCAGCATCCCGCCGAGAACGATCACCAACATGAGGGCATCGCCGATCGCCTGGTACAGCATGGCGGCGACGGCGATTAGCGAGGTGCCTGCGACAAACAGCCGCGACGGCGGTGGCGGCATCTCGTCGTGCCGCAGTACGCGTAACGGCGGCGTGTTGCGCAGCTGGATCAGTGACGGCATGGCAAAGCCAATGAGGAGAATCAGTGCGCTGCCGCTGGCCAGCAGCACCGGCGTAAAGCCGACCGGCGGCAGGTCCCCCTGGATGATGTCTGCCAGCATATTCGTCACGATGTGCTCGACGATGAAGCCGACGATGCTGCCGACGATGATGCCGAATAATCCCAGGATAACCAGCTGTACGGACGCGGCTGAAATAACGAAACGCTGGGTGGCGCCGAGGCTTTTCATCAACGCCACCGTGTCCATGCGCCGATGCGCGAAGCGACGGGCCGACATCGCTATCGCGACAGCGCTCAGAAGCAGGCTGATGACTGCGGTCAGCGACAGGAATCGTTGCGCCCGATCGGCCGCATTGTTCGCGCGATCGCTCCCCTCCTCGCGATTCCGGCTGCGCACGGAATCCGGCAGGGTCGGCTCGACGGTTTCCCAGAATTCGTCGACCGCCTCCTCTTCCCCTGCGACGAGCAGCGCGTAACGCACGCGGCTGCCTGCGGTGATGAGACCGGTAGCGGGCAAATCCCGCACGTCGATGAGCAGCGATGGCGCAAGCGATGCAAAACCGATCGACTGATCCGGCCGGTAGCGCAGTACCGCGGCGATACGAAAATCGGCTTCGCCGACTGAAATATTGTCACCCACATCGACTTCCAGGCGCGCCATCAACGCGCCGTCGGCCCACACGCTGCCGCGGCCGGGTATGCCCTCGGCAATACGCTGCTCACCGAACAGGCTGTCGGAGATACGCACGTCGCCACGCAACGGGTAGCCGTCGCTGACGCCCATGACGGCCGACAGCGAACTAAGGTCGCCGGCGAACACGACGCTGGGAAATCTCTGTGTTTCCGCGGACGCCAGATTGAAATCTGCAGCCATTTCGTGCCATTCGGCCGGGATCGGGTCCGGCGTGCGCAAACGCAAATCCGCGGCGAGGACTTCGTTGGCCTGGCGTGCGACGGCGCGACCGATACGATCGGTGAGAAAACCGACCGCGGTCAGTGCCGCAACCGCCAGCGCGACAGCTGCCAGCAATACGATTACCTCGCCGGAACGTAATTCTCTGCCGAAGCTGCGCAATGCGTAGATGACCGGTTTCATGCGGCTGCCTTTTTGTCGCTGACGAGGAGGCCCCCGTCGAGGCCGATGACCCGGTCGCAGCGTGCGGCCAGTGATTTGTCATGCGTTACGAGCATCAGCGTCGTAGACGAGTTGCGGTTCAGCTCGAACATGAGATCCATCACGATTTCGCCGGTGCGGCTATCGAGATTACCGGTCGGTTCGTCTGCAAACAGTACGGCAGGTTCGGTTGCGAATGCCCGGGCGATGGCCACGCGCTGTTTCTCACCACCCGACAATTGCGCGGGATAATGACTCCAGCGCTCCTTCAGGCCGACTTGCTGCAATATGTCCGACGCAATCTGCCGCGGCGAGTCCTTGCCGGCCAGCTCGAGCGGCAGCATCACGTTTTCGAGTGCGTTCAACGAGGGCACGAGATGGAACGACTGGAACACGAAACCGACACTCGCTGCCCGCACCTCGGCGCGGCCGTCCTCGTCGAGACTTGTCATATTCGCGCCGTTCAGCCAGATCTCGCCCTCGGTCGGCAGGTCGAGCCCGGCCAGTAACGCGAGCAGGGTGGACTTGCCGGCGCCCGAAGCGCCGACCACGGCGACGGAGTCGCCCTTGTCAATCGCGAAACTGACATTGGAAAGGATGGTCAGAGTACCTTCAGGGCTGCTAACCTGTTTGCTTACATTTCTGGCGGCCAAGACCGCGTCTTTTATGGCTGAATCATCTGGCATGCGATATCTGTTGACCTTTCTGATGCTCATTGCCGCTGCGGCCGCACAGGCTGCAGTTCCGCCAACTGTGCTGGTTTTCGGTGACAGTCTGAGCGCCGGCTACGGCATAGATGTTGACCAGTCCTGGCCAGCATTGTTGCAGTCCCGGCTGGAATCCCAAGGGTACGAACATCGCGTGATTAACGCCAGCATTAGCGGTGAAACCACCGAGGGAGGGGTTACGAGGATAGGGAGCGCGCTAGAGAACTTCCGCCCTGACCTGGTCATCCTGGAACTGGGTGGTAATGACGGGCTGCGCGGTTTTCCGCCGGAGCGGATGAAAGCCAATCTCAGGACCATCATCGAGACAACCAAGGCCAGCGGGGCCGCGGTGGTCATGCTCGGCATACGGATCCCCACGAATTACGGGCCGCGCTACACGAGCGCCTTCGAAAACGTGTACCGCGAACTTGCCGATCAATTAAATGTACTGTGGATTGAATTCTTCATGGAGGGTGTCGCCCTGAACGAGGAATTGATGCAGGACGATGGCATTCATCCGAATGCCCGAGCGCAATCGATATTGCTCGACAATGCCTGGCCGCTCATTCGCCAGGCCCTGGCCGACCATGCCCGGCAGCACGCGAGCAATGACTAGGAACAGGGCCGCGCCGGAAGAGGTAACGTGGAAAAGGTCTGGTTGAAGTCATACCAGGAAGGCGTGCCGGCAGAGATTCCGACACCCGAGTTCAAATCGCTGCGTGAATTGGTCGAGTACTCGTTCCAGGAGTTTGCGGATCGGCCCGCGTTCACAAACTTCGGGTCCACGCTTACTTATCGCGACATCGACAGGCTGTCGATGAAATTTGCCTGCTACCTGCAAAAGTCTCTCGGGCTAACCCGGGGAGAACGCGTCGCAATAATGCTACCGAACTTGCTGCAGTACCCGGTCGTGCTAATCGGGATCTTCCGCGCGGGTCTTGTGGCGGTGAACGTCAATCCACTATACACGCCGCGGGAACTGAGGCATCAGCTCATCGACTCGGGCGCGAAATGCATCATCATCCTCGAGAATTTTGCCCACACACTCGAGGAAATACTCGCTGACGTAAAAATCGAGCACATTGTCACCACTAGGATAGGGGATCTTCTGGGCTGGCCGCAAAGCGTCATCACCAACTTCGTTGTAAAACACATCAAAAAGCTTGTGCCATCGTTCTCGCTGCCCGCTCGCGTTCGGCTGCCGGCTGCCCTTCGTGCCGGCGCCAGACAACAGCTGGAGCACATCGAACTGGGTTTCGCCGATATTGCTTTTCTGCAATACACGGGTGGCACGACCGGCGCTGCCAAGGGGGCGATGCTGAGCCATCGCAACATGGTGTACAACGTGTTGCAGTCACACGCGTTGCAGGGAGATATCTACCAGGACGTAGATAGAATTGTCGCCATCACGCCATTGCCGCTGTATCACAGTTTTTCGCTGCAGAGCAATTTGCTGTCGGTTATGTACGACGGTGGCGAAGACGTCCTGATCACCAACCCGCGCGACCTGCCGGCCTTCGTCAAGGAGCTCAGGCGCCACAAGTTCACCTATATAACCGGCGTGAACACGCTGTTTGCCGGCTTGCTGAACACCCCCGGTTTCGCGGATCTCGACTTCAGTCACCTGCGTTTGGCGGTAGGCGGCGGCACCGCGGTGCAGGAGGCGGTGGCGCGTCAGTGGCATCAGGTAACGGGGCTGCACATCACGCAGGGTTACGGCCTGACTGAAACCTCGCCCGTCGCCAGCAGCAACCCGTTCAACCTGGCAGAGTTCAACGGCTCGATCGGGCTGCCTGTTCCATCCACTGAAATGTGTATCGTCGACGACGACGGCAATCAGCTAGCAACCGCCGAGATCGGCGAGATCTGTATCCGCGGGCCGCAGGTCATGGAAGGTTACTGGCAGAACCCCGAGGAGACCGCAAAGGTCATGCTGCCAGGTGGGTGGTTCCGCACCGGGGACATCGGACGCATGGACGACCGCGGTTTCTTTTATATCGAGGATCGCAAGAAAGACATGATCCTGGTGTCGGCCTTCAACGTGTACCCGAACGAAATTGAAGCCGTCGTGGTCGAGATGCCAGGGGTGCTCGAAGCCGCCGCGATCGGCATCCCGGATGAGAAAACCGGCGAAGCCGTCAAGCTGTTCGTCGTCAGGAGCGATCCCTCCGTTACCAAGGAGGACGTGCTGCGTCACTGCCGTGAAAACCTCACCGCTTACAAGGTACCCAGGCAAATCGAGTTCCGGGACGAATTGCCGAAGACGAATGTCGGCAAAATTCTTCGCCGGGCTTTGCGCGACGCATAATCGCTTCGCTGTCGACACATTTATTTAACTTAATCCCTGACGCGAAAAAGTTTGCCGCAAAGACAGGGTGCAAATCGTCTATACTGTCGCAAATCGCCGACAGTAATAACCAGCGGGGGAGCAACCTGTGGCCTTTAGAGCAACTCGATTAGCGACGAGGCGTCGACCTTCATATTTCTTTTTCCTGCTCTGCGTTGCGCTTGCGTCAGGACAATCCGCCCTGGCCCAGTCATCCGTGGTGATCAATGAGATCTTGCAAAATCCCCGTTTTGAATCGGACGCGAACGGCGAATACTTCGAGATTTTCAACCCGACGGGGAGTCCGATCGATATCAACGGCTGGACGATGCGGGACGACGATTTCGACAGCCATTTGATCGAAAATGTCGTGCCGCTTGTCGTCCCGGCGGGCGGCTTCCTGGTGCTGGGCAGAAATGCGAATCCCAGTATGAATGGCGGGATCGCCGTCGACTATCAATTCTTCAATACATCTCTTTCTAACGGCGCCGACGAGCTGGTTCTTGTGGACGCATCCGGCGAAGAGATCGATCGCGTGGAGTGGGACGACGGTGTCACTTTTCCCGATCCCAACGGCGCGTCGATGTCCCTGAAAGATCCAACGCTGGATAACAACGTCGGCGCAAACTGGTGTACTGCCAGCACTCCCCTCGGCAACGGTGACTTTGGCACGCCGGGCGCGGCCAACGATTGCCCTGATGCTCCTCCCACCGGACCAGAATTTGGCGAGTGCGGCGATTCGGTGACAGCAACGCTGATTTCCGCCGTGCAGGGCAGCGGCTCTGCCAGTCCGCTAGCCGGTGATTCGGGCATCGTGGTCGAAGGCGTTGTCGTCGGGGACTTCCAGGCCGGCGATCAGCTCGGCGGCTTCTTCCTCCAGGAAGAAGATGCGCAGAATGACGCGGACGCCTCGACCTCAGAGGGCATCTTCGTGTACGACCTGAGCTCCGGCCCGGACGTTGCCGTGGGCGACGTGGTGCGGGTCCAGGGAGACGTCACCGAGTTCTTCGATCTGACGCGGCTTGACGCCATCAGCAACATGTCCGTCTGCAGCCAGGGCAACGCGGTCACGCCGGCGACGGTCACTTTGCCTGTTGCTGCAGAAGACGAATTCGAGCGCTGGGAGGGGATGCTGGTCACGTTCCCGGACACGCTGTATGTTTCCGGCAACTTCGACCAGGGCCGTTTCGGCGAAGTCGACCTGTCGGCGGTCGCGCCACTCGACAATGCCACCAATATCGCGATGCCCGGCGCGGCCGCAGTGGCGGTAAAGGACCTCAACGACCGCAGCCGGATCCAGCTGGACGATGCCAGCACCTTTCCGAACCCGTCGCCGCTGCCGCCTTACATCGGTGAGGACGACACGCTTCGAACCGGCGACACCGTCGATGGACTGACGGCAGTGCTCGGTTATTCGTTCGGCGCCTATGAGCTGCACCCGGTTTCGCCCGTAACTTTCACGCGCGTCAATGCGCGAAGCGGCCCGCCGGATGTCGGTGGCACCATTCGCGTCGCTTCGTTCAATGTACTCAACTACTTCACAACGATCGACGAAGACGGAATTGGCCCTGTCTGCGGCCCGCTCGCCGATCAGTTCTGCCGGGGCGCAGACACCGCAGAGGAATTCACGCGACAGCGAGACAAGCTCGTGGCCGCGATCACCAGGCTGGATGCCGACGTCCTCGGGCTGATCGAGCTCGAGAACGACGCCTCCGACGTGCCGATCGCTGATCTTGTCAATGGTCTCAATGATGTCGCCGGAGCCGGAACTTATGATTACATTGCGACCGGCCCGATCGGTAGCGACGTTATCCGCGTCGGCATAATCTATCAGCCGGCGGCAGTGTCACCGGTCGGTACCTTTGCGCTGCTCGATTCGTCGGTGGACCCGATGTTCGACGACACGAAGAACCGGCCGACTCTGGCGCAGAGCTTTGCCGACTATACCAGTGGACTGGTGTTCACCGTCGCCGTCAATCATTTGAAGTCGAAGGGTTCCGATTGCAACGATGTCGGGGATTTCGATACCGGCGACGGCCAGGGTAACTGCAACGGCGTGCGTACCGAAGCCGCCGTAGCACTGGTCGACTGGCTCGCCACGGACCCGACCGGCAGCGGCGCCGACGATGCCCTGATCCTCGGCGACCTGAATGCATACGCCATGGAAGACCCGATTACCACGATCGAGTCGGCCGGCTACTTCGACCTCATCGAGGCGTTTGCCGGCACGGGCTTTGCGGACGGCGCTTACTCGTTCAACTTCTTTGCCGAATCGGGCTATCTCGATCACGCGTTGGCGAACTCGAGCATGCTGCCGAGCGTCACCGGCGCGGCATTCTGGCATATCAACGCGGATGAGCCACGCGCCCTCGACTACAACACCTTCAACCAGGCGGCGCTTTACAAAGCCGATGAATTCCGTTCCTCGGACCATGATCCGGTTCTGATCGGGCTCTACGGCGACCGTGACGGCGACGGCATACCGGATAGCATCGATGCGTACCCGGACTCGGACCTCGCAGGCAAAGTGGTAGTCAACGGCTGCAACTCCGGAGTCGACAACGAGGTCCAGCCCGACGGTTCCAGTATCGCCGACCTGGTCGCGGATGCGTTCGACAACGGCGGCAAGAAAGCCTTGGAAAGACTGCTAAGAGACCTGAAACGTCACGGCATTCTCACGAATCGCGAGGTCAAAGCCATCCGGAAGTGTGCCAAGAGAAAGGATGACGATTCGGACAGCGATTCAGATTCGGATTCCGATTCCGATTCCGATCGTGATGACGATTCGGATAGTGACTCCGACAGTGACTCCGACAGCGATTCGGATCGCAATAAGAATGACAGATCGGACGACTCTGACAGTGATTCCGAAAGCGATTCGGACAGTGACTCCGACAGTGACTCCGACAGCGATTCGGATCGCAAGAAGAATGACAGATCGGACGACTCTGACAGTGACTCCGACAGCGACTCGGATTGACGTCGAGTTTAAAGTAAGTCACGGGAACCCCGCCTTGGCGGGGTTTCTTTTGCCTCTGTAAGCGGCTTTTGGATTAAACCTCAGCGGCTAAAGCGGCTCCTGCGAATGATATTGCGGGCTCAGACGGTGGACCGCATCCACGAGCACGGCGAGATTGTCGGGATCGATATCCGGCGTGATGCCATGGCCGAGATTGAACACGTGCCCGGGGCCTTTTCCGTAACTCTCGAGAACATCCGCGACGCCCTGCTCGATGACTTCCGCCGGTTCGCGGAGTGTCGCAGGATCGAGATTGCCCTGTAACGCGACCTTGTCGCCGGTGAGTTGCCTGGCCGCAGCGAGCTCCGTGGTCCAGTCGACGCCGAGCGCATCGCAACCCGTTTCGGCCATATCGGCCAGTAATTCCCCCGCACCCTTGGTAAACAGGATGACCGGAATCGTCTGTCCATCCTTCTCGCGCTGCAGCTCGTCGAGGATCTGCTGCATTCGCTGTAATGAAAACCGTCGATACTGATCAGGTTCAAGCGTGCTGCCCCAGGTGTCGAAAATCATGATCGCCTGCGCGCCCGCGTCGACCTGGGCATTGAGATAGTCGATCGTCGCTTTCGCCACCTTATCAAGCAACTCGTCCAGGAGTTCCGGTTCATGGGTCGCCATTCCCTTGATATGCGGAAAATCGCGATTCGACTCGCCCTCGACCATGTACGTGGCGACGGTCCACGGGCTGCCGGAAAAGCCGATGAGCGGCACCGCACCGTCGAGTTCCTTCCTGATCAGCGAGACGGCATCGAAGACGTAACCGAGTTTCTCGGCAACGTCCGGAACGCCGAGCTTGTGCACCCTTGCCGCGGTGCGCACCGGATGCTCGAACTTCGGCCCCTCGCCGGTTACGAAAAACAGCCCGAGCCCCATTGCATCCGGGATCGTCAGGATGTCGGAAAAAAGGATCGCGGCATCCAGCGGAAACCTCCTCAGAGGTTGCAAGGTCACTTCGCAGGCGAGCTCGGGGTTCGAACACAGGCTCATGAAATCGCCGGCTTTGGCGCGAATCTCGCGATATTCCGGCAGGTAGCGTCCTGCCTGGCGCATGATCCACACGGGCGTGCGCGGCACGGGCTGCCGCAGCAGCGCGCGAATCAACAGGTCATTTTTCAGTTTGGCGGTCATCTATGAGAACTCCGCGGCAATCGTCGCCTGAATGGACTCGGCCGCCGCCCGCGGGCTCTTGGCATCGCGTATTGGCCGCCCGACGACGATGTAGTCAACGCCATTGTGGAACGCCTGCTCCACGGTGACCACGCGCTTCTGGTCGCCCGTCGTCGCGTTATCCGCAGGGCGAATGCCCGGCGTTACGATCAGCAGTCCCGGATCAACGTGCTCGCGGAGTTTCGGCGCCTCGAGGCCCGACGATATCACCCCGTCACAACCAGTCTCAAATGCGAGCCTGGCGCGTGCCAGGACCAGCTCGCCGACGTCACGATCGAAACCGAGGTCGGCGAGATCGCTTTTGTCGAGGCTGGTCAGCACGGTGACCACCAGCACCTTGAGGTTGTCGCCCTTGTTTTCAGCCGCGGCCTCCATGATCGATTTATCCCCATGAACGGTCACGAAACTGGCGCCGCGATCCTGCAGCTGTCGCACGGCGGCGCCCACGGTCGCTGGAATATCGTAGAACTTGAGATCGGCAAAAACCTTCCTGTCCCGCGCCAGCATCCAGTCCAGCAATTCGAAATATCCGCCGCTCATCATCAGCTCGAGGCCGAGCTTATAGAACGTGACAGAGTCGCCGAGTTCTTCCGCTACCTGGCGAGCCCGCTCGCAGTCGGGCACGTCCATCGCGAAGATCAGGCGCTCGTTGACGGGAATGTCTTTCTTTTCCACTCTCGCTCCGGCGAATGTCGGCTGGCCGCGCATTGTAGCGCGGATATAACGCCGACGGGTTACAGCGATTGGCCCGGGAATCATTTGAGGCGATCGTGCTCCTTGATCGCAAAGCGATCCGTCATGCCGGCGATGTAGTCGGCGACGACGCGCGCCTTTGCCGACTCGTCGGCCCCTTCCGCGGAGGCACGGCCGGAGAACTCGGCCGGCATCTGGCCCGGATCGTTCATGTAGCGATCGAACAGCACTTCGACCATGCGTTTCGCTTTATCGGTCATCTCCCTGACCCTGGCATGCCGATAAAGCCGCTTGCCGAGGAACTGCTTCAGGGCTTTGTGCTTCTCGAATATTTCCTCGCTCATGACAACGATCACGTCCCGTTGCGCACGTATATCCTCGATCGACTGCGGCCGCAGCGCTTCCAGTTTCCGGGCCGTGGTGTCGATCAGGTCCGTGACCACCGTGTCGATCATGCGGCGAATGATTTCGTAGATAAGCCGACGATCCTCGAGATCCGGGAAACGCTCGTGCACTGCGGCATATTGTTCTTCGAATAGCAATTGCTGCCGCAATTCATCGAGGCTTATGAGCTCGGCCCGAAATCCGTCATCGACGTCGTGATTGTTATAGGCGATGGCATCGGCGATGTTGGCGATCTGTGCTTCGAGACCTGGCTGTCGCCGTTCGAGAAATCGCTTGCCGAGTTCGCCCAGCTCTCTTGCATTGCGTTGTGAGCAGTGTTTGAGAATGCCTTCACGCGTTTCGAAGGTCAGGTTGAGCCCCGGAAAGTCGGCGTATTTGGCCTCGAGTTCATCGACAACCCGCAGTGATTGCAGGTTGTGTTCGAAACCACCGAAATCCCGCATGCAGGCGTTCAATGAGTCCTGCCCTGCGTGACCGAAGGGCGTATGCCCCAGATCGTGGGCCAGGCTGATTGCCTCGACCAGGGTCTCGTTCAGGCGCAATGCCCTGGCAACGGTTCGCGCGATCTGTGCGACCTCGAGGGAGTGCGTGAGCCGCGTTCGATACAGGTCCCCTTCGTGATTGACGAATACCTGGGTCTTGTAGACGAGCCGCCGGAATGCGGTGCAATGCACTATGCGATCACGATCGCGCTGGTACTCGCCGCGATACGGCGCTGCAGGTTCTGCGTAGCGGCGGCCCTTGCTGTGTTCCTCGCGGGCTGCGTACGGCGCGAGATCGCCGGCAGGCAGTGCCATGTCAGATATCGGCTTTGTTGAGGATGTCATCCAGCAACCCGCCGTCATAGTCCGACGTCACATATGCATCGCCGAGCGAGCGCAACAGCACGAACCTGGGTTGCTTGCCCTGCACCTTCTTGTCCATTTGCATCGCCGTACGCATAGTCTCGGCGCCGATGGCCGGTGGCCTGGACGGTAATTCCGCAGCTTCGATGAGATTCCTGAGGCGCGTCTGTTCATCCTCGCTGACACGGCTCAATTCCGCCGCCATGAGCATGCCGACGGCGACAGCTTC
>JABAOH010006262.1_pt1 | contig 13461 bp, 19 predicted proteins | sample 7062181 | NCBI WGS metagenome assembly JABAOH01 (sample SAMN14538630, study PRJNA623070) | marine sediment metagenome | biome: marine biome [ENVO:00000428]; feature: marine pelagic biome [ENVO:01000023]; material: deep marine sediment [ENVO:00002113]; isolation source: pool of 5 deep marine... | reverse complement strand
AGAGAAGCTGCACTGAATGCCTTAAGGAGTGACATAAAAGCCAAAGAAGTTGACCTCGATGATTTCAAAAAAGCCACAGAAAAGATTGGACCAACCATAAGTCCGGGCATGGAGACATGGTACAAGGGCTTCATGAAGCAGGTTCGTCAACTAAAGAAGCCCACAACACCAGTGGCGTAGGCTTATGCCCTTAGGAGCCAAAAAATGTCTATAAGAACTTGGAAACCTCACCCTCTCTACACTACGATAGTGGAAATCCTGGAGAGAAAGGGTCCTTTGACCGATGTCGAATTATATGACTTGGTGAAAGAACGTTATGAAGCCATAGGATTTGGAAACCTGAACAAGACTTTGATGAGAATGGAAATCGAAGGCAAAATCTATGTCTCAGCCCTCACCAAAGGAAAAAGAAGAGTTGAACTAATCGAAAGGAAAAAAGGCTAAGAACTGCTCTTCCGCCTTCACACGGATCAGCCTTTAACCTTTTGTTAACATAGGGGTGCAAAACTTTGGGCGTAAATTTGAGAGATCTAGTGTCCAAAACAAAGGTTGCCCTCAAAAGCCTGAGCGGAAAGTCCTTAGCCATCGACGCCTACAACGCCCTATACCAGTTTCTCGCCATCATCCGCCAACCAGACGGAACACCCCTAAAAGACAACACCGGCAGGATAACCAGCCACCTAAGCGGCTTATTCTATCGAACAGCCAACCTCGTTGAGATGGACATAAAAGTTGTCTACGTCTTTGACGGAGTTCCACCAGCCCTCAAAGAGGTAGAAATCAAACGACGAGCCAAAGTTAAGGCAGAAGCTCTCATCAAATATGAACGAGCATTGCAAGAAGGAAAAATAGAAGAGGCCCGAACCTACGCCCAAATGACCTCAAGGCTCAAAGACTACATGGCAGAAGACTCAAAGCGCCTCCTCACCCAGATGGGCGTGCCATGGGTTCAAGCACCATCCGAAGGCGAAGCCCAAGCAGCCTACCTGGCAAAAAAGGGTGACACAAACTACTGCGCCAGCCAAGACTACGACAGCCTCCTTTTCGGCGCACCCACGCTTATGAGAAACGTAACGATAAGTGGAAGAAGAAAACTCCCGAGAAAACCTGTCTACGTAGAGGTCGTTCCCGAAATCATAGAACTAGATCAGGTTCTCAAAGAACTGAACATCACCCGCGAACAACTCATAGACATCGGCATCTTGGTGGGAACGGACTTCAACCCTGAAGGCGTAAAGGGTATAGGACCAAAAACCGCCCTAAAACTAGTAAAACAACACGGAAGCCTCGACAAGCTGATACCCACACTGAAAGAGGCTGAGTTTCCAGCTGAACCCAAAAGAATACGAGAAATCTTCCTCAACCCAAAGGTCACAGACAACTACAAATTGACTTGGAAAGAACCCGACGTCGAAGGCGTAGTAGACTTTCTATGCCGCGAAAGAGACTTCTCCGAGGAAAGGGTGCGAAAAGCCCTCAAAAAAATGACTGAAGGCCTAAGAAAAGCCAAGGGAAAAGTAACTCTTGAAACGTGGTTCGGCGCTTGACCAACAAGTTATGATTTGAATCCGTGTTTCCCAATCAGAGGCACAAACGCCACTCCACCCAATTTTTCCTCAAAGACCTTTCCATCTTTTTTCCTAACTCGCACCAGAGTCTGGTAGAAGTGAATACCACCAACCGGAATAACCAAAATCCCTCCGTTTTTTAACTGTTCAATCAACGGCTCAGGGATGTCTGGAGCAGCCGCCGTGACCAAGACACGATCATACGGAGCCTTTTCTAGGCATCCCAAAGAGCCGTCTCCACAAATCACGGTAACTCGATCGCCATAACCTGCCCTCTCAACGTTTCTTCTCGCAAACTCGGCCAATTCAGGAACCCTTTCCACAGTGTAAACATGCCCCCACTCTCCTTTTTTCGCACCAGCCGGAGCCACAATCTCAGCAATGGTGGAGGCGTGCCAACCTGAACCAGCCCCTATCTCTAGGACCCTATGTCCCACTTCCAATTCGAGGGCTTCATCCATTATACATACCATGTTTCGCCCAGTTGACCGCATTGGATCAACTGAGAGGCGCGGAAATGGTTTGCCCAAACCCTATGGGAAGCGGGGAATCCACCGCCGCATGAGCCTTCACCCTTTCGGGAAGAAAGGAATCACGGGGAACTCGACGCAGCGCCCTAATAACCCTAGGCGACCGGAGAATGCCCGCTCTGATCAGTCTTTGAATTAACCCTTCCCAAGCCTGCTTCTCCATCTTTCATCCACAAGAATAACAGTGAACGTATGCCTTAAGACTTTACGACTCTATTTAACCGTCACCGACTTGGCTAAATTTCTAGGCATGTCCGGATCGCATTTTCGCTCAATTGCCATGTAATAGGCAAAGAGTTGCAGCGGGATGACGAATGGAATTGGTGACAAAACTTCAGGCAACCCCGTCTCTATCTCAATGTAATCGTCAGCCAAGGATTTGATCTCCTCGTCTCCCTTTTCAACTACAACAATAATGGAGGCTCCTCGAGCCTTCATCTCCATAATGTTTCCAACGATTGTCTTATGAGTGTCATCTTTCGGACAGATGAAGATCACCGGAAAGCCCGGCTCAATCAGGCTGATAGGCCCGTGTTTGCTTTCTCCAGCGGGATAGGCTACGGAGGGAACGTAGGCTATCTCCATGAGTTTCAGCCTATCCTCAAGGGCGACAGCCGAGCTTATCCCTCTTCCCAAAAAGAAGAAACACTGTTTGTCTCGGTATTTCTTAGCGAGTTGTTTTATCTTTTCCTCTTGAGTTTGAATAATCCTCTCAACGATGTCTGGTATTTGCTCAAGCTTCTCTTCAAGGTTCTCAATTTCTACATGGGAAATCTTTCCCCTTTTCTTGGCAAGCCTTAAAGCAAGCTGAGAAAGCACGGAAAGCTGAGAGGTAAAAGTTTTCGTAGCCGCAACCCCTATTTCCGGACCTGACTGTTGACAGATGTAAACGCGGGCAACACGGGTTAGGGTGGATCCGACAATGTTTGTGAGTCCCATAACCGTAGCGGCACGTAGCCTCGCACATTCAACTGCTGCTAAGGTGTCGGCAGTCTCTCCAGATTGACTGACAACGAGAAGGGTGCTGTCAATGTTCACAGATTTCCCGTGCTGTTCGACGAACTCCGACGCGATAACAGGGTGGGTTGCTAAGAGCGCCAGTTTGGAAAACATGTAGGACGCTGCTAGACAAGCGTGGTAAGAGGTTCCGCAAGCTACTAGGAAAACTTCTCCAGCCCGATCAAGGAAGGTGGTCATTAACTCTAAGAATTGATCCTGCAATCTAAGCGTGTTTCTTAGGCACGAAGGCTGCTCATGGATCTCTTTTAGCATAAAATGGGGATAACCTTGTTTTTCAGCCATTATAGGGGACCAATCGATAAGCTCAGGTTCCCTAGTAACCTGTGTCCACTCAAGAATCTTCCGGATTTCGTATCCTTCATTGCTCAGAACAACGATTTCTCCATCCTGAACGATAACGGACCTATTCGTCATCGGGAGAAAAGCCGGAATGTCAGATGCACAGTAAGCGGCGTTTTCGGCGATTCCAACAACAAGGGGGCTTTCTTTTCGGGCACAAACAATCTTATCGGGTTCCTTAACTGAAACAACAGCGATGGCGTAGGAGCCATCCAACCGCTTTACAGTCTCGCGTACTGCTTCGACGAGAGTTAAGCCTTCCCTCAATTTTTCTTCAACAAGATGGGAAATGACTTCAGTGTCGGTTTTTGATCGAAAGGTGTGTCCACGCTCTTCAAGCTCCATCTTGAGCTCCGCAAAGTTTTCGATGATTCCGTTGTGAACGACAGCGATTTGTTCATCGCAATCAGTGTGTGGGTGGGCGTTCACTTGGTAGGGAGCTCCGTGAGTCGCCCATCTTGTGTGACCTATTCCAATCCGGCCGGGAAGGTTGTCTAGGTTATGTAAAGCGTGAACCTCATCAATTTTTCCGCTATCCTTTTTGATAAAAAGCCTATTCTCATGAAGAGTTGCTGTTCCCACAGAGTCGTAACCTCTGTATTCAAGTCTCTTTAAGGCGACATGAATTGTGGGTGCCGCCTTACCATTTTTAAGGACGCAACCAAATATCCCGCACATCATTGATTCCTCAATTTCCTCGCTTCTGTTGTGGCCACCGAACCAGATTTCCTTTCTCCACCTTTATCTAGTCTGAAAAGGCTTCTATAAGCATTTTTAGGAAAATGGTTTTAGAATTAAAAGAGGAATCATAAAGGTTCTTAAGGCTTCTAGATGTGTTGAGGAAATATCATTACAAGATGTTTTATAATGGTTTTTTGTTGTTCCAAAAAGCTTCCTTTTCCGTGTATTATCACCACAAGAAATATGAATCTTGAAATCAACCATGAAGGCAGGAGAGCAGTTTGGTTCTTGAAGATTTCCTCTTTCCTGGAGAAATAATAATATTTCAGAGCGGCAAGGTTAAAACCCTTAAGGATCACTTTGATTTCTATGTAACAGATCAGAGAATACTGCTTTACAGACGTAGAGGAGTTGTCTTTAAGAAGGACAGAATAATCGCTGAAAGAATAGAGGACATTCGGACATTACATTACTATGAGAAGGGGATAGCTAAAAAGAAAGGTGTCTTAAGTATCGAGACCATGAGCAAGAAAATGGAACCAATCGAAGGAAAAATAGGAGATATAAAGGCTATCTGGCAAGAGCTACAAAAATACATCAAAAAAGAAGGATAACCCTTGTCGACTCTGAGTCGACTGCAACTTATTTTGCCTTCTCATCAGAACCCAGCAGATAGCTGATAGCGATCATCTCTTTTTGAACCCGATGATGAGCCCGATTATAAGGCTACCTACAAAGGGCAAATGGCCCAATAGGGGCGTGAACAAACCTAATGCTGGATTGACGGCATTAACAAAATTTGATGCCATATCAGCTAGTCCGCCGTAATCTACATTGATTACATTTGTATACGCTAAGAACATGAGGGAAAAGACAACAAGTCCAAGGACTAACGCAAATCTAACAACTTTCCTCATCGCAAACCCTATGAAAAATCCACCAATCCCACCTACGCCAAGTTGGAAAAGGATAGGGGCGAAGGCTTCACTCACTACCAGATTCACCCTACAACCTTTTAAGAAACACCTTTCCTTTTTTCATAGACTTCCACGTAACTAATAAAACTAATCATCGATAAAGACATGAAAAAAGGTCAAGGGCGATTCTTCTGAATCCAGAATAAATATTGTTTCTTCTTAACATATAAATGAAAAACGCAAATATCAGTCTTCGGAGTGACTCTCTAATCTCCAAATCTGTAAAAGTGGTTTGATGTGTCTATGTCGCTAAAACTTGAGGACGTTATGGTTGAAGACGTCATAACAGTAGAAGAGAAGGCAACCATAAAGAAAGCTGTGGAACTAATGAACAAACATGAGATAGGGTGTCTAATCGTAGTGAAGAGAGGAAAGCCTGCTGGAATAGTGACTGAAAGAGACATGCTAAAAAGAATTCTACTCGAGTCTAAAGACCCAGAAAAAATCAAAGTTAACGAGATAATGTCTGCGCCCCTTGTTGTTGGAAAGCCGCAAATGGACATAGAAGACGCCGTGAGACTGATGTTCAAAAGAAACATCAAGAAACTTCCAGTGGCCGACGAAGGTCATCTCGTCGGCTTGGTAACCTTGACAGACCTCGTTCGCTCTGAACAGATTATCAAAATACTAAAGCAACTTCCAGACAAAGAAACTCCAAAGCGTATGAAGAAAGTTGTAGATTATTTCAACCGCATTATCTCTATATCATACGAATGAAGTACGTCGCGAAGTCTAGGACCGTTATGCACTCAACCGTTAAAAAAATGTTTATAAAGGAACCGTCCTTTAGTTGCCACCATGAAGAAAAAGCTGTTGCTCAGCGGCGAAAGAAGACAATACATGGCGAAGGAAATAGCCGTTTTTGACAACCCTGAGAGACTCAAAGCCGTCCTAAACAAACTCAGCTGGAGAATTCTTCAACTCCTTAGCGAAAAAGAAATGTATCCCATGGAGGTCGCGAAGAAACTGGAGGTGCACGAGCAGAAAGTCTATTATCACATCAGAAAGCTGGCGAGGGTCGGCGTAGTGAAGATTGTTAGGGAGGAGGAGAAGAAGGGAGCCGTCGCAAAATACTACAAAGCCTCTTTTCCAGCTTTAGGAGTCGAACTTCCCTTTGGCTACCAAAGGATCAGGAACGTCTCAGTTCCCAGAATGGATGAAAAAATGAAACAGTTCCTCAGCCCCCTTCTAAGGGAAGACGGCACTTTCGATGGAAAAATTATAGTAGGTAGCCCTGACCCTCACGGCCCATTTAAAGCTAGAGCCAGAGACGGCCACTACGCCTCATACTTGACACTTTTCCTCGGCCAATTCGTCGACTTACCAGATGACTTTCCGATAAAGCTGGACGTCGACGTGAAGGCTGAGAAGGAAGAAAACAACAACTTGATCTTGGTGGGTGGACCCGGAACCAACCTTATCACTCAAGAAGCCAACGAGTTTTTGCCAATACGCTTCAACATGATGCCCTCTAAACATGGATTCCTCCTAGGCGGATTAGTCTCTGAAAAAACCAAAAACGTCCACACCGCCGACAACATAGGCGTAATAGCAAGAATACCTAATCCTTGGACCAAAGAAAAAAGGATAATTGTCCTCGCCGGCAACAAGGCGGTTGGAACCAAAGCCTGCGTGTTAGCCCTCGCAAAATTCTGGAAAAAAGCCCTAAAGAATTTCAGCGATGAAGAAAACTTTGCCGCTGTAATTCAAGGATTCGATCTAGATGGAGACGGAAAAGTAGATTCCATAGAAGTTCTTGAATAGTTTTCCGGAGAAAACGCAATAAGAATACGTAACAAATAGCCACACTGACCGATCATGAAACCTGTAATTGTCGCCATTTTTGCACATGGACACGAGAACATTCAGGCAACTCATGAGACGACACTCGAGATCACGAAAGAGCCAACTCTTACCAAGCGTGGCGATTGCATAATCGCCGTGGAGGCAACGAACGGTGCGGCTGATTTGCCTCTCGAATTTAAGGAAGCCGCGAGAAAAAAGGGCGCACAAATAACGATAACAATTGAAGCTGGAGAACTGAAAGAAATAGTGAGGGCAAAAGGAAGCTCTCGGTTGCTGTTTACCCATCCGACGGACTTGGTGGTGAGGAAAACTGATTACGTTTGTGGTCGAACACTAGCGATAACGGCGGACAAGGCTGCCAGCGACCTTTCAAGAAAGCTTGTTGAAAAGATACAGGACTGCAATCAAAGAATCAGAATAACGTTAGCTGTGGAAAGCTATTGAATTTCAGCGTCCACAACCACCTGCCAAGTGAAAGGCGCAGTCGCCCGGACCACTCTCGCCAACAGGATTTTCTTAACATTTCGGTTAGTTTGGCTTATGGCTTCGCTCAATCGAACTCTGGCGGTCTCCAAGGGGTCTGGTGTGTTTGTGAATTCATAATAATGCATAATACCTCCTTCAAACTTGATGGCTTCGCAGGCCACATCCACGTATTCTATTGCCTTTTCGGGCAGGTTCATAATCACTCGATCCGCTAACCCAGCTCAATTGTTCTCTAACCACTTGCTGAACATCGCCAAGAATCGGCATAACTTTATTTTCAACACGGTTCACAGCGATGTTTTTTTTCAAAAACTCTACTGCATCTGGGTTTACGTCAATGGCGTACACCTTCACGTTTTCACGCTTCTTCGCGATTAAGATGGAGAAGGGGCCGACTCCAGCGAACATATCAACGACCGTTTCGCCTTCTTTCACCTGCGAAGCAACTCGGTTGTGTTCATTAGAAAGCCTAGGCGAAAAGTAGGTTTTCGAAAGGTCAACATTGTACACGCAACCATATTCTCTATGAGTAGTTGCCGTTTTTTCGATGCCAGCTATAACCTCGAACTCTCTTAAACGGTAAACTCCTTCAACGGCGCCAGACTTCGCCAAGACAGTGTTCACCCGCTTGTGTGTCTTCAGTATCGCTTCGCCAATGATCTTTTTGTGGTCTACAAGCTCTGGAGGAATCTCGATAACGGCAATGTCTCCAACAAAATCGATGGCGTGGGGGACACTCGCCAAAAGATGAGGGGGCAATTTGCCCTCGAGCATGTCAACGAGTTTGGGAGGACCTTTTGTTCGTTCAGAAAATCTGTGAGCGGAGATTTCAAATTCTGGGAGACTTCTTTTGAGTTCCTTGATCTCCGCGGGAAGTGGCTCATCGTTTAAAGGTATATACAAATACTCTTCTACTTGCTGAACCTTCAACTCTCGATCAAAAAGATTAAGCCCTCTAACAAGACGGATGGCTTCTTCACCCAAAGCTTTAGGAACTTTTAAGCAAGGCGTTTCGGACACTTTAACCCAAAGAATATTCAACACGGTCACATTTTAAATTCGTGATGTTAGAGGTCATGCGCACAGCTTCAAAATTTATGGCGGGCCCGCCGGGAATTGAACCCGGGACCTACGGGTTAAGAGCCTCAACCTAGTCCCGTGCGGCTAGTCCGCCGCTCTACCTTGCTGAGCTACGGGCCCGCTCTGACAATTATCCTTCTAGTTTTGTAGGCATAGCTACCCTAATATCTTTCGTTGCCGAAGTGTTGTAGGTTACTGGGAGTTGAGGGTTTTGGGCGAGCTTGTCTTCGTAGGTTTGGGCTTGTTTGACGAGAAGGATATTTCTCTCCGCGGGGTTGAAGAGATAAGAGAGGCAGACGCGGTTTTTGCAGAGTTTTACACGAGCATCATGCCCGGACTGTCTGTTCAGAAACTCGAAGGAATTGCTGGAAAAGAAATTAAAATTGTTTCGAGACGAACTTTAGAAGAAGAGGATGGAAAACCTATCTTGCAGGAAGCTAAGAAGCGAAAGGCTGCTTTTCTAGTTCCGGGAGATCCCTTGATTGCAACGACTCACGTGGATTTGCGGATTCGTGCGGAAAAGCAGGGAATTAAAACCCGGGTTATTCATGGAGCTTCCATTGTTTCGGCGGTCGTTGGGCTTTCAGGCTTGCAGAATTACAAGTATGGAAGAAGCGTGACCATCCCGTTTCCCGAGAAGGGTTTTGCCTCTGAAACTCCTTACAAGGTGATTTTGGAAAACCGGGTAATGGGGCTTCACACTTTGTGTTACTTGGATATAAAAGCTGAGGAGCAGAGATACATGACTGTCGAAGAGGGACTACGGTCACTTTTGGACATGGAAAAACGAAAGAAAGCTCATGTAATCACGTTGAGCACTCTAGTTTTAGGCGTAGCAAGGGCAGGCTCTGACAATCCCATAGTTAAAGCAGGCTATGTGGGAGACATAATGAACCACGACTTTGGCGATCCTCCCCACACACTAGTTTTTCCAGCTAAGCTCCATTTTATGGAGGCTGAGGCTCTCATCAACCTAGCGGGAGCGCCTGAGCAAATAAGGGAGAGGTTTGAATGACCCTTGAGGAAATGGTGCTAAAATACATTAGCAACACCGGGCGAGTCTTCGGTGAAGTGAAGTGTGTTTCGGGTTCCGTGCACCTTAACGAAGAGAAGATAGGAAACGTTATAGAAACCGCTAAACGTTATTTGGAAGACGCTAAATATTATCAGAGGAAAAGTAAGCTTGAAACAAGTCTTGCTTCGGTTGCCTATTGCGAGGGATTATTAGATGCCCTACGACTATTGGGAGCTGTGGAGTTTTCATGGTAGGAAAAGCAGGGAAGAAAAAGGTTGTTTTAGCTTCAGGCACCTTTGATCTGCTTCATTTGGGTCATGTGAAGTATCTGGAAGAAGCTAAGAGAGCCGGAGGAAAAAACGCGGAGTTGATCGTTATCGTGGCTAGAGACAGCACCGTTGAAAAAAGGAAGGGAAAAAAGACGGTGATGCCAGAAGACCAGCGAAGATCGCTTGTTGAATCTTTGAAGGTAGTGGATGAGGCGATTTTGGGTTTTGAAGATTTCAGCATAGACAAGGTTATTGAAAGGATAAACCCTGACGTAATAGCCGTGGGGCACGACCAAGAAGGTATAGAAAGGGACGTACGAAAAGCCGTAGCAGAAAAGAAGTTCAGCGTTCAGGTTGCAAAAATTGGAAGATTTGGAAAGAAGGAGTTAAACAGTTCCTCGAAAATCATGAGGAAAATCGTGGAATCGTTTAAGAGATGAAGCCTAGACAAGTAATTTTAATTGGTCACGGCAGAATAAGAATCTCCACCTTCACCTTGTTTCCATCTTTCAGTTTCAGGCGACCTCGAAGAAATACCGGAGCAATGATCTCCAGCACGGATGTGTTGTAGTGGCTTCGCAGGGCATAAACAACCGCGCCCTTCTCTTTGTTGTTGATTATGGCCGGGTAGCATTTCACGGAGCCAAAGGTTCTGGACTCATCCTTAAATCCTTGAATTTCAATGGCGGGATAGGCTTCGAGTTCTGACATCGTTTTCACGTCGTATTCGGTTGTCAACTTAAGATTGAGGGTTCCAGGATAGGGATCAAACCCGAGTTTTTCCATGAACTGTTTGCGGTATCCCTCTTTAGTCACGTAGTAGGCTCCCTCGCCCAACCCGCTGAACAGAATTCCCTCCAAAGTGACAGATGGGGGATACGCTGCTTCAAATATCAAACGCAAATCAGAGTACAGTTTCTTCAATTCAGCCGTTCCGGAGTCTGTGATCTTGGTCAAACAGCCTTCCGGCGTTATTGTTCTTTTGATCCATCCTATCTTCTCCAAGTTGATGAGATGTCGAGAGGCTGTTTGTTGAGACGCTCCGATCTTCTCAGCTAGATACTCTGTAGAAACCTTCACGGTTCGGCTGCACGCACCTAATTCTGCCAGCTTGTAGAGCGTGAAGAAGAGTTTCCACGACCCTGGATCAACTTTCAAGGAGCCCACTCGAATCGCCTATTTGAGGAAAGACAACTGCCTATTTATAAGTAACTCGAAAAATGTTGACTCATAAAACGTTAGGTTATCCTTGCGACTTTTGCAGTCTATCTACTTCTTCTACAGCTTTCAAGGCAACCGCAATCATCTTCTCTTCTGGTTCCCTTGTTGTTAGATATTGAAGCCCCAAGCCCGGCGCTACTAGGACTTTCATAATTCTTGAGGCCTTATACTTGTCGCTGAGCTTTAAAACTTCGTAGGACACAGCGCCGATTACAGGAATGAGAAGAATCCGATAGGCTAGTCTCATGAAATATCCTACATTAGGTATGATTGAGAAAAACAGAATGCTGATTAGAGTGACTATTAGAAGAAAGGATGTTCCACACCTTGGATGAAACCGAGAATGGTTTTTGGCATTCTCGACATTTAACTCAACTCCAGCTTCATAGGTGTTTATAGCAGTGTGTTCTGCACCGTGATACTGGAATACTCTTCTGAACTCTCCAACCAAAGATATGGATGCAAGGTATAGTAGTAAAATTCCAAGTCGGACCACGCTTTCCACAAGAATGAAAACTACTCCTCCAAGCTTCAAAAGGGTGGTTAAGAAAAAGGGTATGATACTAAACAAAAATATCGATAAGGCTAGAGCTGCAATAACGGCTATCGCTATTTCTTTAGGGTTGAGTTTTTCCTCTTCTTCCAGAGTTGCATTTGCAGAAAAATAGAGGCCTTTGATGCCTATGTATAGAGTTTCGAATAACGCTACGATGCCTCTTAGGAAAGGGATTCTTAGGATCTTGTACTTTTCAGACAGGGATTTTATTTCTTCGGTCTTTGTTAGTATTTCGTCGTTGGGTTGCCTAACGCATACAACCATGTGCTTTTTGGAGCGAATCATCACTCCTTCTATTACCGCTTGTCCGCCAAACGCCAGCGAAGGTTCTTCCTTCCCTTTAGCAGTTAGGTTCATACCCAAAGGAAATTTTACCGGTCTTATATTCTTTTGTGAGGAGAGTCTAAGGGGGATAAGAAGGTTTTTATGCAGAATATTCCATATGTCATGTCAAGTGATGTTCATGACGGGAAAATGGACTCAAGATTGCGAAAGAATCCTAAAAGAAATAAAGTCGGCTAAAGTCAAAGGACAAGATCGCCTAGACATGGTCCGGATGATCAGGTTTACTTTGTTTGCGCTTGAACGGAGCGTGACAGGTTGGATGGAATGGGCCAACAATCCTGATATTATGGCCGAATTCTCGCTTGAAGAGTTAAAGGAGATAAACAAAACCCTTGCCGAACTCGTGTGCGCATTTGTGGAATACGACGCAAAAATAACTGGCCAGACAGAAATGGAGTTAAGAAAAAGAGAGGATAGGACGACAAAGAAAACGCCAACAAGGAAGCCGCAAGAAAAAGAGGACGTATTTTACGTCAGATAAAACCGCTGTTACCTTTTACATTGTATGCGTGCATAGTAAAAGAAAACCAACGCTACTTTGCATGCATGCATTTCAGGAAGGACGAGAAAGGTATTTTCAGGCCATTCCGGCTCTGCAATTGTTCAGAGCATTCTCAGAGCTCAATTGTTAGGTTTTAGATGTGCGCGCATGGATGCGAAAGACAAATTAAGATTCATTTTCACATAAGATTATTAGAGATTATCAAATTGCCAGGTCATTACATCAAATGTGTTGTTAACGCCTCCTTCCCTTTAGTTTATGAGGATTTGGTGCGCGAATTCGGAAACATTTATTCAAAGAAATTCTCTGACAAACAAGAGGCGGTCATACTTGGACAGCAGTATTTCTTCAGAGTCACGAGTGATGTGGCCGTTGCGATAATATTGAAATCCATAGACGCCAAAAAAACGGAGGTTGAAATAATTTCGAGCGCAGGTGCAATTGGAATCTATGGAATGACATATAACGTCCATAAGGCCTTTGCATCCAAAGTGAGAAAATACCTGGACCGAAGATTCAAAGCCAGAGTTGAAGGCGAAATATCATATTTTGGAAACGAGCACGCTGAAGCCTATGGGAAAGGATGGTTGAATGCGAGAAAGAAATTACCATAGCCTCTGGAGAATGACAATACTGCGGAACAAAACAACCGAAAAGCGCGCGCATAGTGGTTCTGCCTCCCGGATCAAGTATTCNNGTTTCAAAGAGTAAAAGGATGGGTGAGGTTTTTGTGCTCCGAAGGTCATGTGAAGAAAGCCATAATCGTTGTTGATTTGCAGAAAGACAACGTCGGCAGATTCTGCAAAGGAATTATACCGAACATCAAGTTCCTCATCGAAAATGCCAGGGAGAAAGGAATTCTAGTAATCTATGCCTGTGACAGCCGGTACAGAGAAGATTCTCTTTTCAAAAGGGTAGGTATATCGCCACACACCATCCGAGGAACTGATGGAGCAAGGGTAATAGAAGAACTGAACCCAAAGGCAACAGACGTAATCGTGGAAAAAAGGATGTTAAGCGCCTTCTTCGGAAGCGATCTCGATTTCACACTACGCGAGAAGGAAAT
>JABAOH010006146.1_pt2 | contig 13463 bp, 10 predicted proteins | sample 7062181 | NCBI WGS metagenome assembly JABAOH01 (sample SAMN14538630, study PRJNA623070) | marine sediment metagenome | biome: marine biome [ENVO:00000428]; feature: marine pelagic biome [ENVO:01000023]; material: deep marine sediment [ENVO:00002113]; isolation source: pool of 5 deep marine... | reverse complement strand
GAAGTAGATGCGGCAAGATCGGCTCGCCCGAAGGGTAAAAGATGCCGACATATGTTGAATATCTTACCTTATTTAGATGTTGTGATTAGGGTGTCGGCATATTTTATGAATAATTCAGGTCTATTAATTTCCAGTAGAGAGTGCTCCCCTTTTAACACAAAAGTGATGGAAGTCGGTGACAGTTAGAGACTTCTAAATATTCAGAACCTCAATCCTAAAAATGCAATCCTTTCCGCCCTTCTTCAGAGAATCGAGAAGCTCGACCTTCACAGGCTTACCGAGCGCGCGGCTGAAACTCTCTTTGACATATCCGGTCGAACAGTAACAGTATGAAGGGGATAATTCTTCAGGACCTGTTTCAACCACCGGACACATACAGTAGCCATCTCCGAGGATAAGTCCCCAGGGATTCTGATGGTCTCGTCCCCAACTGTGAACAATGACAGTCTTGTCCCCCTCTTGCTGAATTTTAGCCCCTTGGACTTTGAGTGTTTCCAGAAATCTTCCGGCTTCTTCAGGAGTCGGCTTTTCCTCTGAAGCCACTCCAAAGGCGCGGGTGAAGCATGCGCGACCGCATTCTTGCATCAGTTTGATCTTTGTTTCCTCATCGAGTATGGAATCCATGTTGTCCATTAAATCCTTGATCCAGCTTTCAGACTTTTCAACTCTTCTCCAGGCAGGAGTGGCTGACCCTTTTATCATCCTCTTCTCCAGTGTTTTGATCCAGCCCTGTTCTACCGGCGGCTGCTCCTGTGATGTCGTGCGTCCTCCATCACTTCTTAAGCTCTGGCCGATACCCATGATGGCGCCACAGCCGCAGAGGCCAGCCTGTAACATTTTTTTTATGAACTGTTTTCGATTCATGCCTGTTTTCTCCTTTGGCAATTGATCTATTCTATTTTTTTTAACCTGAATGTCTGGCCAGCGACGACCTCAAGATGGGTAACACTCCCCTCATCATCTTTCAAGAAGTGAAATTCCCAACCCAGGAAATGAATGAAGTAATCTGTCTCTGATTCAGGTTTGATCTCGAGATTTTGTCCCCATCCCGGCCCCTTGACCATGAGATGGTTCTGCTGCCGGCTGACTCTGAAACTCAGTTTGGGATTTTGCGGGTGCTGGTAAACTCCCACACAGGCTTCCAGAGCTTCGATGCTGACTTCCACCTGCTTTCTCGACTTGTAGAGCGGGGCTTCCGTGAAAGGTAAAACATGGGCTGGCTGCAGGAAAATGGAGTCATCCACAGCGATATCGTGTCGAATCTCAGTGAACTGCATAATCATCTGTCGATGCTGATCTTCCTGTTTCTTCCCCAAGAGTATTCTGAATGGCCGCTTCACCTGTCCAACATCCCGATAATCTCCAAAACCGATGTCACCTGCCCGCAAGAGCAATCCAGTTTGCCGATCAAAAGCCAAATCAGTAATGAATCCTTCTTGAGATCGAGAGCGCACAGTTGTGACTTCTCTATCGCCCATTGTCTCGGAACCTGTATTTTTCATCTCCGGATAGAATTCGTGTATTTTGAGCGGCGCTTGAACATCGAACATCAGCTGTATATCCAAACGCTGCCGGGGGCTCATCTCCTTTACGCTCTTTGTATCCTGCACCCAGGCAGTTTCTCCGTCAAAGCCATAGCAGACCTGATCTCCCCAGGCGAAAGTCTGTGTGTAGCGCCATTTGCCCTTTGCTTTGGCAATGATCTCCAGGGGTACTTTTCCGCTAGTCCCCCGGAGAAGAGTCCCTTTCCTTTGCTCTGCCTTGATAGCATCAAGTGCGGAACCACCGCTCGCTTGGATGTAGTTCTCTATGATTTTTGGCACAGACAGAGCGCTACCGGATGACGACGCTTTTCCGGATAACACGACTCCCGCAGCAAGGAAAAGAATGAGCGTAAAAATCCAACCTTTTCTGGCAGCCATAACTGTTCTCCTTTGCTTGTGATTTTTAATCTATCCAGGACGATTCATTCTCCCATCACGATCAACCAGGATTCTCCCTCAAAGTTATTGCATCTCGATTCATTCATACGAGTTCCAGAAGAATAGGTTTTAACTCATTAAGGAAAAGATAAGACCCAAATCGATGGAAGTCTGTGAAACCATGATCCTGCCGCTGCTCTCTCTGAAGCGATTTTCTTTGGATTGGACCGGAGGCAAAGGGTCTTAACCGGAACCGGCAGAGGAAATCCAATCTTATCCTTGAGGCGACTGTTGACTTGTCCCTGGGGAGTGATACAATAAGATTGCTTTCTTCTGTCATTGAATACTGAGAAGTCATTTCGATGCGTATCATACTCTTTACCGGAAAAGGCGGAGTTGGAAAAACCACTCTTGCAGCCGCCACAGCTCTTCTCTCAGCAAAGAAAGGCGCCAAAACCCTAGTCATATCCACAGACGCAGCTCACAGTTTGTCTGATTCTTTCGACACCCAACTCGCTAACGAGCCTAAAAAAATCGCCCCTCATCTGTACGGACAGGAAATCAATGCCCTGGAACAGATCGAAAAAAACTGGGGAGATATCAAAAGCTATCTCACAGCCCTATTCGCTTCCCAGGGAGTGGATGCTATCGAGGCTGAAGAGATGAGCATCTTTCCCGGAATGGAAGAGCTCTTCAGCTTGATGGAGATCAGGAATTACAATAAAACCCAAGATTATGATGTTATCATAGTCGATTGCGCACCGACTGCAGACACATTAAGACTTTTGAGCGCCCCTGAAATCACAAACTGGTATCTCAAGCACATTTTTCCGATNNGTGGCAAATAGAGTCCTTCCTTTTCCCTTTCCCGAAGATAAAGTCTTCGGAGCGATGAAAAAGCTGACTTCCCAGCTTGCGGAAATGAAGGAAATCCTTGATGATCCGAAAAAGACCTCCATCCGCCTCGTTGTCAATCCTGAAAAAATGGTCATTAAAGAGACACAAAGAGCGTTTACCTTCTTCAGCCTCTTTGGATACGCGGTGGACCTGGTCATCGTCAACCGGTTGCTCCCGCTTGAGGTCCGGGACACTTATTTTAAAAAGTGGAAATCAATCCAAGCCACTTACCAAAAAATGATAAACGAATGCTTTTCTCCCATTCCTATCCTGACTGCAGAACTTTTTTCTCAGGAAATCGTGGGAGTCGATCTACTCAACAACCTGGCAGAGAAAGTCTACGGTAAAAAAGACCCGTCACAAATATTCTTTACTCAAAAACCGATTTCCATCGAAAAAACAGACGGCGGATTCGAACTCTCCCTGCATCTCCCCTTCGTTAAAAAGAAAGATTTGGACCTCTACCAGAAGGGAGAAGACCTTTTTGTGAGAGTGGGAAGCTATAAAAGAAACATCCTTCTTCCTCAGACTCTATTGAATTATTCCATAAAAGAAGCAAAATTCGATAAAGACATGCTTAAGATAAGCTTTATTGGGGTCAGACCTTAGTAACTCCAGTAATTTATGAATATAAAATTTGAAATATCATATATAATGAATTACTGAAGTTACTAAGGTCTGACCCCAAATGAAGGAGGTAAGAACATGAGTCCGGAGAAAATGAGGGAAATCAAAATCAGTATCCCAGAGGAATTCTTTTCTATTTTCTTTCCTGGTAAGACTGTAGATCATCTCATCAATGCCAAAAAAGAAGTCCTTCTAGCTCTGCGTTCTGCGATAGATTTCAAGATTGAATCACTGGAAAAAAGAGGAGAAAAAAAGTCAGCAAAAGGGAAAAAAATTAAGATCGAATGAAAGCAGGATCAAGGCGGTTATCCCGGTCAGAAAAACCCTGATTTTTTATGCTCTGACCCAGATTGAAAATTTAATATTTACAAAGTTCAGACTATCATGATGATCCATCCATTCTTCTTCGTTACTCAACACCGTACAATTATGTCCTCTAAATTATCTTTCATATTCCCAGATTCACGTGCGAATTCAGTGTCTAAGAAGACATCAGTCGGTTGAATTGAATTTTTTTTACAATTGATTATGTTTTTTCAGTAAAAAAAAATATAATAGAAGCCCTCATGAATAGTGATACAAATGAAATTGCCCGGATTATTCCAAAAAAATTAATAACTTTTACCCTGAATTGCCTAGATTTTTTAGCGTCCCTCTTCGTCACTCTCCGCATCGGCCCTAACGCTCTCAGCGCCCTTGCGCTAGTGGCAGGAATTATCGCCGGGGCTTTATTCATCTTCGAACGGCCACTCCTGGCTGGAATCATGATTTTCATATGTGGAATATTCGATATACTGGATGGGAAAGTCGCGGAAAGCATGAATAAAAAAAGCCTTTTTGGTGCCATATTCGACTCTACTTTGGATAGATACTCGGAATTTTTCATTTTCCTGGGTATTGTCGCTCACTTCAGGAACCACTGGGCGCTTTGGATAACATTAGCGGCTATGCTCGGGTCCGCACTGGTGAGCTACACTCGGGCCCGCGCTGAAGGACTGGGCGTAGATTGTCGAGTTGGAGTCATGCAGAGAGCCGAAAGAATTGTCTTTCTCGCTTTGGGTGCGGTCCTTGGTTCGCTTTTCAAGGTTTTCGATCCAGCAATGATCGTTGTCCTATCCATGATCGCGGTTATTTCCCACATTACTGTGATCCAGAGGACTCTCTATGTCAGAAAAGTCGAAAGTACGAATAAGCCCGGAAAGGAGGTCTGAGTGAATGGGCAAAATTAGAGTCGGAATAATAGGCGTCGGAAACTGTGCGTCTGCATTGATCCAAGGTGTTGAATATTACAAAAATGCTAAAGAAACAGACAATATTCCGGGAATCATGCACATCAACCTGGGCGGATACTCGATCAGCGACATCGAATTCGTTTCTGCCTTTGATATCGATAAAAATAAAGTAGGGAAAGACCTGAGCGAGGCGATTTTCACCACTCCGAATAACACCACTAAATTTGCTAAAGTTCCTCATCTCAAAGTTAAAGTCGCCCGGGGAATGACTCACGACGGCCTGGGAAAATACCTTTCTCAGATCATTCAAAAAGCTCCCGGCTCCACCGCGGATGTCATCGGAATCCTCAAAGATACCCAAACCGATATTGTCATCAATTATCTACCCGTAGGAAGTGAGGAGGCCACAAAATGGTATATCGAACAGGTGTTGAAGGCAGAATGTGCCTTCATCAACTGTATTCCTGTTTTTATTGCCAGTGAGAGGTACTGGCAGAAAAGGTTCGAGGATAGAAACCTTCCTATCATCGGAGACGACATAAAATCTCAGTTAGGGGCCACCATCCTCCACAGGACTCTGGTCAATCTTTATCTCGACAGGGGAATGCCCATCGACAGAACGTATCAGCTCAACACCGGTGGAAACACAGATTTCTTGAACATGTTGGAAAGAGAGAGACTCCATTCCAAAAAAATATCCAAGACCGAAGCGGTCACATCCCAGATCAAAGCGAGAAGACTGGCTATCGACAAGAATGATGTCCATGTTGGCCCAAGCGATTATGTGCCCTGGCAAAAAGACAATAAAGTCTGTTTTTTGAGAATAGAGAGCCGTCACTTTGGTGATGTTCCGATGCATCTGGATTGCAGGTTATCCGTCGAGGATTCTCCAAACTCTGCAGGAGTCGTCATCGATGCCATAAGATGCTGTAAATTGGCTCTGGACAGCGGTCTCTCTGGCGCTTTGTATGCGCCTTCATCATACTTCATGAAAACACCGCCCCAACAATACACAGATAGTGAAGCGAGAAGACTGACTGAAAAATTCATAAACAAATATGGAAAGAAAGTCAGCCCAAAAAAAGCACCGTCTAAAAGAGGCCCCAAAAAAAATAGAACGCTTTTAAAATAGGGCAGCCACAGCTTCACGAGCGATCTGTTTGTGCGCGGCAACTTCAAGTAAAGCGTTGTCATTGCGAGCAACCGAAGAGAGTGTAGCAATCTCAATCTTTTGCTTAAAGTAAAATTGCCACATTCGATACGCTCTTCGCAACAGAGTCTACAGCAATCTTGACTCGTGAATTATCCAGGTTAAGTAACATTTTTATTAAAATGCTGAGGATAAAAGTGTCATTGCGAGCGAAGCGTGGCAATCTCTTAGAAAGAAATTATATTATTACAGGAATGTAGATTTCCTTTTTATGAGATTGCCACGCTTCGCTCGCAATGACATCCAAAAAAGTTATCAAATTACTGAGTACGTACACCGGCCTCCTTTTTAGCCATAAAGGGATAGACTATCCAACAATAAAAATTAGTTGATAAATGGGAAGCATCACGTCAAAATAGGATACTCAAATCCAATCAACTCCAATAGAGAGCAATTGTCCAGAATGAATAAGAAAAAAATAATCCTCTTGATTTTATTGTTTGTCCTTTTTTTCTGGACTCAATCTTGGGGCGTCGAAACAGGTGAAATCAAGGGAAAAGTCGTGGAGGAAAATGGAGAAGGCTTGCCAAGAGTTGAGATAACAGCGCAGAGCTCCCGCCTTCAAGGAAAAAGGACGATTCTTTCATCTCTCACTGGGGATTTTCATTTCCCGATCCTCCCTGTGGGAAAATATACGTTAACCTTCACGCTTGATGGATTCAATCCGGTTACACAGGAAAACGTCATCGTCCGTCTCGGGCAAGTGACCAATCTGAATGTCACAATGGAATTGTCAGAAATACGAAGAGAAATCGTTGTCACGGCAGAGCTCCCTCTGATCGATAAAACATCTACAGACACAAGTTTCCATCTCACGAGCACAGACCTGGAAACAATCCCCTCTCAGAATCGAACAGTCGTGGATGCAGTCAAAATAACTCCTGGAGTGACAGGAGTCAGAGTCAACACTCGTCGGGGAACAGCCACTCAAGGACTCCCCAGCTTCAGGGGTGAAGGTGAAGAAGGCACTAACTGGATTGTGGATGGCCTCTCTATCAGCGGCGTGAGGTTGAGGAATGCAGGAATGCAGCTCAATTTCGATTCTTTAGACGAAATCCAGATTATATCCGACCCCTTCAGCCCTGAGTTCGGCTCGGCTTACGGCGGTATCGTCAACATGGTCACCAAAAGCGGTAGCAATGACTTCTCTGGAGAAATCTCTCTCGTTTTCACGGAAAAAAGCCTGCAGGCCCCTCGAGAGGACCAGCTTTCTGTCGTGAGTGAGCCCGATTCATTCTCGAACGCGGACTGGTATTTCAATCTGGGTGGTCCCTTCATAAAGGATAAACTGTGGTTTTTCCTATCCAACAACTTCTTTATCGATTCAGAGCAAACAAAAGACGGGTATGTGGATTATCTCTTCGTTCCCGGCGGAAGTTTAACCCAACGAAGCAACAATCTTTTTGCTAAGCTGACTCTTGCCATCAACAGTAATCACAACCTTTCTCTGACATCCATATTCCATAAATCCCTCAAGAAAAACGGCGGAATTGGAATTCCAGAGCTCTACGAAGACAAAGATTTTTCTGACCTTATATTCAGACTGAATTACAAGGGAATCCTCAATTCTTCAACCTTCATCGAAGCCGGCCTCGGCCAGGTTAAAAGAGACTCTTTCATCCAGCCTCTCGATAAGGACCTCGGCCCGGCTCAATACTACATAGAGGATCTGGCGAGGAACCTCAATAATTCATACGGAAACGTGACTGATGATCAAAAACGCATGGATTTCAACATCAAGCTGACAAAACACTATGAAACAGAGACTTTCGGGCGTCATGAACTCAGCTTAGGTTTTGAATACTACAGCTTTTCATCTCATTTCAGAGTGGATTTCACAGGAAAAGATGAAGACCTTTTTCCTGGCAATGGTTTTGATACCGGGACAAAATACTATTTCGACACTTGGTCTGGGGGCAGTGGAACACCTACTTTCTTTTACGAGTATGGAAAGTTCGATTTCATCAACTCAGCAAGGGGAATAGGGGTATTCTTTAAGGATAAATTGACATGGGGCCGGTTCACTTTCATGGCAGGAATCAGAAGTCAGACTCAACGCTGCCTGGATAATAACGGGAACGAGCTCTGGCACTGGAATCTCCGTGATTTTCTCTCACCCCGTTTCTCCCTGGCATTCGACATTACCGGAAACGGGATTAATATAATAAAGCTCGGATGGGGAAGATTTTCAGACGTGATCACGACTATGCCCCTCGGCTTGCTCAGTTCTGGGGCTGGATTGACCTTCCGTAACTATCGCTGGCTGGGACCTCTCACTCCCTCTGAGAACGAAATTCATGACCCGTTAAACTGGCAGTTTAATATCGAGCAGGGCGCTCAGCCCTTCGAGATCGATGAGGGCTTGAAACCAAATTTTCTGACTCGTTATCTCATCGAGTTTGACAGGAAATTGGGACACAATTGGGCCTTCAAAGCCCGCTATGTCTACACAAATGCAGAAGATTTGCTCGAAGTCCTGGCAGTTATCGATCCCACCACTGTGTATAAGTTCCTGTATGACAATTTCGAACACAAAAGGAGACACTACCAGGGTCTTGAATTCGAGCTGAATGGAAAAATCGGACAGAATTTCTTTCTGTTCGCCTCCTACAGCCATTCCTCTGCCAAAGGAACCAATCCGGGTCAGTCAGAGACAGGCTCCTGGTCCCAGGAAGAAGGAAGCACCAACTACATCGGACTTTTCGGAAACCATATCAATATTCCTGACATTCCTGGATTTGAGGATGAAAAGGCGTATTATGACTGGGCCCTGGGTGGATTGGGCGGAAGAGGGATTGGAGATGAAGGTTGGTACGGAAAACTTCCCTACTCTGTGGATCACAATTTCAAGCTGAGCTCCATATTCTTTGCTCCTTATGGCATCACCGTCTCTGCCGCCTTTGAATGGATCTCCGGGTACTATTGGGAAAAGTTAGGCTATGTGCCGTTTTTTGGGGGTTACTATTCCTTCCCGGAAACAAGAGGAACAAGGGAGACAGGCCCTCATGCTTACCTTGACCTGGGCATTGAAAAAGAGTTTTCCCTTCGCGGCCTCCGCCTTGCTCAAAACATGGCCTTGACTCTTAGAGTGGACATCTTCAACCTTTTTGACAGCCAGAAACCCATCTCCTATGTTAAATGTCAAAGAAGATATTCCCATTTTTGGAGACGTCTGGAGCCGACAGCAGCCCCGCCAGGCCAGAGTCTTGATAAAAATCAAATGGTAAAAAAAAGTGAAGGGGGAACTGCTCAATTACTCAGTAACATTTTTTAATGTCATTGCGAGCGAAGCGTGGCAATCCCCTAAGAAAATAATTATAAATTCGTTTTAAGAGATTGCTTCTTCGTTCCACTCATCGCAATGACAACTTCATCGAATAATCATAAAAAAGGAGCTTTTTTTCCCTGCTTTATTCACGAGTCGAGGTTGCCGTAGATACGAGGCACAGCGCAAGATGCTGTGGTCGCCCACCGCTCTTGCGCTGTAACGAAGTAGATTCGGTGAAATCGGCTCGCCCGAAGGGGAAAAGATGCCGACATAAAGTGAATTTTTCTCTAAATACAGTTGTTGTAAATGAGAAGTCGGCAGATTTTATGAATGATCCAGGTTATTCGACTGTGACACTCTTTGCCAGATTTCTCGGCTGGTCCACATCGGCTCCCCTTTTGGCAGCGATGTAATAGGCAAAAAGCTGAAGAGGAAGAGTGGTTAAGAACGGTGTGAAAAGAGGATTGGCGGAAGGAACAGAGATGACCCTATCCACTTTTTCCTGAATTTCCTTGTCATTTTCAGAGGCAACGGCCAGTATGAACCCCACTCGTGTTTTAATCTCGGATATATTACTCAGCATCTTTTCATACACCTTATCTTTAGGAATGACAGTCATCGTCGGCATTTTTTCATCGATGAGGGCGATTGGCCCGTGCTTCATCTCCCCGCCTGGATAGCCTTCCGCATGAATATAGGATATCTCCTTGAGCTTCAGCGCCCCCTCTAAAGCCACTGGAAAATTGATGCCGCGTCCCAGGTAGAGGAAATGGGAGAAAGATACAAATTCCAGAGCGAGGTCTTCAATCTCTTTGGCTCGATTGAGAATCTTCTCCATCCTGTGAGGAATCCTCTGGAGGTCTTCGATCAAAGGCAGGCTGGCCTTCTCATCTATTTCCCCTTTGATCTGGGCCAGATAAAGCGCAAGGAGGGCCAGTGCCGCCATTTGAGCTGAAAAAGTTTTGGTGGCAGCCACACCAATTTCAGGGCCTGCGTGAGTGTAAAGAACTCCATCCGTTGTTCGAGCAATCGAAGACTTGACCACATTACAGACGGCGAGAGACAGAGGTTTCTGTTTTTTTGCAGCACGCAGCGCAGCCAGAGAATCGGCCGTCTCCCCAGATTGAGAAATGACGACCACAAGTGCATCTTTATCCAGGATAAAATCCTTGTACCGGTATTCAGAGGCATATTCCACATCCACTGGAATTCGGGCCAAAGTCTCGATAAAAGACTTGGCCACGAGTCCGGCATGGTAAGACGTTCCACAGGCGATAATCACAACCTTGTTAATTTTCTTTAAAGATTGCGGGGCTATCCCTGTCTCCTCCAAGAACACCTTCCCTGAATCAAGGGAGGTTCTTCCCTTTAGAGTGTCTCTCACGACCTGAGGTTGTTCGAAAATCTCTTTGAGCATGAAATGTTTGAAACCGCTCTTCTCGACCATCAGAGGACTCCAAGAGAGATGTTCGGCTTCTTTTTTCAGAGATTTCCCTTGAAAGCTTAAAAACTTCGTTCCCTCAGAATCCAGGACGGCGATTTCTCCGTCTTCAAGANNGAAGAGGATTGAGGTCAGAGGAAACGAAATACTCCCCTTCTCCCATACCGACAACAGCTGGGGGACCAATTTTGGCCACAACAATCTTCCCGATATCCTGTGTTGAAATGGCAGCAACCGCATAGGCTCCTTCAAGCTCTTGAACAGCCTGCTGAACAGCCTCTTCCAAGGAGCCATTAAAATATTTTTCGACAAGATGGGCAATCACTTCGGTATCTGTTTCTGTTCGGAATGTGTGCCCCTCTTCGATGAGTTTTTTCTTCAAGGAGAGATAATTCTCGATGATCCCGTTATGCACAACAACGAGCGAGCCCGTGCAATCCCGATGAGGATGAGCATTTTCCTCAGAGGGACGGCCGTGTGTTGCCCATCGAGTGTGACCCACTCCAAAGTTTCCATCGAGCGAGGAAGAGCCCAAACTCTTTTCTAGGTCGCTGATTTTCCCTTTAGCTCGTTTGAGATGGATCTGATTCTCATCCACCACCGCAATGCCGGCAGAATCGTATCCCCTGTATTCAAGCCTCTTTAAGCCTTCCACAAGGATGGGGACCACATCTTTGGGACCGATATAGCCGATGATGCCGCACATTATTTTTTCCTGTTTCTTCGGGACCAATTCTTTTTTTCGACCTGTTTACTTCTGGAGACAGCTAACGCTTCGGGTGAGACGTCTTTGGTGATAGTCGAACCGGCTCCGATGTAGGCTTTTTTTCCTATTTTTACAGGAGCGATCAATTCGGTTCCAGACCCGATAAATGCCCCTTCATCGATATAGGTCTTGTATTTCTTCTTGCCGTCATAGTTGCAGGTGATCGTTCCGGCTCCGACATTCACTTCACCCTTTACCTCCGTATCCCCCAAGTAGGAAAGGTGCATGGCCTTGGACTTTCTTCCCAAATCAGTGTTTTTCATCTCCACAAAATTTCCCACTTTGGCCTTCTTGCGGATGATTGAATCGGGCCTCAACCGGGAAAAAGGACCCACTCGAGCTTCATTCTCGATAACGCTATTTTCAATCATGGTTGAGCCAAGAATCTCGACACCACTCCCTAATCGTGAATCTCTTATGTGCGTAAAGGGATACAGCCGACACTCTCGACCGATAACAGAGCGTCCCTCAATCACCACGGATGGATAGATGACAGTGTCCAGGCCTATCTTGACATCAAGGTCGATCCAGGTTGTCTTGGGGTCTAAGACAGTCACGCCTTTTTCTGTCAGGTCTCTAATCTTTCTTTCTCGGAGTACTTCTATGGCCTGAGCCAGTTCATATCGGCTGTTCACTCCCACGAACTCCCCTGTGTTCGGAGTCTTATACGAGCTAATCTTTTTTCCTTCTTGAGCCATTATTCCTGTCACATCTGTCAGGTAATACTCTCTTTTCTTATTCTGATTCGAAACCTTGGGCAGCGAGGCAAGAAGATCTCTCACTCTAAAAAGATAAACGCCAGTATTGACTTCTTTTATTTTTTTCACAGACGGTGAAGCGTCCTTTTCTTCAATAACCCTTATTTTCCCATCGGAGCGGATGATCCGTCCAAAACCCGTAGGATTTTCCAATTCAGCACTTAAAAATGTGAGAGAATTTCTTTGGTTACGGTGAAGAGTCAGCAGAGGTTTTAGAGTCTGCGGCCTGACTAGGGGAAGATCTGCGTTTATGATCAGGACATCGCTATTGATATCTTTCTTGAGAACACTGCTTGCGGCCATCACCGCATGAGCAGTGCCCAGTTGTTCTTTTTGATGAACGAGTGCCACTTTATCGGATTGAACTTCCTTCCTGATCTCATCTTTTTGATAGCCCACAACGACATACACTTTTTGAGGTTTCAGCCTGAGAACAGAATCCACCACCAGCTGCAGCATAGACTTCCCCAGTAAAGGATGCAGGACCTTGATTCTGTCTGATTTGAATCTGGTCCCCTTCCCTGCGGCTAAGATAAGAGCAAGAAATCCTTGACTCATGCCATTCGGGTTATCAGTTTAAATTTCTTATCCTCCCAAAGAGGTTCAAAGTCACTTTCGTTTTGAGCGAGAGTACTGAAAAACTTATCAATCTGAATAGCTTTTCTCAAATGCTCTAAACACTTCTCTATATCCCCCTTCAGACAGTAGACATCAGCCATCAAATAAGGTATCTTGCCTTCTTTCGGTTTCATCTCTCTTGCCGTCTCCAACAGTTTCAAGGCTTCATCGTGATTTCCCTGATTTAACAAGAAAATGCTGTACTGATAATAATCGTCGAATGTCTTCAGCGACGGTTTTTCCTTTTGTTGAGAGGATGCACAGATTTTTAGGTAGATTTGAGCCCGATCCACGAGTTCTTTTTCCGAAGTAAAATTATCTGTGAACGATTTAAGCAATTCTGTGGCTCTTTCAAACTCTCTCTTGTGGAAAGCCTTGACTGCTTGATTGAATGCAGAAAGAGCTTTCTCGTAGTCATCTTTTTTATCTTTCTCTTTTTCTTTTGTCACCATTGGCGTTCCTCGAATGTAGTTTGAATTGTGATTTTGTCATTCTATCTCAGAAAAAGGACTTTGACAAGAAAAAACTAGAGATTAGGCTTTGTCCCGATGTATTCAGGATTGTCCAGAAGAAAATGAACCGCTCTCAGATGAAGGTTATGCCCTGCTTTTTGAGCTTTAAAATGCCCGATCAATGGAGAACCCAGCAGAGAAAGATCTCCTATCAGATCTAAAATTTTGTGGCGGACAAATTCATCAGGGAAGCGGAGGGTTCCATTGAGCAA
>JABAOH010109648.1_pt1 | contig 13467 bp, 13 predicted proteins | sample 7062181 | NCBI WGS metagenome assembly JABAOH01 (sample SAMN14538630, study PRJNA623070) | marine sediment metagenome | biome: marine biome [ENVO:00000428]; feature: marine pelagic biome [ENVO:01000023]; material: deep marine sediment [ENVO:00002113]; isolation source: pool of 5 deep marine... | reverse complement strand
AAACCGATGGCCATTAAGGCCAGGGAGAAGCTATTGATCGTTCCGTAAACCAATATATCCATATGATTTACCGAATCATTCTATCCCTGTTACCTTATGAAGGAACGGAAACAGTTTCCGGCAGAACCCAGAAAAAGGGGAGGGGTAAGCCCCTCCCCCCCTCTGCGAAAAAGCGAAGTCCAGACTTCATGGATGCAACATGAGTCCTACTGCATCCAGGGCGGCAGTTTGATCTCTCCCATGGCAATCTTTGGCGGAAAAACCACAACCCGCTTCTCGGCCTGCCATTGGAAGATGCTTCCTACGGCCCCCTCATTTGGATCAACACTGGGAATGACCTGGTGGCTCTTGGGATCGAATTTTATTCTTCCATAGACCCCCATCAGATCGGTCCCCTCGAGGGCAGTGACGACCGCATCGGAGTCCAGGGAGCCGGCACGTTCGATCGCATCCTTTAGCACATAGGGCCCCATGTAGCTGGTTGATGTTCCATATCCCTCGGGTTCGATATTCCATCGCTTTTTGTAGGCGTTGAAGAATTTCATCGTCCAGGGTGTCGCATTAGAAGGGGCATTGCCGGCGTTCACGACATTGGCCAGGGTGTACTCCCCTTTTCCTTCGGTCGCCTTCCAGAAACCGGGTTGCTCCGCCGCAGCGATGATCGAACCAAAGGGAAGGGCCGGAACCTTCAGGTCATACCACTGCTTGATGAGGATAGAGGTTTCCGGCATGTCCATCCAGATCAGGATGATTTGAGCCTTCTCCCTTTTGGCTTTAAGGAGACCCATGGAGAAGTCGGTCGTCCCGGTGGGGTAGATCTCTGGCTCTCCCAGAACCTCCCAACCCTTCCCCGTCATGACCTTCGCAATGATGCCGCCTCCAGCACGGGCGTGGGCAACGTCCTGAATCATGATATACAGCCTGTTGAGGCCGTAGTTCTTCTCGATAAAGAGCAGACTCGGGACAATCTCCCCCCCGACCATCCATTTCGCCTCGCCGGTGATTCGAAACAAGTATTTATATTTCTCATAATCCTCGGCGACCCTGGCATGGTACTTTGGAGTCAGGACGCCCGTCGTCAGGATGGAGATCTTCTTGTACTTGGCAAGCAAATCCATAGCAGCCAGGCCCGCTTCGGACCGGACAGGCCCACCCATGATGAAGTCGGCTTTGTTCTCCAAAATGAGCTTCTCCACCACGAGAAGGGCCTCACTCACCGGCACCCCGGGTTCCAGATCGCGAGTGTCAATGACCGCGAGTTCAAATGGACGCTTGACTCCACCAACATTGACACCGCCTTTGGCGTTGATCTCCTCGATGGCCAACCGCATCGCTCTCTCGGCATCCCAGCCATACAAGAAGGCCGTGGAAAGTGGAGCTCCGATCATGATCGATTCGGCCGCATAGACCACCTGGCCGGAAAAGACCAAGAGAACGGCCATGGCAAAAAACGTAATTGAGACAAACACTCTCCTTTTCATGATTTCCCCCTTTTATTCAGCTTGTAAACTCCTCGCAAAAAGTTCCTTTATTGACCGCTGAATACCCATCATCGACAGAATATGCACCCCCCTCTACGAATCACCCTCCCCATAACTTTGGAGGCTGATCAGGAGCGTGCCCTGTCACACCCTATGGTCCCACCCCCTTTCCATCATGGTTTTTCGATTTCGCCTTTTCGGTCTGGAAGGCCCAATGCCTTCGAAACCCTGAGAAGAATGGATTCTTCCCTCTCTTTGTCGACCCAAATGCCTGCGGGCGCATGGCGTAAAATAACGATCGAAAAATAGGCCGATTCGGGCGGTGCCCATATTAACTGAATTCGGTTTTTTTTTCAACAAAGATATGCCGAGGAATCTCCCCATTTTTTGAGGAAGCCTCGTTTCTCTGAGCGATCCCGCCTGCGAAGGGTGGAGTTGTCAGATCGTCGAGAGACTGGAGAAGAGAGACTAAGAACTGGAGACGAGAGACTGGAGACGAGAGATAAGAGACGAGAGGCGAGAGATTGGAGACTAAAGGCGAGAGACGAGAGGCCAGGGACGAGATTAGAGGCTAAATCCCCAATGACAGATGACAAATAACAGATAACCAATAACGAATAACCAATAACCAATAACCAATAACCAATAACCAATAACCAATAACCAATGCCTGTTGGAAGTGTATCTCCTTGAACCTTTAACCTTGTTCCTTTGCCCTGCGAGCGTAGAATTGACGAATCCCGATTGAGGTCACCGCGTGAATCTGGGAGTGAGGAGACAGGAGGCTCCCATTTGAGAATCAGAAATACCGGCGGAAATCTGTAACTTCTGAGATATGTTTTTAGAGAATCGAGGAAACTCCAGAGACATGCTCGACCAAAAGGAAAGGACGCGGGCGGTGAGAGAACTCCAGGAGTCCTCAGGAGCATCAAAGCAGGAATCAGAAACAGCCTCCGCACCAAAAAATGAACCCACAGAGCAACAGGCTCTGTGGGTTCATCAAGGTTCTTAGACTTCGTCTGGTTGCCAGACACGTGGTTCAATCGGACATAGAACTTCTGGCAACCTTAACCTAAGGCGCCCGCAACGGAGCGTCTCCGCCCAGGTGAGGGTCATAGATGTCGACGATAATCCTCTCTCCTTCTGGCCTTTCATAGAAAAAGTAGCCGAGTTTATTGGATATCATGAGGTAACCCCTCACGGTCCCGTCTAGCTCACTGATTTTCAAGATTCTATACCATCGAATACTCGCGTCGAATTCATCCAGATACTTCTGTGGCGTGTCCGTGCCAACCCGATCCGTCGCATAGGTGTAGAACATGTCAACGGGCTTACCGTCGTCTGGAATATCGAAGAGCACCGCAGAGTACAATGGGGCGCTCCAGTAGACTGTCACGTTGTAGGTTTGATCCGGTATGGACGCCTCCTCGAGCTTCACTGGACTAGAAATATGCTGGCATCCGATCAGGATCAACACCAAAACCGCGAATACGAGTGACGGTATTCTTCTGTCCATTCTATCTGCTCCTTAAGGTTGATTGGTACATACGATCTACTCTATTTCTAGCAATTCTCTCTGAATCATTTCAAGACCTCCCTCATTTCACGCGATAAGCCTGAACACGCTCTGAGGGGCTTTGCAAACGGGACAGCTCGAAGGAGCGGCTTCCACAGCAACGTATCCGCAGTTTGTGCAGAGATAGTACTCCTGGTCCTCGAAGTCCTTACCTCGCTGGAGGGTTTCCAGGGCTTGCTTCAGAAGCGTGAAATGAGCCTTCTCTACCTGTTGTATCCAAGTCAGGCTCATCACCGCCTCTGTCCGATCTTCTGTCTGGGCGTCTTTGATAAACTGCGGGTACATCCTGAAAAAGTCTTCCTCTTCCTCATGGACAGCCCGTTTCAAGTTCTCCTCTGTCGAACCGACTCCGCCGAGGGCATCGATCTGATTCAGTGCATGGACCGTTTCTGCCTCCGCCGTGGCTCTGAACAGGTGGGCGATACTGGGAAGACCCTCCTCTTCAGCTTGCCGGGCAAAAGCGAGATATCTCATGTAGGTTTCACACTCATCCGAATAGGCCTTTTCCAAGTCTTCGTCGGTTTTGGACATGGGATTCTCCTTTCTGGCAGAAATTCCAGGTTTCGTTCTGATGCGGCCCGGGGGTAAATGAGCCAATCATGAGTCTAACCTTCCTGCTTAGATTTTTCATCTTATTTGATCGTCTAGGTTTCCGGACTTTTTCCATCGACCCTGAACGATTGTGGCCCGAATGTGTTTGCGGTGTGGCTTCAGAAAAGATTTAATTGCGCCTGAGGAAGAATTGCCCGGACAGAATTGCACACGAGCGAAGTCCCTGATGGACTCTAAATTGAACAGGTGAGGAAAGGATGAGATAGAAACGCTGTCATCGCCTGGATAGAACAGTTTACCCGGAGAGACTTGTCATCTCTGTTGTGGCGACCTGCTGAGACATCTTACTTCTGCCGAGAAATCTTGGAACGACCTCGATGAGGCCCGTCAGGAAAATGAGAATAAATGCAGGGGCAGAGCCCACTGAGATCTCTGAGTTTTGACCTGAATCGCTGAGCGGGCGATTCAGGTCAAGAGCGCCAACGTTTCGCATGCATAATTGATTTGGTACCCCCACGCGATTCGTTGTGAAATCTGCATTGCCCCGAGGGGCTGAGTGGGCGGCCTGATTTTCTTCTCAAAAAATCAGGCCAGAGTCAGAATTATCCCTTGGGAACTCTGTGGGCTCGAACGACCCTGAGCAAAGTCTACGGGGAGCGGGTGAGAGAGTGTGGTCGGGTATTGTCCTGAAAAGTCAATGTGACGACATTTGATGCATTCGTATTAGTTCAGCGAAGGATTTGAGGGATTGGAAGATTCTGGAGGGCCGTCCTGCAGATACCGACCAATCAGGTCGAGGTCCCCATTCACGAGTTTTTGGTACTGGAGCCCAACGCCCACCCTCTGTTCGTCTCGAAGAACCCGAATAGCCCGGCAGGTCAGCTCCAAACGACTCGCAGACGCTGGGACGCGGACAATCAGATGGATTTCTGACTCGAGTTTCCAGGGGAGACTCTGCCCGTTCGTGTAGGACACGTAGGCCCCACCGAGGCTCATGTTCTCAACAAGGGCTTCGGTCTCCTCCTGGATTTCTTGAGATCCCTGGATGATTAAGCGAGCCGGAAGAGAAACATCTTTTCGAGGGTGTTCCCTGCGCTCATGATGTTTGGGATCTTCTTCCCAGCCGATGCCTTCTTTGGCCAGGTAATCGGCAACGATCTTTTCGATCAGGGAGGCCACAGACCTCCTGTCCCGACGAGCCGCTACGCCGAGCGCTTTTCTCATTCCAGAAGTGAGCCGGAGTGAGTAGATCCTTTCTTTCCTCATAAATGCATAATGTAATACATTTCATTCACTATGTCAAGATGTTTCTGTGCCTGTCGATCCAAAGCATCAGATTTTTGCCTGTCCTTCATGGGGCGGGGCAGAACGATTCACCAGTATCATCCCCAACGAGACGAGGGTGAGTGACACGATCAGAGTCGGTCTTATCGTCTCACCCAAAAGCAGCGCACCACTGAGAATGACGCCAAAGACAGGAGCAAAGAAAGTGAAGGCTGTCAGTAGGCTCACAGAATACCGGTGAATCAGCTCAAACCAGACTAAATAGCTCAGGAATGCCACGATGATGCACTGATAAGCGAGTGAAATCCCCACGGCAGGGGAAAAACCACGCCAGATCCGATCTTCCAAGCCCATACTGAACAAAAACAAGAAAGGCGCTGAGAACAGGAGCTGGTAGAACAGGGTTTGCAAGGGCACGGCCTTTTCCGTGAGGAAGCGTTTGATATAAAGTGTGGTGCTTCCCCACAGAGCACCTGCAGCAAGAAGGAGGAGATCTCCGGGAAGCGTGTCAAGAGTCGTCTTCCCCCAGTCCTTGGCAAAGAGAAGAAAGACACCCGTGAAGGCCAGAAGGAGGCCGGCAACCTTCCAGATATTCAGGCGATCTCCCTGGAGGAAGAAGTGAGCACCCAGGGCGACGAAGAACGGATGCGTATAGACGAAGACATATGATCGGGATGCAAGGGTGTAGTTGAGTCCCAGGTAAATGCAGCCGAATTCGGTCCCGAAAAGGAACCCCACAACGAGGCCATGCCAGACAAGTGTACGTTGAGGAAAAAGCGGGATGTTCTTGATTCGCATCCAGAGGAAGAGACAGAAGCCGGCCACCAGGGAACGGATAAATGCCATGAAAAGGGGAGCTACCCCCCTGGCACCTATCTTGATGGCTCCATAGTTTGCCCCCCAAAGCATGGCGAGGATGAGCAATATCAGAATTGGACCCCATTGAAGTCGCTTTTGCATGATCATGTTCGGTGAAGAGAGCGAAGGTAGAATATGTCACTGCTCGGATGGTAATCAAATTGCTAAAGCAAGTCAATTCGCGTGATCTTTGGGAGCCGGACTTGACATCCCTATGCGGGTATGAAAGTCTCTAATAGTCCGCGGGGACCAGTTGAGAGGGAGTTGGAAGATCGGTCCACAGTTGACAGGGGCCGGTTGACGGAAAAGGCTGGCTGTGGGTCCCTAAACTCTGTTGACTGCATCTAACCGGTGACCGCTGATTTCTGACGGCTTTCAACTGTTGCCAAACGCTGGTCCCCGCCCCCTGAAAACTGGATTTCGAGGGAGAGAGAAATGGAGATCCTTTTGAAGCCCATCGGCGTCATCCATTCGCCCTTTACCGAAAAGACGGGGATCCCCATTCAGCCCTTTCATTCCGACGAAATAGGATGGGTCGAAGTGGACCAGGAATATGAGAAGGGATTGAGAGACGTCGAGGGTTTTTCCCATATCATTCTCCTGTATTTTCATCAGGGAGAGGAGACAGATCTTGAGGTGCGACCCGTATTGGCCAACCGCAATCATGGGATTTTTGCCACGAGAGACTTGAGGAGACCAAACCATCTCGGTCTATCCGTTGTGAGACTTTTAGAGAGAAAAGGAAATATCCTAAGAATCCGAGAGATCGATGTGTTGGACGGAACTCCCCTCCTTGATATTAGACCGTACATTCCAACATTTGACGTAAGAAGAAACTGCAGAATCGGATGGCTCGAGGGAAAGGTGTAAGGGGATTTTGCCGACTCCGGGCGGCAGAAAGCTTGGACGAAGGGAAGAGATATGAAGGTTCAGAAACTCTGGGGTGAGAGACTCGGGACGGCAACACCTCAGCGGGTCCTCGATTTCCTATCGGGTCGAGACGTGCGAGGTTTGTCCCCATGTGATGAGGTGCTCATTCCCTACGATATCTGGGGGAGCAAGGTTCATAGCATTATGCTCTGGAAACAGGGGATCATCTCGGAAGACGACTGCCGGGAAATCTTGAGAGGGCTGAAAGAACTGGAGGCCCTGTACAATCGGGGAAATTTCAAGCTGGATGCCACCAGAGAAGATGTCCACTCTAATATAGAAACCGAGCTCATCGAGCGTTTCGGCGTTGAAGCTGTGGGTAGAATTCACACAGGCCGAAGCCGAAACGACCAGATCGCTGCGGATATGCGCCTCTACCTCAGAGATCAGGTGGTAAGCTTCGTGGGTCATTTGATAGCGCTACTCCGGACCATGGCTACCCGGGCGAGGAGGCACCTAAGGACGGTGATGCCAGGTTTCACCCATCATCAGCATGCCATGATAACAACGTTTGGTCACATGCTTGCTGGCTTGGCGATGCCCCTGGAGCGAGACATTCATCGCCTCATCAATTGGTATGGCCTCTTTAATCAGAATCCTCTGGGTGGGGCTGCGGGGTACGGGACGGGGTTTCCCCTCGATAGGAACCTCACATCGAAATTACTTGCCTTTGATGGTCCCCATGAGCATTCAACTGACCCCATCACCAACCGATGGGAGCCTGAAACCGATATGGCCTTTGCGATATGTATGACAATGAACCATCTGAGCACCATGGCTCAGACCTTCATCCTCATGAGTACCTCAGAATTCGGGATGATCCGTTTGGACGAGATTCACAGCGATGGAAGTTCGATTATGCCCCAGAAGAGAAACCCTGGGCCCCTTGAAGTGATTAGAGCGAAGGCCTCGCTTGCTCAGGGTATCTTGACGAGTCTCATTTCCATTGGGAAAGCCACCATGGTGGGTTATAACAAGGACTCTCAATGGACGAAATATCTGATCATGGATATGGTGTCCGAATGCGCACCGGCTGTCCCGATGATGAAAGAGATTATCGAGTTTATGAGCGTCGATGAGGCCGCGATGGAAGCCCAGGCTCGGAGGGAATTCATTGGAGCGACCCACCTGCTCGAGTCGATTGTGAAACAGTCGGATCTCCCTTTCAGGCAGGGAAAAGTGCTGGTGGAGAAGGCCGTTCGGTTTGCGGAAGAAAGAGGAAAAGATAAGGTCGGCCTCGCCGAATTGAGACGAGCTGCGGGTGAGATGGGTCTTAGGCTGCGATTCAGAGCACCGGATATAGCCCGGTGGCAAGATCCCGTGAAAATTCTGGCAGAAGGGAGGGTGGCTGGAGGTCCGACTCCCTCGGCGATGGAAAAGGTCATATCGAGGCTGACCAAGAGGCTGAGGAAATACGAACAGTGGCGGAAGGAGCAGTCCCTTCGTATCAGCAGTTCCCTCAAAGAGATCAGATCGATCGAGCGCAGTTTAGGGATCAAATAGTGAATGCGCCCAGAAGTCAGGTGTCAGAAGCCAGAATCAATATACCGATGAATAAAAAGAAAAGAGAGGTCAACACCGATATTTCTGAGATGGAGAGGCTGAAAGATGNNGGAGTCATGTCAGAGACAGCTCGAGGCCCTGGCGAAGGCCATATCCCATGATCTGCGAACTCCAGTGATCAGCGTTCAGGGTTTTGCCAACTTGCTCCTGAAAAAATACAGAGATCGTATGGATGAGAAAGGGGTCCAGTATCTCGATCACCTCAAGCGGGAAGCCGATCGCATCGATCGGCTCTTGAGAGAGATCGATGCCAAATTAGGGGAGGTGGATGAGTGAATTCAAAGCCGTCGTTTTTGATATCGATGGTACGCTGACGACGGAGCGGAGCATCTGGGAGTATATCCATCGGGTTCTTGGTACCTGGGAAGGCCATGCTGAAAAGTTCCAGGATCTCTTTATTGCCGGTCAAATCTCCTACGAAGAATTCTGTGAACGGGACGCTCGGGTCTGGAGGGGAATGAGGATCGAAGAGGTCAGACGCATCACTGACTCGGTCCCGTATCATCCGGGCGCAGCTCGATTGCTGGCATACCTGCGGGGGAAAGGGATGCGGCTCGCAGGCATCTCCTCCGGGCTCTCGATCCTTGTTGAGAGAATCCAGCGGGATTTGGGTCTCGATTTCGCTGTTGCGAATGAGCTTGTCGTAGAGAGAGGGGTGGTGACCGGAGAAGTCAGGATTCATGTAACACACAATGGAAAAGGAATGTGGGTGAAGGAGGCGATGAAGAGACTCGCTGTTCAAGGCTCCGAGATGATCGCTATTGGGGATAGCGTGGGCGACCTCGGGATGTTTGCCGCCTCCGGGTTCTGTGTCGCATTTAACTCCTCATCTTCTCAGCTGAGTCAAGCGGCTGATCTGGTGATCAGAACAAAGAACCTGGCAGATATTATCCCAGGCCTTCCCATCAGAAGGTAGAGGAACAAGGACAAAGGCTAAAGGAGAATGGCTAGAGGACTACGGACAAGGGGGCAGGGGACCGGTATGAAATTTGAGGACCTTGAGGTCCGGAAAAGGGCTGCACGGTTGAGTGCCCAGATTCATAAGGAGTTGAGGGTCTGAAAGATTATGGATTCAAAGATCAAATAACTCGATCGGGATTATCATTATCAAGCAATATCGCAGAGGGTTTTGAAAGAGACTCTCAAAAAGAATGTCTAACCTTTCTGTCCTATGCGAAGGGCTCATGCGGTGAGTTACGGTCNNGAGAAAGATTGGTAGTGACTGGCTTAGAGAGGCCCATGAAATATCATCGATGCTCAGCAATCTTACGAAAACCAGACGAGGTCTCATCGATAACGGTTGAGGATCATTCGTAGTCTTGGACCCTCAGATTCTTGATCTTTTATCCTTTAATCTTTATCCTTTTTTTAAGCCAAAGGCGTAAACGTCATGAGCTCTTTGGCGATGTCCGGGTAATTTGCAATGAAGAGGAGCTCTCTTTTAGTGAGCGGCCTCTGTGTGTGGACATTGGCATATCGGACCAACTCGAGAATCTCTGTTGCTTCCTTGTCGTCGTGGAAACGGATCTCGAGTTTCTCATAAACGTTCCGGAATCCCTTAATTCCACTGTACTCTCCCGCCGTTATCTGCCTTCCCGTCTCGATGATTTCTGGTTCGCCTCTTCCAAGTTCATGAAAGTCGTAGAGTTCATAGTTGTGACGGTCCTTGAGCGCTCCATCAGCGTGAATTCCAGACTCGTGGGCAAATGCGTTTGCTCCGACACCGGGTTGATTGATCGGAATGTTTACACCAAATGCGTAGGAGGCATAGGTCGAAATCTGCCATGATTTCGCGAGATCGATCCGCTCATCGAGAACGTATTTGTTTGCAAAACCGCTCGATTTCTGAATGGCCAGAACGACGGACACGAGGTCAGCATTTCCCGCCCTTTCTCCCATCCCGTTAACACAGGTATTGATGTAAGCGTCCACGCCTGCATCGATGGCAGCCTTGGCGCCTGCCACTGAACTTCCCACCACCATGCCAAGGTCATTGTGGCAATGGAGCTCGATGGGCAGCTCCACCTTTTGAGCGAGACTCTTCACTCGATGATAGATGGTAAAGGGGTCGTCGAATCCCAGGGTATCGCAGTATCGGAAACGATCTGCCCCGTGTTCTTTCGCAGCTTTGGCAAACTTGATGAGAAAACTCAGGTCTGTTCTCGAAGCGTCCTCGGCATTGACCCCCACCGTTTTGATCCCATGGCTCTTGGCATAGTCGAGGGCCTCCGTCATATCCTTCAGAACGTCGTCACCGGACCTTTTGCCCCGATATTTTCCGTTGATCATCTGATTCGATGTTGAGGCGGAAATGTTGAGATGCTCGACCTGGGTGAGTTCCAGCGCGAGCTTGACGTCTCCCACAATGGCTCGAATCCATCCGCTCAGAATGATCGGTTTGAGAACCCCCATTTTCGCGAGTCTTAAATTGGCATTGAGGTAGTGGGTCTCATGACGGGTGACGGGAAAACCGAATTCACTCTGGTAGATGCCCATCTCGTTCAGCATGATATTAATCATGGTCTTTTGAAGCTTAGCTAGGCCCAGTCTTGAGGTCTGAACTCCGTCCCTGTTGGTGACATCAATGATGTAGATTCTGTTGTTCCCCTTTCGCATCTCAGTGACTCCTTTCCCCGATGATTCACGAATCCTGCTGGCTAAGCAATGAGAATCTGTCCGATACGAGTGGCGAGTCGATCAGCTAGCGATGGAAGAATATCCTTATAATGGTTTCTTCTCATTTGGTCAATAGTTTTTAGGGAAGCGTTGCCCCATTTCTTAAAGGATATGCGTGACAAGTTACTGATTTCTGCCGGTATCTCTGATTCTCAAATGAAGCCTCCTGGGTCTTGGCTCCTAAGCTCACGCGGTGCCCCTTATGCGGATTCGCCGATTCTGCGCGCGCGGAATTAGGGAAAGAGGTAAAAGGTTTGGGGAGACGCACGCCTCAGAGGCATTGGTTATTTGTCATTGGTTATTCGTTATTGGTTATTGGGGATTGGCTATTGGTTATCTGTTATTTGTCATCTGTCATTGGGGATTTAGCCTTTAATCTCGTCCCTGGCCTCTCGTCTCTGGCTTCTCGTCTCTCTTCTTTAGTCTCCAATCTCTCGTCTCTCGTCTCTGGCCTCTCGCCTCTCTTCTCTGGTCCCCAGTCTCCAGTCTCCGGTCTCCCTTCTATAATTTCTCGTCTCCATTCTCTCGTCTTTCGACGATCTGGCAACTCCACCCTTCGCAGGTGGGATCGCTCAGAGACAGCAGGTTCCCTCAAAAATGAGGATACTCGATGTTTGAAAGAGGTATTGCCGAGAAATGTGGAAACCATTGGGAATTTGTTAACGGGTGAGAAAATCATTGGGAATCGAGCATCTCAGGCAGCAGAGGATGCTTCGAAATGGCCACGGTTTTCCTAGAGTTCCAGAAAAAGACGCCGTATTCCCGGATGGGATAGCTGGGGTGACACGAGGTCTGCCCCAGAGAAGTCTTGATCCTGGGTATACCGGTTTGGAACGATAATACAAAAGCAGCCGGCCTCCTTGGCAGCCCTTAGACCGGGAAACGAATCCTCCAGGACAATGGACTGCCATGGACGGAGGTTGAGTCGACGCAGGACCAGTTGATAGATCTCAGGGGCCGGCTTGCCCTGGGAGATCTCCTCTGCCGTCACCACCACTTCGAACCGGTGTTCGAGGCCGAGCTGGTCAAAGATGATGTTCTTGAATTCGGGTTTTGAAGACGTGGCAACGGCTTTGCCAAAGTTCTTGGCTTCGAGCCAATCGAGAAGCTCTAACAACCCGCTCATGGGTTTGACGCCCTGAATGAGGAGTTCCCGGTAGAGGCTGTCACGCAACGCCTCGATCTCCTTGGCCGATCCCTCGATACCGAGGGTCTCCATCATGATCTGGATCGATCGAACCGCCTTGTGTCCCATCATCTTTTGCATGACTTCCATGTCAAAAGATTTGCCATACCGTCTGGCGACTTCAGATTCGGCCTGAAAGTAAAGATCCTCCGTATCTACCATCAAGCCGTCCATATCAAAGATTGCAGCTTGGATCCGTCTCATATGCTCCAGAAAATTCTAAATTCGGATCTCGAAATTCGAAACAAACTCTAATATCAAATGACAAAAAATTCGAAGCGCGTCGTGAGACATTCGAATTTGTGATTTCGGGTTTGTTTCGTATTTCGGATTTCGTGCTTCGAGGTTACTGATCGTTCAGCGAATTGGGGGCGCCGTCTTGAAACGAACTTCTCTATGAGGGGAAGCTGAATCCGGGCATCGCTTCAGGCCGTCAGCATCATTCCACCATCGACATATATGGTCTGTCCGGTGATGAATTCTGAGGCATCAGAAGCCAGAAAAAGGACAGCCCCGACGATTTCTTCAGCCTCCGCGATCCGACCCCTCGGGATTCTCTTTACGACCTGCTCCTCAATCTCGGGAACGCTCCACAGCGCCTTGCTGAATTCCGTCCGGGTCAGTCCCGGTCCCACAGCATTGACGTTGATGCTGAAAGGAGCCCATTCAACGGCCATGCACATGGTGAGCATCTTTAGGGCCGCCTTGCTGGCATGGTAGGCGCCCATGCCGACTGCCGCTCTCTCGGCGCCCACGGTGGTGATGTTAATAATCCTCCCCCCTCCCTGATTCATCATGTGCCTGGCTACAGTCCGGCTCAGAAGGAAAGGAGCCTTGCAATTGGTGTTGAAGATCTTATCCCAGCCATCTTCTCGCAGGTCCATCAATGGTATCAGAAAACTCCTGGCTGCGTTGTTGACGAGAATGTCGATTCGTCCGAATTCTCTGATCGTGGTATCCACAAGGCGCTGTAACTGTTCAATGTCGGTTAGATCTGTCATTAAAGGGAGGGCCTCACCCCCAGTTTTTCGAATCTCCGTGGCCACAGATTCAAGCTCTGTCTGGGTTCGACTCGCAATGGCGATGTTGGCCCCTGCCTGACTAAGACCGAACGCAATCGCCTTGCCTATACCTCTGCCACCACCGGTGACCATGGCAACCTTTCCGCTCAGATCATATTGGGTTTTCATCATAATCCTTCCTTTCAAAAGTTTGCAGGAGGCAGCAAATAGGAAAACAGTTCACTGGGGTTTCCCATTTTTGAGAGAAGCTGCCGTCCCTGAGCGACGTAGCGGAAGTGGTGGGGACCCTTCGAGGATGAGCAGGAAGGGGAAAGCCGCGCCTTCAGAGCGCGGAAGGGG
>JABAOH010002770.1_pt2 | contig 13469 bp, 12 predicted proteins | sample 7062181 | NCBI WGS metagenome assembly JABAOH01 (sample SAMN14538630, study PRJNA623070) | marine sediment metagenome | biome: marine biome [ENVO:00000428]; feature: marine pelagic biome [ENVO:01000023]; material: deep marine sediment [ENVO:00002113]; isolation source: pool of 5 deep marine... | reverse complement strand
ATGCGGCTGCTCGAAGGGCCTTGCGACGCAAGATTAAAAGGCTCGGCCTTGAATTGGTCTGCCTGGCCGGATATACGGATTTTACGGCGGGGGTGGATAAATCCGGGATTCCCAATGTGGAAATTCAGGCCTGTTACGTCGGAGAATTGGCCAAATTGGCGAGTGATTTGGGGACTGATATGGTGCGGATATTCACCGGTTACGAGCGTCCCGGCATACCTTTTGACAAACAATATGCTTTGGTTGTCGAAGGATTAAAGCTTGCCGGCCAAAAAGCGGCCCAGTACGGCGTTACCCTTGCCGTCCAGAACCATCACGATATTGGTGCTCACCACGATATGATGTACTGGCTTCTCAGGGAGGTCAATCTGCCGAATGTCAAGGCTGCTTTTGATGCCTGGTCTCCGACGCTGGAGGGCTTGAGTTCGGAGCAAATCAGGGCCGCCATTTTGAAGATGAAACCCTTTATAGTTCACACCACCGCCGCAGACTATGTGCGCCTGCCTCGGTATCGTTATGAAATTACTTTAACCAACTATCTGGAGCGCGAAACCTTAATTCGAGCCGTCCCGATGGGAGAAGGCTTTATTGATTACGAAACATTCTTCAATACGCTCAGGGAAATCGGCTATCAGGGATATATCGCGTATGAGATGTGTGAGGTCTTAGAGGGCGGAGGTGACATCGAAAATCTGGACAGAACGGCAAAGAAATTCCTCGAATATATGAAAAGGTTCGAGAGATAAAAAGCAGTGAAAGTGAAAATGTTGCTGATTCTTACGATTTTCGTAACACCTTGACAATGAAACATTTATGAAATAGGCATTTCCACGAATTGCCAGATAACGAGCCTTCTGGTTGTAGAACAGTTGTAGGTGTAAAGGCTGCAAGATGGTGCTGTTTTGGGGGTGCTTAGAGCGCGGCTCAGTGAGTTCTGGCTAACTGGTGGGACTGGGCCGGGAAATTCCAGCTTTTCTTGTCACTATCACCCCGATAGTGGTCATTTGCCCGCAGAAGCAACAGTCGCCGGCAGGAAGTTTTCCATGACCCAGACCCCACGCGTCGTCGAACGATCATAGAAGGCGACACGTTGTCCGTCCGGATGGACGCGCATGTGGCCAAAGGCCTTTCGCGAACAGAGTTTTCGTGGTTCGCCGCCTTCTGCGGATATTCGCCAGAGTTCAAGTTCTTTGTCCCCTTGAAACCACTTCCAGAAGAGAACATTCTTACTATCAGGCATCCAAGTAACACCAACCGCTCGCAGTTTCTCCGATTTATCGAACTGAATTAGGTCTCTGAGCTCTTCGCCTGCAGTTGAAAGGATCTTTAAGAGTGGTACCGCAGGACGTGTTGCACTACTTATTATGGAAAGAACAAACCACTGCCCATCCGGCGAGAGGGCGCTGCCGGTGAGCCGAACGGGAGGCACGATACGAAAGAGTTCCTTCTCGCGGCCACTTTCGACATCTCTGGCTATCAGACGCCCGGTTTTTGAATCTGGATCACCGCAACCATAGAACAGTTTCTTTCCGTCGGGTGACATTTCAGGTCGTATCAACACTTCGGTCGTACTTCGAACTATATCGCTTAGCTCGCCTGTCTGTGCATCAATTTTAAAGATGACACCCTGTGAATCCCCTCTCTTATACCCATCGATTAGGAAAGACCGCATATCTGGGGACCAGCGAAGCCAACGTATATATGGAAGATTATTAGCCAGGGTCCGCTCCCGGCCTGTTGCCAGCGTCCGAATGTGGATGGCCTGCGATTCATCAGAACGCCGCTCGCAGTAGGCCAGATACCGACCATCAGGCGACCAATCATGACAGGCAGTCGCACCAGTCTGGCGGACAGGCACAGGTTCGGATAAGACCTCGCCAGTACCCAAATCGAGCCTTGCCACGAAAACGTCAGTGAGTATTTGCTCATGCCCGTAGTAATATGAGCCTTGAGGCGTGAATCCTATCGGCCTGACATCTCCGATACCATGCTTTGCCAATTCAGGGAATCCCTGTGGTCTGCCGTCGGCTATTTGCAGAAGCCATGCGTCCCAACTCCCCGTGCGATTGCTGGCAAATAACACATGCTTTCCATCCGGTGTCCAGCCCAGCAGCTTGTCGTTGGCCGGATGCTTGATAAAAGAGACCTCTCGATTCTCGCTGAAGTCGAACGCAAAAATATCCCGTTTCGACGTATCTTTGTCTTGGGGACGGTCGTAGGCAATGAAACGCCCATCCGGTGAAATATCGAACTTTCCGGGATAGCCGAGGCTTTCGCCATTAAAGGACGCGATCCGTTGAAGGGAACCATCCGAGGTAGAGACCCAAACCATCTGCTGGACGTCGTTCTCCGAGACGACGGCCAGTATCTTCTTACCATCCGTTGACCAGTCCCTGGGTATCGGGTAGCCACCTTTACGGAGTGTTCGAGGGTTTGACCCATCGAGGCCGACTATATGCAGCCTTGAGGCTTTTGTTTTAGGGTTCCACCAGAGGTAAGCAACTTCCTTGCTTTCAGGCGATATCGCAGAATCAAGTGGATAGGCCCCGTCAGAGCTTCTGCTGGTTAAGTGTCGGACCTTGCCCGTGGCCAGCTCAAGAACAGCGAGGGTCTCTGTATTCCAGTCCACGTCACACATATACTTGCCGTCGGGCGAAAGACTGGCAAATGTACCCCAATCGCTGCCAATCCTTCGCACAGTTGTCGCTGGCTCAGGCTTTACAACCGGCGCAGTTGGCAGGAAGTTCTCCATAGCCCAGATAGCGGATTCTTGTAAATAGGTACAAACAGCTATCTCTTTACCTTTGGGATGAACACTCAGACTATGTACACGATCTTTCGACTTCAAGATGACTTCAGGATCACCACCCTGGGAGGAAACACGCCAAACCGTAGAACCCATTTTGTCGCTCGTGGCAAATAGGACATGGTTCACGTCATATGTCCATTTAACGTCCCTGGGGACTTGGATGCCCCCCATGTATTCCTCGAAATTGCAAAGTTCCTTGGGCTCTCCGCCCAAGACGGGTAGGGTCAGTATACTTACTTTCCCTTCGGGTGTCTCATCCTCATCAGTGCAAAATACTAATGTCCTGCCGTCAGGTGACAACTCCAGTGCCCTATCAAGCTTATTGTTTAGATAGAGTTGCTCCTCTCGACCTGATTCGAGTTCACACCTTACGATTCCGCGCGGGGCCAGATAGAAAATAGCCTTTGCCTCAAGTGACCACTCGGCAGTGGAACGGGCCCATCCCACCGCCCGGTCGGGCGGAAACTGAATTAGTTGGGTCACTTGGCCGGTTTGAACGTCAATCATGTAGATCCCACCACGGTAGTCCCTCTGGTTAATCCGGTTGTGATCAAATCCCGGAACCAAAATGAGGCGCCCATCTGGAGACCAGCGAGGTGCCCTGACATGAATGTCATTAGCAAGTTCGCGCTCCTCTCCGGTCTCCAAATTTTGAATATGGAGTCGTCTTTTGTCTTCTTTCTCTGTGACATAGGCCAGAGACTTGCCATCCGGCGACCATTCGGGGGATGAGTTAGAGCCCAAGAGTGGCTTTTTTGATGCTATCTGAATATTCCCTGTCTTTGCCTCGAATGGCATAACTTCGATGGTAAACTTCCTCGTATACCTATTGAAAAAGAGTGAGCCGTCCTGCGTGATACCTTGAGGTGAAATCTGCCCCACGTCACGCATGATTGGACTGGGCGAGCCCTGTACCTTGCCATCTATGACTTTTATTGCCCACACATCGTGAGTTCCTGCCCGGTCGCTTGTAAACAATATCTCATCACTGTTTGGGATCCATACTAACAACCTGTCGTTTGCGGGATGCTCAGTCAACACAATGACATCGTTGGTCTCGATGTCAAGCATGCTAATATCGTAATTCCCCGAATCGGCTGTGACAGGAAAATGATAGGCAATAAATTGGTTATTCGGTGAATAGCAAAGACGGTCCCCCCAAGGACTATTTTCAAAGGCCTTCAACGCCTCAACAGATCCGTCCTCAACGGATATCGAGATGATCTCTGATTTCTCACCGTATTTTCTGGCTAGAATTCGTTTGCCGTCTGAGGACCAAGAGCTGGGGAATATGTCATGTTCTTTATAGCTATAAAGGGTCCGATTTCCTGTAGCGTCGATCCCGGTAACACAAAGATCGTAAGTCCCGAGCTTGTTGAGCCAAGAGTAGACGACCAGCCTGCCGTCGGGAGATATGATCGAATAGAGTGCCATCGCATCAGGCTGCTGCCAGGCCTTTTTATTTGTTAGGTGCCGCGTCTTGCCAGTGGCGAGTTCGCGGATGGCAAGATCACCTGTATCCCAATCCACGTGCGAGAGATATCGACCGTCTGGCGAAGGAGTGCCGAAGGCATCCGTCTCGGGGCCTGACCATACCCGCCGGAGTGTTATATGCGTAGCAGGTTGCGCGGTGGAGATTCCTGATGCCTTCGTACTTATAGCGTTGGGCAGAGAGATAAAACCAATAATAATTATCAAGATAACAGCCAGAGGTGACCATTGGTATGAGTTCTTTTTGAATTGTGCAATCATGGTCATTCTCCTTTTCAATTGAGACCTGTTTTCAAGGATTCCCGCCATGGCCGGCAAAGGTCGCGAGCGGGAGAAACGACGCAGAAGACCTACTATTGCCCCGCCATATTCTTGCGATTTCTCCTGTCCCATCTTCGTGAGCACCAGAGCATCACAAGCAAACTCTCGGTCACTCCGCATTCTGTAGAAGGCAAACCACACAAGTGGATTAAACCAGTGCAGGACCTGCAATAGGCTTGTTAACCACCCTACGTAAATGTCACACCGTTTCAGATGGGCCAGCTCATGAAGGAAGACGTATCGCATCTCCTCCTCGCTGGCCTTCTCGAGCATATCCGAAGGCAATAGTAGCCGCGGCCGGATAAAGCCAAAAAGAGCAGGGCTCTTGATTCGGTCACTCGGCACAATGGCAACGAGCATTTGGACATTCATTCGAGACTTACACTGTTCAAAAAGCTCCAATGTCTTTTGGTTAAGTAGCAGACCTTCTCGCTTGATAATCCGCCAGAGGGCAAAGTCACTCATTAGAAGATACGCACCAATCACCACTGCGCCAGCTAACCAGAGAATGGGCAGGACCCGACGGAAGGAAGCCAACCGCGGCTTAGATTCAACTTTCACATTGGTAATCGCTGGCGGCTTGGGAGTAACCGACGTCTGAATAGCAACCTCGGATTCTGGTTCCCGGCCTGGTATCGCTTCAGGAGTCCCGGCTGTCTGCTTGTGAGCAGAGACCTTGTGTTGTTTAGCAGCCTCCAGTAGTTGCCGGCGTTGAATCTGCCTATCCAGCGAAGGAACAAGATTGGATAGACTCAGCCGGCTCGATGGCGACCAGGGCAGCACCATGCGTATCAACAGCACCAGCCAAAGAGCGTGACACCAGCGCGGACCCAGCTTGCCGCCTAACATTTTCTGGATTAGCAGAATCAAACAGATGACCACACTGGCAATCAGGGTCGTCTGCAACAGCCAGCCGAAAAACGGCTGAATATAGGTAATTAAAACTTCCATCTTTATCCCTTTCTTTTTTGGTCGAGGATCTCCTGCAGATCGTCGATCTCTTGGGGTGACAGGTCCGCATCCTCAAGGAAAGCTGCGAGGGCAGGCTTCATCGCTCCCTGATAGACACGCCCAACGAAAGATTTAGTCTCAGAGCGGACACATGCAGACTCATCCACCGCAGCGGAATACCGGTACCGGTAGCCCTCCTCAGTGAATTTGACGGCGCCTTTCTTCACCAGTCTGCTTATCAGTGTCTTGATCGTTCTGGGCTTCCACCTCACCTCACCTGACAAAGCCTTAACGATGTCATTTGCTGTCTGAGGACCCTTTTCCCATAGCACCTGTATCACTCGCCACTCTGAGTCAGCTATTCTGGGCAATTCTTTTTTCATTTTATTTCTCCTTGATTACAATAGTAGTCAAATTTAGCATATTACAACTGTAGTCATCTCGTCAAGGAAAAAAAATTAATTTTTTTTAGGCTGCTTGGCAAAACGACGTTCTTGGCTCAAAAACGAGGTTTTGGGCCCAATATTTTTTCTCGGGTTGGAGGTAAAGGAGTCAACTGCGACGATTGTTTGCGGCTATTTTGTGGTTTGGCCCACACCGGACAACGTACAACATGTTTCAGTTGTCAATTAGGGGATGAGGAATCGAGGCCCTGGCGCAATAGGTCAACTCAGGAAGAAACAAATCGCCCAGAGCATTCAAAGGGCTGGAAGTTTGAGGGAATTGCCGGCTCTTTTTATCAGGAATCGTTTAGTAAGTCCTTGATTCTCGCCCATCCGCCAGATTTTATAATGTTGTAAAGCTGATTTTGAGAATTGTTTATGCAGTTTTAAAACTCTGCGTTCTTCTTATCCTCTCCAGGGGCGTTGTCTGCTTAATTTGCCTGATAATATGTCCTTGGCGATGATTGCATCCTCTCTGACCTGAAAATCGAACATCCCGGCACAGATAAAATCGGCGCCGTTTTCGTATGCATATTTGAAGCCGTCTCTTGGATGGATGGCTCCTGCAGCCATGACCTTATAAGCTATCCAGGGCTTGTCCACCTTTTTCATAAATTCGGCGGTTTTTTCCGGAGTCTTTGACCAGATATTGTCGTTCTCCGGCTGTCCCTCGGCTGACCAGTAATTGTGACTGTGCAGGGTTTTCATATAGAAATCGACATTTATTCCCGCTTCTTCACACGCCATGGGCACTTCCACGCTGTGACCTCCGACACCGGCAAGCACCCCGTTTTGTTTGATGAATTCGACAGCCTTTGCGAGAAGGTCCACCCGGCCTTTTTCGACAAGCGTATCAGCGACACCACCGTGCACATAAGCTCCGATAGCTCCCTTATCGATGGCCGTTTTTGCCTCACCCATCGGCTCATCGGACGGCATCTTGACCTGGGCTATCCACTGCAGCTTGCCGCCTCTGTTATTCCAGTATTTGTTCATAATCCTTATGCAGTGCTCATCGAGTCGCAGTATCGCGGTATTGATTCCGCATTCTTCGCATATCTCGAAAGTCTCCATCACTTTCTCGTCCGTAAAATATTGTCTCAGCAGGGAAGATACGTAAATCAGGTCTCTGCTGTGGGCAAATCCGCTGATTAGATTACCGCCGGGAAACATTCTGCTTATCTTGACATTACCGATTTTGCCCATCGGCAGACCTTTAATAGAGCCACCCGGTGCCTCCGCAGCCGGCTTTTTTCCTATCGCTGCTAATAAAGCCTTCTCTTCAAAACTTAAAGCTAATGCGGCACCTGTAGATACAGCGGCGGATTTCTTCAAAAAACTACGGCGATTTAACTCGTCTGACATAATTTACCTCTCTTTTATTGTATTTTAGCCAACCGGCTTAAGCACTAATACCATCATATACGAATTTCTCTTTTTTTCCAGCATGTCACTGTGGAAATCCAGGAATTTTTCATCCTGGCGTGATATGTACGACCAGCTTTGTTCATATTTCATTTGCCTTCTTGCCCTGGGCCTCAACCGCACGCTCCATCAAGCCGTANNCCGCTCGGACAACCTCGCAAACCAACAAGTCGTGCGTTTGCATCTTAAATGTCTCTACTACCCTGCATTCCAGATGTCCCGCACATTCCTCTATCAATGGCGGCTCGACTATCTTGGCAGGGCTCGGAGTCAGTCCGCTTTCCTCAATCTTATCGATGTTCCTGCCGGTTACCGTCCCTACAAAATGAGTTTGTTCGAGCAGCTCTTCGCCGGGGACATTGATAACCAGCTCGTGATTTTGCTTTATCAGCTCGTATGAATATCTAATATGACTTATAGCCAGCAGTATAAGACAGGGGTCAGCAGTATTCACCGGCGTTTGCCAGCTAAATGTCATCACATTCGGTCTGTCCATAGTACCGGATGTTACCAGAACGACGCAGCCCGGCTCGACCAGCCATTTTGCCTTACTCAATTCTACTTCTTTTTTCAATTTCCATACTCCTTAATTCGCGAAACCTGCTCACAGCATGCTCAGCGGATGCCTGCGGTTCTTAAGCGGGAGCTCGACCGGGGAGTCCAGCCGATGTGATTCATACACCGCCAGTATCATCTCCAGAGCCGCCCGCCCGTCATAAATGTTGCCCTTCGGTTGTGTGTTCGTCTCGATGGCCCGAATCAAGTCGAGGGCAATTAGGCGATTGCCTAAACGGTGGTTAGGGTCACTAAGCCTTTCCGGCTTGTCAATCCCTGCGCTGGTGATTTGCTTCCACCGGGTCTTACTGCGTCCAGGTTGCCAGGAGGGGTCTTCGACAAACCAGATTTCCGGCAGAGCACCCGTCGTCATCGTGAGTATTCCCTTTGTTCCAAAAACCTGCAGACCGAAGCGTTTCGATGCTCCGTGCTTGGCACGTTGCGTTGAGAAATAGCCCATTGTTGTTCTACCGAAATGGTAAGCAGCATGGATTTCATCTCCGGCCAGAGGGCCTATGCCCTCGGCTCCGTCACGTACCTCGTTCCTGGTTACAGGTTTTCCGCCATCTCTTACCCGGGCAAAACACCATTGCGCGTCACCGGCGAAGAAACGCATCAGGTCCATGATGTGTGTACCAAGTACCATAAGGTCCTCACCGCCGCCGCGCCGGTCTTCTTTGCCCCGGCCGCGCAACTCGAGTATATCCCCTAATAAACCATCGGCGATAAGTCGCTGCACATGCTTCAGTGCCGGGCTGTAGCGGGTCTGATGAGCAATAGCCAGTTTCAAATTCCGCTTTTCAAGGGCGGCGACCATTTCGTCAGCCTGCTCAAGGTTCTGGCACATAGGCTTTTCAAGAAAGACATGGCAGCCGAACTCCGCACACGCCAGTACCATGTCGTGATGGCAGTCCAGCCAGCGAGGAGCTACACTTACTATCTGCGGTCGTTCCTTTTCCAGCATATTGTGATAATCAGCATAGGCTCTCGGTGCTTTAAGCCGTTTTGCGGCTGCGGAACGGCCTTCGGCATCTTCATCCGCAACAGCCACCACCTCCACTTGGTCTATGTCGTTCCACACTACGTCCAACCCGTGACCGTAGTTACCCCGGCCTGTCCTGCCTATTACAGCAACCCGATACTTCGAGCCCTTTGCTCCTGCCGGACGAGTCGAAGCCAATGCTGCCAGCCCAACAGCAGTATTTTTGATGAACTCTCGACGTCTCATGGATTTACTCCTGCTTATTAAGTCCGGGTATATTTGTGACCATTCAGCCTTTTGCCGTATTCCAAAAGTTTACCGTTGCCTGACCCACGCTTCATTAAACTTTACATATTTAATCGTTTTATGCGGAGCGCCTTTTTTATCATTATGATGGTAACTATAGACTACATGCAAAGTCCCGTCACGACCCTGGATAATAGACGGATAGGCGCTGCTGGTCGCAACATTTCTGCTCCGCATGTCCCGTTCAAGGTGCCGGGTATATTCCCACGTTTTTCCTTCATCGGTTGAAATCGAAACCGCCAGACTGTGCCGGCCGTTTTCCGTATCGTTATACGCCAAGGCCCAGTGACCGTTTCGCAAAGTCACTATATCGGCTCCTGCTCCCGGGTTAGGCAATTCGGAATCCCTCACCGGACTCCACGTCAGGCCCTTGTCTTTGGAAGTGCTCATGTGAAGGCGCTTCGGTGCCGGGCCGTTGTCGCGCATATAGGCAACTAATGTCCCATCCGCTTTCTTTGCGATGCTGGGCTGTATGTTTCCTGCTCCGACCAGCGGCTCACTGAACTGCCAGCTATTGCCGCCGTCGTCCGTTATGGCCATTAATGAAAAGTCAAATCCGTCCGAGTAAAACGGAATTATCATTCGGTTCTTATCAACGATAACAGCTTTGTTCTTGGTCTGCCAACCCATGCGTCTGAAATATGCATAACCTAATTGCTGTTCCGTGTATCGGCCTTCGGCATCACGGAGCCGACCTCTCCGCATCATATTCTCGCCCCGCGCCTTGGCAAGCATATCTGCCCCCCATGCTTTCCATCTGTCTAACATTTTGCGAGTTGTTTCCTCTGATAGCTGAGTACTTTCAGAGAGATATTTTCCGTACTCTTCAATTTGTCTTTCAATAGATTTGACAAAGCGGTCGCCGGGCTGAATGCCTCGCTCGGCCGGGTCGCCGGGTTTGAAATGTAGAACATCCTGCCACGACCATTTCGGCGGCCCGTCTTGATTCATATAGTCTTCACTAATCCGGTATTTCGGCAGCGAAGTCTCCCACTGGTTTGCTATCACCGTGTACCACATCAGCCACAGCCGGTCCTGGGTGTCGAGGAAAAGAATCGGATTGATATCCGGAAATCCGGGGACATCTGCCATCACGAAGGGCTTGCTCCATTTTTCCTTACCGGCCCGGAGCCGCGCACCCATAATCGCTACGTCGTCTGCCCAGCGCTCGCCGGAACCTTGAAACCAGGCTGCCAGAAGGTCGCCATTTGGCAGCTCAACTATCGTCGAGCCGTGTACGTGCTGCCTGACAAGAGGAAATATCTCAATGGCCTGGTAAATAACCTTTTCATCACCGGCCGTACCGTTCTCCGATGCGAAAGATGTGTTTGCGTAAACCGCTGCAAGTAGCAAGCACAGAAACAACACCGAAAAATACTTGCACGACAAAATTCTCTCGTTTTTCTTCATCATAGCTCCCTTCCTGTAGAATTTCCCTTTAGCAGATTTAATAGTATTTAAAAGCCTCCAAATTTTTATTCTGCTAATAAACTCGTATAGTAAATATAACACACAAAGGCGCTGTTTTGTTGCTTTTTCTTACAAAATGGGCGAAAGAAATCATCATCTTCTTCCGTTAGAAGTATAAGAACGATGGTGCGGGCATTACTTAGCGTATGTTATAAGCAGTTGACGTCCCCCAAAAAGAACAATGGGCCGGGTTGGACACGAACACTCCCCTCTGAAGCCCACAAAAACGGCGATTTCGACATGTAGCGACGCAGAATCCGACGCACGCCGCGCGCCGGAAGCTGTCCAAAACCCCGATCTCGCCACAGTCGTGGAGGCTTGGCCGGACCTCCCGGAGCATATAAAAGCAGCAATCAAAGCGCTGGTTCAAACGTATACCAGAGAGAAAAAGTAAATGAGCAATCTTCGCAGACGGCTAAAAAAAGCCGAAGAAAAGATGAACGTCGATAAACCACAGGTAATCGTTACCCTTACCTGCTATGGGGGGACATTACCACCGGATCGGAAAGAAGGCAACATAACCTACCATTACGTAATGTATGATAAAAAGGCGAAAGAATGAGTAGCATAAAAAGACGAATCGAAAGGCTGGAAAAGCAACTCGGTTTTGAAGAAAAACCACCACGCCTACTTACTATTGACTTTGGTGATGAAGTGATGGAAATCTATGAGGATGAATTTGACCAATTGCTACAAGAAATAGATGAGAAAAGCAGACTTCTACCAAGTGAGCAAGAATTAATACAGGCCAAGCGTTTACATGGACTGACAGGCCGGAAGACACCTAAAAGCAACCATACAAAATGAGGCAACACTATGAGCAGAAATCTCAAAAGGAGAGTCGAACGGTTGGAGCAAGCAACCGGGGTCTGCGGATGCGATGATCCACGTGTTTATTCCTACCCCAACACGTTGGTCGAAGCAATATGCATGGCCCAAATGGAGCAGGATAAACTACAGAAATATTTGCGGACACGCCGTAAAAGGCCATCTTCTGAGGTTTGTGATATGTTCGATAGGTTACTATCCCAACGAAACGATTAAAGATTTAGGTTTGCTGATGGATTTAAGGCGAAGGCTTAAGCGAATAGAGAAGGAATTACATATAGGCAGGAGGCCAAAGCCTCACGTTTTGGTGTTATTCTCAGCAAAATCGTCTCCAAGTTCAAAGAAAAAACGCGCGCTACCTAAAAACGTTCAAGAATGGGTGCTATTTCAGCGGCAGATAGCTAAATGCCCAAAAACTCCATTTGTGTTTCTTCCTGCATGGAGTGAAGTCGAGGCCAGAGAGAAACTACAGAAAACCGCTAAAAGTGAGACTCAGGGCATTAGGCCAAACACAAAAATCGGAGACCAAGTAAATGAGAAATATGAGCAGAAGACTTAAAAATATTGAAAAGAAACTGAATCTCAAAGAGGAGCCGAAAACAATTACGATAGTCCACTACGGCGGGGAATTACCACCGGACTGTACGAACGGCAATACGACCATTCATTTCGTTAAGTATGATGAAATATGCAAAGAAAAGGAGCCGCAATGAGAGGTATTTACAGGCGTATAAATAATATTGAAAAGAGGTTGAGCTTAAGACAACACAAAAAGCCGACTCTGCCCCCTATTATTGTTTTGACAATTGCCTCAACAAGTATAGGTAAAGATATTGACAAGCTGGGGCCGGTAGAGACTTGGATTACCTATCAAGAGCAATTACAAGCCGGGGAAAAAGCCAATGCCGAATATCTGAAAGACAATCCTGGTGGGCTCCCAAAAATTATTACAATCGAATTGGATTCTGAAAAGGAGCGTCGGGCAAGGGCAACGAAAAGCAACCAAAAACAACTAAAAGCCGAAAAATAGGGCGATGATATGAGCAAAGTAAAACTGACAGACCGACAGCTTAAGGCTATACCGCATATAGTAAGCAGCCCCACATATACCGAAGGCTGTAAAAAGGCCAAAATAAACAAGACGACATTTTACAAATGGCTCAAAGAGCCGGAGTTCAAGTCTGAGCTTGACCGGCAACGGGATGAGGTAGTATCTGAAGCCTTCGGGATATTATCGCAAAGTTTGACCACAGCAATCGAGAATCTTGTCAGGCTGTTAGACCACAAAGATGATAGGCTCAAGCGGATGGCCTGCAAGGACGTAATCGAATATATAATCAAGCACAAGGAAAATGAGGACTTGGATAAGCGATTGACAGCTATAGAGCAACGACTTTCAGAGCAGAAATAAAATAGGGTATACTAGCAGATTCATATTATCTGATGCTGGGGATACCGTCACCAGTCTCTTTCAAATAACACGTTCTGGCACCACCACTGCTCCGGAAGGTGTAGACGATATGAACCCCTAGAGATAGAATCCAAACCCATTGTTCAGCTCGAAATCAGAATTTCGATTCGATGTGCTTCAGTATTCTTTGAACTTTCGGTCAATTTCTATAAGACTTAATTCTTATCACGTTGATAATCACAACTTGTACAATAGAAAATTTCCTTTATTTGCAGTGTCCTTTTTTTGCATTCCGGGCAAATATTTTTGTCCAATCTGTCTTTAGTTTCCTGAACATGTGATGAGTCTATGACAACCCATGGCATTGCGCCCCTAGGGTGGTATTTTATAATGTGTCGGTTCTCCATTTTTTTGACAAGAGAGTCAAATTTATCCATTGGTATGGCTTGTTGCTCCATCTCTTTTTTGAGCTGACTA
>JABAOH010040277.1_pt1 | contig 13474 bp, 8 predicted proteins | sample 7062181 | NCBI WGS metagenome assembly JABAOH01 (sample SAMN14538630, study PRJNA623070) | marine sediment metagenome | biome: marine biome [ENVO:00000428]; feature: marine pelagic biome [ENVO:01000023]; material: deep marine sediment [ENVO:00002113]; isolation source: pool of 5 deep marine... | reverse complement strand
TGGTACCGGCCGTATTGATGCCGGTCACCGACAAAACATCCGTCAGATCGGGATCCGTGTCGTTGGCCAGGGCGTTGGCGGTGGTGAAGCTGGTATCTTCGTCCCCTGTGAAGCCGGCCCCGCTGTCGGCGGTGGCCGTGGGGCCGTCGTTGACGGGAGTGACCGTGAGGCTTGCGGTATCGCTGGCGGTGCTGACCGAATTTGCACTGGCAGAATACTGAATTTGCAGATTGTCAACGTGAAAGTACTCGTCCGTATTGTCATATTTGGCATCTACCCGGAAGCGAATCTGCGTGTCCGCAGCCACGTAGCTGGTGATGTTGTAGCTGCGCGTGCCTGACGAGACACCGACGATTCCCACAAATTGTTCCAGAATAGTCCAGCTCGAACCGCCATTGTCGGAGACTTCCACGACCAGCGAATCGTCCGAATTAACCCCTGCCGTCGTCCGAAAATCGAAGCTTAGGGTCGCCGAGTCGGCGGTGGACAGATCGGCCTGGCGCGCGATACTCTCAAATCCCGGATCCTCCGAATTGCCGATGCGCAGTTCTCCACCAGTCACTTGTATGTCACCATTGGCTGCCGCCCCACTGTCTCCGACTTCGATCCAAGGACCGGCCCAGTTTGCGGTGCCATCGTCGTTGGAGTAGGACACGGCGTTAAATTCATCGCGGACGGTGTAGTTTGACGTCAGATCAACCGTCCCGCCGTTGGTCCCGCTGGTTTGATCCCAGGCGTGGAAGGTGATGGCACTGGCGAGGGTCCCATAGTAGTCAGGGTTGGGCTGAAAATAGATACGGGCATCGTCGGCCAGCAGCAAAGCGCTGGTCGAACTGACAGCGCCGACCGCGTTCCAGGTCGCACCACCGTTGATGGAATACCACCAAATGCCGTTGGTGGCATCGGTGCCGACCAGAGCAATTCCGGATACCGTCCCACCATCGGCGTCGGTGACGTTGTCCTGGCCGCCGAGTGGAGGATTTAAATCGGCGATGGAGGAAATCAGGGTGCCCACGGCCCCTGAGGGAGCCGGGGAGTCCTCGGTGATGGGGTCCAGAGTGACGACGGTATCGAGCAAAACAGGGGCGGCGTTGACGGCGACGACGTTCTGAGCGAATTCTGATGTGGAGCGGTAGACATCGCCCCCCAGGTCGACGGTCGCCGTGGCGGTAACGAATTCGCCGATGGCCACGGTGCTGGAGAGGGCCACGTTGAAGCTCGCCGTGCCATTGGCGTCTGTCAAGACAGAGATGGCACCCAGATAACGTTCGGCCTCACCGTGGCTCGAGAAATCGGTTGTGCTGCTGGCAAAAAACTCGATGCGATAGGTGTTGTCGGCTGCAGTGTCAAGCGACCCGGTAATGGTTACGGTATCGACAGCGTTGGTAAAGACAGTGCTCAGCACCGGAAAGTTCTGCAGCCCGTTGGGCCCGTTGTCCAGGTCGGCCGGCGAGCCGCCATCGTTGAGCGTCACGCCGTCGGTATTCAGGTCGATGCCCAGTCCCAAATTGCCGTAGATCTGGTTGCCCAGGATCGCATTTTTGTCTCCCGAGTCGCTGTCTGCGCTGACACCGTTCAACATGTTGTAGGCGATTATATTTCCTTGACCTGCAAACGTGCCGCCCACCCTGTTGTTCGACACCGACGTACTGAAGAGGATGCCATGGCCGCCGTTGGGGACCGCTGTCATACCGTCCGGCGCCACGCCGATCAGGTTTCCCTGGATCAGGTTGTTGTTTGATCCACTGTCGCGAATGATGATGCCCGACAAGGTGTTGCCAGAGATCACGTTGTGGTCGTTCGGGCCGGTGCCGCCGATCAGATTGTTGGCCGACCCAGAGGCCACGAGGATCCCGTAACTGCCGTTGGGAGCGGCATTGGCGCTGGCATCGATCCCCACCCAGTTGTTTTGGATAATGTTGTTGTTGCTTAACACCTCGATCCCAGCATCGGCAAAGCTGTGGATAATGAATCCCTTAATCGTGTTGCTGTTGGTGCTGTCTTCAATCGCCAGGCCGTTGGCGCCGCCGGTGGTGGCCGAGCCATCAAGCTGGATCAGCGGGTCGCCGGCATAGCCGGGCTGAGTTGTCGCGTCCAGGGTGACCGTTTCCGTGATTGTGGGCAGGGCTGTCGTTCCCACAACAATGGTCTGCAGCCCGCCACCGCCAATATTGAACGTGATGGTGTCGGACCCGGAGTTGGCATTGGCATCGAGGATCGCCTGGCGGAGCGAACCCGCACCGCTGTCGTTGGTATTGGTGACGACAAAAGAGGCCAACAAGCCGGACCAGTTCTGCTGCACATCGGCACGAAAGGCCAGGCTGGTCTCGATCAGGCCCTGGTGGTACTCCAGGTCCCAGTCGCCGCCCAACGCGGCGTGGCCGGTATCGTCAAGGCTGGCGGCCGTATCGACATCGGCCAGTGTCGCCAGCGACTCCAGCAGCATGCGACCTTCTTCGCCAGAGGCCAGATTGCAACCGTAGACCAGCAGGTCCGCACCGTCGCTCAACGCGTCCCGCCAACCCGTGATCTGCCCGGCGTACGGGCTGATGTTGTCCATGGACAGCCAGGTGGAACCCAGCTTCAGCGTTCGATCGGTGCCATGGGAAACCAGGTGAATCGCATCCAGATCCTGGTAGTCGATGAGGGCGGTAGTGATCTGATCGATGCCGTCGCGATCGGCCTCCAGCAAGATCACATCGATAGCTCGACCCTCTGCCTGTGAGGCCAGCACGTCGTCGATTAGTTGTTGATAGTCCGCGACGCTGCCGTCCACAAAGACCAGCTCGCGGACCAGCTCGGTAGCCAGGCTGTCCTGACCTGCAGGTGCCGGCGCAACTTGCTCCTCCGCGGTCTCCCCGGCGACCAGCTCGTCGCCCTCTTCGTTGAAGACAGGTTCCACGCCAAAGTCGACCGGTTCGCTGGCGAAGGCGTCGGCGGCGTCCGGGCTGACGTCGGTCGGCGCGACGACGGCGTTGAACAGGATCCGGTCTTCCAGGGCCGCGATGTCCAGACTGTATTTGGTGGGCTTTGCAGGCTTGGTGCCCAGCCGGTCGAGAAGTTGGCGCCCGGCTTTGCGCCATTGCTGGAGGTCTTTCCAAGAGTTGTTCATCTCAATGCCGTCATCTGTCCCGGGCGCCGCAAGGGGGGCGCGCGGGTATGCTCGCGTCGTACGGTGTGCGCCTGGTGCGCACACCTCCCTAGGAAAACCTAGCTTTTTTCGCCACCCTTGCCGCAACGGCCAGCGGCAACCAGGCTCAACTTCGCACCCCTGGGCCCGGTGGAAAGGCCACATAAGCCTTACAGCCCGAACCCGCCGACCGGTCGCCTGCCGTCGGATCTGGTCAGGCGAATCGCCGGTCGGCTGGTTTTTGCCAGGTCGAATGGTAATAAGAGGCGGCCTTTCGCTGACTTTGCGAGGGGGGCCGCAAGGGGTGAAGGGGAGGGGTGTCCAGCGGCGTGCGCTTGATCTGCGGGTGAACGCTTTTGATAATGAGCGGCTTGTCCCGCCACCGTCCCCGTCGAGCGACTCGCGTGGAGATCTTCAACAATCTCGCCAACCTGCCCCCCGCGGTCTTGGGGGGCGCCGTATCCATCGGCAATTTTGACGGGGTGCATCTGGGCCATGCCCGCATTATTGGCCGCTTAACCGCATGGGCTCGCCAGATCCATGGCGCGGCGGTGGTGTTCACCTTCGATCCCCATCCGGTTCGCCTGCTGCGGCCGTCCGAAGCTCCGCCCCCGCTGACCTGGACGGACCGCAAGGCAGAGCTGCTGGGCCGGCTGGGGGTCGACGCGGTGATTGCCTACCCCACCGACCTGGCCCTCTTGCAGCTGGAGCCGGCAGCGTTTTTTCAACAGATCGTCTGCCAGCGGCTGGCCGCCCGGGCCGTGGTGGAGGGCCCCAATTTTCACTTCGGCCGCAATCGGGCTGGCACAATCGAACGACTGGCCAGCCTCGCCGCGGAGGCCGAGGTCCAGCTGGAGGTCGTCCAGCCGGTGGAGGTCGACGGCCAGCCGGTCAGCAGTTCGCGGGTGCGGCAACATCTGGCCGCCGGCGATGTCGACCGAGTGCGCGCCCTGTTGACGCAACCTTACCGCCTCCGCGGTATGGTAACGCACGGTGCAGCTCGCGGCGCGAAAATCGGATTCCCCACGGCTAACCTGGAAGCGATTGACACCCTCTTGCCGGGCGACGGGGTCTATGCGGGGGTGGGTCGAGCGGGAACTTGTTGGCCGGCAGCGATCAACGTGGGCCCCAATCCGACCTTCGGCGAAACCGCTCGGAAAGTGGAGGTCCACCTGATCGGCTGTGAGGCAACGCTTTACGGCCAACCGCTTGAGCTTGATTTTTTGAGCCGCATCCGCGACATTCAACCCTTTGCCAGCGTCGAGGATCTGCAGCGCCAGCTGTCGGCGGACGTGCAGCGCGTGCAGGAGCTGGTGAAACGGTTGGCCGGCAGTGAGCCTTAACGTTGCAGGGGGGAAGCGCGACCGATGAGCATCGACTGGCAGCGTTTCAAGCAGGTCATTGACCAGCACGACCGGTATCTGATCACGTCCCATATCCGCCCCGACTGCGATGCGCTGGGTAGTGAACTGGGGATGGCTGCCGTGCTGGACGAGCTGGGCAAGAGCGTTATGATTGTGAACGGACAGGCCACGCCCCCCAACCTGGCTTTTATTGACCCCGAGCTCCGCTTGCAGACGCTGGGCGAAGAGGTTCAGGCCGGCGACCTGGAAGACAGGGAAGTGCTGATGGTGCTGGACACCAGCGCGTGGGCTCAGCTGGGCCCGATGGCGGACGTTGTCCGCGACAGCTCGGCGTTGAAGATTGTGCTGGACCATCATGTGAGCGGTGACGATTTGGGTGCCGAGCTTTTCAAGGACACGACGGCGGAGGCGACGGGGCGGCTGGTGGTAGAGGCGGCCGCGCATCTGGGCGTATCCCTCAACCCCCGCATGGCCGCGCCCCTTTTTGCCGCCCAGGCAACCGACACCGGCTGGTATCGCTACGCCTCGGTCGGCGGGGAAGCGCTCCGCATCGCAGCTCGGCTGGTCGACGCCGGGGCCGTGCCGCAGGACATCTATCGGGAGTTGTACGAGCAGGACACCCTGGCCCGCCTCAAACTGCGGGGCCGCATTTTGAGCCGTACCGAGACGGAACGGAACGGACGGCTGGCCCACACCGCTTGCCTCCGCGAAGACTTCGTGGCGGCCGGCGCTTTGGCCAGCGATACAGAGGACGTGATCAACGAAACACTGACCATCGCCGGAGTGGAGGTGGCGGTGATCCTCGTCGAACAAGAGCAAGGCGGTTTTAAGCTCAGCTTTCGCAGCCGCTGCGAGCTGGATTGCAGCCAGGTCGCCGAAGAATTCGGGGGAGGTGGCCACAAGGCGGCCGCCGGTGCCTTTATTGACGAACCCTTCGAAACGGCTCGGCGCCAAGTCCTGGACGCCGTGTTGGCCGCCATGAAGGATTGAACCCGCCTGCTCAACAAGAAGGACGGACGATCCGGGAATCGTAGATCACGGATCACGCAAACGCACAGAACGGATCTGCAGACCGGCCAGCGGCAGATCAGGACTGGCAAGCCAAACAAAAAGGCTTCGGCAGGCAGACAGCTCGAGAGAGGCAAGCAGATGACGGATAGTCGCGGCGAAGGGAGTGACCAACAGCAAAAGGGCCCGGCCGCTGGCCGGCGTGGCGTGTTGGCCTTCTTGATTGGCGGACTGGTCGCCGCTGCCCCGCTGATGTTGAGCTTGACCGTCTTTCTGGATCCACTGCTACGACGGAAAAAGAAGCGGGACAAGTTCCTGCGGCTCACCACGCTGGATGCCTTACCGCCGGACGGAATCCCGCGCCGTTTTCAAGTGGTCACGGACCGGACGGACAAGTGGAACAAGTACCCGGCTCAGCCTGTGGATGCGGTGTTCCTGGTCCGCGCCAGCCCGGACCAGCCGCCGGTCGCTTTTAGCGTGATCTGCCCCCACCTGGGCTGTGCGTGCGACTTCAAGAGCGCGGCCGGCGAGTTTCAGTGTCCGTGTCACACCAGCGGCTTTGCCCTGGACGGATCGGTCACCTACGGCCCCAGCCCACGCCCCCTGGACCGGTTGGATGTCGAAATTCGCAAGGGGGGGGAAGTCTGGATCGATTACAAGAAATTCAAAGTCGGCAAGTCGCAAAAGATTGAGGTGTAGGANNAGTGGGCCGCCCGGCGGCCGGGCCGAGGCCCGCACCCCGTGGCTCGGCCCAGCCGCCCGCCGGTTGCTCGGCAGGCAAGTCCTCAATCCCTATGAAAAAACTGCTTGATTGGCTCGATCATCGCACCGGCTATCGACACCTGGTCCGGGAAACTCTTTACGAGCGCATTCCGGGCGGTTCGCGGTGGCGCTATGTCTGGGGCAGCACCCTGGTATGCGCCTTTGCGGTCCAGGTGGTGACGGGACTGGTCCTGTGGATGGGGTACAGTCCCAGCACGCAGACGGCCTGGGAGAGCGTTTACTACCTGGACCATCACATGACGCTGGGCTGGCTGCTGCGCAGCGCGCACCACTATGCGGCCCAGGTGATGGTGGTACTGCTGGTCATGCACCTCCTGCAGGTGGTGATCGACAAGGCGTACCAGGCGCCGCGGGAGATCAATTATTGGATCGGCCTGATTCTGATGCAGATCGTGCTGGGCCTGGCCTTGACAGGTTATCTGTTACCGTGGGACCAGAAGGGATATTGGGCCACCAAGGTAGCGACCGAGATTTCGGGTAGCCTGGGCGACGCGGCGCCCGCTCTGGCCGTGGGCGGCCCGGAGTATGGGCACCACACGCTGACCCGCTTTTTTGCCCTGCACGCCGGGGTACTGCCCGCCCTGCTGGTCGTTTTCCTGGTGATCCACCTGGCCGTTTTCCGCCGTCACGGCATTACCGCTCGGATCGATCCTGGGCGTCGTCGAGCGGATGAGGATTTTTGGCCAGAGCAGGTGTTGAAAGATGGAGTGGCCTGTCTGCTGTTATTGGGCCTGATCCTTGGCCTTTCGCTGCTGCGACCCGCAGAACTGATGGCCCCGGCCGATCCGGCGGAAAACTATTCCGCCGCTCGACCTGAATGGTACTTCTTGTTCCTCTTTCAATTCCTGAAATTTTTCCCTGGCGAATTGGGTAAACTACTGGGGGCGATCGTCATCCCCGGCGCGGTGCTGCTGCTGTTCTTCCTGATGCCCTGGATCGGCCGTAATCGCTGGGGGCATGGTTTCAACGTGCTGGTCCTGGCGGTCGTGTTGGCCGGGGCCGGGATGCTGACCGCCATGGCCCTCCATGAGGATTACTACGCGCGGTTTGCCGACCGGCAGCAATTCGCAGAACTGGAGGAGGCCCAGGAGGCCATCGCCGCCGCGGTCCGCAAAGAGGGCAGCGGCAGTGTTTACTTCGGCCAGGAACCGCTGGAACAACTGCGGCTGCATTTCGCGGACAACCCGGCACAACAGCAGGCGATGGCCCAGCTGTACAGCAGGTACCGCAAATTCCAGAAGTCCCAAGATTTTCTGGACGCGGTGGCCGAGGCCGAACGCAACGCGGCACGTGTGGTGGCCCTGGCGGCCAAACAGGATCCCGACACCGGCGAAATGATGCCTCAAATCCCCCCCAGTGGTGCCCTCACCCTGCTGCGCGACGATCCGAAAACTCAGGGACCCAAGCTATTCGCCCGTTACTGCGCCAGCTGCCACGACCATGCCGATGCCGACGGGGCCGGCATCACCGCCGTTCGGCCACTGCAGTATGAAGATGTCCAAGGCAAACAGAGGCTGGTCCCCAATGGCGCACCGAATTTGTACCGTTTCGCCAGCCGCCAGTGGCTGAAAGGCTTCTTCGATCCGGACTTGATTGCCAAGGCGGAAATCGACCGGCAGCAGTGGTGCTACGGTGCCGCTCCCTATTTCGGCAATACGGCTCATCGCGACGGCGAAATGGTCGAGTACGTGAACGACACCTTCCTGGACCTGGATGAAGAAGACCAGGAAGCGATGCGGAAGATGATTGCCTGGTTGTCGGCCGAGGCGCGCTTGCCGTACCAGGCCAGACAGGACGCGGCCTTGCGCCGCGCGGCGGTGGCCGCTGCCCCAAAGGATAACCCCCCAGCGGCGATTCGCGCGGCCCGCAACGAAGCCCTGGATAACTTTGGCTGCTTCGACTGCCACAAGTTCCACGACCAGGGCGACCTGGGAAGCGCGCCGGACCTGACCGGGTACGGGTCCCGGCGGTGGCTGATCGATTTGGTGAGCGACCCGGATCACGAGCGGTTTTACGGGGCCAGCGGCAACGACCGTATGCCCGCCTTCAACCCGCCCGGCGCGCCGAACCAGCAGCAGTTGACTGAGCAAAAGATCGGGCTGATCGTCGATTGGCTGCGTGGCGACTGGTACGAACCGCCAACTGCCCAGCAAAAAAGGGAGGGTGCTGAAGAGGGGGAGGACGCGGGGGCCTGAGTGCCGAGTGATTACGGGTCGAGCAGCTTGTCGATGCCAGATAGCGCTTCGCTGAGGCTCGATCGAAGGACCACGTCGGCCATCTCGTCCAATGGGGTGGGATCGCGGTTGATGATTACCAGGCGAGCGCCCGCTTGTTTGGCTAGTTCCGGGATGCCAGCGGCCGGATGGACGACCAGGGACGAGCCCAGGGCGAACATGAGGCTACAGGCCCGGGCCCAGGCAGTGGATTCCTGCAGCACTTCTGCGGGCAGCTGCTGACCGAATGAAATGGTGGCATGTTTCATCAGGCCACTGCCACACTCAGGACAGGCAGGCACGCCTCCCGTCTGTTCAAACGCAGCGACCAGGGGATCGGCCGGTTGACGAGCGTTGCAGTTTAGACAGGCGATGTGGCGAGCGGTGCCGTGCAACTCCAGCAGGTTTCGGCTGCCAGCCTGCTGATGCAGGCCGTCGATGTTTTGCGTGATGACCCCCCGCAACAGATCCCGTGACTCCCAGCGGGCCAGTATCTGATGAGCTGGATTGGGCTGAGCGGCGACGAATTCGTGATGAGCGATCGCTTTCTGGCGCCAGTATTCGTGTCGTGCCGCAGCGCTGCTGAGAAAATCCTGGTAATAGACCGGTTGGAACTTCGACCACACGCCGCCGGGACTGCGAAAATCAGGCACGCCGCTCTCGGTACTGATCCCCGCACCTGTGAAGGCGACGGCGTCCGTGGATTCGGCCAGCCAGCGGGCAATCTTCTGGTAATCGGTCATGGAGGGTCCGAATTGGGTGATTGGCTGTCGGTGACCCGTAGCTGGTGCCCCGCGCCCCGTCAGAGGTCCTTCGTGATCGGGGAGGGGTCGACCGATATTTCTTTACCTGTTTCTTCACACGTTGTTTTTTCTTCTGTTTTTTCCGCGGTCGCGGTGCAGGTGGCGACGGCCTGGCGCAGTATGCTGGCGGCCTTGACGGCGGCGGTGGGGGGCAGGCCCAGGTGCGTTACCGCGCGGACGCGGGTGGGGGCGACAGGCAGCATCAGCAGACCCAAGCGACGCAGTTGCTCAACAAATTGTTTTGCGGTGGCGATGCAGGGGTCGACTTCGAAAATCACGATGTTGGTGTCAACCTCTTGAACCGGCAGCCAGAGGCCGGGAATCTGGTGAATCGCCCCCGCCAGCTGGGCGGCATGCTGATGGTCCTCGGCCAGACGCGAGACATGATGTTCCAGGGCATACAGCGCGCCGGCGGCGATAATCCCCGCTTGACGCATGCCGCCCCCCAGGCATTTGCGGCGGCGATGGGCTTGTTCGATCAGACAGCGGGGGCCCGCCAGGGCAGAGCCCACCGGTGCGCCAAGCCCCTTGGAGAAACAGACGCTGACCGTATCGAAGTGCGCCGCCCAATCGGCAGCGGCGATCCCTGTCGCAACGACGGCATTGAAAAGCCGAGCACCGTCCAGGTGCGCAGCCAGCCGGTTGTCTCGGGCCCAGCGACAGATGGCGGCCACGTTCTCGTACGGTTGAATCCGGCCGCCTCCGCGGTTGTGGGTGTTTTCCAGGCAAACCAGTCGAGTGCGTACGTAGTGGGCATCGTCGGGGCGAATGGTATCCTGGAACTGGTCGGGATGGAGGATCCCGTGCTGGCCAGGCAGGGTGCGAGCCACAACGCCTCCCAGTTGAGCGAAAGCACCCTGCTCGTAATTGTAAATGTGGCAGCCGGCCTCGCAAAGAAATTCATCGCCGGGACGGCAATGCACCAGCACGGCGATCTGGTTGGACATCGACCCCGAGGGCAGGTAAAGGGCAGCTTCCTTGCCCAACATTTCGGCGACCTGATCCTGCAAGGCACGTACCGTGGGGTCTTCCTGGAAAACGTCGTCCCCCACTTCGGCCTCGGCCATGGCCCGCCGCATGGGGGCTGTGGGCCTCGTCATCGTATCACTGCGATAATCCAGGATCTCTTGTTCCACGAGGCGAACCCCTGGTGTAAGGAAGTTGTCCTTCAAAGCGGCCGGAATCGAGAACGCGCGGCGCACCCTACTTACAATGGTCGCCGGGAACGGGCAGAATACCAAGGGGTCCACAGGAGTTTCCGCGCTGACCCGGCCAGCTGCTTCCGCGGCAGCCGGCGTGTGCCGCGGGGGACACCGCCAGGCAAACATGCCAGGCAAAACCGACACGCCAGACCGCCTCCCCCCCGTCAGATTAACGAGTTCGCGGGGCGGCAACCACCCAACACGGGTTGCAGCCGTCAGAGAGCATGTCCAGCAGTCAGCTGAAAATCCGCAGGATCGACTATCGCAACGGCGATGTGTACCCGGCGATCGACGAATTGCTGGAACTGCTGAGTCCGCGGGGCGACGTGGTCAGCGAGTCGGGACGGCAAAAGACGATCGACGTCTTTGGAAAACCATTGACGCCGCGAGAGGTCGTCCAGCAGATCTGTGGCGACGTGCGAAAGGAGGGGCTGAGCGCCGTCATTGACTACAGCCTGCGGATCGACAAAGTCCACATTGCGGCGGACGCGGTGCGTGTGCCGGCCGACGAACTGGCAGAGGCCCATCGAACGGCAGATGGCCGGCTGCTGGAAACCCTGCGTCGGATTCGCGAAAATATTCTCTGCTTTCAGACAGCGATCCTGCAGCGGGATGTCACGCTGGATACGGGCGAGGGTGGGTTTCTGCGGCAACGTTACTTGCCGCTTCGTCGAGTCGGGATCTGCGTGCCGGGCGGGTCGGCCGCTTATCCCTCGTCACTGCTGATGACCGCCGTACCCGCTCAGGCAGCCGGCGTCCAACAACTGGCCGTCGTCGCGCCGCCCACACCCTTTGGGGCCTTCAATCACGATTTGCTGGCGACGTGTCACGAGCTGGGCATTGAGGAAGTGTATCGCATGGGGGGCGCTCAAGCCGTGGCGGCGCTGGCCTATGGCGTGGAAGGGATCGAACGGGTGGACAAGATCGTCGGGCCGGGCAACCTGTTCGTGGCCCTGGCCAAGCAACACGTCTACGGCGAGGTCGATATCGATTCGATCGCCGGGCCCAGCGAGGTGGTCGTCCTGGCCGACGAATCGACGCGCCCCGATTTCGCCGCCGCCGATTTGATCGCTCAAGCAGAACACGCCCCCGGCGCCAGTATCCTGGTCACGACCAGCCCACAACTGTGCGACCAGATCGAAAAGCACCTCGCCCGCCAGCTGGCGCAGCTGGAACGGGGCGACCTGGCAACAGAGAGCCTGGAGGCCTTCGGCGCGCTGGTCCTGGTCGCCGACGACGCGGCGGCCAACGCCCTGGTGAACCACATCGCACCCGAACACCTGCATATCGCCACAGCGGACGCTTTCCAGCGCGTGCAGGATTGTGTGCACGCCGGCGCGATCTTTGTCGGGCCCTACACGCCGGTCGCCGTGGGCGATTACGTGGCGGGACCCTCGCATGTCCTGCCCACCGGCGGCACAGCACGTTTTGCCAGCGGATTGAGCGCCAACGATTTCCTCCGCACGGGCAGCGTCATCCACTACACGGCGGCCGAACTGACCAGCGCGGCAGACGACCTGCGTCGCCTGGCCGACAAAGAAGGCCTGACCGCTCATCGAGCGAGCGTCGACATCCGCCTGGCGGATGAAGAGTGAAGAGTGAAGAGTGAAGAGTGAAGAGTGAAGAGGGAAGAGGGAAGAGGGAAGGGGGGGATTAGGTTTTGGCGGGGAGTGGTGGTGGTTTGATGTCTTATTTTCGTGACAATATTGAGGCCATGGCGGCTTACGTGCCGGGCGAACAGCCGCAAGGGGGAAAGTTCATCAAGCTGAACACGAACGAGAACCCGTACGCGGCCTCGCCCGCGGTCGCCCGGGCGATTCAGTCCGTGTTGCAGGGCGGCTTGAGCCGCTATCCAGATCCCCTGGCCAACGCGTTTCGCCGACGGGCGGCCGCGTTGCATCAGCTGTCGCCGGATTGGATTCTGTGCGGCAACGGCAGCGATGATATTCTGACGATCGTGACGCGGGCGATGGTCGGCGAACGGGGGGGGATCCGATCCGCTTATCCCAGCTATCTGCTCTACCACACCCTGGCGGAAATCCAGGGGGCGCAATTTGAACAATTCCCTTTTCGGCCCGACTGGTCCCTGGACGATTCGTTTGCCCTCGCGGCCGACAATTTGCGACTCGTTTTTCTGGCAAACCCCAACAGCCCGTCCGGTACCATGCTGCCGCCGGATCGTATCGCCGAACTTGCCACACAGTTGCCCTGCCCCCTGCTGGTCGACGAAGCGTACGTCGACTTTGCCCAAGACGATTGCGTCAGGTTGGTGGCACAGCACGAGAACGTGATGGTGTCGCGGAGTTTGAGCAAAGCGTACGCGTTGGCCGGGTTGCGGTTCGGCTACCTGATCGCTCAACCCCAGATCATCAGCGGCCTGGCCAAGGTCAAGGATTCGTACAACTGCGACAGCCTGTCGATTGCAGCGGCCACCGCGGCCATCGACGACCAGACATGGCGGATGGAGAACCGAGCGAGCATTCTGGGCACACGTCAGCGGCTGACGGCCGCCTTGCGCGACCTGGATTTCGCCGTCACCGATTCCCAGGCGAATTTTGTGTGGGCCGTCCATCCCCAGGCAGCTGCCAAGACACTGTTCGAACAACTCAAGGCCTCCCAGATCCTGGTGCGGTACATGCATTTCCCCAACTGGGGCGACGGCCTGCGGATCTCGGTCGGCACCAACAGCCAGATAGACGCCCTGCTGGACGTGCTGGGACGCTAAATCAACCCACACAACAGCAGCAGCACCAGCAAAACGGATCCGGGGCCCACTTGTCCCCGCTGGCCGGCGNNTCCCGACCCCGTCAGGTGTCCCCCGAACAGGCAGTTGTCCCCGCAAAAAAGCCCATCGCCCGTGTGGCTGTAGCCGGCTTCTGTGAAGCCGGGGGGTTCAAAAATTCAGTTGTCCCCGCTGGCTCGCTGGCTGGCGGGAGGGGGTCGGGAGTCTTTTTCGCCACCTGTCCCTCTA
>JABAOH010006843.1_pt2 | contig 13474 bp, 14 predicted proteins | sample 7062181 | NCBI WGS metagenome assembly JABAOH01 (sample SAMN14538630, study PRJNA623070) | marine sediment metagenome | biome: marine biome [ENVO:00000428]; feature: marine pelagic biome [ENVO:01000023]; material: deep marine sediment [ENVO:00002113]; isolation source: pool of 5 deep marine... | reverse complement strand
CCAGGCGACTGCGGTGGGTCCAGAGGCCAAGCGCCGGTTTGCTGACGTAGTAGATCCGCTGGCCGTCGGGAAGGTCGTTCCAGCCTTCCATTAGTTTCGCCGGATCGTAGCGGGATTGCATCGTGGCCAGGTCGGCGTACTCGTAGCCAACGCCTTCGATCTCCTCGCGCGACAGATGGCCGGGGCAATAGGTGACGCGAAAACGGTTTTCCGGCGAGCCGTGGATCAGGTGAGCGGCGGCGGACAGGTTCTGTCGCAGCTGTTCGTCTTCGGCCACAAACTGCAGGACTTCGTCCGTGGTCCGATAACCGTACTGGCGGATCAAGCGGTCGATGCGGGGATCTTCGCCACAGGTTCGCACGCCGCCGGCCAGCACAATCAACTGGCCGCCGTCGGCGATTGCCATTCGGGTGCGATAAATCGCCTTGTTGCCCAGCCAGGTGCTGTGAAATTCTGTGGGGTCCAGATAGGCGACCACGGTCTGCGGCATTTCATCCAGGATTTCGATGTTGACCTGTACCGACAGTTCGGCCGCTTGCTGAAAACATTCGCTGTCGTCCCCTACGAACAGCCCACGAACGGCGAGGCGGTTGTCGGTGGTCCTGCCGATGACGGTCAGCACGTACACAACTGGCAGATTGCCGCAGAACAGCTGTTCGGCCCGGTTGAGGATCCTGCGGACCGGCGTGTCGATCTGGCCCAAAGTTCGTTCGATTCCGCAGGCGGCACTGATAAAGTGGGAGGTGTTGATCCCCAGTGGGCCGCCCGTGCCGATGAAGAGGTTCTTGTTGTAGTTGGCCATGCCGATCACCTCGTGGGGCACCACCTGGCCCAGCGAGAGGATCAAGTCGTGGCCACCCTGGCAGACGAGCCGGTTCATTTGGGCCGTCCAGGGCTGGTCGAAGCGGCCGCCGGTGGCCTCGGCGACAAAGGAGGCGGGCACTTCGCCCAGCGTGACCACATCGTGGCGCCAGTCGTGCTGCCGGATCAGCGAGAGAGGCAGCCTGGGGAACATCCTATCGAGTTGCCACGGCTGCATCGGAAAGTGGGTGCCCAGGGCGGGCAGCACGTCGACCAGGCGGTCGCCGTAGTAATGGTAAGCCAGGCAGGTCAGCCGGCCGGCCTGGCTGGCGGCCCGCGTAAAGTCGGGCGGCACGGCCAGCACGCGCTGCCGTGGGCCCAGCTGGTCGAAACAATGGGCCAGCCCCGCCTGCAGATCCTCGTCGCTCAGCTCGGTATCAGGTCTTCCCTGGGCGAAATAGAGTGCCATGGCGGAGGAGATGCGATCTTCAGCAGCGAATGGTTATTTGCCTATGATTATAGCGGGATCCGGGTTGCGGGATCCGGGTAGGTGGGGTGCGGGATACGACTCGCACCTTCCAGCAGATCGCCTCCCGCGCCGCGTAAGCTGGATCCAGGCATCGGGATTTTTTCTCAAAATGCGATGGCCGATGATTGATTTGTACAGGGCCGGACCGTGGATTGTGTTGGTTTCGCTGCTGATGGTTGTGGTCAGCCTGATCGTATTACCGATCGTGATCATCTATTTGCCGCATGATTACTTTACTCGCCAGACCCCTCGCTTTGCCTACCTGCGAAACACGCATCCGGTGATTGGCTGGCTGGTGTTGATTTTCAAGAACCTGATGGGTGGGCTGCTGGTCGCGGCGGGGCTGATCATGCTCTTCACACCCGGCCAGGGTTTATTGGCGCTGTTGGTGGGCGTGATGTTGCTGGATGTTCCGGGGAAGCGGACGGTTGAGCGTAAGGTGTTGCATCGTCCGTCCCTCCTGCGGATGATCAACCGGATCCGCGCCCGAGCCGGCCGGCCCCCTTTGGAGGACGACGACGGGTAAGGATGGCAGCCGCCGGGTGGGGGGACCGGCCTGTGGGGACTTTACGATTTGGCCGCCCCGGGGGCGGANNGCCGCCGGGTGGGGGGACCGACCTGTGGGGACTTCACGATTTGGCCGCCCCGGGGGCGGATCGCCGGGCCTGGGCAGGCGGGGCCGCGGGATCAGGGGGCCACGATCTTGTTGATCTTGACCGTGGTGTACAGCTGGCGGTGGCCGGTCTTGCGCCGCGAATTCTTACGGCGGCGGATTTTTTGGACGACCAGTTTGGGACCGCGGCTCACGCCGACCACTTCGGCGGTCACCGACGCTCCCTCCAGCGTGGGTTTACCGATCCGCACCCCGTCTTCACCACTAACGCACAGCACGTTGTCGAATGTCAGCTGGTCGCCTTTGTGCACGTCGCGGTAATCGACGTTCAGCTGGTCGCCTTCTTCCACTTTGAGTTGTTTGCCACTGTCATGGATGATCGCGTACATGGGTCGGTATCCAGGGGTTGCCACGAGGGAACGGCGCTGGGTCATCGCGCGTGTTCTGCCGTGTCTTGTCGCGTTTTCAAAATTGTGGTGCCAGGCGGTGAGCAGACGGGTTTACGGGGAGATCTATTAGTGTAGTGCTGCTGGCGGGGGCCGTCGAGCCCGCTGGGGGGGTTGGCAGCGGCTACTGGTAGTCAAACGGCAGGGCTCGGCCCGACCCGTCCAGGCACTCAATTTCGACCTGTTCCGGCAGACTGGTCTCCTTGCCGAAGATCAGCACCGATACTTCGGCCTCATCTTCCAGTTTGGAGATATCACGGCGTTTCTTGTTGTTCAGGTAGCTGGCCACCTCTTCGGCCACGGTGACGTGAATGCGTGCCACGTCGGGCGTCTGGGCGGCCAGCATCAGCAGCCGCACGACTTCCAGCGAGAGGCTTTCGGGGGTTTTCACGACGCCCGCGCCGGTACAGCCGGGACATTCACGGTAGACGCTGCGTTTGAGGCTGGGGCGAATCCGCTGGCGGGTCATTTCGATCAGTCCGAAAGGGCTGGTTCGCAGGATTTTTGTCCGCGCGCGGTCCCTTTTGACCGCATCGCGCAACGAGCGTTCGACACCGCGACGGTGCCGTTCCATCCGCATATCGATAAAGTCGTTCACCACGACGCCGCCCAGGTCCCGCAGCCGCAGCTGCCGTGCGATTTCCTTGGCGGCCAGTTGGTTGATCTGGTAGGCCGATTCTTCGGCATCGCCTTCGGTACGAAAGCTGCCGCTGTTCACGTCGATGGCTACCAGGGCCTCGGTTTGGTCGATCACGATCGACCCCCCATGTTTCAGCGGCACTTCGCGCATATGGATTTTCCGGATTTCGTCTTCCAGGCGGTACTTGTGAAAGAGGGGTTCCTTGCCCGAATAGTGTTGCAGGCGGCCCACATAGCGGGGCATCACCATCTGCAGAAATTCCTTGGCTCGTTCGTAAGCCTGCTGTTGATCGACCCAGATCACATCGACTTCGCCGGTGAAAATATCGCGAATCGTGCGGATGATCATATCGCTTTCTTCGTAGATATCCGTGGGTGCCACAGACTTTTTGATTCGCCGCACGATCACCTTCCACAGCCGCAGCAGGTAGGCCATGTCGCGCGACAGCTCCCGCTTGGTGCGTCCCGTGCCGGCGGTGCGGATAATGAAACCAAGGCCTTTGGGGGGGTTGAGATCCAGGAGGATATCGCGGAGGCGGCGGCGGTCCTCTTCGTCCTCGATTTTTCGCGAGACGCCGACGCGGCCCAGGGCAGGCATGAGGACGAGGTAGCGGCCGGGGATGCTAATGTAGGTGGAAAGGGTGGGTCCTTTGTTGCCGATGCCTTCCTTGATCACCTGGACAACGACCTCGTCCCCGCGGCGTAATACCTCCTGGATGGGGGGTTTTACGCGTGGTCGTCCACCCGTGCGTGGCCGCCGGCCGCGTGGTCGCCTCGTATTTTCCCGCCGACCGCTTGACTTGCCCTGAGCACCGTTCCCGCCGTTATCGCGAAACGAGCTGGGCACGTCGGACGCATTTTCGACATAGGCTGCTGGATCGAGTCCCGCCTGGCGGTAGTATTGCGGTTCCAGGTCGCTGATGTGCAGGAAACCGTTACGGCCGACGCCAAAGTCGACAAACGCCGCCTGAATACTGGGCTCGAGGTTCACCACCACGCCTTTGTAAACATTGCCGACATAGTTGTCCTGGCTGGTCCGTTCGACGTACAGTTCTTCCAGCACGCCGTCTTCACAGATCGCAATCCGGCATTCTTCCGGCTGCGACACGTTGATTAACATTTCGCTTTTCATGATCTTTCCATGTTGGTCAAATCGACGGTGGTGCGGGTGAGCACGAGTTCCTGGTCCTGGTCGTCGAGCGGGCTGCCCAGCCCGATCGCGGCGAGCAGTTCGCGCGGTCGAGCGGGGTTTTGGGGCGTGACGGTCAGCTGCATCTGCAGGCGGTCGCCGGCCAGTTCCAGCCGCCCGATCGTGCGACGGACCTCCACCGGTTGCTTGCCACCTGGGCGAGCGACCCAGTGGGTCTGTTCGCCCAACAGCCGCTGGATAGCCCCCGCAATTTCCGCTCGACGCTGCTCAGGTACCGGGCACTCGTAGGTCACACTGACCACTCGTCCCTTGGGTGAGTTTGCGGCCAAGGCCTCCACGGCGTGGAACTGCAGTCCGGCAACGGTGTGTTGCTGCAGGCGTTGCAAAAGTTCCGCGGCAGGGGTGGCTTCGGCCAGTTCCAGTTCCATGACTTCATCCAGCCCGGTGACGCCGACGGCCAGTGCCGAAGCAAAGCTCATCCGCGGTCGCGGATGGAACCCCTCGGTCATGGCCAGTTTGAGTTCGGCGCGGCGAAACAGCCGTTCCAGCGTGCGGAGCAGATCGCGGTGGCTGATCCATCGCAGATCGCCCTGCTTGCGAAAACGGATGCGGTAGCGCTGTCGAGTCATTTTGGGTTAGGGGATACGGGATTTGGGATGTGGGACACGGGATGTGGGTTGGGGACAAAGGGCCGGTGGCTGGCGGGCATCGCACCTTCCGCCTTGTATCTGGCCTTCTGCATTTTTGATCCCGCAACTTGCATCATTTCTCCTACGAGACCAATTCGGGTGCGAGCAATTTGAGTTGTTCGCGCAAATAGTTTTTGATTGCTGGAGGGTTGTCCATTTGCATCACGCGGCGGGCGACCCGTTCGCATTGCTTGATGTTCACACTACGAACGACGCGCTTGATTTCCAGCAAAGCGGCGGGTGGCACGCTGTACTGGCGTAAGCCGAGCCCCAGGAGCAGCATCGTGTACATCGAACTGCCGCTCATCTGCCCGCAGAGGTTGACCGGCTTGCCAGCTCGATCCGCCGCCCGGATGGTTGTGCGTATCAGGCGCAGCACAGCCGGGTTCGTGGCGGTGTAGAGGCTGGCTACGTCTTTATTGCCACGATCGACGGCCAGGGTGTACTGGATCAGGTCGTTGGTGCCGATGCTGAAGAAGTCGACTTCCTGCACAAAGCGGTCGATCAGCATGACGGCCGCCGGCACTTCGACCATCATGCCGATCTTGATATTCGGATCGTAGGACACCTGGGATTCCTGGAGGTCTTCCATCACGTCGGCCAGCAGCATTTTGGCCTGCCGCAATTCCTGCAGATTGCTGATCAGGGGAAACATGATCTGGGCCTCGCCGTGCAGGCTGGCCCTGAGGATGGCCCGCAGCTGGGTGCGAAACAGGGGCACATTTCGCAGGGACAAGCGAATACTGCGGAGGCCCAACACCGGATTCCGTTCGTCTTCCGGGCTAGGCAGATTGCGCAGTTTATCGGCGCCCAGGTCCAGGGTACGAATGCAGACCGGTTTGCCCTGCATGTCGTGCAGAACTTTGACGTAGGCATCATAGTGTGTCTCTTCGGTCGGTTCCGCGCCGGCGTTCAAATAGAGGAACTCGGTGCGGTACAGGCCGATACCGTCGGCGGAACGCCGGCGGCACATTTCGACTTCCTGGGGAAATTCGATATTGCCGTACAACTGGATCCGTACGCCGTCTTCGGTGACCGCGGGCTGGTCGGCGAGGCTTTCCAGTCGAGCGGCCAGGGTGCGGTGTTCTTCGGCGGCGTGTTGATAGCGGGCGATGGTCTCTTCGTCGGGTTGCAGAATGACCAGTCCCTGATCGCCATCGATGATCACCCGGTCGCCGCCGGAGACGTCGGTCAGGAAGGGCCCGGTGGCCACGACCGCGGGCAGTTGCATGGCCTCGGCCACGATGGCCGTATGGCTACCTGGTCCGCCGCTTTCGGTGACGAAGCCGAGGGCAAATTTGGGGTTCAAGTTGGCCGTTTCGCTGGGCGTGAGGTTGTGAGCGAGGATCACGACGGGCGACGTGACCTGGCTGAGTTCTTCGCGGCGGCGGCCGAGGAGGTGTCTGAGCAGGCGTTTTTCGATATCGAAGATATCGGTGGCCCGTTCGGCCATGAAGGCGTTGTCCAGCAGCTGGAAGACCTTGGCGTAGCGGCGCATGGTGCGGCTGACCGCATATTCTGGCGAATAGTGCTGCTGTCGGATAAGGTCCTCGATTTCGCCCTGCAGTTTGCTGTCTTTGAGCATCTCCAGATGAGCGCTGAAGATGGCGCCGTAGTGTTCGCCCAACTGCCGAGTGACGGCATCGCGGTTGGCGGCGATTTCCTGGGCGGCGGCTTGCAGCGAGGCGTGCAGGCGATCCAGTTCATGGGTAACCGCGTCGCGCGCTACGAAGCGTTCAGGAATGCGAAACCCTTCCTGGTCCACCACCAGCGCTTCGCCCATGGCGACGCCAGGGGAAACGGCAATACCTTGTAGTTGCTGCATCTAATGCTGTGGAGGTCCAGCGCGGCTGCGGGTGGGTGCGGCTGCAAACCGGTCTTCCCGGCAGGGGACCGGTGGGGCAACGGCGCGGCACCACGTGCTTGTCCCGCGCCAAGCATGCTTGGGGTCGACGGGTCGCTTGGTGTCTAAAACCATCAGCGCACTGCTCGTCGGCCTCTCATTGCTCGGCATTCATCTCGTCGACGGACTCTTTTTCTACAAGTTCCGCCAAGGCCTCGAGAGCTGCTTCGGCATCGGGACCGCTGGCCTCTATTTCTAATTCCATCCCTTGCGTGGCACCCAGCGTGCAGAGGTCGATCAAGCTCTTCCCATCTGCCCGCCGGTCGCCACAAGTAACCTCAATCTGTGAATCAAACTGGCTGGCCAGTCGGACGAACAGTTCGCCGGGGCGGAGGTGCAACCCTTGCGGGTTATTTACCCTGACTCGGCGTCTGGCATTCATGTCGCTCATCCGACTGCACCGACCTGGCAACATGCACTTTCAGGTCGCATTTAGGCTGTAAACTGGTTGTTGTCCGCCTCCTCTAACAGTTGCGTGACATCGCTGACAGTCTTTGCTTGTTTGAGGAACCGGCAGAAGGTGTCGTCGCGCAACTGGCGAGATATATTTTCCAAGGCGCGAAGATGATCACCGGGCCTGTCGGGTGGGGAGATCAGCAAGAAGAAAAGCTGGACTTTTTCGCCGTCGAGGCTCTTAAAGTCCAGCCCCTCATGGCTGACTCCCACGGTCCCGACCAGCTGACCGACGCTGGGATGTTTGGTGTGTGGCACCGCCACCCCACGGCCAATGCCGGTGCTACCCAGCTCCTCTCGCTTCATAATCGCTTTCACAATACTATCCAGCTCCTCTTCAGCGATCTCGCCGGCCTCAGCCAAAGCGCCGGCGATTTCCCGGATCACGTCTTCCTTGGTATCCGCTTTCAGGTCCGGGCGGATCGCTGCCGTACAAACAAAGTCAGCAAACTTCATTCTGGGTGTTCCTTTAGTTCACTTTTCCAGCATTTCTCTCGTCGCTTGCCAGATTCATTTATCAAGCTTGTCGGCGGCCCTACAGTTCGTCTTCAAATTCGAATTCGTCTACCTCATCGGCAGCCGCGGGAATCTCGACGTTGCGTGCCGAAGCGTTGCGGTGACGGTTCTGAATCTTTTCTTTGTACTTCCGCAGCTGCTGCTCCATCTTGTGGATCACCGTGTCCACAGAACCCATCAACTGCGAACTGCAATCGGTGGCCACAAAGTCGTGCTTGTGTTCTGCCGAAACCCGCAAGTCCACCGACGGCGTCTCTTCCCGCTCTAAGTCAATGGTGACGTCAATCGCGGTCAATCGCTCGAAGATGCGAGACAGCTTTTCTACCTTTTCGGTAACCTTCCGTTGGCTCGCATCACTTAAGTGTCCATGTCGGATCGAGATGCTGATCTGCACTCAAGCGCCTCCTATATATAACTACTGACAGCCAAGCAACCTGCGCCGCGATGCGGGAGTTTCAGCTGGTAAGTGTCGCCAGCAAAATGGCCCATTCTACCCGTTGGAGCGTACTTTCACAAACGCGGAAAAGGGCGATGATGTGAGCAAAAGCGACAAGCACAGCCAGCGAATCGATGCAGAAGTCGAACCGGTTGGATTTCCATCGGTTCAGAATCCTGTTTGGGCTGTCGCACCGCAGTTTGCCGCAACGTCAAGTTTGCGACATCCTCCAATCTGCGACGCTGCCATTCTACTGGTCCTGACATGGGTGGGTAAAGAGTGACGATTTTGCGGTGTGAGGACATGTTTTTGTGGGAGAACCGCGATTTTGACCTGCCCGGCCGGGACGGCAGGGGATGCTCGAGCGGGGCCGTGGGCACGTTTTCAATGGCCGCTCACCCGCCTATGATGGTGTTTTTGCCAGCGGCCCCCCCTGCCGACCCAGCGGCCGCCGGTGGTCGACGCAACCCAGGGACTTGGACGGATGCCCGCCACCCCGACTTTTCCGCACATCCGGCAACAGATTGCCGGAGTTGCCGTGGCCGACATCGTGGCAGATGTTGGCACGCCGGTCTACGTCTATGACGCCGCCAAGATCGTGGAACGCATTGAAGATCTGGCCGCCTTTGATGTCGTTCGCTTTGCGCAAAAGGCGTGCAGCAATCTGGCCGTTCTGGACCTTTGTCGGCGTCATGGCACCCTGGTGGATGCGGTTAGCGGCTGGGAGATCCGCCGCGCCCTGGCAGCCGGATACCCGGACCACGGTCAGCCCCCACCGATCGTCTACACGGCCGATATCTTTGATCGCGAATCGCTGGACTTGGTCATTCAGCACCAGTTGCATGTCAATTGCGGTTCGCCCGATATGATCGACCAGTTGGGCGACCACCTGTCGGGCGGCGAAATCTCGTTGCGCGTCAATCCCGGTTTTGGCCATGGGCACAGTCAAAAGACCAACACGGGTGGCGCGCAGTCAAAGCACGGGATCTGGTACGAGGAATTGAGTGACTGCATAGAGCGGGCGGCGGCCCGTGGGATGGCGGTCACCGGCTTGCACATGCACATTGGGTCGGGCACCGATTTGCAACACTTGTCCCGCGTCTGTGACGCCATGGAACAAATGGCTCGACACGTCGGCTCGACCCTGGTCTCGATCAGCGCCGGCGGCGGTTTGCCGGTGCCCTACAAGGAAGGCGAAGCGTACGTCGATCTGGATGCCTATTTCCAGTTGTGGGACGCCACACGGAAACGCCTGGAGAGCGGTTTAGAGCATGGTCTGAGGTTGGAGATCGAGCCGGGTCGCTACCTGACCGCCGAGTCCGGGTACTTGATCAGCGAAATACGGGCGATTAAACGGATGGGCGGTAACCTGTTTTATCTACTCGACGCCGGCTTCAACGATCTGGCTCGTCCCATCCTCTACGGCGCCTATCATCCCATGTCCCTGGCACCGGCAGACGGCTCGCAGGACCGCCCGATGCAAGCGGTCGTGGTAGGCGGCCCGCTGTGCGAGTCGGGCGATATTTTTACGCAGGAGGAAGGAGGCTTCGTCAGCAGCCGGACCCTGCCCAAGGCGGAGGTGGGGGATTATCTGGTCATCGGCGGGGCGGGCGCTTACGGAGCGGTGATGGCCTCCAACTACAACTCCAAGCCCTTGGCTCCCGAAGTGCTGATCACCCACGGCGCGACGCACGTCATCCGTCGCCGGCAGACTTTTGAAGAACTGATCGCCGCCGAGCGGATCTTGCCTGAGTAGCCTGTTTGGAGTGGGCGGGTGGGAACCGACGAGGAGGCCCTTTCTGCGATCTTGTTTGGCCGATGTAGTGCTACTGCTGCTGGTGCAGCGCCTCGTGGTCCTGGTCGTCGACCGGTCGCGTATCGAGTCCTTTTTCGGACGAAAGTTCGATCCGGTCGACGAATTTAACATTGGCACATTCGTCGATTTCGCCGCTGTGGCAGGCGGCGAAATCCCGGATGTAGAAACGCAGCGGCCCGCCGGCCGAGACGTCCAACGGTTGGCCGTTGCGTTCATAGATGAACAGGCCCAGCTGGCGGACCTGGTCGAGTGGGATACTGGCGTGAAAATCGTCCGCGGATGCGTGCAGGGTCAGGTAGCGGGCGGCCGGCTGGGGCTGCACCAGGTCCAGCACCCCCTCCAGCATCACGGCGCGGCCTTGTCGTTGGGGATCGATCTGACTGACATCGGCGATCTGGAAACGATCCTCGATGGTTTTGAGGTCCTCACGGGTCAGCCTTCGCGGCGTTGCGACTTCACCTTCTACCCGCAAAATGACTTGCTCACCCACCATGCGATCCTCCGTCTAATGAACACCGTGCTGGCCCTCCGACTCGTACCGCTCGACAGGAAGCACCATGATCTTGCCATCGCCGATGCGGCCGGAGGGCCAGCACGGTGTTCANNTGCGGGCCACTTCCACAATCTTTCTTACAATTTCGTCGGCCCGCAGGTCATCGACCCACAGCGTGATCTCGACCTTGGGCAGGAAGGCCAATGAGTATTCGCTGCCGCGGTACTGGTCCAGATAGCTCTTTTGCCGCCCGTACCCTTTCACTTCGCGGACACTACACGCCTCCAGTGGGGCCAGGCGCAGGGCATCCAGGACTTTTTCGACGAGGTACGGTTTGACAACGGCAATGATCTGTTTCACGGCCAGGCTTGAACCTCGAGACAAAAGTTGCCGGCGCGGCCGGGTTTTTCCAGGCCAAGCGTTCGCGGCGGGCCTCCCCGAGAGCCAGTTTACATTAAGAGAGGGGCAAGCACAGCCGAGCTTCTCCCGCCGGGCTAACTGAAGAAATTTTCGCCGAACAGATCAAGCTTGGGTCCCGTCTCGACCTCGACGTCGCCCTGCACCTTGGTCATGCATGCCAGCCGCAACGTCTCCTCGTGCCCGATGTAGTACAAGCAGGCTGGCACGGGGTTCGGTAAGGGCGGCGGCGGGATCGGGATATGGAAGCCAATTTTTTCGCGAAGGGTCAAGGGGTTCACGTTTTCTTTGCCCTTGGTAATGGAAACACGGCAGGTGTGGCACATGCCCAGTCCATGACAATTGACCAGCGCGTTAAGCTGGCAACCGAAACCGTTCAGGCCATCGTAAACGTTGATACCCGCCTTCTTGGCCGCGCTGCGGAGGTCTGTGCCGTGGGGCACCTCGATCTGTTTCTTTTCTTTGGTGAAGGTTACCGTCGGCATGATGCTGGCAAACTCTTGACATGGGACCGGAAGGGGGTAGGGAGACGACAGGCTCACTTTAACCAATGACGCGTCGGCTGCAAAGCCATCTCAAGACGCCGACCCGTTCCCGCCTCGATCCCTGCCTCGCATCTGGCCCAGATCATTTCGCGCATCGGATGACTTTCCCTGGCGTGAAGTGAGCAGCCGCCATTCACCGCTGCCCAGGGCGTGGGAGACGGCCAGATAGACCGCCAGACAAACGATCAAGGGTGCCAAGACGGCAACCATCTGGTGGGTCAAACCCCCGTCGTCGGGCAGCGACCCCAGCACGGCCAGGCCGGCCCCGTACATGGCCGCCGTGGCCACGATGCTGCGCAACAAGGTGCCGCTCATCTCCCACCAGTCCAGGTGGCCTGACTTGCGGGCAAAGGCGACCGCCAGCCAGCCGACTTGTAGAGCAGCTGCCACGGCCGTGGAGACGGCCAGCCCCGCTTCGGCCAGCGGCCAGATCAGCACGAGGTTCAGCAAGAAATTGCAGCTGACCACCCCCAGGCCGATTCGCAAAGGCGTGTGGGGGTCTTGTTGAGCGTAAAAGCCACGGACCAGGACCGGCAGAGCGCAATAGGCCCACACGCCCAAGGCGTAACAGCGGATCATGCGAGCGGTGCGAAGGGTGTCTTCGGGCAGAAACTCACCCCGCTGGAACAACAGTCGAGCGACCGGTTCGGCCAGCAGGAACAGACCTGCGGCCGCCGGCACGGCCAGAAACAGCACCAGTCGCAGGCCCAGCGACAGGTCGGCACCAATCTTGTCGCGATCCCCCCGCGCGGCGTGGCGACTGAGCAGGGGAAAAATCACCGTGGCGACCGTGATGCCCAGCACGCCGACCGGCAACTGATACAACCGCTCGCCGTAGTAGATGGCCCCCGCGGCTCCTTGGCGCAAAGGGTAATCCCAGGAGTCCCCCAGCCAGCCAATCGGGGTGCGCGGCTGCGGCGAACTGAACACCCAGGCCATGAGGCTGTCCAGCAGCGTATTGATTTGCGTGACTGCCAGGCCCAGCAACATCGGCAGCAGCGTTGCCACAATGCGAGATACTCCCTGACGCGCGGCGGGCCAATCATAGTCATAGCGGAAACCCAACCTGTGCAGGATGGGAAGCTGGATCGCCAGCTGCAACACGCCGCCGCACAAAACCGAGATGGCCAGCACGTATGCCTGGCTGGACTTGTCGGTGGCCCACCAGGGCGCGATCACCAGGGCGCCCAGGATCCACACGATATTCAGCAAGACCGGCACGAAGGCGGGCGTACCGAAATGGTGCAGCGCGTGCAACGTCGCTGAGACCTGAGCGGCCAGGCAGATGCAGAACAAATAAGGCAGCATCACGGCGACCAATCCCAACAGCAGCTCTAACCGCGGATGGTGAGGGTTGGCCAGCCACAAGATGCCCACCAGCGTCTCCCCCACCAGGACGATACCTGCCAAGCCAATCGCCAGCCAGGTGAGCGTGACGCTGGCCAACTGCCATCCGCCAGCGCGATTGCGTTCGATTTGTTCGGATAGGACGGGCAGGTAGCTGGCCGCCAGGGCCCCTTCCCTTCCCCAAACAGGCGGCGAAACAGGTTCGGGATGCGGAAGGCGATCACAAAGGCGTCCATCACGCCACCGGCCGACATTCCCAGCAAGGCGGCCGTGGCCATGTCGCGCACCATGCCCAGCACGCGACTGGCCATGGTCCACAGGCTGGTCACGCGCAAGCCAACCATGAATTGTCGTTGTTCGTCCATTTCCGCTGGCCGGCGGCCGCGCTATTGTCGCTCTGCCACCGATCGAATACGTTTAGAGGCCGACGCATTGTCAGCCACTTGTCCTCCTGCGCCCAGGCGGTTTTTTCGTGAAAGAGCGATCCCCCTACCAGCAGCGCGTAATCAAGGACTATTACAAGAATCGCGAAGCGATCGCGCTGCAGCGGCTTGGTGAATTGGTTACGGAACTGTACCTGGCCGAAGGCAAACGACGCGAAAAGGTCTGGGAGCGGATCGCTGCGGCCCTGGAAAATCTGGGGCTCAAGCAGGAACGGATTGAACACTTGAGAAAGCAGGA
>JABAOH010029466.1_pt1 | contig 13475 bp, 8 predicted proteins | sample 7062181 | NCBI WGS metagenome assembly JABAOH01 (sample SAMN14538630, study PRJNA623070) | marine sediment metagenome | biome: marine biome [ENVO:00000428]; feature: marine pelagic biome [ENVO:01000023]; material: deep marine sediment [ENVO:00002113]; isolation source: pool of 5 deep marine... | reverse complement strand
ATTGGGGACCATTTCAGATCATGCGTCAAATTGTTCTGACCGCCGATAATATTGATTATTTGAATCCAAACTATGCCGGTCAAATCGGTAGTGGTCGTGTTAATGGCTTCCGAGCTATTTCAGAAATAAATCCTGCCGAAGTTCCACCCCGAATTAAACCACTAGGGGTATCAATTTCTGATTCGGTGAGTGGCAATAACGACAAAATATTAGATCGAGGTGAAACTATTGAAGTGATAGCCTCATATCGTAATTATTCGGTCAGTCCAGGATTTAATGTAGTCTTCTCCTTAGCCAGTGACGATTCTGACTTGACAATAACTAATGGGACTTTTGATTATGGATACTTTGCCCCGGATACCTCTATTGACATGCCAATTCCATTTACATTTACTGTCAACAACAATGCAAAAGGTAAGACCGCTCAGATTTTTGTTGGATGGCAGACCGATGGTGGTTACAGTGGAGCAGATACGTTTAATGTTATCGTAGGGAAAATTCCAATCCTTGTCGTCGATGATGATCGCGCTGACTACCCGGCTGAAAAGATGTATACCAATATTCTTGAAGATCTGGAATTAAATCATGCCTTATGGGATCGTAAGGCAATGGGCGTCTTGGGACCAGATCAAATCGCGAATTTCCCGATTGTCGTCTGGCTTTGTGAATGGGAATTCCCTTCGCTCGATCCAGATGATCAGCTTGCCCTTACTAATTTCTTAGATACAGGGGGAAGTCTTTTTGTCACCGGACAAGATATTGGTTGGGACTTCAATGATCCCCAGGGTTATGGTTATGAACAACGTGATTTTTATGCTAACTATTTACATGCAGTTTATTATGCCGACGATAGTGAAGTAAATGATGTTATAGGCGTTCCCGGCGATCCCATTGGAGATGGCTTGGAATTCACAGCCTGGCAACCGGGGTTGCCAGCCGACAATCAATACCCTGATGAAATAGAACCCGGTCCTGGTGCCACAACTGTTTTTGAATATACAGGCGGCAAGAATCATAAATTCGGTATTAAATATAAAGGAAATCATAATGTCGTTTATTTCGGTATGGGACTAGAAGCAATTGATTCAGAGGAAAATACACCTCCTGCTGAACGTTCACTCATAAGGACTGAAGTATTAAGTCGCGTCTTGAATTGGCTTAATTTTATCGATCATACACCGATTACTGATACTGAAAATTTAACTGAATCAAGAACTATTGTTGCACGGGTGATTAACAACAGTGTTGCAGATTTTGATCTGGTTGGATTGGAACTTTATTGGAGAAAAGAAAGCGACAGTACATTTACAATGACTCTGATGACGGATATTGGCAACAACCAATACCAGGCTGAAATTCCTGGTCCTGGAGAAATTACTAATATTGAGTATTATATTAAAATGGTAAATACATATTATGAATGGAGCAACCCACAGGAGGCACCTAAGAAACTTTACAATTATTTTGTGGGACCCGATCAAATCGCGCCGACTTTTAGTCATGTCTCATTTAAATCGATTATAAACGGAGAAGAACCACGCTCTTTATTGGTTGCTGTGAAGGATAATATTGAGTTAGATACGACTGCTGTTTATGTGCATTATACCATCGAATCAATACCCGATAGTATTCGTTTAATCTCAAAAGATATTCCAGGGCAATTCTATGGCGATCTTCCTCCTGTTTTTGCTTATGGTGATACTGCATTTTATTACTTTACGGCTTATGATAACGCCAGTTCACCGAATAGAGGTCAATCGGATATTTACTCATTTGTTGTCGGTTATGAAGATTTTGAGTCGGGGCTTACTTACTGGGATACTACGCCAGGTGGCTGGGGACTGGATAATACTTTCTTTAATTCAGGCGAATATTCAATCAATGATAGCCCCAATCAATCACCTTACCCCAATAATAGAGATGTGAGCATTAGTACAAATTTTGGAATTGATCTTTCCACTTCTGAACATGCGGCGTTGAAATTTTGGACTAAGGTTTATTTAGAACTGAATCATGATTTTGGTTACATCGAAGCCAGCAACGATGGAGGCTTGACCTGGAATCAGGTAGGCACTGCTATAAATGGATTCATCGCTAAATGGCAGCAGCAAACCGTTTCCTTAAGCAGCTTCTGTGGACCTGGTAATACTGATGTAAGAATTCGGTTTCGCATGGTTTCCGACTCCACACAAGTTCCTCCGCTTCCTGGTTGGTTTATCGATGATGTTCAAATCATTGAGGGATTAGATGTCACCGAAGTTAGTGAAGAAATCGCAACGATTCTCCCTGAGCGCTATAAGCTGTATCAAAATTATCCAAATCCGTTTAATCCGACGACAACGATTCGATTAGATTTACCAGTTGCTGGAAATATTTCGTTAAAGATTTTTAACGTAAAAGGTGAATTGGTTCGCATCCTGATTAACAAGGAGATGAATGTAGGAAGTTATAAAATACAATGGGATGGAAAAAATGAAAATGGGCAATCACTAAGTTCAGGAGTTTACTTCTATAAGTTAGCAACGAATAATTTCAATACGACTCGGAAGCTCTTGTTGTTAAAGTAAGATTGATGCTAAGCCCAGCGAAGTCGCAGCAACAGAAATAAAACCGCGAATTACGCAAATTATGCTAATTTCTTTTTAACGCAGTTCGCGAAATTCGCGGTTATAAATAATTTCTAATTATTTTTCCCACTCTGCCAATGTTGCTTCGACTTCGTGTTTGATAACAGCATCCTCGGCAATTCCTTCAACTATATTTTCCTCAGCCAGAATTTCCTTCATCAATTGAATAGCGCGTTCCTTTTGCTTCTGAGAATATAAGGCTTCGGCAAGAAATTGCCTGGTATTTAAGTTATGTGGAGCGATTTCATAACTTTTCTCTAAAATTTCAACTGCTTTCTTTTTAGAGGGCCATCCCAGAATGAGAGGGATTTTTGGGGCTTTAAAATAAACTCGTCCCAATACGCGATAACCACCAGCCTCATCAAAGTTTGGATCGAGTTCAACGACTTTTTCACAATGTCCTTTAATTTTTCCAGCAACACCCTCTTTAGCAGCTTTAAAAACGCCATATTCTTCTCCCCAAACTCCCCAGACAATAGCGGAAAATAAATTGATCCCTACTGATTCAGGAAATTCCTCCAAACCTAATTTACCCAGGTCTTTACCCAAATCGTAGATCTTTTTCTTCATTTCACTTTCATCAGTGGTATATTTTCCCTTGAAATAATAGGCTCGCATGAGCTTCCATATCGCCTCTTCTTTTTCAGCGCCACTGGCAGTTTCAATAAATTGCTTATACAGTTTAATTGTCTGATTGATGTTGGTGCTGTCTGCAAGCAGTTTGTCTTGATCAAATACTTGTCCTCTTTTTTCATATAAACTATCGGCTAGTTGTAACAAGTTCTGTGCCGAGACATTTAAAACGAATAGCAGCATGAAACCGAATGATAGCATCACGATTCTTTTCATAATGATTCCTCCCTTAGAATTTTGACTGTTATGTGGAAATATTGAGTTAAGTTTTGACGTGGCAATTGCTTGGGAAGTCTTTTCTTATTAAATTTACGGTTAAAACTTAAATATAATATAGTAATTCAATTTTGAAGATGCAAGATGTTTTTTTAGTAAGTAAATATAAAATATTTTTTCTGTAACAAAAAAAATATTTGTGTTCAACTTACCAAACCCCATCTTTCAAATATTTATCAATCGCCACGGCTGCCTTCTTTCCAGCACCCATGGCCAGAATAACAGTTGCAGCGCCAGTGACAATATCACCACCAGCAAACACACCTTTTCTACTTGTTTTGCAGGTCTCAGGATCAGCGACTATATTACCCCATTTTGTTAGTTCAAGATCCTTCGTGCTTTGTGTTAACAATGGATTCGGTCCCTGTCCAATTGCTGCAACGACGACCTCAACATCGATAACGAATTCTGAGCCTTTAATTGGAATCGGTCTTCTTCGTCCTGAGGCATCTGGCTCACCCAATTCCATTTGTACGCATTCAAGGCCTTTAACCCACCCTCTCTCATCACCAATAATTCGCACGGGATTGGTCAGCAACTTGAATTCAATTCCCTCTTCCTCGGTATTGACAATCTCTTCCTCCCGAGCGGGCATTTCTGTGCGAGAGCGACGATAAACTAAAGAAACGTGTTCTGCCCCCAGCCGTCTAGCAACTCTTGCGGCATCCATGGCCACATTTCCACCTCCGACGACAGCAACGCGATTTGCCACTCTTACAGGAGTATCATATTCTGGAAATAAATACGCTTTCATCAAATTGTTTCGAGTTAAAAATTCATTGGCGGAATAGACACCGTTCAAATTCTCACCAGGAATACCAAGGAAATAAGGTAATCCAGCACCAGTTCCGATAAATACCGCCTCATATCCGTTATTGAGAAGCTCATTAACAGTGATGGCTTGACCGATAATCATGTTGGGCTTTATTTGGACACCCAATTTCCTTACGTAATCCACTTCAATCTGAACAATACTTTTGGGGAGACGAAATTCAGGAATTCCATAGATCAGAACCCCTCCGGCCTTATGTAAGGCTTCAAATATGGTGACATCGTGTCCCATTTTCGCTAAATCACCGGCTGCGGTTAATCCTGCTGGCCCAGCTCCGATAATGGCAACGCGTTTTCCGGTATTCGATGCAGGTGCTGGTACTCGAATATCCCCCTGGGAAAACTCATAATCGGCTGCAAATCGTTCAAGACGACCAATGGCAATGGGCTGCCCTTTTTTGGCTAATACACATGCTATTTCACACTGCTCCTCCTGTGGACAAACTCGTCCACAGACCGCCGGAAGGTTGTTCTTTTCTTTTATTTTGTGTATGGCTCCCATAAAATCACCCTCTTTAATTTTGGCAATGAAAGCAGGAATATCGATTTCTACGGGACAGCCACTGACACAGGGCTTCTTGTTACACTGAAGACATCGCGCTGCTTCCCGGCGTGCTTGTTCACGTGAATAACCAAGCGCTACTTCATTAAAATTCTGAATCCTTATTTTCGGGTCCTGCATTAGCATTGGTTCTCGCACTTTGACTTTTTTTAAAGCTTCCTCCTCTTCCCATAATTTGCATTGATAATGCCATAATGCCCGATGTTCCTCTCGCTCATACATTTGCTGACGAAGAATAAGTTCATCAAATTTTACCTGATGACCGTCAAATTCGGGACCATCGACACAGACAAATTTCGTCTCCTCTCCAATTGTCGCACGACAACCACCGCACATACCTGTTCCATCAACCATGATCGAATTCAAACTGACGACAGTCTTAATCTGATGAGGTCTTGTAACATCGGACACGGCTTTCATCATGACAACTGGCCCAATGGCAAGGACTTGATCTATATGTGTTTTTTCTTCGATTAATCGTTTTAATTCATCGGTGACAAAACCATGACGACCATAAGAACCATCATCGGTTGTGACAAACAACTGGTGACTGATGATTCTCATTTCGTCTTCCAAAATCAACACGTCTTTATTTCGTGCACCAATAATTGAGGTTACCTGATTGCCGGCTTCATAAAGCGCTTTGGCAATGGGGTAAACAGGGGCGATACCAACACCGCCACCAATGCAAACTACGGTACCGATTTTTTCGATATGGCTTGCTTTGCCCAGAGGACCAACAACGTCCAATATACATTCACTTTGTTGAAAACGACCTAACTTTTTCGTGGACGATCCGACTTCCTGAAAAATAACGGTGATTATGCCTTTTTCACGGTCGAAATCTGCTACGGTTAATGGGATTCGCTCTGCGTAATCATCAGCTCTGAGAACAACAAACTGTCCTGGCTTTACACGTTTAGCGATTGCTGGTGTATATAATTTAAAAAGTATTAACGAAGGTGCTAACTGTTGTTTCTCGACGATTTCATTATGTTTAAAACTAGCCACGATTTCTCCCTCACTATCAGTATATTTTTTTTGAAAACTTATTTTTCTAAGACTATTTTTAATGTGAAAAAGTAATTATTTGCCATTTATTGAAAATCTAAGTTATCGTCAGCATTTACTTCCTTTAATTGGAAATTTTATTATAAACGTCGTCCCTTCATTCAACTTGCTTTTCACTTCAATCCGCCCGAAGTGTGATTCGACTATTTTTTTGACAATCGAGAGCCCTAGTCCAGTTCCAGTAATGTATCTCGTTTCAGGACGAGAGACACGATAAAAGTCCTCGAAAATCTGAGACAGATCTTCTTCAGCGATTCCGATCCCAGTATCAGCAATTTCAATCTCTAAACAATCGTTTTTTGATTCAACTTTTACACTGACTTGACCATGTTCTTTATTGTATTTAATTGCATTAGAAATTAAATTAGTAAATAGCTGCTCCATTTCTGATCGACTAGCTTCGATGGATGGACAAGTCTCTGGTTTGTTAAATTCAAGCTGAATTCCTCTGGTTTCGGCTTGAGTTTTTAGCAACTCAAGGGTACTGGCAATTATCATTGTAATATCGAGCAATTCTTTTTTTCTGACGACACGTTTTGATTCTATGCGAGAAATATATAATAGATCATTAACTAATTGGAGCAACGCATGAGCCCGTTGTTTGGCCCGTTCTAACATTTGCCTGTTAAATTGTGGATTATCACCTGCTGCCCCAGTTAGATAAGCAGTCAGAAAACCCTCGATGGCTGACAGTGGGGCTCGCAGTTCATGAGCAACCATAGACACAAATTGAGATTTTAATCGGTCAATCTCTTTGAATTTTGTGATGTCTCTCAAAATGCTAACAACCCCTAACGTCTCAGCGTTTTCATCCCTAACCACAGAAACGTTCGCCATTAATGTCCTAGATTCTGGTTCCCTTAATTCAATTTCTTCTGATATCGTGGTATACCGTGAGGACTCAGGATCAATTGCATTATTGATGATTTGAATTAAATCATGCTGTGGAATAATCTGGTTAATATTTGTACCAGGTTTTGGATTGTCGGTTAAATTCAACATTTTAATAGCGGCGGGATTCCACAGTACCAATTGTTGATCTCGATTGATCACAAGAACAGCGTCGGCTATCGAATGGACGATGGTGAGCAGTTTGGATTTCTCATTGGCAATTTCTAACAGTCTCCGATCTCGCTCTTCCATCAATTGCTGAGCCTGACGACGCAGTCGCTGTCTTTCCAAGCCACGGTTCACCACGGCTAATAATTGATCTGGCGAGAATGGCTTTGGAATATAATCGTAAGCGCCCTGTTTCATGGCATCCACAGCGGTTTCTATTGTTGCAAAGCCAGTAATGACGATCATGATGATGTCGTGATTTAGCTTATTCACTTCTTTCATTAATTCTAATCCACCCATAACTGGCATTATGAGATCAACAAGTATCAGATCATAAGAATTTTTTTGCAGAAGCTCTAATCCCTCTTGTCCATTATTGGCAGGATCGACTGAATAGCCTTCGGATTCTAAAATGCGACGACAACCCTCACGAAGTCCTCGTTCATCATCTACAACTAAGATTTTTATTTCTTTATTCATTTACTTTTTATTCGATTCTTTTTTTGAAAAATTAAATTTAACTCAAATCATTTGGTGAGAGGTTAGTTGTGAGTGTTTGTAGCGCTTATCTCTATTCATTCAAGTTTAAACTGTAACATTACTTAAATACTTACCTCGAGTTAAGAAATAATTCTTAACGAGTATCTAAAACTTTTTGACATATTTCTTCAGGAATATTCAAATATGCAAACTCTAATAATTAACTATCTCTCACTTCACTAATGACCACTCGCCAATCACTTCTCACTTCTCGCTTTTTCAAGCAAATTGCGTATCCGTTTCAGTAATTCATCTGGCATGATTGGTTTCTCAGCATAATCATCCGTTTTCATCCAATAGCCATCAAGTTCCTGAGAAAAACTGAATCCTGTTGCTTCTGCCACAGACGTCAACATTAATATAGGTATCTTTCTATAAAGTGGATCTGCTTTTATTTGTTTGGCAAACGAGAAACCGCTATCATGTTTCTCCATCATGAGATCGAGTACGATCAGATCAGGCTGCTCAACCTTTACTTTATCAATTCCATCCCGGCCTGAAAATGCCGTCGCCACTTCATATCCCATATTTTCAAGCACAGCCTTATTTAAATCGACAAAATCGACATCATTATCAACGAGTAAAATTTTTATTTTTTTGTTCACGTGTGAACTCCCTCTTTTTCTGTAACTAATATATTCTCTACTTTTATTTTTCCTTTCAACTTCTCTTCACCATCTAAAATTGGTAAAGTGACGATAAAAGTGCTTCCCTTTCCAATTTCTGTTGCGACATCAATTTTTCCCAGGTGCCGTTCGATAATTCCATAAGAAATAGCTAATCCCAATCCAGTCCCTTTTTCTTTTGTTGTAAAAAATGGATCAAAAAGTTTGCTCATAACATCTGGTGGGATGCCAGGCCCCGTGTCTCGTACCTTTATTATGATGTGTTGGTTTGTTGCATTTTGTTCTGTGGTAATAAATAATTGCCCATTACCGTTCATGGCCTGGGCTGCATTTAAAATTATATTGAGAAAAACCTGTTTAAGTTGGGTCCCATCGGCAAAAGTAGATGGTAAATTTTCAGCAAATATCTTTTCGATTTTGATATTGTGAAAAAGTGATTGATTTACTACTAAACTTAATACATCTTCTAAAATTTCATTGATATTAGTACTTCCGGGTCGTAGTTTTGTCTCTCTTGCAAAACTGAGCAAGCCCTGAACAATCTCTTTGGTTCGGTTAGCTTCATCAATAATCATTTTCACATCTTCACGACGCGGGTCGTCTTCGGATAGAGATTTTAACAACAAATGGGCAAAAATCGTGATCGTTCCCAGAGGATTATTAATTTCATGGGCTACACCAGCCGCCAACTGTCCTAAGGATGCAAGTTTTTCAGTCTGAATGAGATAGGCCTGGGCCTTTTCCAATTCTTGATGAGAGATTTGCAGTTCCTGATGCGACTTCTTGAGTTGCTGATAGATGTTTCTGGTTCGATCTAATAGATATGGTAGACACATTTCGAGTTCCGCCAGTCCCTGGGCAACTGCGATTGCTTTATCACGACAACTCGGATACCCGCACGCCCGACAATCCAGATTTCGATCAGGTGGTGCCTTGTCCATCGCCTTTAGAATCGATTGAATTTGATCTTCAGTGGGAATCGAGAGGTTTTGTTCCATATTGTCAAATTGACGACCGAGATCGACATTCTTGAACCGTGATAATTCCACCAGAGCATCCGCAGCACTTTGACGACTCATTTCAGCCTTTGTGTAACGTGCGACGATTTGCCGTCGCCCAAGAACAGAGATTTCCATGTCCGCAAAAGGCCCATCAACACAACCTTCACAAAAGACTAGATCTAAAAATTTTGCCTCAATATGTTTAGCCACTAACTGATTAAGCGCACGAAGTGAACGAATACGCCCACCAGTTACACTGAATTCATCCATCAATACATCAAAACTTTCACCCATGCAGCGATAGAGCCCGCCGATAACAGGAATTATCCGGCCGAGATATGGACGTGGACCATCAAAATTTGTCTCCTCTTGTTCGAGCCGATCAATTCCTGCTTCGTCTATTAATTGTTTAGCTTCATGAAATGTAATGACTTGATCAATAACGCCTGCTACTTCGGGTACATTCATTTCTTCCATCTGTGCTAAACAGGCGGTAATATAAACGACTTTCCAATTAGCGCCTTTCAATTCTCGTGCAATGCGACCGAAGGCAATCATAGGAGATACAATTTGGGCCAGATTTGGTATCAGCTGTGGCAAATATTTCTGGATGTAAAAAACGATGGCCGGGCAAAAGGATGAGATTATCGTCCGATTGACATCTCGATGAAGAAGTTCCCGATATTCCCGGCTCACCAGTTCAGCTCCAAATGCACCTTCCCAAACCTCTGCAAAACCAACTTTTTTCAGGGCAGTGACCAGTTGTCGTGGAGTTCCTCTATCCAGAACGCCAGGAAAGGTTGGGTCAAGGCATGCAATTGTCCTCTCATTATTGTCTAAAAATTCTTTTACTTGAAAAAGTCCGCTTGTATAAAATAATGCCTTCTGGGGACAGGTTTTGATGCAACTTCCACATAAAATACATCGGTCGTGGATAATTTTGATGGTGCCTTTCTCCCGTTTAATCGCTTTGGCCGGACAAATCTGTATGCAACTATAGCAGCGACGACATTTGCGAGTAAGGACGTTTATTTGACTCATAATTCATTCATGTTTAAAATTTTAAATTTCTTCAAATTACGATGGTAGTTAGTACTAGTTGTAAATTTGGATTCAGTTTACTGGTAAATGGTAATATAGCAAGGAGCTTATATCTCTGAAGCAATATACCACTTTACTAAAACAAAAATTATCAATTCTTAAATATAAACAGCTACCTTTCACCACTCATCACCTTCACCTCAGCATCATGCGCCAGCGTATAATGCCCCAGAGTGATTACTAAATCCCCTTCTTCGAAAGGCAGATTTGAATTGAGAATTTCCACAAATTCTTCATTTTCTAATCCCACATCCACGTAGCTCCATTTAGCCAATTAATTTTTTCTCACCCTCTACAATTGTGTCATAAACAACTTGATGATTTTTTATATTAAAGTAAAAAAAATATTTTTTTGTTCCAACAAAATTTTTGATATTTGGTGTGGAAAATCATTTATCCAGAAACTTATCAATATTTTGGTAAATTATTTTTTAGGTTTAATCCTTGCTTTGTTCATAAGATAAATCCAAATACTTCTTGATTATAAAAATATTTTTTAGTAACTTAAAACCAATCTTTATGTAAAGAAATTTAAGGCTGCTACCCAATAAACAAAAAAACCTTTTTGTGAGGATTCATGATAAAAACTCAAAAAAAGAAATTTTATCGAACAACTGTTGCAGTAGTACTAACCTTATTATTTATTATTTGGATTTCTGCTTTCAGTTATGCCCAGTTTAAAATAACCAGGATTGAGTGCGATCATTCAATTTTCGAATTCCAGGATAAAGAGATATTATTTCAACCTATCTTTAGTTACAACCGTGTTCAGGGTCCTCTTTTAGGATTAAACCTTTCCCTATATTTAAAAAAATTGTGGCTGACAAAAATAACAGGTAATTTGGGATATGGATTTGAGAATGGACGCCGATATCATGCAGGAATTCAAAGATCGTTCTTTGTCACTAATCCACTAACAATCGGCTTTGCTTATTATGATCAGATCTATAGTCTGGACGAATGGTTTATCGGAAATATCGAAAATAGTCTGGCAGCTTTATTTATAAAAGAAGATTTTATGGACTATTTCGGAAAACGAGGTCTACTTGCATTCGTGGATAAAAAATTTGCTGACTTCCATACAGTCCGAATTGAAGTGGAACAATTTCAATTCGAATCTCTGTCTCGTCATACGAACTGGGCGCTGTTTGGCAAGAAAAAACGATTTCAAGAAAATCCATCTGTAATAGAGGAGAAAACAACCAGTGTGAGACTGATGTGGATTTTCGATTGGCAGGATAATTCGCTCTCACCCACCTCTGGATGGTACTTCGAGGGCCTTGGGGAACAGACCTTTGGGGATAGCGTAGATGTTCAAGGGCTTTTTATAACATTAAAGTGTTTTCAACCGACATTTGGTTCACAACTGCTTAAATTAAAGCTCATGATTGGAGGTCGCAACGGTTGTGATCAACGATATGAACAATACCTTATGGATATGGGTGGGATTGGGACATTGGTTGGGTACGAAGATAAAGAATTTAAAAACGGAAATCGGTTTCTGTATCTCACAGCCCACTATCTTTTTAATGGAGCGATTTTAAATCGACTGCCGCTAGATTTTCTGCCGCTTTTCGATCAACTTACTTTAGGAGTATTTTCCGAAGGCGGATGGCTTTATTTTGGAGACAAAAACAAAAATCCGATTAATGATTTTTCATCCCTTAAAATGTCTGATTTAAAGTCTGATGTTGGATTAAGTCTCTATGTAGTAGAACAATTGGCGCGCATCGATTTTGCGAAACGAACAGATCGTTCAAAAGACGCCTGGAGAATTACAATACGGTTTATGCATAAGTTTTAATTTGCTGTTAACCAGAGTGACCATTACTGAAAAAGTTCTAGATTATTCTGTTATTATCATTTTAACGAGTAATGATTTTATTCAAAAATGTTGTTTGGAGACGGATATGCCCTTCAATGAATGGTTAAACCAGATTTGTACAGAGCGAAACAGTCTCGTCTGTGTCGGGTTGGATGTTGATTTAAATAAAATTCCTAAATTCATATTGGCAAAAAACGATCCCCAGGTCTATTTCAGTCAGGCAATTATCGAGGCCACCATTGAATATACAGCAGCCTATAAAATTAATACCGCTTTTTTTGAAGCATACGGATCAAAAGGCTGGGAGGACATGACCACAATTGTAAACTATCTACCCGATGATGTCATTAAAATTGCTGATGCCAAACGTGGAGATATTGGTAACACATCGAAAATGTATACAAAAGCATTTTTCAATGAATTAAAATTTGATGCAATTACTGTCAATCCTTACCTTGGAAGCGATGCTGTTGCGCCTTTTCTTGAAAATGAGATGAAAGGCGTATTTGTTCTCTGCCATACTAGCAACAAAGGTGCGGGGGATTTTCAAAAGTTCAGTAACGGCAAGAAGGCTTTATTTGAACTTGTTGCGGAGCAAGTCCAGAAATGGAACATATGCAATAACTGTGGTCTTGTCGTCGGGGCGACTTATCCTGATGAAATGAAACACGTCCGAGGCTTGGCTCCTGAGTTGCCATTTCTCGTGCCTGGTTTAGGTGCCCAAGGTGGGGATTTTGAACTGGCAATCAAATATGCGACAAACGAAAATAGAAAAGGTGCGCTATTCAATTTCAGTCGCAGTATTATTTATAGCTCGAATGGAGAAGATTATGCTGAGAAAGCAGACCAAAATGCACGGCAAATAAGAGATGATATTAACAAAATTCGAAAATCAAGAATAGAACAACGATGATGCAAATGAGGTGGATTATCGCAATTTACTATTTTTTATAAAGGGAAAGTTTTGAAAAAAGAAGAAGTTTTACATCTATTTAAAGAAAGTGGTGCTCTACTGGAAGGACATTTTTTATTAACCTCGGGATTGCATAGTCCGCAATATTTTCAGTGCGCTAAAGTGCTTCAGTATCCTCAACATGCCCAGAAATTATGCTGGGAAATCGCTTGCAATTTTATGTTAGAAAAAATCAATCTTGTAATAGGTCCCGCTCTTGGTGGAATTATTGTGGCTCAGGAAGTTGCCCGTCTCATGAGCGCCAGAGCAATTTTTACCGAACGAGAGGATGGCAAAATGAACCTCCGCCGTGGTTTCGAGATTAAGCCTGATGAGCGGGTACTGGTGGTTGAGGATGTTGTCACCACAGG
>JABAOH010173507.1_pt1 | contig 13476 bp, 11 predicted proteins | sample 7062181 | NCBI WGS metagenome assembly JABAOH01 (sample SAMN14538630, study PRJNA623070) | marine sediment metagenome | biome: marine biome [ENVO:00000428]; feature: marine pelagic biome [ENVO:01000023]; material: deep marine sediment [ENVO:00002113]; isolation source: pool of 5 deep marine... | reverse complement strand
TCTCGCTCGGCAGTGGATTGCCGAGCACGGTGAGGATTATGTCGCCGAGAAACTTGCTTACGTAGGGCAGCAAAAAGGTGTCAAGTCTGCGGCTAGCTATCTTTCAGCGGCGATTCGAGAAGATTTCAAACCTAAACCAGTGCCCCAACCGACCGCTGAAATGAAGGAAATGGCGGCGCAACGGCACGCTGCTCGTATTGAAGCCGACAAGGCCCAGGAGGCTCGCCTATCTGCGGCGCAGCGCCGCAAACGCAAATTCGAGCGGCTCTTGTTGCCAATCGAAACCCGACACAACGTGATGCCGACAAACGTCTGTTTCTCTCTAGTTTGACTGACGATCTAGAGCGCGAGGATTTTAGAACTAGGGGGTGGACTTCAGCACTCAATTCACGCGCAATTTTTGCCTTCTGGGAAGACATGTCACCTGGTGCGTTTAGCGAGGTGGAAGAAGGCATACCCAACGACAGTTAAAGCCCCCATGTTGTGCTCGGATTAGATGTAAACTGGTTTCTGCCCTAAACCTTCCCGAACCCATAACCCCGTTTGGTCTTCTGTTGGGTGATCTTCTGCAGCGAGGTGATCGCCTCTTGTTTGGTCGCTGCATAGTCGGTCATGCACTGGCCGCCGGCATTCCCAAGTCGGCCCCATTCGCGGATCAGGCACCATTCTCCGAACAGCGTCTTGCAGATACGCATTGAATAGAACCGGCGCTGATTGCGATCGGAATCTATCTTTTCAAGTCGGACATGCATGGTCCTCTCCCTGACGATGCATCGATTCTACTGCGTTAGAACAAAATGTGAATCCTCTTTTGGGTATTGAAGAGTCTCGGTGTTGTGGGGGGGAAGGATAGGGGTGGTTCCCTTTTCGTGTGTTGAGCGCGCAGAGCCGTTCATACCCCTGAGGTTTTTCTGGTGATGTCGGGTTTGGCGGACCAGAAAGTAAAAGGGTCCTTCGGGTTTCATGACTGATGAATGAGGGTGTTTGGGGCTGTCTCTGACGGGGCCGGAGGGTTCCGGACTGTCTGATCACGCAGACAATCCGCCGTGCACCCTGATCCCAGTTTCCATCAACCCTATTTGAGAAGGAGGCCAGCCATGGCCCAATCCCGCACGCCCAAATTCGACGCCTCAGAGGCCATCACAAACGAAATCATCCGCATCATCGAGCGCGGGGTTCTACCCTGGCGCAAGCCCTGGACAGCGGGCGGCAGTTCGCGGCCCCTGCGCCACAACGGGGAGGCCTATCAGGGCGTCAACAATTTCCTGCTCACGATGCGGACCGTGATGGCGGGCCACAGCTCGCCTTTCTGGCTGACCCTCCCGCAAGCCAATGCGCTCGGGGCGCGTGTCCGCAAAGGGGAGAAGTCATCCGTGGTGGTCTATTTTGGCCAGAGCAAAAAACAGGGTAATGGCGAAGACGGTGCTGATGACACCGATGGCGACGCCCCCCGCGTCTTTCGCTTCCAGAAGTCCTACCGCGTGTTCAACGCCTGCCAGATCGACGGCCTGCCCGAGACCTTCCACCCTGATCCGGATCCCGCGCCGGACCCTTCGGCGGCGCAGCCGATCCCGCATATTCAGGATTTCTTTGAAGCCATCGACATCTCCACGGTCTTTACCGGCAGCGAGGCCTATTACCTGCCCCCGGTCGACAAGGTTTATATGCCGCCCATCACGCGGTTCGAGGATCCGCGCTGTTTCTACGGGGTCTGGGCGCATGAGCTGGCCCATGCCACCAAGGCGCGGCATCGGTTGAACCGGGACTATGGGCTCTCGCGCTTTGGCAATACCGCCTATGCCCGCGAGGAGATCGTGGCCGAGCTGACCTCTTGTTTCCTCGGGCAGGAGCTTGGGTTCACGGCGCATACGCTGGAGATGAATGCGGCCTATCTCTACAACTGGCTGCGGGTCTTGCGCTCGGACAAGAACGCGATCTTCAAACATGCCGCGGACGCGCAGCGCGCCAGCGACTATCTGATTGCGCGGTCCGAGGCGGGCAGGGCAGGGGGCACGCCCCAAGCCGCATGACGAAGGCAGGCTGGTAAAGGGAAAGGGGGCTTTGGGAAGGGTGTTTCAAACCGATAAAAGGACAGACCTATGACCCTTTCCGCAATTCCTCAGACCGATCTTCCGGACCCTGTCATAATCGCCGCCCAGAATGACGCGTTCCGCAAACTGGCCTGTCTCGGGCTTTCGCCAGAACAGCCCCTGCCGGGTCGGATGCATGTGACACGGTCACTGATCGAGGCCGGAGACAGTTTCATGGCCGAGGCGGTGAAACTCACCGGCGAGTTCGACGATTTCGCCCCGGAGAACGACCCGAGCGGCTGGCATGATTTCGGGGCGATCGAGGTCCAGGGCGAGATCGTGTTCTGGAAGATCGATCTTTATGAGGCGGATTCCGACTTTTCTTACGGCGCCGAGACACCAGAGAACCCGGAAACCACTCTGCGCGTGCTCACCATCATGATGGCGCGCGACTGGTAAGGCAGGGCGCGTCCCAACATCCCACCGACCAAACTCAAGGCTCGCAGACTCACCAAAGGGAAAGATGCCGTAATGGGGCTGTCGGCGAATCGGACATGTTTCGCTTGTTTGTCAGCATGATGTGGAGTGCCGTTGCCCTTGATGCGCCTGCAGCGCGTCTACGAGGTCGTATGTTTCCATGCGCCTCAATTCCTAAGAATAGAAGGGCAACGACATGAATGTATTTATCGGATTGGATGTATCTCTGGCAAGCACGGCGATTTGTGTGCTGGGGCCACAGGGGAGGATTGTTGAAGAATTACAGGCGGAGAGCGAGCCTGAGGCATTGGTACGTGCAATAGCGTCATTGTCATATTCGATCGATGCGATCGGGCTCGAAGCCGGACCTTTGTCCCAATGGCTGAGCAAGGGAATGGAAGAAGCTGGCTTTGACGTGGTCATGATGGAAACACGATTGGTGAAGGCAGCCTTGAAAGCCATGCCGATCAAGACCGACAGGCGCGATGCCCAGGGCATTGCGCGCTTGCTTCAAATGGGATGGTACAGGCCCGTGCACCGCAAATCTGTGTCCTCCCAGGAAATCCGCGCGCTGCTGACGGCGCGCAAGTCAGTTCAGCAGGCCATCATCAACCTTGAGCTTTCGATGCGGGGTGTTCTGCGAAACTTTGGCATGAAGCTGGGGCATGTCACCCGGATTAGGTACGAGGCCCGGGTGCGGGAACTGGTTGAGCAGAATGAGATCCTGTCCGCGTCGACTGAGGCTCTTCTGCGCGCGCGTTCCCAGTTGCGCGCCGAGTTGGCTGACTTGGATGCCAAAATCGCGGGTCTGGCAAAACACGACGATGTTTGCCGTTTGATGATGACGATGCCGGGTGTCGGTCCGATCGTCGCCCTGACAGTCAAATCTGCCATTGATGATCCGACCCGCTTTGCGCGGTCGAAGGATGTCGGACCGTGGGCGGGGCTTACGCCAAGGCGCACGCAATCCGGAGAGATGGACATCGTTGGACAAATCACGCGAGCCGGTGATCGCGGGCTTCGAACCGCGTTGTATCAGGCGGCGATGATCCTGATGCACCGCGGAGCACCAAACTGGCTTCAGGCCTGGGCACTCAGAGTGGCACATAGGCGTGGATCGAAACGGGCCTTGATAGCACTCGCTCGGCGCATTGGGGTTGTTTTGCACCGCATGTGGCGGGACGGCACACCGTTCCGCTATGCACAGAGCCCTACGGCAACGGCCTGAGCAAAATAATTCCAGACCTGGTTAGACGGAGGAACGCACTGCACCTGACGACAGGTACGACGAGGTCCCTTGCCGGGACGAGGTTCCTGGAGATGCCGGAGGCCCGCAAGTTATCAGCAACTGCTGAATACGCGGGAAAGATGGGCACCCAGGACCAGATTTGGACCAGGCATAGAGTGGCAGCTTTGAGGCTGACTACGGACGGAAGAACGAAGCCCGGGTAGGGGGTGTCCCTCAGTCCTGACGTGCGGATGCAGTGAAAAAGAAAAAGTAAGCTTTTGAATTTGTGTCTTAAACCTGGTGAGGAATGAGATCTTCGCCGGAATTTGTGACTTGCCCGAAACCCTTGACAGAGGCCCGCCCCATTACGGAAGCGGGCCTTTTGTCGTTGTGATCCCCGGAGCCGGGGATTGGTCGCGCGGCTGAATGCGTGGACCGCAACACATTCCCCAGAGAAGGAAATCCCATGACTGCCAGTTTCAAACCCGTTGCCGTTGCCATTGGCGATCTTGCCGCCCATCCCGCCAATGTTCGGAGCAATTCACCGGAAACCTATGATCCGGACAACATCGCCCATCTCAAGGCCAGCATCGCGGTGCTGGGCCTTCTACAGCCGCTGCTGGTTCAAAAGATCGAGGGCAAATACGCCGTTCTTGCCGGGGGCCGGCGCCGCGCTGCGCTGAGCGAGCTGGTGGCGGACAAGGCCGCCAAAGGGTTCACGACCAAGACCAAGGTGGAGTGCCGCCTCGTGCCCGAGAACTGCGATGTCACCACGGCCCTGTCGCTTGCAGAAAACATCACCCAGGCGCCGATGGGGCCCATCGACGAGTTCGAAGCTTTCGCCCGGATGATGGAGGTTGATGGCCAGACGCCTGAGACCATCGCCAAGACCTTCGGGACAACGATCGCCACGGTAAAAGGCCGGTTGCGTTACGGGCTCATCCATCCCGACATTCGCGCGGCGGCTCGGGCCAAGACACTCACGCTCGATACGATGAAGGCCTTCGCCGACCATCCGAGCCAGGAAGTTCAGAAGGACGTCTTCGAGGCGCTGACCCGGGAGGACAGCTACCTGCAGGCCTATACTGTCCGGCAGGCGCTTAAATCGCGTGGGGTGCAGGTCAGCGATGATATCGGCGCCTTCGTGCGCGAAGACTATGAGGCGCGCGGTGGAGCGATCGCGGCCGATCTTCTGGACGAGCATTCGGTGCTGGAAGATGCCGCACTTGTTGAGACGATCCTGATCGAAAAACTCAAGGAAGCGGCCGAGGAAGAGCGTGCAAAACTGGGCTTTGCCTGGGCCGAGGCGGTTCTGCGCTACGACTATGCGGTGATGGCGGACTACGGCCGTGTCTATCCCGGTCCGATCGAGCCGGACGCGACAGCCAAGGCGCGCCTTCAGGAGATCACAACCGAGTTGGAGACCTTGCAGGGCGAGATGGAGGACGAGGGTCTGACCAATGACGCCTATAACGCCCTTTACGAGCGCGTGGATGCTCTGGAGGATGAGGAGCGCGATCTGCAAGAAGCCTATAGCGCGGAAGATCTCGCCCGGGCGGGCGTGATTGCGTCCTGGTCCGCAGGGAAGGTGACGCTTCATGCCGGTCTGGTCCGCCCCGAAGACAAGCCCGAGGCACCCGGGACCTCTACTGGCAAGGCCGACGGCAACACAGAGGCAGATGCGGGCGCGATCACCTATCCCGCCTCGCTTTCCGAAGACCTGAAGACCGAACGGGCCATGGCCCTGGGCGCGGCCATGGCGATGCATCCCGAGGCCACGCTTGATCTGACGCTATTCAAGCTGGTCTGCGATGTTCTTTGCGGCGGCATGGGTGTGACCCATGCGATCAAGATCGACGCGCGCAAGGAATACCGCACCCACGCGAAGATGGACGAGATCGATGGCACCTCTCTCGAACAGGTGGCCGCGGCGCATGACGCGCTCGATCTGACCTGGGCCGATGAGAGCCGGTCGCCTGCCGATCAGTTCCGCGCGTTTCGCGCGCTTGATCCCGGAGAGAAGGCGAAGCTCGTCGCTTACGCCACGGCCAGCACCACGCAGCCCTGCTTTGCGCGGGACCTGCAGGGCGACAGCTTGATGCATGCCTTCGAGATCGAGGTGATGCCCGACATCCGCGCGCATTGGACGCCCAATGCCGCCCTCTTCAATCGCTTCAAGAAGGCCTGGCTCCTGAAGATCCTCGGCGAGGAACTGGGACTGGCCCAGGAGGCGGTGACACTGGCCTCGTCGAGCAAGAAGGAGATCGTCGCCTTCTGCGACAAGCTCTTCGCCGAGCCCTTCGCCACGCTGACGGAGGCACAGCACGCGGCGGTGGCCGCCTGGTGCCCGCCCCTGATGCAGACCGCCGGGGGGACCATGGAAGACGCGCTTGATTCAGAGACCCCTGAGGACATCGCGCAAGCCGCTTGAGCAATCCCGCGCGCGCCCCGCGTGTGGGTTTGCACCACGCGCGGGGCGTCTCTCTCCCGAATTCAACAGAAAGACCCAGATATGGCTATTCTCAAATTCTCCGCCTCCGCCCTTGTTAAGGAAATCGCCCATGCACGCGCCTGCGCCTGTTTTTTGCCCGACTGGAACGGGCCCGTAGACCGACCCGCCCTGATCCTGGTTGTTGGCAATGGCGTGTATCTGCGCTCCAATGGCATCGACAGTGCGAAGACGCATATCGTCACCACCGAGCAGACCGACCCAACACTTACCTTTGCCGATGGCATGAACCCGTTTCGGAACATCGATTGGATGGCCGCCCGCAAGGCTGCCTTCGGCGAGGTGACCGGCCAGTTCTACACCGATATCCTCGAGGATGTGCAATTGCTCATCGACCGGGGGCAGGGGGCGATCCGGCTGGCCACCGATGGCCGCACGATCCGCGTCTTTCCGCACCGCGCGTCTGATTATCGGATCGGCGGGACCTACGAAGTGCCCTCGGGGCTGGGCGGTACGTTCCGGGTCATCCTCAAAGATGCCAGTGACACCTTTGCGATCGTGCAGAATTGCGGCAATTGCGAGGACTTTGACGCCATGCAGCCCTATCGCGTGCCGCTCGATGCGCTCAAGGAGATCGACGCGCGGAGGGTGGCGTAACGCGCCCTTTCTCGCAATTGCATCGCCAATACCCTGACGGGCCTGCGGCCCTCTCGGGACATTGGCGACACGAAATTTTCCCCAATGAGAGAAAGGACTCTGAAATGGGCTGGCTCTTCTACACCGACCGCCGCGTCAAAACCTATGCAGATGAAAAGGCAGAGATCACCCGGCTCTGTAGTTTCGAGACAGAGGGGCGTCGAACGGACCTCCTCAAAGCGAGCAAGGTGGGTACCACCTGGTATGCGGCGGCGAAGGTCAAAAATCTCGATAGCACACCGGTCGAGGACGCAAGCTATGTGACCGATGCCGACGGGACCATCACCTTCGGCGCGGTCTTTCTGACCCGCTATGACGATGGTTGCTGGGGGTACAAGGACATGGAGGAAAGCGCGGGCCCGGTTGAAAGCCGGGCGCCGCTCAGCCTGCTGGCTTTATTGTCAGAGCTCAAGGATCCAGAAAGCTATGCCCACGCCTGGCGCCAGCGCTGCCGGGACTGGGCCGCGATCCCGGAGTACGAGGAAGGGGACAAGATCAAACTGGCGGCACCCGTGACATTGAGCGACGGCAGCTCCTGCCAGATCGTGACAGTGACCCACTACAGATGCGGGCGGCAAAAGCGCCGCTGTTATCGCATTGCGGAAACCGGGGACCTTGTCCGCCTGTCGAAAGCCTCGCTTGCCGGATCGGAACGTCTCAGCTCCGCAAAGGGCGCAGCAAGCCCGGTGCTGGCGGAGTTTTTGGCGGGACAGGGCTTTTAGGGGCGTACTGCCAGAAGGGCGTTTGGACGACGCCCACCCTGCTAGGGAACTTCTAGACAGGTCAAATCTGGTACCATCGTGAGGTTATCCAGTCGGCGAAGGCCTGTTCGTCCTCCTGGTCTGTCGCCAGGTCTTCCATCATCCGGACGCCCTCCACCGGATCAGGCCGAAAGCCATAGCCGTTCAGTCGCAAAAAGGTTGTGGCGGTCACGAAGGCTGTGCGTTTGTTGCCATCAACAAAGGCATGCGCCTTGGTGATCCCGAATGCATAGGCGGCGGCGATTTCCGCGAGACCGGCGTTCTCGTAGGCTGCCAGATTCATTGCTCTGGCGCAGCCCATCTCAAGGAGCGCGCTGTCGCGCATTCCCGGCGCGCCACCGTGACGGGCAATCTGGCGATCGTGGATAATGACAACGGCAGCAAGCGGAACCCAGACGGGCCCGCTCATGCCAATGCCTGGAGGAGATCACGGTTCTCGTCCATCACGATCTCTGCGGCCGCAAGGGCCTCGGCGACAGACGGATCATGGGCCATGACTTTCAGGGTTCCGTCATCACCGCGCACCACAAAGAGTGTATCACCTTCTTTTGCATCGAGGATTGTCAGCATCTCGGTGGTAAGGGTCATGACGGCCGAATTCCCGACCTTACGGATCTTGCTTTCGATCATGGGAAGCTCCTGTGTATATGAAAGTATATACAGATTAGGGGCTGCAAATCAAGCGTTGGCGCTCCCCCCGCCCCCTCTGCGCTCGCAAAGTGTAAAGGGGGCTTTCTGTCCTGTCAGATTTCAATCTCTGACCCAAAGGACAGACGCCATGGCCAACCGCCGCATATCACTCCCCGTTCAAACTATTTCTGATGCCAATCTCGGCAAGGCTCTTGCGCAGATCGGCGCACAGAAATCGAGCACTACCCACTCCGCAGTTCGGGGCTGGCCCGGATCATGCGCGAGGGGTTTGGCGGCAGCGATGCCAGCGGCGCCTGGGACTGGCGCATGGCCTATGACATGATGCAGGCCGCCGCAGTGCGAAGGCTTCTGGAACATGAGGGCGCGGAGGATGATCTTACTGTTGCAGGCCTGTTGGCCGCGCGCCTCCTGACGGAAACGCGGCGCTCCGAGCAGCAAATCCGGCTCCAGCAGTTTTCCACGCCGCTCCCCTTTGCGGCCCTTGCTGTAAGCGCGGCCGCTATCCGCAAGGGGGAGACCGTGCTGGAACCCTCGGCCGGTACGGGCGCTTTGGCGGGCTTTGCGGTTCGGGCCGGGGCAAGGCTGATGCTCAACGAGATTGATCCTTTTCGCCAGCGGCTGTTACAGGCGCTCTTCGGGCTGGATGTGACCGGGCATGATGGCGAGCATATCGACGATCTCCTCCAGACGCCTGTTCTGCCCGACGTGGTCGTGATGAACCCGCCGTTCGCCTCTTCGATTGACCGAGCGAAGGACAGGCATATCGCGGCCAAGCACCTGATCTCCGCAGCGAAACGCCTGGCACCTGGCGGGCGGCTCGTGGCGATCCTGCCGCCGGGGTTCAGCCCCGAGCGCGACGGGGCCCATTGGGCGCGCGCCTGCGGGATCCTGAACCCGCGCCTGGCGCTCACCCTTCCGGGGCATGTCTACCGCAAGCTCGGTACCACGGTGGAGACCCAGCTCATGGTTTTCGACAAGGGGAAGGCGGAAGCAGATCTGATCCGTGCCAGCGTTTGCGATCTGGACGAGGCTCGGGCCTTCGTCGATGAAGTCGCTGCGACGCGCCAAAGGTCCCCGTTTACGGGAGGCGCTGTCGCGGCAAAGACGACCGCGGGCGTCGCTGCTCGACCTGTCCCAAGCAAGCGGTTGCACGCCATGGCCATGAGGCCAAGCCCGCAGGCCAATGCGGCCCGACCGCTCAGCTTCACGCGACTGGCAACGCCGCGCGAGAATGTACCTGTCTCCGAGATCTATGCGCGCTATCGTCCGCAGCGGATCGAGATCGACGGGGCGCAGGAACACCCGACACCTCTGGTCGAAAGCATTGCCATGGCCTCTGTCGCGCCTCCGTTACCGTCGCAGGGTGCAGAAGATCAGCTACAACTGCCGGCCCGGCTGACCCAAGAGGGGCATCTCTCGGAGGCCCAACTTGAAACCATCATCATGGCCAATGACGCCCATGAGCGCGACCTGCCGGGGCGCTTCATCCTTGAGCATGATCAGACGGGTCTCACCCGCGCGGATGATGACCCCGCGGCGCAGGCCTATCGTCTGGGCTATTTCCTGGGCGATGGCACCGGTTGCGGCAAGGGCCGGGAATGTGCTGGTCTGATCCTTGTGAACTGGCTTGCCGGGCGGCGGAAAGCGGTCTGGGTCTCGAAATCCGCAACGCTGATCGAAGATGCGATCCGCGACTGGACCGATCTCGGCGGCTCGCCTGCCGATATCCAGCCGCTCTCCAAATGGAAGCCCGACCAGCCGGTGCCGATGGGGGATGGCATTCTCTTCGTCACCTATGCCACGCTGCGCTCGGCCGGCAAATGCGGAACAACGCGGCTGAGCCAGATCCTCGACTGGATGGGCGCCGACTTCGATGGGGTGCTGGCCTTTGACGAGGCCCATGCCATGCAGAATGCGGCCGGATCAGCGGAGGGCAGGGGGGCAAAACCCTCCCAGCAAGGCCTGGCCGGGTTGCGATTGCAACGCGCCGTGCCACGCGCACGGGTCTTCTACATCTCGGCCACCGGGGCCACGAGCGTCCAGAACCTGGCTTATGCCGCGCGACTGGGGCTCTGGGGGCAGGGAGCGGACTACCCGTTTCCGAGCCGGGAGAGTTTTGTCTCGGCGATGGAGGCCGGCGGCGTTGCCGCCATGGAGGTGGTCGCGCGCGATCTCAAGACGCTCGGGCTCTATACCGCCCGTGCGCTCAGCTTTGATGGGGTCGAATATGACGTGCTCGAACATGCGTTGACCCCGGCCCAGACAGAGATCTACGACGCCTATGCGGCGGCGTTTCGGACGATCCACCACAATCTTGAAGCGGCCCTGACCGCGACCGGCGTCAATGATGCCTCGGGCGAGACCAATGCTTCCGCCGCGCGCGCCTCGGCCAAATCCCGGTTTGAGAGCACGAAACAGCGGTTCTTCAACCATCTCCTGTTGGGGATGAAAGCCTCAACGATCCTCTGCGCCATCGAAGCGGACCTGGCCGAGGGAAAGGCTTGCGTCGTTCAGGTGGTCTCCACCGGTGAAAGCCTGCTCAAGCGACGGCTCGAGACGATGGACCCGGGCGATGACTTGATCGAGGGGGCGCTGACCCCGCGGGAGTATGTGCTGGGCTATCTTGAACAGGCCTTCCCGATTCATGCCCAGAAGCTTGTCGAGATCGACGGCAATACGGTCGCCGAACCCTTGCGGGACGAGACCGGCGCCCTGGTGGTCTCGCGCGAGGCGCTGGCCTTGCGCGATGCGGCGATGATGGAGTTGATGTCGCTGGCGCCGATCCCGTCTGCGCTCGATCAGATTCTCTGGTCCTTCGGCGAAGAGGCCGTGGCGGAGGTGACCGGACGGTCGATCCGACCCTTGAAGTCGCAAGAGGGTACGCTCTTCATCGACAAGCGGGCCGCCAGCAGCAACTCCTCGGAGACCCAGGCCTTCATGAATGGCGAGAAGGATATCCTGATCTTCTCGGATGCGGGCGGCACGGGGCGGTCCTATCACGCCGCTCAAACGGCGAAGAACCAGAAACGACGTCGGCACTATTTGCTGGAACCGGGCTGGCGCGCAGATGCGGCGATCCAGGGGCTCGGGCGCACGCATCGCTCGGCGCAGGTCAGCGCGCCGTTCTTTCGGGTCTGCACCTCGGATGTGCATGGGGAGAAACGCTTTACCTCGACGATCAGCAAGCGCCTGGATCAATTGGGGGCGCTCACCAAGGGTCAGCGCGAGACCGGCTCGCAGGGCATGTTCCGCGAGGAGGACAACCTGGAAAGCTCGATCGCCCGGGCTGCCTTGCGCGGCTACTACGCCGATCTTGCGGCCGGGCGTGCCGAGGCGATGAGTTATGAGCACTTCACCGATTGGACCGCGCTCCGGCTGATCGACAAGGATGGGGTGCTCCTGGAAGAGCTTCCCCCGATCCAGCGCTTTCTCAACCGGGTACTGGCCCTGCCCATCCACTTGCAGAACGCGCTTTTTGTGGAGTTCATGGCCCGAATTGCCGATCAGACCGAACGGGCCCGGGCGGCGGGAACGCTTGATCTGGGGGTGGAAACGCTGCGCGGGGAGAGGATCCAACAGATCTCGACCGAGGATCTCTGGACCTGCCCAAAATCCGGGGCGGTGACGCGGATCATCGGGTTGGAGGTGACAGACCCGGTCCATGTGGCGACCGCCGAGGGTGTCTTGGAGCGATATCCGGGCATGGTCACGATGATCAACAGGGCCTCGGGGCGTGTGGCCCTCATCTCGGCGCGGCCCATGCAGGTCTATGACGAGGATATCGTGGCCCTGATGCGCAAGTCGGTCCGGCCCAACGGGTCAAGCTATCTTGACGAAGCCCGGTTCAAAAACTCTGCTTGGGAGCCAGTCAAGGAACCCACGTTCATTCGGCTCTGGACCGAAGAGGCGGAGGCCCTGCCGAAAGTGTCCACGACCAGGCTCTACCTGCTGACCGGGCTTTTGCTGCCGATCTGGAAGGACATCCCCACCTCGAACGAACGGATTTACCGGGTCACGCCCGAGGGGGGCACGAGCATGATCGGTCGCACGCTGAGCGAGGTCGGGGCGGCCGCGCTGCGGGCGCGGTTCCTGACGGCGAACCCGCAAACACCGCAGGAGATGCTGACCGCCGCCCAAGGGACCACCGCCCCGGTTGATCTGGGCCGCGGTCTGAACCTGACGCGCCGCCGCGTCGCAGGCGAAGCGCGCCTTGAGCTGGGTGGATTTGATCGGGGTATGATCGACGGGTTGAAGGCGATGGGGTGTTTCACCGAGATCATCGCCTTCCAGCTGCGTGTCTTCGTGCCGTACGGGGAGGGGGTCGATACAGAGAGCATCCTTGCTCGGATCGTCGGGAAGACCCCCTCGCCCACTCGGGACGCGGCTTGAGGCCCCCGGTTCAGAAGAGGAGAGGATCATGACACTTGAAGAGATCAAAGCCGCCATCGAGGCTGGCAAGACCGTGCATTGGGCCAATACCGGCTACCACGTGCATAAGGACAGGTTGGGCCAGTATCTGATCACCTACCTGCTGAACGGCAGCAGTATCGGGCTGACCGACAGGAGCGGGCAACGGTTGAACGGTGAGGAGGCAGCCTTCTTCATTGCACAGTCGGAGGTCTGCAACAGTGCGGACAATTTCGATCATCGGGCACCACCGGGGTAGGGGCGGGGTGTCGCGCTCGGCGGCAAGGTAGCGCGTGAACTCCTGCGGTAGTGCGAGCGGCAAGGTCCAGACAGAAAGGAAAGCAGGCTTTCTGGTTTGTGATCCCTCAAGGGGTCGAAAAGCAATCCCGGGAGCGCTGGCAGGAACGTCAGGCCCCGATCACATCCAAAGGAGACTTTCTCATGTTCGCAGGCACCCTGACCCAGACCACTGACACCGCCGCTGTCGCTCGCTATACCGGTTCGATTCACTCGACCCGTTTCGACATTGCCATCCACCTTGAAAGCCGCGCCAAAATGTCCGAGCGCAGCCCGGATTTTGACGTCACGGCCGTTAACAAGGCGGGTCGCAAGGTGCGTATCGGCACCGCCTGGAACGAGACCGGCAACACCAGCGGCAACCCTTATATCTCCATGCAGATCGATGTTGGCGATGGGCCGTTCCGCGTCAACGCCGTGCAGTCCCAGGAGGCGCGCAAATTCGAGAGCGGCGAATTTGAGATCATCCCGCTGGTTTCC
>JABAOH010015869.1_pt1 | contig 13478 bp, 12 predicted proteins | sample 7062181 | NCBI WGS metagenome assembly JABAOH01 (sample SAMN14538630, study PRJNA623070) | marine sediment metagenome | biome: marine biome [ENVO:00000428]; feature: marine pelagic biome [ENVO:01000023]; material: deep marine sediment [ENVO:00002113]; isolation source: pool of 5 deep marine... | reverse complement strand
TCGAATTAAACCACATGCTCCACCGCTTGTGCGGGCCCCCGTCAATTCCTTTGAGTTTTAGCCTTGCGGCCGTACTCCCCAGGCGGGGCACTTAATGCGTTAGCTTCGGCACAGAAGGATTCAATACCTCCTACACCTAGTGCCCATCGTTTACGGCGTGGACTACCAGGGTATCTAATCCTGTTTGCTCCCCACGCTTTCGCGTCTCAGCGTCAGTATCGGGCCAGAGAGCCGCCTTCGCCACCGGTGTTCCTCCCGATATCTACGAATTTCACCTCTACACCGGGAATTCCGCTCTCCTCTCCCGTACTCAAGCTGAACAGTTTCAAATGCACTTCCTCGGTTGAGCCGAGGGATTTCACATCTGACTTGTTCAACCGCCTACACGCTCTTTACGCCCAATAATTCCGAACAACGCTTGCACCCTCCGTATTACCGCGGCTGCTGGCACGGAGTTAGCCGGTGCTTCCTTTGGTGGTACCGTCAAACCCCGATACTATTCATATCGGGATATTTCTTCCCACCTGACAGAGCTTTACGACCCGAAGGCCTTCATCACTCACGCGGCGTCGCTGCGTCAGGGTTTCCCCCATTGCGCAAAATCCCCCACTGCTGCCTCCCGTAGGAGTCTGGACCGTGTCTCAGTTCCAGTGTGGCTGATCATCCTCTCAGACCAGCTAACCATCGTTGCCTTGGTAGGCCATTACCCTACCAACAAGCTAATGGTACACGGGCTCATCCTTGAGCGACAGCTTACATGTAGAGACCATCTTTTACTGATCTTGCCAGAACAAGGTCAGTTTTATTCGGTATTAGCTCCGCTTTCGCGAAGTTATCCCGAACTCAAGGGTAGATTACCCACGCGTTACTCACCCGTTCGCCACTTTACTCTTCCGACGAGTCGGAATTTCTCGTTCGACTTGCATGTGTTAGGCACGCCGCCAGCGTTCGTTCTGAGCCAGGATCAAACTCTCCAATTAAACTGGACCCACAAATCGACAGTTTCCGTATTCAATTTTCAAAGAACAAAACTATTCCATTATGTTATTATATAATCTAAAACCGTTTTGTCAAGAGAAATTTTTCCCTCTTCTGATTTCCCTTGAATATTCTCTTTATAACCCCTTCTCTCTTTCCTGTCAAGTCCTTTTCCTCACGTCTCGAACTCCATTCCGGCGGAGCACCTTTTTACCGCACCTTCACCCGGTGGAATTTCTTCTTTCCGGCTCGCAAGATCGCCTCCCCATTTCGAAAATCCTCCAGCCTCAATGGTTCGTCGAAGCGCTCCACTTTCCTCCCCTCTATATAGGCCCCCCCTTGTTGGATCAGTCGCCTCGCTTCGGCACCGGATGCGCAGAGCGTCTCCCTGAAGATTTCGAAGGCGACAATCCCCCTTGACAATCTCTCTCCGTTTATGAACGTCGTTGGAATTGATTCCACCGTCTCGGCTGCCTTCTCCCGAGGAATACTGCTTGATGGGANNGGCCTGTTCCCGGCCGTGGTTGATCACAGTTGCTTCGAAGGCCAAAACGTGCTTGGCCATGTTGAGGTCAGCGTTTTTCAAACACTGTATGCTCCGTATCTCTTCCGTGGGGAGAAAGGTAAAGAGTGAAAGAAAACGCTCTACATCACGATCATCAGTATTGATCCAGTATTGATAATAATGATAGGGGGAAGTCATGGAAGCATCGAGCCAAACGGTTCCCCGCTCCGTCTTTCCCATCTTTTTCCCATCGGCCGTTTCGATTAAGGGAAAGGTGATCCCAAAGGCTGTTCTGCCCTCGAGTCGACGAATTAGATCGATCCCCGCCACAATATTGCCCCATTGATCGCTCCCTCCCATTTGGAGGACACACTCGTATTGCTTAAAGAGATGCCAAAAGTCATAGGCCTGCAAGAGTTGATAGTTAAATTCGATAAAAGAAAGCCCCCTTTCTAAACCCATCTTTATGGACTCGAAACTGAGCATTCGATTAACACTGAAATGAACCCCGATATCTCGCAAAAATTCAATATAGTTCAACCTCGTCAACCAATCCGCATTATTGAGAAGCAATGCATTTCCCCTGGAAAAGTCCAGGTACTTGGAAAACTGTTTCCCCATCGCACGGAGATTCCCATCAATCTCCCCTCTGGTCAAGACTTTCCTCATCTCGATCTTGCCGCTTGGGTCCCCCACTAAGCCCGTGCCCCCTCCTACCAGGGCAATGGGCCTATGGCCATTTCTCTGCATATAGGCCAGTGCCATAATGGGTATAAGGTTTCCTACATGAAGGCTGGGAGCTGTTGGATCGAATCCAATGTAACAGGTCGTAGGCCTCAGCAGACACTTTCTGACGGCCTTCTCATCCGTCACTCCTTCAATAAACCCCCTTTCAGTCAGTATCTCGAAAACATTCTTCAAACGTGATCTTCTACCCATCCAGTGGCACCTTGAGCCTTCGAATCGATTCGCTCTTTCCGTTTTTTGGGTTAATCTCCAGTATAATCCCTTGTAACTCGACCTCTGTAGACGCAACATCGAACTTTCTGGGCATTTGGGTCAAAAATCTCTCTATAGCAACCTTTCGCTTTATGCCAATTACGGAGGCTATGGGACCCGTCATCCCCACGTCTGTGATATAAGCAGTTCCACTGGGGAGAATCCGCTCATCGGAAGTCTGAATATGGGTATGCGTTCCCAGAACCGCGCTTACTTTTCCATCCAAAAACCAGCCCAATGCCACCTTCTCAGAGGTGGCCTCTGCATGAAAATCAACGACCGTACAATCCGTCTCCCTCTTGAGCTCCATAAGCAGCCTTTCGGCTGCCGCGAAGGGGCAATCCAAGTTCTTCATAAACACCCTTCCCTCTAAATTCACCACCCCTATCTTCTCCCCCCCTCGTGTTGTGAAAATTTTGCTCCCCTTTCCAGGCGCACCGTCGGGATAATTTGCAGGCCTCAATATCCTCTCCTCTCCATCCAAGAATTGAATGATCTCCTTTTTGGCCCATATATGGTTACCCGAGGTAATCACATTCACGCCCCATTCCAAAATCTCCCTTGCAATTGCCGGGGTAATACCAATGCCCCCAGCCGCATTCTCCCCATTAGCGATGGTAAAATCGATCCCCTCCCTTTCAGTAAGACCGCCCAACAGAGTTGAAATGGCCTTCCTTCCCGCCTTCCCGACAATATCACCAATGAACAGAATTCTCACTTCAAGACCCTTGAGGGAAGCAAATCATAACGCAAAAATTATTTGGCATACTCCACTGCCCTGCTTTCGCGAATGACCATAACCTTTATCTGCCCAGGGTAACTCAGCTCCTCCTCGATTTTGCGGGCAATATCTTTGCACAACATCAGAGACTCTTCGTCCGAAACCTTTTCATTTTGCACGATAACACGAATTTCCCTGCCAGCCTGGATCGCGTATGATTTATCAACCCCTGGAAAGGAGTTGGCAATCTTCTCAAGATCCTCCAATCGCTTCACATAGGTCTCCAACATTTCACGCCGAGCTCCAGGCCTTGCCCCAGATAAGGCATCAGCCGATTGAATTAAGATATCCAGGAGTGTTTCCATCGGTTCCTCGTCGTGATGGGAAGCTAGAGCATGCACCACAACGGAGGATTCCCCATATTTCTTGGCCATCTCTGCCCCAATCTGAGCATGGGAGCCCTCGACTTCGTGATCGAGAGCTTTGCCAATATCGTGCAATAGACCAGCCCTTTTGGCTTCTTTCACATTGACCCCAAGCTCCGAAGCCATTATTCCCGCAAGAAAAGCCACTTCAATAGAATGCTGATAGACGTTTTGGGCAAAGCTTGTTCTGAATTTCAGCCTTCCGATGAGCTTCATCAATTCAGGATGAATCCCGTGAACACCGACATCGAACGTCGCCTGTTCCCCCGCTTCGCGGATGGTTGTGTTCATTTCCTGTTCTACCTTCTGGACGACCTCTTCTATACGAGCGGGATGAATTCGTCCATCGCTGACCAGTCGCTCAAGGGCAATTCTGGCAATTTCCCTGCGGATGGGATTAAAACCTGATAGAATAACTGCTTCAGGCGTATCATCGATGATCAGGTCGATTCCCGTCGCCGCCTCGAGGGCCCTGATATTTCTCCCTTCCCTCCCAATGATTCTCCCCTTCATCTCATCATTGGGCAGATTGACAACGGATACGGTCCTTTCCGCCACATAATCCCCCGCATACCGTTGGACGGCCAAGCTTATGATCTCCTTAGCCTTCTTATCCGAGATTTCCCTGGTTTCCTCTTCGATCGCCTTTATCCGTCTTGCCGCCTCGTGTTTAGCCTCGCTCTCCATGGACTCCACGAGCAATCGTTTTGCCTCTTCCGATGAGATTTTGGCGATGCTTTCCAATTTGATGCGCTGTTTCTCGATCAGCTCATCATACTGTTTCTGTTGTTCGACAACCAACCGTTCTTTTGCAGAAAGTTCTTTTTCCCGTCGCGATACCTCCCCCTCCTTAAAATCAATCAACTCCACCTTCTTATCCAGGTTAGCCTCTTTTTGATGCAACCTCTTCTGTTCCGCTTGTAGTTCTTGACGCCTCTCGATGGTCTCCTTTTCAAATTCGGCTTTAGCCTGATAGAGTTTGTCCTTTGCCTGAAGGAGAGCTTCCTTCCTCAAGATCTCCGCTTTGGTTTCCGCTTCTTCAATAATCTTCTGCGACGTACTTTCCGCCATCCTCAATCTCGCTTCCGCGAATTTCTTGCGACCAAAGAATCCAACGAGAAGACCGAGCAAAGCTGAAACTGAGGAAATCACGATAAATATAGTGAGGGATATTTTCAACGGAAAACGCACCTCCTCCCTGTTTGCAACTAATAGATGACGAGCCCAATTGCGATGGAATGATGGCGGGGTGATGAGGTGAGTGAAAATAAGAGAAGGCAGTGCTTAGGGTCTATCCTTTTCTGAGGTCAATCCAACAGGGATATGCTTTTTGCTTTGCGCAACGGGGTCTTATCCAAATCTCCCTTCTTCTCTGGTGCCGTACACTGCTGTTTCCCATAAAAATGGCGAAAACCCATTACCGATCTATTTTCAACTAACTCCGTAGGAAGATTTAAGATTTTTGAATTTTTGGGCATTCTATCCCCGGTCCGAACCATAATCATTTAAACAGTTTTCTCCAGGTATCCCTTTAGATCCCTCTATTAAACTCGCCCCAGATTTACCCCTTATCCATCAATCATATGGATCAATACTCACCCTACGAGCTCATCCCTTTTTGAAAAAATGTTAATTCCCCCGCCACGTGCCGTGTAGTCAGTCCCTTTGAACCTGATTTCATCAGGTGGGCACCTCATTATTGTTTTAGGCTTCCCTTCCAGAAAGGGCTTGCTCACCACAATAAGAGAAGGTTCCCTTTTTTATGGTGTTGGCTCAAAATTTCCTGGCCAGCACGAACACAGCAGGGGAATTTGTTATTCGGAATATTCCTCCTCTCCAGTGTACTGTTTTAGCTGAGTATCAATGGTTTTGACAATTTCCATCGAACGGTTTTCCACCTCTGCTAGAATCTCCTTCCTCTTCTCCAGCTCCTTGAAAAAGTCATCCGCAATATTGAGGGCCGCCAATATAGCGGTGTTCAGTGTCGAAACCGTCTTCGTATTCCGGACGATTTCGTCCATCTTCTCATCTACATACTTCGCTATCCTTTGGATGTACTCCGCATCAGCATCGGTTTTGATCGTGTAGTCTTGCCCGAAAATATTGACCTCTACCAATCTCTCCACTGCATGCCCTTCAACACTCTAAAAACCCAAATCCTCAATGCGCTGGATTAGCCGTTCAACCCTAGCCTTGACAGAACTCTTTCTGTCGTCCAGAGCCCGAAGTCTTTCATTCAGTGCCTCGATGCTCTCGTCTTTGCGGCGGAGCTTGTCGATCAATGCCTCCTTCTCCTGCCTTAGGTTATTATATCCCTGAAGAATCTCTTGCACTCGCTGTTCCAAATGCTTAAAGCATTTTTCCATTAACTCTATTTTTCAATAATTCTGTTATATTATTAATACGATTTTAAAATTCATTTTAAAAGAAGTCAAGCCTTTTCTCCAACCTTCCTCCCTCCCCATCCCAAATAATCCCAAAGGTAGGCCTCGATAAATCGGTCTAGGTCACCATCGAGTACCCCTTCCACGTTACCTGTGGTGACACCTGTCCTGTGATCCTTTACCATTTTATACGGGTGCACAATGTAGGATCGAATTTGACTCCCCCATGCAATCTCCTTTTTCCTCGCATAGAGTTCCTTCTCCTTTTCCGCCTTTTCTTGGAGCTCTTTCTCGTATAATTTCGATCTCAATACCTTCATCGCCGTAGCCTTGTTCTTGTGCTGGGATCTCTCGTTTTGGCACTGAACGACAATGCCCGTTGGAATATGGGTAATCCTCACAGCCGAATCCGTCTTGTTGACATGTTGACCCCCGGCTCCACTTGATCTGAAGGTATCGACTCGAAGGTCCGCCTCATCAATCTCTACCACAATTCCCTCTGAAATTTCAGGACATACGAAGACAGAGGCGAAAGAGGTATGTCGCCTCCTACCGGTATCGAAAGGCGATATCCGGATGAGACGATGGATTCCTACCTCAGCCTTGATGTTGCCGTAGGCATAATCCCCACTCACCGTGAACGTCACATTTTTTATGCCTGCTTCCTCTCCCGTCAAGATATCGATGATTTCGCTCTTGTAACCCTTCTTTTCCGCCCACTTCAGGTACATCCTCAGCAGCATTTCCGCCCAATCTTGGGCCTCCGTGCCACCTGCCCCGGCATTGATGCTCACGATGGCATTATTGAGGTCATGCTGCCCTCCCAACATTTCTCTCAATTCGAGAGCGCGGATTTCCTTTTTAATCTGATCCAGTTTCCTCCGGACCCCTTCGATCTCCCTTGCGTCATCCTCTTCCTCAGCCAATTGCAGTAATATCGCCCCATCCTCCAATTCCTTCTCTATCCGCTGCCATTGTTCCACAAGGTCTAAAAGGGCTGTTCTCTCCCTCAGTACGCCGCGGGCTTCCTCGGTCCCTTCCCAAAATGCTGACTCGGCGATTTGTTTATCGATCTCTTCAATGCGTTTTACCTTGGCATTTACGTCAAAGATGACCCCGGATTGCATCCACCCTTCTGGTTAAATCCGCAATTTTATCCCTTAATTCATTTTCCATATTATATGCTCCCTTTTCCCAAGAAATTCTCCCGATACCATTGGAGAGATTCTCTTAACCCAACTGCAATATCGAAGCCGGGAGAATATCCCATCTTCGCCTTCGCCATGGTGATATCGGCCAGCGAATGTTTAATGTCTCCTTGCCTTGGGTTCGCATAGATTGGGTTTATCTCTTTCCCCAGTGCATTCAATAGTTCCCGGTATAATTGGTTTATGGAAATCCTCTTTCCCGTTGCAACATTGAATACGCCTCCTCCAATCCCTTGGGCATGACACGCCTTCCAATTGGCCTGAACACAATCGGATATGTACGTGAAGTCCCTCGTCTGTTCTCCATCACCGTATATGGTGGGGGATTCATCCACCAGTAAGCACCTCATGAAGGAAGGAATGACGGCTGAATACGGCGAATAAGGGTCTTGTTTTGACCCGTAGACATTGAAGTACCGAAGCGAAACCGTCTCCAAGCCATAAATCGTATGAAAGACTTTGCAGTAGTTCTCCTGGGCATACTTTGTAACGGCATATGGGGAACCGGGGGATGGATTCATCGTCTCAACCTTCGGCAATTTCTCGCTATCGCCATAAACGGACGATGAGCTCGCACAAACAAACCTCTTTACCTTAGCGTTTTTGGCCGCTATCAGGAGGTTCAATGTCCCATCTATATTCACCTCATTGGTTGTCAGGGGATCCTCAACGGATTTGGGTACGGAACACACCGCAGCCTGGTGCAAGATGAAATCGATCCCCTTTACCGCCTCCTCGCAGGCCTTCCGATCACGGATATCCCCCGTGATCAAATGGATGCGTTCCCGGAAGGGCTCTATATTCTCCATCTTCCCTGTGGAGAAGTTATCCAGAACGCTCACTCGCTCTCCCCGGTTTTCCAGATACTCGACCAAATGAGATCCTATGAACCCAGCACCACCGGTCACCAAAAAACCTGCCACCATAACCTCCTTGGCCTCGATAGAACCCTCTCTCCCAAATTGCCTACTTCTTTTTTCCCCCCAAGACCCTTGCTACCTCCTCCCCCACACCCGCGGGGTTCTCAACCACTCTAACCCCCGCATCATCAAGGGAGCGTATCTTCTCCTCGGCCGTCCCCTTCCCCCCCGAGATGATGGCCCCCGCATGGCCCATCCTCCTGCCAGGAGGGGCCGTCCTCCCCGCAATAAAGGCAATCACGGGCTTTGTCAGGCTCTTCCGGATGAACTCGGCAGCCTCCTCCTCCGCCGTTCCACCAATCTCGCCTATAAGGACCACCGCCTCGGTGTCCGAATCCCCTTCAAAGAACTCCAGTAAGTCGACAAAGGAAAGTCCGATGATTTGATCACCCCCGATACCCACACAGGTGGACTGCCCTATCCCAAGCCTCGTCAACTGATATACCATCTCATAGGTCAGGGTGCCACTACGGGAAATAACCCCCACGTTGCCCTCTTGGTGAATGTAACCCGCCATCAATCCAACTTTGCATTTTCCCGGAGAGATAATCCCGGGAGTATTGGGACCAATGAGCCTTACCCCCTTCTTCTTCAGATAATGAGAAACCGTAAGCATATCCAGGGTCGGGATTCCCTCGGTGAAGCACACGATCAACGATACCCCACTGTCAGCCGCCTCCATGATTGCGTCAGCAGCGAAGGCTGGGGGAACGAAGATGGCCGAAACAGTCGCCCCCGTTGTACCTACGGCTTCTCTCACCGTGTTGAAAACGGGAATTCCGTCCACCTTTTGACCCCCTTTTCCAGGGGTCACACCACTGACCACCCTCGTCCCATACTCAACCATCTGCCTCATATGGAACTGCCCCTCTTTACCCGTAATTCCCTGAATAACAACCCTGGTGCTTCCATCGATGAGAATGCTCATCCACTTCCCCTTAGCTTGACGTCCTCTTGAGTACCTCCATCACCCTCTCGCCTGTATCCTTCAAGTCTGTCGCCACGATTAAATGCAGATCTGACCCATCGAGAAGCCTTCTCCCCTCTTCCACATTGGTCCCCTCAAGACGAACAATGACGGGAATATCCAGNNGATCACCCCCTGGGCGAGGGTATCACACCGCAAGATACCCCCGAAGATGTTAATCAATATGGATCGGACGTTCTTATCCGAAACGAGAATCTTGAATCCATTTTTCACCATCTCGGCACTGGCCCCTCCACCTAAATCGAGAAAATTCGCCGGTTCAGCTCCCGCAAGCTTAATGAGATCCATGGTAGCCATGGCCATTCCCGCCCCGTTCACCATACAACCTACAGATCCATTCAATCTGATATAATTGAGGTTGTATCGGGAGGCCTCGATCTCAAGGGGATCCTCCTCATTGGGATCTCGCATCGTCGAAATATCGCTATGACGATATAACGCACTATCATCGAAGTTCATCTTAGCATCCAGCGCAACCAGCTCCCCTCCTTCTGTGAGAACAAGGGGATTAATCTCCGCTAGGAGACAATCCTTCTCCCAAAAGGCCCGATAAAGTCCACCAAAAGCACTTCTCGCCTTCCCCATCACGGCGGCGTCTAACCCCAAACCAAAAGCCAACCTGGATACCTGAAAGGGCCTCAACCCCACCGATGGATCCACATATTCCATGTGAACCCTCTCGGGGTTTTTGGAGGAAATCCTCTCAATCTCCACCCCTCCTTGGTCACTTGCCATGAGAACGGGGCACACCCTACTCCGATCCACAACTACCCCGAGGTAAAACTCCTTTTCAATAACCATCCCTTCCTCTACTAAAACCTTTCGCACCTCCTGACCCTCGGGACCCGTCTGGGCGGTAACCAACCGCATGCCAATCATCTCCTCGGCAACCGCCTCCGCTTCTTCCGGCGAACCGGCCAATTTGATGCCACCCGCCTTCCCCCTTCCCCCAGCGTGGATTTGGGCCTTCAGCATGATTTTCCCTTCGCCTATCTGCCGAGTAATCTCCCTCGCCTCTCCGGGTGTTTCCGCCACCGCACCACGCGGAACGGGAATGCCGAACTGCCTGAAGATCTCCTTGGCCTGATACTCGTGAATTTTCATGGACAATCTCCCACCACTTTATGCATTTATATCAAAAACTTCCCCCTTGTACAAGGACTTGCAGCCTGAAGTTCCCTAAGCTTCTGGAGAGCTCTTCGACGAATGTTCAGACAACTCTTGTCCACAAAAAAGGAGCGGGGGCTCCGCTGCCCCCGCTCCTTGAGGTCGACCCAGAGCTCCGATAGCGGTGTCTTACCGAATAGTTCCCACATAGTGGGCGGTCAACTGTCTTTCCCTCACTTCCGGATTGCCATAATCGGGTAGCAGCATCGGGGCCACCCTCCCCGTAACTATTCCGGCCTCCTCCAGTTCCCTGTGATAGTTCTTGACGTGTTCAAGCGTCAACCTCCCCTCCTCTGTCCCCTCCTTGGCATAGACAGCTGCATTCTTCCCTGCAATCCGACCAAAAACACAGACATCAAGGAGGGAATTCCCCATGAGGCGGTTCTCACCGTGGATTCCTCCAGTTACCTCGCCCGCAATGAAGAAGCCAGGTACCGAGGTCGCGCAATCCGAATTAAACTCCAGCCCTCCATTTTGATAGTGTAGTGTGGGAAAGACAAGCATGGGCTCTTTCGAGATATCGATCCCGTAACGGCGAAACAGAATATGCTTTCCCGGAAACTCCCTTTTCACTGTTCCCTCGCCCTTGAGCAGATCGATCAGGGGGGAATCGAGCCATATCCCAACCTTTCCCGTGGGTGTTGGGACACCCTTACCGATTACCGCACATTCCCTGATAAAGGATGCGGACTCGACATCCCTCGGCTCCTTCTCGTTCACAAATTGTTTTCCATCAACGTTCAGGACATGTGCCCCCGCTCCCCTGAACTTCTCCGTGATGAGCAGGCCCTCAGCTTGCTCAGGAAAGACGACCCCGGTAGGGTGGTATTGCACTGTATGGAGGAAGCACAGTTTCACCCCTGCCCGGTACCCTATCACTAAACCATCCCCGGTCGCCCCATAGTGATTCGTCGTCATGAACCCTTGTATATGGAGCCTTCCCGAACCTCCCGTGGCCATGACGACCGCCTTCGCCTTGACATTAAAATATTCCTCCGTCTCCATGTTGTAGAAAACGGCGCCGGCGCAATGACCGTGCTCGTTCAGGATCAGTTCCACCGCCGGAGAGAATTCCAATACCCTGATATCCTCGATCCGATTTCTTGCCTCATCCCTGAGGGTTCTCATGATTTCAGCCCCGGTGATGTCCGCGGCGTAATGCATCCTCTGCCGGCATGTGCCCCCTCCGTGTAAAGTCAGCATCGTCCCCCCTTCGGATTTGCCGAACATCATCCCCATGGACTCCAACCAAGCTAAGACCTTGGGTGCCTCGGTGACCAGGGTATATACCAATTCCGGGGTGTTCTTGAAATGGCCCCCTCCCATCACATCCAGATAGTGGTAGTAGGGTGAATCCTTGCTCCCCTTTGTCGCCCCTTGGATACCCCCTTCAGCCATCATGGTGTTGGCATCGCCGTGCCTCAACTTCGTTGCAATAATGACCTTCACTCCTTGCTCTTGAGCCAATAAGGCTGCAGCCGTGCCTGCTCCTCCCCCACCGATGATCAAGACATCGGTCTCATAGTCGATGGCCGATAGATCGATTTGGTCGGGATCCACCCTGCTTCTCGCTTCCAAGAGCTCAACGATCTCCGGAGAGATGGCATACCCCTTACTCGGTCCAACCGTGATTTCACGGCGGGAGCCCTCCCTGTAATCGGGGTGAAACTTCAACCTCTCTTCTCTCTCCCGCAGCGACAAAAGGGGGACTTCTTCTCCCCTTTTCTTCTTCTCAACCCTCGCGGGCCTGGTCTCCTCGACTTTCTTGATTAACCGTTTCAACTCAGGCGGATACCCTGCCATAGTTCTCCCTCACTCTCCTATTGTGATGATGGAATCCGTGTAAGGGATTCCCCCCGTAGGGTACAACAGTCACTCATCGCTCATAAGATCACAGATACTCCGTTTCCCTAGGTGTCCAATCCTCCCCAGCCCCCTCTGGCTCGATCTCCCGCTCATTGTACAGTTCTTTGAGGTGATCCTCGTCCGAATCCATCACACTTTTAAGCAGGGACTCGTACTTCCCCTCTTCAATTCGCTTGACCATCGCCTCTGTATGCTCCGATTTGGGGAGGATATATTTGCCGTGGAGGCGGCGCGCCAAAATGGCAATGTGGTATTGCGCGATCTCGGCGGGACATCTCGACGCGCAGAGACCGCACATGACGCAATCAAAGGAAAGCTCCGCGACCTTCGACAAGTCCCCCCGCATGGCCGCCGCCATGTAGTCCATGACCTCGATATCCATTGGACAGGACTTGGTGCAGGTGTTACACTGGACGCATCGCATTACGTCCGGGTAGAGCTTCATCAAAGATTCCAGATCCGGCCGTAACTCTTCCAGGTTATAGATTGACCGATTGGCCGGGAAAAAGGGGATCATGGTTAGGTACATATTGGGCTGCACAACGGTCTGGCAGGCCAATCCCACCTCGATCTTATGACTCTCCGGAAACCGGTAAACCGTGCCACACGCCCCACAAATGCCCCCTCGGCATCCACATCCCCTGATTAACTGATATCCAGCATATTCAAAGGCCTTCTGAATCGTTAACGATGCGGGCACCTCATATCTCTTTCCCATGATGAAGATGGGGACCCTAGGAACCTCCTCAGTGGTTTTCCCCTCGTCTTTCGGTGGGAGATCTTTGCTCGTCCGTCTAGCCATCGATGTTCCTCCTGTTGACCGTCAAGATGGTAAATACCACCCATGCTCTCCTCGATTACAGCGATCCCGATTCGGTTTGGAGTTCATCCTCCCGAAAGGTTGCAACGGGAGGCTCTTCATCCACACTCCTCCCCGGGGTATAATCGAACATCCCCTGGACCCTGTTCCCAACAGCCCTAAATAGGGTTGCTACCGGAAGGCCATTGGGACAAGCACTATCACAGAGGCCGCAACCAATACATGATGTTACCATATGGGACAGGCGAATCAGGTGAAACAGCAGCGTATCAGTGGGCATCCTCACCGCTCCCTTCCTATCCGCCCACCGTAAGAACTGATCGGCTTTGTGTTCGAGAGTGGGAGTCCTGAAGACGCACTCCTTGCAGTAACAGATGGGGCACGCCACCATGCAATTGTGACACCGGATACAGGTTGAAAGTGCGTCCATGAGACCCTGGAGGCTCTTCGTCCCAGATCGGAAGGCATCAAAAACCTCGTCCCTCCTCCTGATCCCT
>JABAOH010009043.1_pt3 | contig 13478 bp, 11 predicted proteins | sample 7062181 | NCBI WGS metagenome assembly JABAOH01 (sample SAMN14538630, study PRJNA623070) | marine sediment metagenome | biome: marine biome [ENVO:00000428]; feature: marine pelagic biome [ENVO:01000023]; material: deep marine sediment [ENVO:00002113]; isolation source: pool of 5 deep marine... | reverse complement strand
TAGGTCGTATTGATATAGCTTTGAATGGTCCCTTTGGCCACGCCTAGCTTGGTGCGGCTGTTGGGAGGATTTGTTGCAAGAAAATTGAGGTAATTGCCTGTTCTCAGGTACCGGGTCCGGCTCCCACCACAGGTCGTGTCAAATCGGATTCTTCCCGTTAAAGAAGCCTTCGGTTTGTAGGGCTGTTCTGGCATCATCACAGGTGATTTCACCCACCGAATCACGAAAGACATTGTCCCAGGAACCCTTCCACCGATAGTAGACCTTGGTCGTTTCATAGGTACCTGCATAGGTTTCACTCGGCTCATAGGCGGCACTCGTTATCGATTCATTCATACTCGCGGAGTTGTCAAAGATGACCAAGATATTGGGCTCCACTCCACTGTCGTTGCTGTAGATATCAATGTCTGCTGCGAGAGTTACTGTGGGTAAAACAAGGATGAGAAGAGAGAAAAACAAGAACCGAAATAGTTTCCTCCTTCCTACCCCCGACCTCTCCATGATTCGCACCAAAAAACTCCGAAATCTGTAACCCATTGTCATCGTTCTCCCCTCTGCTCTGTTTCGACCTCAAAAAAAACCGGCTCTTCCGAAAAGCATTCGGAAAGCCGGCTTGTTTTCGCCCCGCTCTGATGCCCTGCTTCAAACAGGCAGGTTGTGCCTGGTTCATTTCAGTGTGGGCGCAAACGTTATCTGCTTATCCCGGCAACCCGGCCGTCTCAATGACTGGCTGGTCGTGAGACCCGTTGGCTTTCCGTCCCACCCTCACGGATGGTTTGGCTTTTTCGGAACGGGAGGACATCTTGCGAATTCGATGCCAAAAGGATCAGTAAAATGAGGCTATGTGCTGTCAAAAAAAGGGAAGGGCCTAGAAATTTTTGCATAGCAGCTGAGACTTTTTTCACCCCATCATCTGACCCTTCGAAACCTATGGAATGTTACGGAGGTGAGTAAGGGAGAGTCTCAGAATTGAATGCCGAGATATTCCAGGGTTGCCTTCCAGAAGTCGATGTCACTCGTTCTCTCCTGATAAAGCTTTGCATTCACGATTCCAATGCCACCGACCTCGGCCAGGACCTTGGCAAACTGGATCTCTTCGATACGGAAGGGCGTGGAATTGGATGAGTACAACCGGAGGACCCCCCGCACCCTCTCTTTGACCGATATGGGCACGGACAGCATCGACATAATACCCTCCTTCTCGGCCGCCTCTGGATATTGAATCCGGGGATCTCTCCGAGTATCAGGGATGAAGACGGTTTCTCCCTTCAAGGCCTCGGGAATCGATTTATCGATGCTGAGAGGCCCTTTAGAGAGATAAACCTGGCTTAAGCCNNGCCTTCGCAATTTCCTGGACAACTCCTGCCAGGGTCTTTTCCATTTCGATGGACGATGCAATCGTTTTGGTCAGCCGATGAAGGGTCCGAAAGTACTGGTAGGATCTCTCCTGGTCAATTTCAGTTTCCGAGACAGCCTTGACCCGATACTTGGCCGGGGTAAACTCTGACTCATATTCCAAACCGCCTGCCTTCAATAATCTTGAAAGCTCCTCACCCCTGGCCTCAAAAATCCTTGCATTCTCAATGGCAAGGGCTCCAATCTCGGCGATGGCCGATACCAGCTCCAGCTCGGTGTCTGTAAATTTTCTCGGATGATCAGTATAGATTCTCAGAACCCCGATGGCCCGACCCCTAACCAGCATGGGCACAGAGAGGATCGATGCAACGCCCTCTTGTCTCGCCTCATCCCTATACTGAATCCTTGGGTCCGTTGGTGCATACTCGACCCATACCGGTCTGCCCATTAGGGCCTCAGCAATGCTTTTATCCGCATCTACAGGGCCCTTTTCAAGATACTTCTGACTGAGACGGTGTGAAGCCACTAATTCGAGCTGGCGTGTTTCTTCATTCAGAAGCATGAGCGCACTCGCTTTCGCATCAATAGGCGACACAACTCGCTTAGCAATCAGATGGAGGACTACTTTGACGTTGAGCACCGAGAGAACGGCTCTGGTTACCTCGTGGAAGATTTCAAAATACTCGACCTCATTCACGCTCATCTCGCCACCTCGGGAGTCCAGTTGGTCCTTCGATACCCCCCCACACAGGGGATAACCCTCGTGACTCGACTCATACGACCTTTGGCATTGTCTATTCTTAGAGAAAAGCACCTCTTTGTCAAGCATAGGGTTTCTGGAGTTTCCTCAAAAACCAGGTATGTAGCTATGCAAGTAGTCGGAACTTAATTCTGTTTTCGAATTACGCAAGTGCCCGACTCCCTTTTCGCTGGTTCCCAAAGGTTTTTTGATAAATCTAAGGCTCGCTCCAGGCACCTTCAAAACTCGCCCTTCGGGCTCAGACAGTTGAAGGCGCCGATCTTGCGCTTCGCCTAAGATTTATGAGCAAAAAACATTTGCAGGAACGCTCAAAGGGGTCTGGGCCACTTGCCTCTCGAATAGATCAGAAAAGTCAGGAAACTCCAGTAGGGTTTTGCAACTCGAGACGCATGGGTCGTTACCGGACGATTCAGGCGAAGCGATTCTTGAGGATTAGCGGGGGAGGTTGTGGCATTCTGCCTGTGCCAAAGTCCGATCAAGTAAACCCCTAATGTCCAAATCTTTTTCGACCTCTTCAAGTTCCTCAGAAGTTGATCGGGTGAATGGCTGTCTTGGCATCAAGAATTGACAGCAATCGTCATGAGGTTGAATCGAAATCGGATAGGTATGAATTTTTTGGGCCAAGCTGATAATCTCCTTCTTGTCCAGCCCGATCAACGGTCGGATGACAGGTATGGTGATCGCCTCTTCGACAGTGGTCAGATTCGAAAGCGTCTGAGAAGATACCTGGCTCAAAGAATCACCCGTGATGACGGCTTTGGCCCGCTCCCTTCTGGCAATCGCTTCTGCAAGTCGGAGCATGAATCTTCGGTAAAGGATAATCCGATAGGAAGCTGGTGTGCGACTTGCCACTTCTCTCTGGAGGTCAGCGAAAGGGACGAAGTAAAGTTTCGACATTTGGCGGAAATGGCTCAGCTCTCTCGCAAGCTCGGTGACCTTCCGCTGAGACGCTCGATCAGTGAAGGGGAAACTATGAAAATGAACAAAAACCACGCCGCAGCCGCGCTTCATCATCAGATAGATGGCCACAGGGGAATCGATTCCGCCGGAGATCAACCCGACAACCTTCCCGCTTACGCCGACGGGCAATCCACCAGGTCCCGGAACCCTCTTAAAGAAAAAGAGGACCCGGTCATGGAGCCACTCAACGCATACGCGGAGATCGGGATTGCCCAGATCGACCGGCTTCCCGGTCTCTATTTGGACAAAACTTCCCAGTTCTCGGTTTATCTCGGGTGAGGTGAGAGGAAATGCCTTGTCGCTCCTTTTCGTGTCAATAGCAAAAGACTCATACTCATCCTTGGGGAGTTGCTCCTTGACACGGGCCTTCAAGACATTCAAATCGCAAGGGCTCTCATAGGCTCTTGCAAAATATGAAATCCCGAAGACCCGACCCATCCTTCCTGCCACCTCATCCCATGGGGGCCTCGCCTTCAGGCTGACCAAGACTCTCCCATAGAGCCTCTCTGTATTGACCGCCCCGAGTCCTTCGAAGGCCCGCCTGATATTTCTCATCAGCTGGTGCTCAAAATGGGGTCGGTTTTTGCCCTTGAGACCAATTTCGTCATAATGAACCACGATATTGACCGGATTTCGCTCCATCGAAATGCACCCTGCGGGCCGAATTCTCCTTCATTATTGCCATATTTTGGCACGGCTTGCAATTCATTCGAAGCCTGATGGTTCCCTCTCCCAAAAGAGCAAATCCCGAATTGTCTACCTGAGTTTTCCCGGATCTGCACCAAGTCAAGGGTCCATGACAACGCAAGCGCTTGCGCAAATACCCTTTGACCACATGGGAGTTGCAAACCTCGGCAAACTGCCCCCAGAAATGGTTTGATTTTTCAAGAGCCCTGCTGTTAGAATAAAAGCGCCTTACTGCCCAAGAAGGGCCGTAGTGATCTCTCTGATTCTGGTCGAGAAAGGAATTGTCAATGAGAAAAGCACTGCTACTGGCTGTTGCCCTATCCTTGCTCTATGCTCACACTTCCACAACGGCTATGGGCGAGAAGAAGGTCGCTCCTGCACGGACGGACAAGGTCACATATGCGGAGCTGGTCAAAGACCACCCGGCACTCGAAGAAATGGTAGACGAAAACGGGTTCAATGACCTCAGCGGCGAAGAGCAGTGGGAACTGATCACCATGGTTGACAAATACTATTTCTTCCAGCAGGAGGGGGAGTATTATGCCGGCGAGTCTCCGTCTCAATCCATGATGTATCTTCGGAGAGCGAAATCGTTGAAGAAAGAGATTGAGGCTCGATTTGGGCATGTCATCAAGGAATAACCACCGCTTCGAACGCGGCCAAACAAAAATACTCAAAAAAACCTGATGAAAAATCTCACGGGTATTCTGCGCAGGCTCTTCGATATCCATCCTGACGAAAACCGGGCTTTCGGCTGGGTCACCGGTTTGATGTTTTTGATTCTCTTTAGCGAAATGCTTTTTGCAAATTTCGCCGACACCGCCTTTATCAAGCGATTCGGTGTCGAATACCTCCCGGAGATGTTTGCCATCGATGCTATCCTCGTTTTTTTTGCTATGGATCTCATCCGAGGATTGGTCGGGAAGTACTCGGCCACGACCATCCTGGCTCGGGTTTTCATCATCTTTGCCACGATTGAGATCCTCTGCCGCTTCTTGATCCTCCTTGATATCTCCCTCCTCTATCCGGCCATGTATATCTTCAGACAGCAATTCAACGGCATTATGCTCGTCATCTTCTGGAACATTTGTAACGATATTTTCGACACCCGACAGTCCAAACGGATTTTTCCCCTGATCACAGCAGGGGGAATTCTGGGGCGTGTTTTGGGAAGTTTCTCGACGAACTTTTTGGGCCGGATAATGGTTCTCGACAATCTTCTCCTCATTTCCGCCGGACTGCTCTTATTGGGAGCCCTGGCCACCCGCCGGATTGGACAGCTTTTCCCTGCCCCTATGGCCGCTCCGAGAGCTCAGGCCCAAGAGAAAAAGGGCTGGTCCTCCCCGATCGCCGGTCTCAAAGAGATGACCCTTTTGGCCAAGGGTTCGATGCTCTTTTTGCTCCTCGCCTCCATCAGGGTTCTCCCGAACATCATCGGCCCCATGTTCGATTTCCAGTACAGCGTGATCCTTGACCAGAGCTTTGACACGGAGGGCGGACTTATTGGGTTTTATGCAGCCATCAGAGGGATCTTAAATATCATCGCCTTCGTGCTTCTCTTGTTTGTCGGGAAGGTTTATACGCGGGTGGGAATCCCCGCTGCCCTCCTTTTTCGTCCTGGGAACTTCTTCCTTGTTTTTTCTTTGCTCCTGTTTCGCTTTGATATTCTCATCGGCATCTTTGCGAGGATCAGCATCAGCGTCCTCACCACAACCATGCATAATCCGGCCAACAACATTCTCATCAACCTTTTTCCAGATGAATTCAGGGCAAAGATCCGGCCGATTCTCCAGGTGGCTGCACGGGCAGGAAGCCTCGTAGGATCTCTAATACTGCTGGGACTGAAGACCTTTATCCATGCGAGTTACTTTTCGATCTTCGGGCTCATCTTCGTGGGAGCATGGATATTTACGACCCTTCGCTTGAGAAGAAACTATTCGTCCTTCCTACTCGAAACTGTCTTGGAGAAACAGGTCGACCTCAAGGCACTTGAGGAGGTGGATCTTACCGTCCTCGTTCAGGATACAAAAACACGGACCCGCCTTCTCGAAGGCCTCGAGCAGGAGAAAGGTCCGGCAGCGGTTCTTTGTGGGCGTATTTTATCGGAGGCGCAATATCCTGAGCTCGGTGCGGCAATTCTATCGATCCTTCCGAAAAAAGACCTACCCATCCAGGTTGAACTGCTCAATCTGCTGCGACCTGAGGACACGTCTGTTGCCGTTTCCGCCCTCGTTGAAATGGCTGACACGGCATCTGAAGATCTTCGGCCTCATCTGGTCAGAACGGTTGGCAGGCTTGCCCCTCGCGAGAACATCGACTTTCTTAGGCGAGCGTGCGAGATTGACCAGCGGGTCCTTCAAGCCGAGGCTATCGTCGGGCTTTACCATGCCGAAATGACCGACAAAGGCTATCCCCTCCTCTCAGAATGGCTGGACAGAAGCGATCCTGAAGACATCCTTTTGGCTGTCACGACGGTGGCGCGAACAGGAGAGGTGAGACTTGCTGACCGCCTTTATACGATCCTCGAGAGCGAAAAAGATCCTAAAATCCAATCGAAGATCCTCGAAGCCCTTGGTTCTCTTGGGTTACCTCAAAGAGATGAGCGAATCCTGCCGTATCTCGAAAATCCCAGTCTCGAAGTGAGAAGCACCGCAGTTTCGGCTCTATCCCTCGATCTTGAGCCAACCATAGCACGGGCTATCGAAATGCTTGGAGATGAGTCGAATGAGGTCAGGGACGCGGCGTTCAGGAGAATCAACCAAATCGGTAAACAAGCCGTTCCCCTCCTTCTTAAAGCCCTCAATTCCCCAAAGCGGGAGCTCAAAAATGGTGTACTCCGCCTCCTGCAAGACCTTGAGGTCAAGGACGTAGAGTTTTCAGAATTCATCAATCGGGAAATCCGATCGGCTTACGAAAACATCTATGCCACTCAAGGACTTAGAAACCTTGAGGAGACACATGCTCTTGAACTCTTGATCCAGCACCTAAAAGACAAGAATGACGATGCCATTTTTACTGTGTTCCGGATCTTGGAGGTCCAGGGGGGCGACAGTCAGATGAGGGTCATCTATCGAGGGTTGAAGGCCGAGGCCAGGGAGAAAGCCAATGCCTTAGAGGCCCTTGAAAATAGCGTTCACCCCGCGCTCTCTCGGTTATTGATTCCCCTGGTCGACGAGACCCCCCCAACCGAGAAGTTGAAAGTCGGCCAGAAACAATTTGGTATTGCCCGAGAGGTCCCGTCCGACCCTTCGGACCTTTTGTCAGGCTTTTTAGCAAGCGAAGACCCGATGACGCAAATGTGCGCCCTTTATGTGATCGCTGAGAACCGATTGGAGGGTTTCACGGAAAAGATCCAGGCCCTTCGGGATGATCCTGACGTGCCGGTGCGGGAAGTAACGAGACAGGCTCTCGAACAAACAGGGGCCATCGATTCCAGTGGAAAGGGAGAAACCATGCTTTCAACCATGGACAAGATGATTCATTTGAAGAAGATCTACGTTTTTTCAGACCTTCAAGTGAGAGAACTCGCAGCAATCAGTTCAGTGACCTTAGAGAAAGACTATCCGAAGGATGAAGTTGTTGTCAAAGAGGGAGAATCGGGAGACACCATGTTTCTGATCGTTTCCGGAGAAGTCTCGGTTATTGGGAAGTACGGTTCGGAAAATGAAACGCTGATCGCCACGATCACCCAGGACGATTACTTCGGAGAGATGGCCCTTTTCGAAGACAAACCGAGGTCGGCCACTGTCAAAACCAACACGGATGCAAAACTCCTGGTTTTGGGAAAACTCGAATTCGAGGAGATCATGAGGGAGTTTCCTCAAATTTCTATTAACATTTGCCGGGTCTTCAGCCAGCGAATACGGGAGTTACAGAAGAAATTCTTAGAGTAAGGAAGATGGTCGTGATAGGCTCTCCGGGGATTCCTGTCTGCTTTGGGGTTCATGGATCTTATATCCCACAGCTTTCGCCAGAGATTTGATCATGGCAGTCAAGCCCTCACCTCGGAGCCCTAACTGTTTAGCAGCCTTGCATTGTATGATGAACAGTTCCCAAAACTCTCTGCTTTTTCTCGCCCTCCATGTCAGACTTGCTGGGTGTTTTCGTCTGATAACCAGGGGCTCGCTGATATTCGCCATCCGATGATTTCTGGCGATTCTGACCCAGAGATCATAGTCCTGCCATATGAGCCCCTCATCGTATAGACCTACCTCATCAAGGACAGACTTCCGGATCATGATCGAACTGTGGATGAAGGGATTATCGACCGTCATAAACCGCCGGATGGATACATCATCCTCAGGCAGGGACTGGATCCAATGCCTGCCGGTTCTGGCATCGATTTTCACGCACCAGGTCCCGACAAGTGCAACCTCTGGATAGGTATCAAGAAAGAGGACCTCCCGCTCAAGTCTCTCAGGGAGCGAGATATCATCGGCATCCATGCGGGCAATATAATCGCCAGACGTAAGCCGAATTCCACGATTGAGGGCCGAGGATTGCCCTCGGTTCTCTTGATAATAGACCTTCATGCGGGAGTCGTGGTAACCCTTCAAGACCACCGGTGTGTGATCGATGGAGCCATCATCAACAATGATAAATTCGAAGTCTCCAAAAGTCTGCTCAAGAATGCTTTCGACCGCCTCGCCGACGTAGCGCTCCTCGTTATAAACTGACATGACCACGCTTACCTGCGGCATCTTTCAACCTCTTCGAAGATGGCAAGTGTCATTCCATACTGAAATTTTGGATCGATCTTTCTCCATCTCCAAGATACTAACGGCGGCAAGGGCCTGTCCAAAACTCCGAAAACATCGGAGTTCCATCTCTAGAACGTTCAACAGAATGACCAGATTGACGAAGTAATGGCCAACCAAACCGACCGTGTCTCTGGAGTGCCCGGCCCGAATTCGACTCAGGCATTCCCCCACTCTCCGGTTCAACTGCTCCAGTGACTCCTGGCCGTACAAACCGGCGACATCGGAAACCTCGGGCCAAGTTCTCCGCAAATCCGGATATGTCGTCAAGGCCTCTTGCCTTGTCATCCCCTCCAGATTCCCACGTCCCAACTCTTGAAGATCTGGATCAGGAATGACGGAGCATCCCTGATGATCCGAAATGATTCGCGCCGTATCGACGGCCCGCCTGAGTGGGCTGGTGTAAACCGTCTGGATCCTTTCTCTCCGTAGTGCCTGCGCAAGCATTTGCGCCTGCCTGTGACCCGCTTCACTCAGCTCGATATCCGCCCTTCCCAAGATGCGGCCATCACGGTTCCACTCGGACTCTCCATGGCGAGCCAAGATCAATCGCATTGCACGAGACGAATCCTCACCTCCTTAACCTAACGGATCTCTCAGGAGGTAGAAATCTACCACCCGCTCTCTTCAGATGTCAACTAGCCGACCTCCACACATCTACCCCTAGATTTGGAAGATCCGAGAATAATATCAGGAATCGAAATCTCAACTTCACCAAGATTCTATCCTATGGGGTAACCGATGGATTAAGTTGGTAGCACTGAAAGAATGGGCAGAGTATCAGATGGTGAATCAGGGTCTTCAGAGGCCCTTGAAACGATCCTCCGATCTGGCATAATCTTTAGTGTCAGAAGTCTTTGGAAAATCACAGTGAACCCGATGATTGCCTTTTATTTGAAAAGAGGAGAAAGGAGATTTCAGCAGGGATTCCTCGAGATACTGAAATGGATTCGCATTCTCAGCCCGCAAATTCCCTGTAAACTCTTCCATGATCCCTCTGACTCCATTGGCCTCGACGGTATCGAAGGCGTGGAAACCCTTCCCATTTCGGCTGCACCCCCTTTTGGGGGAGATGAATTGCCAGAAGATCTTACGAGGAATATCGAGAGGATCGCTCCAAGAATCATCCTCTGGGGTCCCGACCCCGTGGATGGATCTCTCAAAAGCTACCATTCACCCCGCCCCATCCCATTTTCGAGCCGCCTCCGCTACATGGGCAAGGCTGAGGCCAAGAAGGAATTGACCCTCACCTTGATACACGCAGAGCCAAACCCCAAGGACCCCACCCTTCGCCCCATCCCTCTAAACGCGGATGATGCAATCTTCACGGGATTCGTGGCAGTAGACCATATGACTAAGAACACCATTTGGCCGATCCATACAAGAGGTGCCGAAGTCACGGCAAACCTGGTAAAGAATATCTCATACGGGAAGTCTCTCTGCCCCGACGCGTTTCTATATCCGATCATTGCGATGATTGAACCGACTCGGCGCTGCAATCTCGCCTGTCCGATGTGTCCAGTAGGGAGCAACCAGACCTATCAGGCCAAGGACATGCCCCTGGACCGGTTCCAAAAGATCCTGGATGAACTGAAACCATTCCTGATCCACCTCACCCTCCACAATTACGGAGAATCCTTTCTCCACCGGCATATCTATGAAATGATTTCATATGCCAAAAAAGAGGGTATCCCAGATGTCAATATCTCGACTAACGGTCACATCATCGACCCCTCCCGTGTCGTCGACTCAGGCCTCGATGAAATAATGATATCCCTGGACGGAATCACTCAAAAAACCTATGCCACCTATCGTCGAGGAGGAAGGCTAGAGAGAGTCCTGGAAAACATTCGAGCTCTCGACGCAGAAAAGAGAAAGAAGAAGACCCAGAAGCCCTTGATGGAACTCCAGTTCATTATCATGAAGCACAATGAGGGCGAGATCGATGGTTTCCGAGATTTGGCATCAGGACTCGGGGCCGATAGAATTCGTTTCAAGACTTTCAATCTGCAGATGTCCGGCCCTGAGAGTTGCGAAACAGGAGTTGAATTCCTTCCCACCGATACAGATTACACCCGCTACGAGGACACCCAAGGTCGGATTCTGAAAAAACATTTGGAGGAAAACCGATGCAAATGGCCGTGGGAAAGGGTGGTCATCAATACCGATGGTCACGTCGTTCCCTGCTGCAATGATTTCGACGGCCGGTATTCGATGGGCAACTTATTCAGCACGCCATTTCGTGACATCTGGTTTGGATCCAAATACAATCGATTTCGGAAGAGCATCTTAAAAGAATGGCGCAAGATCTCACTCTGTGCCAATTGCCCGGTCCCGAGTTTTGCTGATCTCAGTTTCGAGCGGCTGGAAACGACTCAGAGCTGAAATCTGCGCCACCGCAGAGACACGAAGAGCACTGAGCAATAATTCCCTCGTTTGCCGGGAGACGACGGCAAACGAAAACCTTTACCACTGTGACTAGGGACTGTAACGACCTCCTACAATGGTAGGCTTTTTGCCCATTGCCTTCCCTCAATGGGCAAGAAATACAGAATCCTCTGTGCCCTCCGTGTCTCCGTGGTGTGTAAACACAGCCGAGAATAATACAGCAAGTTTTTGCGAGCTTGGCATGGCAGATTATGAAATGTTGATCATCAATCTTGAGGGCTACGGCAAAGGGGGATTGGGAACCCTGGCCTATCACCTCCATGAGTTGCTGCTTCGGGAGAAAATCCCTTCCGCTCTGATCGCCTCTGACAACCCAAGAAAACTTCCACACGTTCTCCTATTGCCGGAAAACGACTACGAATCGGTTCCTCTGCTGGTCGGTAAACTGTCAGCGAGAAACCGTATCGTCCTTGGGAGAAATGAGCTGGCCGCCCTTTCCGCACAGCTAAGCGATCTGATTCTCATGACCGGCGGGACGGCATATCTTCAAGACTGGTTAGAGGCCCATCCTCACAAAACCGCCCGCGATTTTCTCCGGCCAAAGCACCTGCCCAGGGTTGAGGAGTCCACACGGATTAAACGGGAGCGATTGGCTCTCGAAGAGGCAATCAAGATTCTGTCGGCGCCGGGCCTGAACACCCGGATTTTGCAAAAGGCATATTCTGAGCTGGCCCATAAAATATTCGAGGTCCCTCAGATCTTTCGCGACCTGCGAGCCGAGACACCGTGGGAATCAAGAGAAATCGATCTGATTGCAGTGGGCCAGTGGAGGGATAGGGGAGTCGACAGGGCCATCAAGGGATACCGATTTCTGGTTGAAACGATCAACTTATTGAGGGGAAAGGGGCTTCGAATTGTCGTCGTCGGAGAGGTCCCCTTCCCGAGCAAAGGGGTTTTCCATACCGGATGGGTAGATCACGAAGAGACCCTCAAACTCGTGGACAACGCGAAAGTGTTTGTGAGCCCTTCGCGCAATGAGTGTTATAGTCAAGCTATTGTAGAGGCTCTGCAATTGGGCTGTAACGTGGTTCTATCAAGAAATGTTGAACCCAATGGTTTCTGCCACCCGGGTCTCGTCGCTCGGTATGATGAAAAGAGTTTTTCTCAAAAAATTGAAAAGGCCCTAGGAAAGAGGTTTTTGATCAGACCAATGCCCTCATCCAAGGACTCGCTCGACCTCCTCATGTCGGCNNCGGTACTTGTCAAAGAAGCAGTTGAGAGCGACCGGTTCGAGGCGAAGCATATGGTCGAGGGTCTCTCGGAAGTTTTCAAGCGTCAAATTCTCTTCATAGAGGACGGAGATATTTGCTTTCTGAACCTTGTCCAGTCTGGTTTCCTGTTCCTGGTGGCCGTGTTCCTCAGGAATCAGGATCGCCTTCGAATCGGTCAAGAGAACCTCGCTCAGCGTATTGTAGCCGGCTCTTCCGATGACGAGGCTGGAAACATTCATAATGTCCACAAGATTCGGGAGAAAATCGAAAAAAGACACATGACCATTGGAGAATCGTCTAATCATCTGCTGTCTCAACACGGGTTCGAGGTAGGGGTCGATGACGAAAGCAAGCCGATAGGCTTTTTGCAGGTTCAGATCGTAAAATGCTCGAAACAGGATTTCGGCCACTTTTAACGCCGACTTCCTTCTGCCCAGAGACACAAGAATGATATCACGACCCGATCCGTTGAGCATCTGGTAGATCTCTTCCTTTGGGGCCAGCTCTTCCCGCGTTTTCACGGTGATCTTTCCCATGTATTGAATCTTCTTCCTGAGGGATCGCCGATTTCCGAAATACGCTTTATTGACATCGATAACCTCCCGATCCTCCATGACGTAAATAAAGTCGTAGAGGTCCCCCACGTAAATGGACTCTGATCGCTGTCTGCGATCGTTGAAGGGCGCCTCTATGAGGCTGGGATTTCTGAGAATCCCTCGACTGATGTGAACAAGGGCAAACGTGTCCTCTTGGGGAATCTGTCGCCATTTTTTCAAAAGCAGGGGAATGATTTCTCCTCTCTGGCCAAGCATGTTGTGTTCCACAATCAGCACATCCGGCCGAAATGTGCTGAAAGTGTCTTCAATGATCTTCTGTCGCAAATCGCTGATTTCTTCGACTGAGCAATCTTTCAGATAACGAGGACCGAGAAAATAGGTATCATCGTCGATATGAAATTTGATCGAAGGGAGCTTGACGATTTCGATCCCGTTTCTCAAGAAAAGCTCCGGGACGCTTGTTCCGGAAACGACCAAAAAGTCTATGTCAGGACGGTGCTTCTTTATGCCAGTAATGACAGCCAAAGCCCTGAAAGCATGACCCAATCCGATAGAATTATGCGTGTAGTACATAACTCTCTGAAAATTCGCCATGTTACACCTCTGTATTCCTTGCTCCCTATGGAGGTCAAAATGTCTTGCCTATCATAGCACCCTACCGACTCATGTCAACAGTAATCGTACTGGAGTTTCCTCAGTTTTGTGGACCCTCATGTCCCTGAGGGACGTTTGCGGAAGCGTT
>JABAOH010009550.1_pt1 | contig 13480 bp, 18 predicted proteins | sample 7062181 | NCBI WGS metagenome assembly JABAOH01 (sample SAMN14538630, study PRJNA623070) | marine sediment metagenome | biome: marine biome [ENVO:00000428]; feature: marine pelagic biome [ENVO:01000023]; material: deep marine sediment [ENVO:00002113]; isolation source: pool of 5 deep marine... | reverse complement strand
CATCAACGCGGCTTCGGAGTAGGGTAGGCCGACGATCACCATGCCGTGATGCAACAGCGGCAACATCATCGAGATGAGCGTCGTTTCTTGTCCACCGTGGAGGCTGGACGACGCGGTGAATACGGCAGCGGGCTTGCCGGCGAGGCTGCCGGAGAGCCAGAGGCCGCTCGTGCTGTCGATAAAATGCTTGAGCGGCGCGGCGATGTTGCCGAAACGCGCCGGACTGCCCAGCGCGAGCCCGGCGCATTCCTTGAGATCCTCGAGGCGGACATAAGGTGCACCGTGCTCTGGGACATCAGGCGCTGTCGCCTCGGTGACACTGGAAACCTCCGGCACGGTGCGCACGCGGGCATGCATGCCTGCCACCTTCTCAATGCCGCGAGCGACATGCTGTGCCATGGCCGCGAGGGCACCGTGACGGCTGAAATAGAGCACTAGAACGTCGCTCATGGCTGGGCGATACAGATCGTCGTCATACGCATGGCCCCCGGGCAGCTGGCGTGCAGATCCAACCTATTCTGCACTGTTTGGGCGTTTTTTCTCGATCGGCGGTTCCTTGACAGTCTATACACAGGCGCAGATACTTTGTAGTATTACAAATCATAGGGTTGGCCTGCGCGCGATGCGCCTAAAAAGAACAGTTCAGCGGAGGACGTTCGAGCCATGATTAATCTGAAAGACGGCTGCAAGATAGTGCTGGTAAGTGGCGCCTTAATTGTAAGTGCGTGCGCGACAGCACCCAAGGAAGAGCCTGTACAACCGACGACCACGCCTCCGCCTGAGGCCGCACCGGCGCCCGAGCCAAAGGCCGAGCCCGAACCCCAACCGGCGATGGAACAGAAGCAGGAAGTCATGGTCGTCGAAGAGGGTGTCACCAGTTATACGGTCGTGCGCGGCGACAACCTGTGGGATATCGCCAGCTACCGTGTGATCTATGGCAACCCCTATCAGTGGCCGCTGATCTACAAGGCCAACGCCGATCAGATCAAAGATGCCGATCTGATTTACCCGGGCCAGGTATTTAGCATTCCGCGGGACATGTCGGCCTCGCAGATTGAAGCGGCGATCCAGCATGCGCGTACACGCGGAGCGTGGTCCCTCGGTGTCGTCGAGGAATCGGATCAGGCTTACCTGCGCCAATAGTACGGTGTCCGTATACCGAACAGGCAGGGGCCCCCACGGGGGCCCTTCGCATTTTAGCTAGTTTGTTTTGCGCATCCTGCGCCCGAGCATCAAGTGCGTATCCCCGGACCGGGCTAAACTCAGAAGAACGATGGGACGGGAGTTGATGCTAGATTCCAGGTTGTTTTGGCTGTGCCTGAGTGTTTTCTACTACGCGTGCTTGGTCGCCTTGCAGTGGGGTTACCCCGGTGTGTGGGACAAAGCGAACACCATCGGCTGGTTCCGCTCGCTCAACTGGATTTATGCGCTGGCGTTTGCGGGCCTGGGCATCGTGTTACAAGGTGCGATCGCGCGCGTGTTCGACAAGCTAAGCCCCTTGCTCTGGCGACCCATCATGCTCTGTACCGGTGCTGCCTTGGCACTGCTGGCGATCGCCGCCCGGACGTGGGGAACCGGCGTCCCTATGAATGTCGAGCTGTGGTTATCGGCACTCCTTGGTCTGGCACTCGTAGCCGTGTTCGCGCGCGTGCTGCCCAATGATCTGCTGCTTCGTTGGTATGGCCTTCGCGATTAATGTGATATCAGACGCTGATCCGCCGCGGGCCCCATGCTTCTAAAGTCCTGAGCGATGCATCGTTGTATGCGCTTTCTGGTGTCCGGGCGCGTCCAAGGCGTATTCTTTCGCGGCGCAACGCAGACGCGGGCGCGGCGTCTCGGTTTATGTGGCTTCGCCAAGAACCTGCCCGATGGACGCGTTGAGGTCATTGCCTGCGGCGAGCCCGCCAGTCTCGAACAGTTACAACACTGGCTGTGGCAGGGTCCACCGCATGCACGCGTGGATGATGTGGCAGCTGAGGAAATCGCGGTGCGCAGCTTCGCTGACTTTGAAACTCGCTGATGGATTATTGCGGGAACCAGCGCGTGTTCCACAATTCAAATACGCGCGCAGGGTAGCCATTGCGTCCCAGACTGCCGTTGTAGCGCGCCAGTGCGCGGGCGCGATGGCCGTTTTCCTGGTCCATGTAGTAGCGCAGTATCGTGCAGCCGTAACGTAGGTTCGTCTCTACTTCAAACAGGTTGTCATCGGGGCGACCAATCTCGCTGAGCCAGAAGGGCATGATTTGCATGAGTCCGCGTGCACCGGCACTCGAAATGGCAAAGCGATCGAAGTTGCTCTCGACCTCGATGACAGCCAGCACGAGTTCCGGTCGAAGACGGGCGCGCGCGGCCTCGCGGTGCACGCTCTTGAGCAGACTAATGCGCGAGACGGCATCGGGTATCTTTTTTTCCAGTCTTTGCGACATGTCGGTCAACCAAACCCAGGCATCGAAGTTATCTTTGAAACCGCGGGTCTCAGCAGCCGCGCTTTTCAACATTTCGCGCAACGCCGGGTCAATCGGCGTTTCGCCGGCGAGCGCGTCGAACACGGGCAAGCCGAGAGCAAGACTGAGGCACCAGGCCTGGATTTGACGCATCACCCCTCCATCACACGGCCGGCAAGGCGGTTACACAAAGCATAGTCGCCGCCAGCGCGGCTGTCAGGATGGTCCGAAACGCCAAGATGAGATTCGCGCGGGCCGCATCGCTGCCGCATAATGCTTGTATGACGCGCGACGCCGACAAATGGGATGCGCGCTATCGCGATGCCGCGGAGACGCCGGCTGCGCGGGTACTGATGGAAAACGTGCACCTGCTGCCGTCGCGGGGGCGCGCCCTCGACCTTGCCTGCGGGCTCGGTGCCAACGCGCTGGTGCTGGCGGCAAACGGGCTCGAGACCTTCGCCTGGGACAGCTCGGCTGTCGCCATCGAAAAGCTGGTTGGCCTGGCGCGAGCCCGCGGTGTGCACGTACACGCGGCCGTGCGCGATGTGGTTCAGCGCCCCCCCGAGCCGCAAGCGTTTGATGTCCTGGTCGTCAGCCGCTTTCTCGATCGGAGCCTCACCCCCCATTTGATCGCGGCACTGCGCCCGCACGGATTGCTCTACTACCAGACCTTCACCCGCACCCGCATCGGCGACAACGGTCCGCACAATCCGGCTTATCTGCTGGAGGACAGCGAGCTGCTCAGCATGTTTGCGCGCCTGCAACCCCTGGTCTATCGCGAGGAGGGTTTGGTGGGCGATACGCGCCGCGGGCTTCGCGGCCAGGCGATGCTGGTAGCACGCGCGCGCTCGCATTAGCCGCGCACGCGCTGGCGCAGCTCGGCGAGCAGACTGTCGCGCGCCAGCTCGCTCGGTTGCGAATCGCGCCGTCCCTTGTACTCCACCATACTTTTGCGCAGCCCACGCTCACCGATAACCAGACGATGCGGGATACCGATCAGATCCATGTCTGCGAACATTACCCCGGGGCGTTCGTCGCGATCGTCGAACAGCACCTCGAAGCCGGCAGCGACGAGCTCGCAATAAAGCTGCTCCGCAGCCTGCGCCACCTCCGTTGACTTATGCAAACCGATTGGAACGAGCGCGACCTCAAACGGTGCAATGGCCGTTGGCCAGATGATCCCGTGTGCATCGTGATTCTGCTCAATGGCTGCGGCGATCACACGCGTCACGCCGATGCCGTAACAACCCATTGCCATAATGACGGCCTGGCCTGCTTCATCAAGTACCGTTGCACCCATGCGCTCACTGTATTTAGTGCCGAGCTGGAATATATGACCGACCTCGATGCCCCGGCGCACATCGAGCCTGCCTTGGCAGCGCGGGCACGGATCGCCCTGCACGACGTTTCGCAAATCAGCAACCTCGGGTTCGGGGAGATCTCGTCCCCAATTGACGTTGCGCAGGTGCTTGCCGTCTGCGTTCGCACCGCAGATAAAGTCAGCGAGTCGTGCCGCACTTTCATCGGCAATGATCGGGATTTGCAGTCCGACCGGTCCGATAGAGCCCGGCTCGCAGCCGGCCTCCAGCTCGACTTCGCCCGGCGTGACGAACACGAGCGGCTTCATCACTTGTGGCAGGCGTTCCGCCTTGACCTCGTTTAGCTCGTGATCGCCCCGAACGATTAGGGCGATGGCGCCGCCCACGCCCTTGACCAGCAGGGTTTTAACGGTCTGCCCCGCGTCAACGCCGAGAAACGTGCTGACATCCTCGATAGTGTGCTGCCCGGGGGTGTCGATGCTTTCCATCGCTGCCGAGGCCGCGGGGCGCTTGCCGAGCGGCGGGTGGGCCTCGGCCAGCTCGACGTTGGCGGCATAATCGCAATCGCCGCAGACAGCAACGGCGTTTTCGCCTGATGCGGCGATCACGTGGAATTCGTGTGAAACATTGCCGCCAATGACGCCACCATGCGCTTCAACCACACAGAAGTCGAGCCCGATGCGTGTGAAGATCTTTGAGTAGGCCTCATGCATCGTCTGATATGTCTCGCGCAGGCCGGGTTCATCGAGGTGAAAGGAGTAGGCATCTTTCATGATGAACTCGCGTGCGCGCATGACCCCGAAGCGTGGGCGGATTTCGTCGCGAAACTTGGTCTGTATCTGGTAGAAGTTGGCGGGCAGTTGGCGATAACTCTTGATCTCCCGGCGTGCCAGCTCGGTGATCACTTCCTCATGTGTCGGGCCGAAACAAAATTCCCGGTTGTGTCGATCATGCATACGCAGCAGCTCGGGCCCGTATTCGTCCCAGCGCCCGGATTCCTGCCACAGCTCCGCCGGCTGCACCGCCGGCATGTACACCTCCTGGGCGCCGGCTGCATCCATTTCCTCGCGCACAATGCGTTCCACCTTGCGCAGTACACGATTCCCAATGGGCAACCATGTGTAAATACCCGCAGCCACTTTGCGGATCAGACCGGCGCGCACCATGAGCTGATGACTGATCACCTCTGCATCGGCTGGGGTTTCTTTAACCGTGGATAATAGGAAACGAGATACGCGCATGGCTTCCCTCAGTGCTGTCTGGTGCCGTCGGTCCGGCCGCAGTATAACTCAGGACTTGCGGGTGAGCGCAGCTGCCCACACGACGCCCGGTACTCGCCTGAGGCGTTGACTTGTCTATGCTTTGAGTTATGGACCCCCAACGTCGGTCAACACGGACATGACCCTTTGCTCCCGAGTCTTGTTGCTGGTGCTTGCGCTCAGCCTGGCGCCGTGCGCAGTGGCAACGCCAAAGATCCAGCTCTTTGCGCTGTTCAAGGATAAGGCCATCATCATGATCGACGGTAGCCGACGCGTGCTGGCGCGCGACCAGACCAGCCCTGAAGGCTTGAAGCTGCTCGCGACCGACACCCAGCGTGAGCTGGCGGAGGTGGAATTCAATGGGCAGCGCGAAACGCTCAGGCTAGGCGTCGTCAGCAGTGCCGGCTTTGGCGAAGCCAGGGACAGCGGTCGCGTGATGCTGTACGCAGACCGCAGTGGGTTTTTCTACAGCGATGGCAAGATTAATGGCAGTGCTGTGCGATTTCTGATTGATACGGGCGCTAACACCATTGCGCTCAGCAGCCGCGTGGCCGAGCGCATTGGCCTTGACTATAAGGGCAAAGGCCGGCGCGGCGTCGCTAGCACCGCGGGTGGCATGGTACCGATGTACAGTATGCGCTTAACGAGCGTGACGGTCGGCAATATCACCCTGCACGATATCGAGGCGGGTGTCATCGAGGGCGACCACCCGGGAGACGTACTGCTGGGAATGTCGTTTCTGGGGCGTTTAGATATGCGCCGCGATGGCGACGAGATGGAGCTGACCAAGCGCTATTGATATTGCGAGCCGCCCGCGAGCGGGAATCGAAGTCGACCGTCAGTCGCAAGAAGTCTCGAGCCCGTCACGCCTTTTGTCCTTCTGAATCATGGCGTAGGCAGAGTGGTTGTGGATCGATTCAAAGTTCTCTGACTCGACCGTGTACGTATCGATGCGTTCATCCGCATTCAGCAGTGCCGCCACGTCGCGCACCATATCTTCTACAAACTTCGGATTGTCGTAAGCCTGCTCGGTCACATACTTCTCGTCCGGACGCTTGAGCAAACCGTAGAGCTCGCAGCTCGCTTGTTTCTCCACTAGTTCGATCAGATCTTCGATCCACACAAACGTGTTCGTGCCCACGCTCACGGTTACGTGCGAGCGCTGATTGTGGGCACCATATCGCGAGATCTCCTTCGAGCACGGGCAAAGACTGGTTACCGGCACGACCACCTTGATGGTCATCGAATGCTCGCCGCCGCTGAACTCGCCGATGAGCGTGACCTGATAGTCCATCAGGCTGGTGACGCCCGAAACCGGGGCGGCCTTGGTGATGAAGTAGGGGAAGCTCATTTCGATGTGGCCGGTCTCGGCCTTTAGACGTTTTGCCATCTCCGCGAGCATGTCCTTGAAGGACTCCACCGAGATCTCGGGCTCGTAGTTATTGAGGATCTCGACGAAGCGAGACATGTGCGTGCCTTTGAAATTGTGCGGCAACTCGACATACATGTTGAACTGGGCGATGGTGTGTTGCTCCCCCTGGCTGCGATCTTTGACCCGGATCGGATGGCGGATGTCCTTAATTCCTACCTTGTCGATAGGGATATTGCGCGTGTCGGGGCTGCTCTGGACGTCCGCAATCTTTTTGGAATCGGGCTGCGCGTCGAGTTTCAGTATCTTCATAAAAGTTCCGTAGGTCGGTTCGGGGTCGCCGTAACAGGCGCTAGCTCGGTAACCGCCAGTTTAAGAGCTTCCTAATATTCGGGCAAGACACGGCAATGTCTAGCGGTTTCGCTCGATGACGTAACGCGCCAATAACGCGAGCAGCGCTGCGTTTTCACCAAGCGGTGCGAGCGCCGCGAAGGCGTCGCTAGCGAGCGTGGCCCGTTTGGTCTTGGCCTGCTCGAGGCCGATGATGGCTGGATAAGTGGGTTTGTTGTGTGCCTGATCGGCGCCAGGTGTCTTGCCGAGCGTATCGGCGTCACCCTCCACATCGAGGATGTCATCGGTGATCTGAAAAGCTAGGCCGACATTCTGTGCATAGGTCTCGAGCGCCGCCAGGCTGGCTGCCGGCGCTTCCTCCTGTGCAAGCGCGCCGAGAAGAATGGACGCCCGGATCAATGCGCCGGTCTTGTGCCGGTGCATTTGTTCGAGCTCGCGCTCCGAAAGTGTCCGCCCGACTGCCGCAAGATCGATCGCCTGGCCCCCGGCCATCCCGCGCGAGCCGCTGGCCTGGGCAAGGGTGGCGATCATGCGCGCACGCTGTGCCGGATTGACAATGAGCGCCGGGTCACTGGCGAGGATCTCGAACGCAAGCGTTTGCAGGGCGTCGCCCACGAGCAAGGCCGTGGCCTCGTCATAGGCACGGTGACAGGTCGGGCGACCCCGCCGCAGATCGTCGTCGTCCATGCAGGGCAGGTCGTCGTGCACCAGCGAGTAGGCGTGGATCAGCTCGACGGCGCAGGCCGGCGCGTCTAGGGCCGCGTCTGGTGCACCCAGCGCCTGCCCGGCGGCGTAAACCAGGCACGCACGAACACGTTTTCCGCCCTCAAGCGTTGCGTAGCGCATCGCTTCGTGCAACCGCTCGGGCGGTTCGGAAGGGGGTGGCAGACGAAGGTCGAGGGCGCCCTCTACCCGTTGCCGCAAGTGATGCAGGGTCTGCTGCAGATCGTTCAAATCGAGATGGGCGGTTATTATTCGCTGACTTCGAGAGGTTCTGTTACCAGGCGGTCGTTCTTCTGTACCAGCTTCTCTACCCGTTGCTCCGCCTGTTTTAGCGCCTGCTGACAGGTGCGCGTGAGCTCGATGCCACGCTGGAACGATCGCAGGGCCTCCTCGAGGTTCTGTTCGCCGCTTTCCATTCTCTCGACCAGCTTCTCCAGTTCCGCCAACGCCGCCTCGAAATCCGGCATGGTCTGTTTCTTAGGCACGTTGTCTTCCCGCTACAGGCTTCATGTCATGGTACGCTAACCCAGGGATTGGGGGGCGTCAACGCTCGCCATGCCGCAATACAGATCAACGCCCCGCTCACGGCTCAGCTGGTGGCGCACCAGCCCGCAAGACGCATGGACTGGCCCCGCGCCCCCGAGAACGACCGTGCCTTCTGCGAGTCAGGGGGCGCAGCGAGCCTGGAATGCCGCCGCGCCTCGCGCCGGTGCCTCTATGCCCCCCCAAGCCCACCTCTGGGAAAGTGGCCCCCGGGAGACCCTGGGGAAACCGGCCGTCCTTGAAAACCGACCGTCTGTCCCGTGCCTGCGGTGAAAGGCATAGATCCTGCAGAGAAACGGGCAGTTCGATGGATTCGTGGGAATGCTCTAGATGAAACGGGCGCAAACAGGCTTCACATTGATCGAGGTCCTGATCGTGGTGACGATAATTGGCGTTTTGTCCGCCATCGCTGTCCCGGCCTATCAGGACTACTCTGTGCGTGCGCGCGTTGTCGAAGCGTCGAGCCTGGCCGGTTTGCCCAAGACGGCGGTCGACATGGCCTGGAGCGAGGGCTATCCGCTTGGCAGCATTCCCGGTCAATCGACCCTGGGACTCGCGCCCTCGGGCAGCTATAACTCTAAGTACGTCGCAGGCGTAAGCGTCGATGCGACGGGCGTCGTCACGATGCAACTGACGGGCGAAGTGAGCTTGAACGAGGCCGCCAACGGGATCGTGCAACTGATCCCCAGCGCACAAGGCGGTAATTTGTCGTGGACCTCGAGCTGTAGCTTCTCCCTGCGGTTCTGTCCCCCGCCGGGAAGCTGAGGGTTCGGCCGGAAGTGGTGGCGCGACGCTACAGCGTGGGCCCGCGAGATCGCTAGACGATGCAAAGCAGCTCACCGCAAGTCAGGAGGCCATCGTTGAGAAAACTTCGGACTTTTATCGATAATGCCCTGCCGTTCATCGGTGTGGCGCTCATCTTGGGCGCGATGCTCACCTTGCGTGAGGACCTGCGCATTCAAATTGCCGTCGTGGGTCTCGGGATTTTGATGGTCGAGCTGGGTGTCTGGCGCTTCGGACACAAGGTTTTGCCGAGCGAGCGGAAATATCTGGCCCTGCGCGCCGAGACCGACCGCTTCATCGAACTGGTACGTGCCCTCAACACGGCAGCGCTGGCGGTGAAGGCGAACGGTTCGCCCGAGAACCGGCAAGCCTTTCAACAGGTCCAGGAAACCATGCAGCACGCAGTCGCACGCATGGCGGAAGTCGCCGGCAAGACCGATGCTGAGCTGGCTTCCGAACGGGAGGCGTTAGCCTATCCGCCACCCGTCTGAGCGTCGTGGACAACCGACAAAAGTCGAGGTCGCCTGAGGGCGACCTTTGTCGTTGATGGCCGCTTCCCTGTACGCGCGTTTTGTTTGACGGGCGGAGGCGGCAGGATTACTCGGCCCTTCCTGCGTTTGGCTTTCCGTGCTCCGCTTAAAAGCCCGGGCTCGGCGTCCTGCCTCGCCCGTTCGGCCGCACAAAGGTCCACCGGACGGGTTCGCTTTTACGCCCGGCATAAAACAAAACGGCCACCGCACGGGTGGCCGCTTCATTGGTTTGGTGGAGGCGGCGGGAATCGAACCCGCGTCCGCAAGCCCTCCGCCTGCCGGTTCTACATGCGTAGTCTGTCTACGTTTTAGCCCGCGGGTCTCCGACAGACAGGAGTGCCAGCGAGCGTAGCTCGCTTGTGGTTTAACGCCGCGCTAACGAGCCCAGCGCGACGCGATCCTGCGTGCAATGACCCCTTGATTCCCAGCCCACAGGCAAACCGGGCAAGAGGCTAGCGGGGATTAAGCCGCCAGAGCGTAGTTGTCGTCGTTGGCAACTATTGGTTTGCAGCTGGATTTACGAGGAACTCTGCACCTCGGCATGCCCCGGAGGTTTCATGACCCGCGTCGAAGCCGTGTCGCCCCCATATGGCTCGCGACCGACCGCAACGGTCGTCGCTAGGTTATTTATAGTAGGGGCTCGGGCGCTGTTAAACAAGTGAGCTTTTTTCGATACAGCCATCAAACTGAGCGCCCGGCGGGAATAGCCTAAGGCCGCACTTTCTTCAGTGCACGTTGCTGCTCGCGTTCCGCCTCGCGCGCCCGCAGCGTCGCACGTTTGTCATACTTGCGTTTGCCTTTGGCGAGGGCGAGTTCGAGTTTCGCGCGACCCTGTTTCCAGTAAAGTGCCAGGGGCACCAGGGTGTAGCCCCGCCGCTCGACTGCGCCGATGAGCTTTCGGATCTCCTCTCTGTGCAGCAAGAGCTTGCGCGTGCGGCGCGGGTCCGGCTGTACGTGCGTCGAGGCCGACGGGAGCGGCGAAATGTGGGCGGCAAACAGAAACGCTTCGCCATTCTTGAGTCCCACGTATCCCTCTTTTAATTGCGCACGCCCCGCGCGCAGGCTCTTGACCTCCCACCCTTCAAGGGCGAGTCCGGCCTCGAAGCGCTCTTCGAGAAAGTAGTCATGTCGCGCCTTCTTGTTGACGGCGATCATGCGGGAAGGCGCTTTTGAATTCTTTGTACTCATCAGCATGAGGAGCCTGCGACGATAACGAAGCTTACCTTAGAAGCATGAATGACGGCACCAAGGGTGGCATGTCTGTGCGTGAGGCGGCTTGCGGTCGGCATGATGGCGATCGGCGAAACTGTAGCAACGGCGCATGCTAAACTTCCCGAAGCGCGATAGCTCCAAAGCGGCCACGGCCTCGATTGATAGTGGAGTGAAAATTAGGATTCTGGTCTATGGTTCGACCAGCAAGAAGAAAAGGCGATTTCAGACCGGCGAGCATCAGTCAGTGGTCTGCGTCCTGGGTTTTCATATTCGCCGCGACCGGGGCCGCGGTTGGCCTGAAGAACGTTTGGCAGTTCCCGTTCCTTGCGGGCCAATATGGTGGTGGCGCGTTCGTCATTGTCTATCTCTTTTGTGTGTTGGTGGTGGCGGTGCCGCTACTGATTGCCGAGATCGTGCTGGGGCGCTACGGGCGTCAGTCCCCTGTCAGCAGTATGCGTCTGCTGGCCGAGCGGGCGCAGCGGCACCGTGCCTGGGGCTATATCGGATGGATCGGCGTGACGGCAGGCTTTCTTATACTTTCCTATCTCAGCGTCGTGGCCGGGTGGATTATGGCCTATGCGTTTCGCATGGCGGCCGGTACGCTCGATGGCCTGACCGCCGATGGAATGGGCAGCGTATTCTCGGTGTTCATTGGCGATCCTGAGAAGCAGCTCTTTTGGCAAAGCCTCTTTATGGTGATGACGATGGCCGTAGTTGCCCGCGGCGTCAAGGCGGGACTCGAGCCTGTCATGCGTTACGCTGTGCCCATTTTTTTCGTGCTGCTGTTGGTACTGTTCGTGTACGTCGGTGTCGCGGGCGATCTGGCACAAGCCGCGCGGCAGCTGTTACATCCGGAGTTCGCCANNAGTTCGCCAAACTCGATCGCATGGGCCTGCTCACAGCCCTGGGGCATGCCTTCTTCAGCCTTGGGCTTGGCGTGGGAACGATGCTTATTTACGGGGCTTACCTTCCGCATGACGCGCACATCCCCAAATTGGCTTTTGCAGTGGCGGGCCTCGATGTGCTTGCGGGGCTCGTAGGCGGCTTGGTGGTCCTGGGCGTTCTTTTCAGCAATGATTTGCAACCCGTAACGCGCCCCGAATTGCTTTTCCAGGCGCTGCCGCTCGCCTTTGACCAGCTGCCTTGGGGACGTTTGATGGGTTCGTTGTTTTTTGTGTCGTTGGTTGTCGCGGCGTGGCTATCCGGGATCGGTTTGATCGAGCCGCTGATCGCATGGATGGGTGAAAGTTGGCAGTTGCCGCGGCCCGGTGCCGCCTTTCTCTGCGGGGTGGGCGCATGGCTGCTCGGTGTGGTGAGCGTGTTGTCGTTCAATTACTGGAGCTTCTCGTTTCATTTTTTGGGTGTGCTGAAGAGTTTGGGCACCTTCGACTTGCTGCAAATACTGACGGCCAATGCCCTGCTTCCGCTGAGCGGTATGTTGATGGCGCTGTATGCCGGCTGGATACTCGAGCGTCGGCTGACGGTCTCAGCGTTCCCCATACCCTCACCATGTGTGTACGATGTTTGGTTGTGGTCGGTGCGGATCACAGTACCGGCGTTGGTCTTTCTGTTGCTTTTAACCGTTCATCGTGTGTTTGCATGACTTCCATCAGCCGATCCGCACTGGTGCCGTACAGTGCGCGAGAGATGTATGATCTCGTTGCCGATGTTGAGTCCTATCCGGATTTCCTGCCTTGGTGTGGCGGTGCTGTGATCGTTGCCAACGACGGTGACGAGGTCGTGGCTTCGATCGAAATCGCCTATCACAAGATTCACAAGACCTTTACCACGCGCAATCTGCTCCAACCCGGGGCGAGCATGGACATGCGGCTGGTGGAGGGACCGTTTAGGCGACTGCATGGCGTGTGGCGATTTGACGCCCTCGACTCACACAGCAGCCGCATCTCTCTCGACATTGAATTCGACTTCTCTAACCAAGTCATTGCTCTTGCACTCGGCCCCGTTTTTGGCAAGATCATCAATAACTTGGTAGAGAGCTTTAGGCAGAGGGCGGTAACTGTTTATGGCGCGCGCGACTGGCAGGGCTAAGCTGATATCCGTGGAGGTCGCATTTGCGACATCGGCGAGGCAGGTCTTGTTGCCAGTGGTGGTCAGTCGCGATGCGACTGTGGCGCAGGCGATAAGGCGATCAGGAATCTTGCACGAGTTCCCCGAGATCGATCTGTCGGTACACCCAGTGGGCGTATTCGGTGAGCGGGTGCAACTCGACACCGCGCTTGCACCCGGCGATCGTATCGAAATCTATCGACCGCTGTCGGCCGATCCCAAGCAGCTGCGGCGTCGGCGTGTACATCGGTCCAAACGGCGAGCGGACGTTTAAGGTAGCGCTCGGTGTCGTTGCGCCGCGCAAGGTGGCACGCGTCATGTGTGACCCAGCGCTGTTGATGCGGGTGTGCCTGGCTCGTCAGCCCTGATCTTTACGTCGCCGCGAATCTCGACTAACTCGTCGCCCTTGAAGAAAAGGGAGAGCCTGCGTTTAGCCCGGTACTTCTTGCCGCGCTTGTAGGAATAGTAATAGTCCCAGCGCTCCTGGTGGAACGGATCGGTGATCAGGGGTGTACCGAGAACGAATTGAACCTGCCGGCGGGTCATTCCGGTCTTAAGCTGGTCGAGCATTTCCTGAGTAATGACGTTACCTTGTTGCACGTCTGGCACATAGACGCGCACACAGCCATTCGCAATCACTGCCGCCACCAGGACAATGAGGAAGCCACGACGGCTAGCCATGACAGCTTGGCGAAATCTGGTTTACACTCGGCCACATAATGTTCATTTGACTATAGTGTCGTGGCAAAGCTCAAGCCATATAGGCACGTCGCGCAGTGATGACCGACAGTAAGGAACTGAAAAAGGCGGGACTCAAGGCGACGGCGCCCCGCCTGAAGATTCTGGGCATTCTCGAGAATTCCAAAGATCCGCACCTGAG
>JABAOH010116566.1_pt5 | contig 13486 bp, 18 predicted proteins | sample 7062181 | NCBI WGS metagenome assembly JABAOH01 (sample SAMN14538630, study PRJNA623070) | marine sediment metagenome | biome: marine biome [ENVO:00000428]; feature: marine pelagic biome [ENVO:01000023]; material: deep marine sediment [ENVO:00002113]; isolation source: pool of 5 deep marine... | reverse complement strand
GATGAAGAAGATTTCATTCAAATTGATACAAATAATTTAAAAAATTGAAATAATTTCGAATTTTAGTTGCTATGGTGCTTTATCAAATCTTATCCGATCTGATTAAAATTGAGGATCTTCTTTTTGTTGTGAAAAACTCATCTGCTACAAGTGAAATAAGGAGCAAATCTCTTAGTATAAAGAAACATGAAAAGTGGATTACGTTAGGAAAAAATGATGATCCAGCCCACATGCATATAAATTCTGAAATGGTTAAATCAATAGAATTTATTCAAGAAAAAAAACCTGAACGCACTTCTTTTAGTGTTAGTTTCTTTGACAATAACAATGACCGTGTTTTAGCAGTATTTTTTACCAAAATGTATGACGAACAAAAAAATCTCAATAAATTCAGAAAGAAAATTTTTGATGATCTTTCCAAAAAATATGGTTCTTCAATTCTCCTATAAAATAAAAAAAACTTGTCTGAAAAAGACAAGGAAAAATATTATTGTTGTAATTCTTTTTTCTTCTTTTCTTTCTCAGTTTGTTGTTTTGCTAATTCTAATTCTTCATTAGTATGTTTGAATTTTTTCAATCCACTAGTAGATAATATTATTTATATAAAAACCGCAGTATTTTTTATAAAAACAATCTGTGACTAATTTCCATAAATTTCTAATATCCTACTGAAAATTTGGGCTTTTTTCCTCTAATTCCCAAATGGAGATTATTTACTGTAATTTCAGCCATTTTGGCTCTTGTTTCCATGGTTGAACTACCAATATGAGGTCCCAATGTAACATTTTGAATTTTTGTTAGTGGGTGTCTTTTTCCAATGGGCTCTGATGCAAAAACATCTAATCCTGCACCTGCAATTTCTTTTTTCTTTAAAGCAGACACTAAATCCATTTCATTAACTATTTTTCCACGAGCAGTATTTATGAGAAAAGAGGTTTTTTTCATTTTTGAAAAAACTTTTTTGTCAAATAATAGATCGGTTTGCTTGGTATGAGGGACATGAATAGAGATCACATCACTTTGAGAGATTAATTGGTTAAATGACACAAATTTAATTCCCAATTCTCTTTCTTTTGATTTTGAAACTGGTTTACGGTTGTGATAAATTAATTTCATGTCAAACGCCTTTGCACGTTTGGCAATGGCAGTTCCAATTCTGCCTAAACCAAAAATACCTAATGTCTTTTTCTGCAAATCTGTCCCTACATAATCATACGCACCGTAGATCTGTCTCCAATCTCCATTTCGAATTATTCTATCCCCTTCTGAAACTCTGCGCATGATATCAAGCATCAAAGAAAAAGCAAGATCTGCTGTTGCATCTGTCAGAACTTCTGGTGTGTACCCTACCCTTATTTTCCTGGTTTTAGCATGCTCTACATCGATATGGTCAAAACCTACACTGTAAGTGCTTATTACTTTTAGATTATTGGCCTTGTCGATTAATGCCTTGTCAATCACATCATATGGAAAACAAATCAATCCTTCAACTTCTTTAATTTTAGAGGCTAATTTTTTTCGGGGAATGGGAATTTTTCCAGAATGGACTTCGATCCTATATTTTTTTTTCAATTCCTTTAATGCAAAATCATGGAGAGTCCTAGTAAGAAAAACTCTTTTTTTATCCATTAACCATGAAATTTATCTCAAACCATTTATACGATTTCTTTCTAGACTTTTTAGATGGGTTCTGAGGAAGAAGAAGAATTTGCTATTTGTGTTGAATGTGGAAACGCAATTGAGAAATGTGTTTGTGTTTGTCCTTATTGTGGTGAACGAGATAAATGTGAATGTGCTTTGTTTGACGCGGCTACAGGTGGTTAGTAATTTTGTTTTACCACGTCCTTAATAACTTGAAAATTTAGGTAGTATTCTATGGCTTCTATTGATTTTTCTTGGTTAATCGGAGGACCGCAAGGAAGTGGTGTCGAATCTGGAGCCAACGTATTTTCTAAAGTTTGTGCTGAAGTTGGATACCAAATTTTTGGTAAAAGAGAGTTTCATTCCAACATTAAAGGAGAACATAGTTATTTCATTGTAAGAGTATCTGATAATCCTATTCGTTCTAATGTTAATGACGTTACATTAATGATTTCATTTGATGCTGAAACAATTTTCCGTCATTATGATGAAGTAAGTTCTAATGGTGGAATAATCTATGATTCCGATTTAGAAAAAATTACTATTGATTCCGTCCATACTCTTGATAATTATTTCAAACAACGTCTGGAAAGAGATCTTGAATCAAAAAATAAACCGTTTACAATTGCTGGAGTTCTAGAGATTGCAAAAGAGAGAGGAGTCAAACTTTATCCTGTCTCGTTCAAAAGCCTCCTTGCAAGCCTAGCAGAAGAAACTGAAAATCCTAGGCTCAAAGGTCTTGTCAGGATGTTTAACGTTTTAGGAGTTTCCTTATCCTTAGGCTTGATAAAAATGCCACCTGATTCGTTGTTCAAATCAATTGATTCTATTTTTTCAAAAAAACCTCAAATTGCAGAGCTAAACAAACAAGCAGCTAACTATGCTTACAATTTTTCCACATCAAAGTTTACTGATTTTCAGCACTCTTTACCTGGAACAAAAAAACAATCAGAAACAATTTTGGTACAAGGACATCAAGGAACTTCCATTGGAAAAATGGTTAGCGGCTGCAGATTCCAATCTTACTATCCTATTACCCCAGCATCTGACGAAAGTGTATTTCTTGAATCAAATGAAATTCTTGAAGTACGAGATGATCGTCCAGGGTCTACAGCAGTTATTCAAACAGAGGATGAAATTTCTGCGATTGGAATGATGATTGGCTCCGCCCTAACAGGAACAAGATCCTCTACCTCAACTTCTGGTCCTGGATTTGCATTAATGACAGAAGCTCTTGGATGGGCAGGAATGAATGAGGTTCCAATAGTTTTAACTCTTTATCAAAGAAGTGGTCCGTCAACAGGACTTCCCACAAGACATGGTCAAGATGATTTGTCCTTTGCGATTGCAGGAAGTTTTGGTGATTTTCCTAAAATTGTTTATTCTTCAGGAGACATTGAAGAGAGTTTCTATGATACCGGAAGATGTTTTAATTATTCTGATATGTTCCAAGTTCCAGTAATCCATATGATGGATAAATTTCTATCAAGTTCAGTTGTAACTTGTAAAAAATTTGACCCTAGTAAAATTACCATTAACCGAGGAAAATTACTGGATAAGGTTGAAGGAGAATATAGAAGATTTGCATTTACAGAAGATGGCATTTCTCCTCGCTCAAGATTGGGCTTAGATAATGGAATTTTTTGGAATACTGGTGATGAATCCGATGAATTTGGACATATTACAGAGGATCCTGTAATGAGAATGAAAATGATGGATAAAAGAATGTCAAGATTAGATTTGATAGCTAAGGAAATTCCTCCCGAAGAACAGGTTGTTTCTCATGGGGTTTACGACATGACAATAATTTCATGGGGCTCTACAAAAGGTCCTATCTTAGATGCATTAGAAATGCTTAAGCAAGAAGGAATTAGTATCGGATTTATTCAAATAAAACTCCTTCATCCATTTCCCACAGAATCAGTAAAATCATTATTAGAAAACTCAAAAGTAATAATTGACATTGAAGCAAATCACTCTGGACAAATGGGAAAAATTTTCAAACAAAACCTAACAAGAGAAATCGATTATTTTATTTTGAAATACACTGGAAGAGGTATGACAAGTACAGAAATTTATGAGACTTTAAAGAAAATAGTTGAAAACAAAGCTGAAAAACGCGAGGTACTGAGACATGGCGCTTAAGCTTAAAGATTACAAAACAACAGTCCATAATGATTGGTGTCCAGGATGTGGTGATTTTGGTATTGTCAATGCATTACAAATGGCTTTGGCCGAGATGGGAATACAAAGAGACAAGGCCGCAATATTTTCAGGAATTGGATGCTCCGGCAAAACTTCACATTTTATCAACACCTATGGGATTCATACATTACATGGAAGAGTACTTACTTTTGCACAAGGGGGAAAACTTGCCAATCCTGAAATGACAGTAGTTGCAGTAGGCGGAGACGGTGATGGGCTTGGAATTGGTGCAGGACACTTTGTTGCAGCTGGAAGACGGAATGTTGACATGACTTACATTATTTTTGATAATGGTGTTTATGGATTAACAAAGGGGCAAGCGTCTCCTACATTAAAACTAGGAGAAAAAACAAAATCATTACCAACACCAAATACCAATTACAACGTAAATCCAATCGGATTAGCCGTAGCGAGCGGATTTACCTTCGTAGCGAGAGCCTATTCCTATGATGTGCGACACCTCAAAGATTTGATAAAAAAAGCAATTTCACACAAAGGTCTTTCTTTTTTAGATGTTTTACAACCTTGTCCTACTTACAATGATATCAATACTAGAGATTGGTATGCAGGAGAAGATTTAGCAAAAGAGGCTGCAGAAAGGCATTCTAGGATTTACAAATTAGAAGATACCCATTTTGATCCAGTAGTTCATTATGCAGATCAGCAAGAGGTAGATGAAAAACTTGCACAAGCATTAATTAAATCTCTTGAATGGGGAACCAAGATACCTATTGGAATTTTTTATAGAAATGATCTAATCTCTCCTTACACTCTCAGATTGACTGACAAGATTCCAAACTATCTAGAAAATCCTCCCTCCAAGCAGAATATTGAAAAGAATGGCATACCTATCACTGATGTGTCTAAAATTTTAGATTCTCTTCAGGTTTGAATTCTAAATAACCTAAGAAGTTATAGACTAGTTCATTTATAGATCACTTTGCGGTTGAACATAAACGAGGCAAACAAGATTTTTCGAAAATCTATCATCAAAGGATTCTTTGAACCACAATTACTGAATCTTGATTTTAAAAAATCTGGAATAAAACATCCTACTATTAACGATGACGGGTTAATGCAGTCTGAATTATTACATATTTTCTTTGACATTGAAACTGGTTCTGATTACCCTGATGGCGATGAATGGTTCATTTTGGAATTGCTTTTCCCACATGACATAAAACTGCCCGACAGTTTGAAAGGACCAGATTTTTTTACAACCATTTCTGTAGATGATGGGAAAACCTTTTGGCATCATCGTGAACTTATTCGTTACAAATATGGTAAATCAAAAAAGCTTACAGATGCATTAGAATTTTTAGAAGCAAAATACAAGGAACTTCATGACCTTTTAGAACCATTAGAAAAAGACCTCAATTGATTGGAACCCAAACATCTCCTCTAAAAGAATATTTTTTTTGTTCAGATTTTGCAAAATGTAAACGCCATCTTATGGCTTTAGGGTCAAATCTATAAATCAACTCTGATGTATTATCAGGAAGTTTTTCCGGATCTAAGTGATATGGAAGCAATTCCAATACGAAATCTAATTTTTCTATTGCATTATCATACCATTGTTTCTCATCTGTATCTAAAATAAAAGAAATTTTTGGGTTTCCTAAAAAATTAATAATAATTTTAATTGCATGACCTGATCCCCTTCTTCTTTTCATCTCCTTAAAAACAGCTTTTATCTGCTCCCAACGTTTGAATTCAAACCATTTGAAAAACTCTTCATTAAAAGAAAGTGGAATTTCCCAATCAAGAAAACTCACAAAATCCTCATCGTCAGGTTCAATTTCTTCCTGGGATATGGCAAATCTTGAATTAAGATAACTGTAAATTACTTCAATCTCCCATGGAGAAATCCCATAATATCTGAGGCGAGTTTTCAAAGCGTCTTGAGCCACTATTATGAATTCATGATTTTTCTAATTAAAGGTTCGAAATATTCTTGGATACTGACCATGAATAAAAACTAAAATTATAAGGAATGAAATTTTTATCTACACCATGAAGAAAGAATTTGTCGTCAAGAGTATCGATGCAGCACCAGACGGCGCACCATATGTGGTAGTTTCTCTTTCCTCCATAAAAGACCTAAAAGAAGGAGTTGGCGCTCCCCAAAGTCCGTTTGGAGGCCCAAAAGTCATGGGATTCAGTAACATGAACGACATGATGAAGGATTTGAATAAAATGTTGTCTGGTGCAGGTGGATTTGGGATGCAAAGTGGTATTACTCAATTAAAACTAGAAATGCACGAATACAAAGAAATGGGTTTGTCGGTAGGGGATAAAGTCTTTCTTGAATTGACCAAAGAAGAAACTCTAGGGGTTTAGTTTTTAGATCGTGTTAATGTATTTCCACATATAGAAAATACCAATAGTTCCAATTACAAATAACATTGGCTTCCAAGCAAAAACAGGTAGTGCTGGATTAGCTAGCTTCACTTTGTAATTATCAACAATCGTGTGAACATTTTTCTTTATTTTATCATGCCAAAAACTGTATTCTATCTGGTATTTTTTTAAAATCTCTTCAATTTCATAAACTACAGGAGTTCTCTGAGAAAACAAATGCTGAAGATAATCTCTAGAAACTTCTACCTCAGCATGAATTCCAATTAATCCTTTTTTCAAATCAACTAATCTAACATGCATTTCCCAGGGCTTTTTTAGTTTGAGATTTAGTCCACTTCCTATCTGGTCTGGCTGTTTATGTTCAAATTTTACTTTAGTAAATCCTTCAGAAGTAAAAATTTTCCACAGTTCATCAAAATTTTTTTTTACAACAATATGGAGCTGCTCAACACCCTCCTTTTTATCTACCTGGATTTTGTGTTTAAATCCATCAAAAAATGAAATCGTTTTCGGATAAGATGTCAGATACTCCATGTTCTGCAAAAAAAATTCTTCTATTTAAAGCACTAGGGAATAATTTATTCAATCAAACTTCTTTCAGGCCTCGAACATACACACATTGATCTGGAGAAATTGCTATTTCTGAGGATTTGATAGCTCTATCAGTTAGTTTTGCGCCTGAATCTCTTACTATGGCAAAGGGTTTGGATTCTGCTCCTTCTCCCATTTTGTGATTGGCAATAGTGGCAATATTGTCAATAACTGCTTGAAATGTAACTTTGAGTGGATTTCCGTCGAGATCTTTTTTTGCCCTCATATCTAATACTGGTTCAATCCCCGCACAAGATATTGCTATACCTGAAGTTCCTACACGAGCAGGCATCAGTCGACTATCTACAAGAATGACTCCAACATGTACTGAGAATTTCAAAAAAATTTTTCTTCTAATTTGCTCCGCAACTAAAAATGGATTATTGGGATACAGAATAATATTGCCATTTTTAACATTGGATTTATCAATTCCTGCATTAGGAGCCATTATGTTGTCCCCGGATGTAATTACAAACCCTGCTATCCCTCCAAAAATTTTATCTGATTCTCTTAAAATGATTTCAGCTATCTGTGGTTTGATTTGAAATTTTTTTGAAACATCATTACTTTCTTTTGAGAATTTAACTTTGTCAATATTGACTATCCGATCTTGAGAATTGGAAATGTATTTGGTTGATATTACCAAAACATCTCCTTCTTTTAATTTCATTTTATTTTTGTTCAAAGTATCTAGCAGCGCATCAAAAACATTGAATTTTCCAGTTTTCCTCTCTGAAAATAATGCTGAAACTGTTAAAGTCATACCATCTTGAATTATCTTTTCATTTTTTATTCTTCTGAAAAGCTTTTAATCTGTAGAAAGGTCCTTTTCGATCATGAATATTGTTGAGAAAATTCTTGCCCGTGCCTCAGGAAAGGATAGAGTCTACCCTGATGATGTAATATTTGCAAAGGTGGATAAGGCTATGGTTCATGACGTTTCTGGACCAGGAGTAATCAAAGTATTTGATAAATTGAAAAAACAGGGAATTGCTGTTGATAACTTATGGGACCCCTCAAAAGTGTGGGTAGCAGAAGACCATTTTGTCCCTTCTGCAGAAAAAATTTCTGCAGAAAATATTGTAAAACTCCAAAATTTTACAAAGAATTATGGAATTGAAAAACACTTCAAATATGGAATGGGACAATATGGCATCTGCCATACTATTTCTCATGAGGAGGCAATGGTTTTACCCGGTGAGGTATACGTAGGTGGAGATTCTCATACAAACACCACAGGGGCCTTGGGTGCATTTGCGTGCGGGCTTGGTCATACAGATATGGCATATGTTTTGTTAAATGGAAAAATATGGTTTAAAGTTCCAGAAACTCTCTATTTCAAACTAAACGGAAAACTTCCTGATCATGTTATGGCAAAGGATCTAATTTTAAAAATTATTGGAGAAATTGGTACTGATGGTGGTAACTATCAAACTATGCAATTTGGCGGAAGTGGAATTGAGGCAATGTCTGTCGAAAGCCGATTGACTCTTTGCAATATGACTACTGAGGCAGGAGCCAAAAATGGTATAGTAGAACCTGATCAAAAGGTTGCCGATTATCTTACTAAAAGAGGAGCAGAAAATATTACCTTAGTTAATGGAGATGCAGATGCAGAATATTCTAAACTGTATGAATACGAGTCATCAGAAATGGAGCCAATTGTTGCTAAGCCCTTTTCCCCCGAAAACATTTCTGTAGTAAGAGAAGCTCCTAATGTGGAATTAGACAAATCCTATATTGGTTCATGTACTGGTGCTAAATACGAGGACCTAGAAGCAGCTGCCAAAATACTAAAGGGAAGAACAGTAAAAATTAGAACAGAAATTTTACCCGCTGCAATATCCATTTACAAACGAGCCATGGAAAATGGTTTATTAAAAATATTCTTAGATGCTGGGGTTACTGTGGGACCTCCAACATGTGGTGCATGTTGTGGAGCTCATATGGGAGTCTTGGCCAAAGACGAAATATGTATCAGTACCACAAATAGGAATTTTCCAGGAAGAATGGGTCATGTTGAATCACAAACATACCTTTCATCACCATTGGTTGCCGCAGCTTCGGCTGTAACTGGAAAAATTACTGATCCGAGGGATTTGAATTGAAAGGAAATGTGATAAAATACGAAAGGGACAATATTGATACTGATGTCATAATTCCTGGTCAATATCTAAAAGTACATGATTATGCAGAACTGGCTACCCATGCTATGGAAGGACTGGATCCAGACTTTCACTCAAAAGTAAAAGAAGGTGATTTCATACTTTCAGGAAAAAATTTTGGATGTGGTTCTTCAAGAGAACATGCTCCAATAGCTCTCTCACATTCAGGAATAAAGGCAGTACTTGCTCTTTCCTTTGCTAGGATATTCTATAGAAATTCAGTTGATGGGGCTTTCCTTCTTCCAATAGAAATTGAAGACGATGCATATCAGGGAATTTCCGAGGGAGATGAAATCGATATAGACATAAAATCAAACCAAATCAAAAATCTAACAAAAAACCAAACATACAAAATGAAACCATTCTCTGAGATTATCGGAAAAATAATAGAAGCTGGCGGTCTTTTCAAATACAAACCTGATTAGGATTAAAATGGGAAAAACGCTTTTTGAGAAAATTTGGGATGCTCACGTTGTAGTAGAAAAAGAAAATGGGCCTTCTTTAATTTACATTGATAGACATTTAGTACACGAAGTAACTTCCCCTCAAGCTTTTGATGGTTTAAGGATGAATAATAGACGCGTCAGAAGACCAGACCTTACCATTGCCACAATGGATCATAATGTACCTACAAATGATCGAAGTCTACCGATTCTAGATCAAACATCTGCAATTCAAATCAAAACTTTGGAAAAAAACTGTCAAGAATTTGGAATTCAATTATTTGATATTAACAGCCCAAATCAGGGAATCGTACATGTGATTGGACCTCAATTAGGCATTACATTACCCGGGTCTACAATCGTTTGTGGTGATAGCCATACTTCCACGCATGGTGCTTTTGGGGCCTTAGCTTTTGGAATTGGAACAAGTGAAGTAGAACATGTTTTAGCTTCTCAATCATTATGGCTTGAAAAACCAAAATCCTTTGAAATCAAGGTTGAAGGTAAGAGAAAAAACCCTCATGCCGTAACTGCTAAAGACATTATTCTTTCTATTATCAAAAATATTGGTACAGGGGGAGGAACCGGGACAGTAATCGAATACTCTGGTGAAGGAATTACTGACCTTTCTATGGAACAAAGAATGACAATTTGCAATATGTCTATTGAGGGGGGAGCAAGAGCTGGTTTAGTGGCTCCCGATGAAAACACCTTTGAATATTTGAGAGGCAGAAAGTACACTCCAAAAAATTATGAATCTTTAGTAGAATACTGGAGAGAGAATCTCAAGACGGATTCTGATGCAAAATTTGATAAAACTTACACCTTGCATATTGATAATATTGCTCCCCAAGTAAGCTGGGGAACAAATCCAGGAATGACTTGTGATGTTACTGAGTCTGTTCCATATCCGGATGAATTCGCAAAAGGGGATCAGAATCAAAAAAAGGCAGCTCAAAATGCACTTGAGTATATGAATCTAGAAGCCGGTACTCCAATTACTGAGATAAAAATTGATAGAGTGTTTATTGGTTCTTGTACAAACGCAAGATTAGAAGATTTAATCGAAGCATCCAAAATAATCAAAGGACAAAAAGTATCCGAAAAAGTGAGGGCCATGGTAGTCCCAGGCTCTCAAATGGTAAAAAGACAAGCTGAAGAACTTGGATTAGACAAAATTTTCACAGAAGCTAATTTTGAATGGAGAGAAGCAGGATGTAGTATGTGCTTGGGCATGAATCCTGATATTTTGTCTCCTGGTGAACGGTGTGCAAGTACATCCAATCGTAATTTTGAAGGAAGACAAGGAGCTGGCGGTCGGACTCATCTTGTTAGTCCTGTAATGGCAGCAGCTGCGGCAATAGAAGGCCACTTTGTAGATACTAGAGAATTGGATTTGGATTAAAATGGAGCAATTTAAAAAAATCAATTCGATAATCACTCCTTTGGATAATGTCAATGTTGATACTGATCAAATAGTTCCCAAACAATTTCTTAAACTTGTTCAGAAATCTGGATTTGGAAAATATTTGTTTTACAATTGGAGATATGATGAAAATGAAAAACCACGAAAAAACTTTGTTTTAAATGACCAGAAATTTCTAAATTCAAAAATTCTGATTACCGGAGAAAATTTCGGATGTGGCTCAAGTAGAGAACATGCAGTGTGGGCTTTACAAGATTATGGATTTGCTGTAATAATTGCGCCTTCATTTGCAGATATCTTTTACAGTAATTGCTTCAAAAATGGAATTTTACCCATAAAATTGGATGTAACCAATGTTCAAAAATTGAGAAATGAATCTGATGAAATTGAGGTGGATTTGGAAAATCAAAAAATAAAAACCAAAACAGAAGAAATTTCTTTTGATATTGATTCCTACAGAAAGAAGATTCTATTAGAAGGACTTGATGATATAGCTCAAACTTTCCAGTTTGAAAAAGAAATCTCTCAATTCGAAAAAAATTCTAAAATCCCATCTGTTTTATGATTTTCTTGACATCTTTGTAATTTCTTTCTAACACGGCAGGTGATTCTGCATCAATCCATTGATTATCTCCAATGTCAAATGCGCTTATTTTTCCTTCTTTAGAGAGATCTTGTAAAATATCAAATGATAGGTTGATTTGTTTTTGCTTTTCTTTTTTCTTTATTCTCTTCATGACTTCTTTTCCTAAAATGTAAATCCCAAGACACTCTGACATTGGAAGGTTCATTGTTGGTTTTTCCTTGAATTGTTTAATTATTCCATTTTCAACTATGGCAAAACCTGTCTCTTCTTTTCTCTTAGTTCTGGTAGCAATGCATGCACTACTATTTTTTTCCTTGAAAAATTGATACATTTTTTTAAGATCTATGGCACAAAGATTATCTACAAACCACAAGATGAATTCTGAATCATTTTTTAATTTATTTTCAATATGTAAAAGGTCTCCTCCGGTCCCACTTTGAGAATCTTGAACAAAAGAAATTTTTTTCTTAATTTTTGGTTTTTGATAATAATTTTTTATTTGACCTCCTAAACCATCAAAATCTGATATTATTACAATCTCATTAATAAAATCAAATTCACTGAGATACTGAACTACAAAATCAATTAACGGTTTTCCATTAATTGGGGTCATTGCTTTTGGGAAGTATTCTGTGTATGGTTTTCCTCTAGTTCCTTTTCCGCCAGCTAAAATTATGGCCTTCACGGTCTAACGGTATGATTTTTGTTTTCTTCTTCTAGCGCCAGGACCGCCAAATTTCTTTGGTTCCTTTCTTCGCGCATCGCCACTAATCAAATATTTGTCAAAATCTGTGATTCTTTTTCGTAAATCTTCGCGGGTAGATTTTGGAAATGGATGTTCTTTAGGATCCTTCTTGGATTTGGTCCATCCAGTTAGTGCTCTGGAAATTCCTGTGGCTGCTGCACTTGCTTGGCCCATAATTCCTCCTCCTCTAACTCTAACTGAAAGGTCTATTTTGTCTCTTAAATCTCCAGTAATTTCAAGTGGAGCTAAAATCACTTCTCTTGCTGGTTCTTGAGGAATCATTTCAACAGGAACATTATTGATTCTTACCTTTCCTTTACCTTTTGTGATGTAAACATGAGCTCTAGCTGTTTTTCTAGTTGCAAAATAAATTTCAGTTTTAGGTACAGTCATTCAGTCCACCCTATAGTTCTACCTAAATCAGCCATTGTTGTATAATTTGATGATGATTTTCTAATCATTGCTTTTTCAAATTTAATTTTCTTTAAAGATTTAACATCTTTTGGACTTCCAATGTAAGTTCGTAATCTTTTATGTGCTTCTTTTCCAGAAGGTTTTTCTTTTGGTAACATGCCTCGTATCATTTTTTTCATTATTGTGTCTGGTCGTCTTGGATGTTTTGGGCCATGTTTCCAATGATTGATACTGTTAATTTCTAAAAATTCCCTATATTCTTGAATAATGTTACTTCTAGTCCCACTAATCATAATTTTATCACAATTAACAACGGATACGCGATTACCTTTTAGTAATAATTTAGCAACATTGGAGGATAATCTTCCTGCTATGTGGTCTGTAGCATCAACAACAATAGGAGCATCATTTGAAATTTTTTGTTCAAGACTAGCCAAGTAATACCACTCCTTTTCCTGTTGGGTGTTTTTCAATTAACTCCGAATACGATACTAGAGAGCTACCAGATTCTAGAATTTTGGAAGCTGCCGATTCGGAAATAGAAAATGAACATAAGGTAATTTTGTGTGGAATATTGCCCGTGCCTAGAACTTTTCCTGGAAAAACAACTACATCGTTTTCTTTGGTTAATTGACCAATTCTATACAAATTGATATTTCTCCTAGCAACGGATGGTTTTAATGCATATTCAGCTAATTTTGCCCATATTGGCGCACTATTTTTTGAAGATGCCTTCTTCAAATCATTTGCCATCTGAATTACTACTTGACTAGTCATGTGAATAATGCGATTTAAAACCCAAATATAATATGTGTGCTTGGTTTATTCGTCTTTTAATTCTGCAATCATGGTTTTGAATTCGTCAATTCCCTTGCCAAGTTCATCTACTCCTGCCAAGATTATTTCTTC
>JABAOH010089043.1_pt1 | contig 13487 bp, 12 predicted proteins | sample 7062181 | NCBI WGS metagenome assembly JABAOH01 (sample SAMN14538630, study PRJNA623070) | marine sediment metagenome | biome: marine biome [ENVO:00000428]; feature: marine pelagic biome [ENVO:01000023]; material: deep marine sediment [ENVO:00002113]; isolation source: pool of 5 deep marine... | reverse complement strand
CATGTTCGACGTGCGCGGTCGCTTCTGCGTCGCCCGGCGGGTGTGCGAGAAAGGCGCGCAGGTGCTCGCGCGCCGCCCCTCCCTCACCGCGACGCAGAAGCAGAAACGCCAGGCCGTAGTGCACGGCGGGCGAGTCGCGCCCGCTCGCTATCGCCTGCTCGTAATACTTGATCGCCTCGTCAGGCATGCTGATATGGCTATAGACGACCGCCATCTGCTCCATGATACGACCATCATCCGGCTGTCGCCGCAACGCCAGCCGGAAAGATGTCAGCGCCTCGTGATACTTCTCCTGCTCGACCAGCCTCAACCCTTCATGATAATAGTCAGGAGGCTCGCCCAGCCCTTTACCGCGGCGCGAGAATGGCCACCAACCCATGCCCCTAACCCTCGAGCGGCGATTCAGGTTTGAACAAGTCTCGACGTTCGGCCACCGCCGTGCCGCCCTCGGCCGCCAGAATGGTCAGCCCCGCCCGCTCGACCTCCTCCAGGTCCTCACCCCCGGCGTCGAAGATCACGAGACGGCCGCCGACTGCCACCCGGCGTGCGGCTGCGGCCGTCACCTCTCTATCGTTGCCCGGCGCGATGACGACGCCTTGCAAGCGGTATTCCAGCAGCGGGTAGTGCACATCGCTGACGATCCAACTCAGGCGATCGGCGTCACCACGCTCCTCCAGCGGCGGCTCCCTGCTGACGGCGATGATCTCCAGCTCGGGTGCGAGTTGGGCCACACTCGGGGCTGCCTGGCCCAGCCGATCACCGAGCAGCAGGTAGCCGCGTTCCCGACCGAGGCCGGACAGGGCGACGATCTTCAAGGCGAGCTCGTCCTCGCTCACCGGGTGCCGGGCCGCATCGGCCGATTCTCGATCGAGGCGAAGGTCGGCCACCCCGCCGTCCACACGAAAGTCGGTGCGGCAGCGCGGACACCCCAGCCACCCACGACGCACGCGGCGTTCCTGCACCTCCTCTACCAGAAGGACGAGACCGTGCTGGGGCCCGCAGCGCGGACAGGTCAGCAGATCAGTCAGCTCGAGAAACACGTTCCAACTCGGCGAGCGCCCAGTTGAACAGGATCTCACCGGCGAGCTTGATGTCCTCTTTACGCGAGTCTTCATCGGGTCGGTGACTCACGCCCTTGAGGCTCGGGATGAAGAAGAGCCCCGCCGGCGCGACCCGGGCCACGGCCATGGTGTCGTGGGCCGCCATCGACTCCATCTGCATCGACTCGACGCTCAACTCCCGGCACACCTCCTCCAGTCGCGAGGTGACTTCCTCCGAGAGCCGCGTCGGGCGCACGGCCGAGATGGATGTCAAGTCGAGCCCGACGCCCGGCGCGCGGGGTCCCGTGGTCGCCACCAGTTCCTTCAGCCGCCGCGCGATCTCATCCTGGTCGCGCTCACTTGGCGCACGATGCTCGATGATCGCCCAGGCTCGATCGGGGATCACGTTCGCGACCCCGGGCTCGGCACCGATCACCCCGCAGGTGATCACACCGTTCTCGACGCCGCGAACCAGCTGGGGCAACCTTCCGACCATGCCGGCAATCGGCACGAGAGCATCACGCCGCTCGCGCATGGGCGTGGTTCCCGCATGGTTCGTCTCGCCCGTGCTCTCGACGCGCCAGCGGCGAATTCCGGCGATGTGCGTGACTAACCCCACTCGCTTGTTTGCCTGTATCAGGCGCGAACCTTGTTCGATGTGGGCTTCGGCGTAGACCGCCATCTCGATCGGCGGCTTGTAGACGAACTTGGCCTCGAGCTCCCCGGTCTCGCGGCTGCGTCGCGGCTTCTTCTGAAGCCCGCGCTCCGCCAGCACATCGGCCAGCGTCGTGCCCTCCGAATCCCGCAGGCGAAGCAGCTCATCATCCTTCACCTCCCCGGCAAAGGCTCGGGAGCCCCAGAGGCCGTTTCCAAAGCGGTAACCTTCTTCGTCCGCCCAGATCGCTACCGCGACACGGGCATCGCGGTCGGTTCGTAAGAGGCGCTGCATAGCCGCGATCGCACCGGCAACGCCGAGCGCCCCGTCCAGCCAACCGCCGTTGGGGACGGTGTCGAGATGCGATCCCATCACCACGTAGCGGCCCTTGCCGTCGCCGTTGATCAGAAAGCTGTTGCCGGCCTGATCTCGAACGTGCTTCACCCGTCGGTGGCGTGAGAAGATCGACGCCGCCGCCGCGTGCGCCTGGTCCTCCCAGTCGGTCAGGCCCAGACGCGTCACGCCGTTCTTCTTCGTAGCGCTGATCTTCTGAAATTTCTTCAGGTGCTGAAGAATCATGGTTTCAAACCGTCTGCTTGCAGTACTCCGAACGAGTGATCCCCGACTTCCCGCCTGGCACCGTCTTCTAGCGTCGTCCGACTGCGGCGTTGGACCGAATCACGATCTCTTCGATCGACACATCCTGCGGCTGGGCGATGGCGAAGAACACGGCCTCGGCGACCGCACCGGGATCGAGCATCTCGGAGCGCGACGGCAGGTCGGGCCGCCGATCGGGCTCGAAGCGATCCCAGAGCGGCGTATCGATCGCCGAGGGCTCGATCCAAGTCACCCGCACCCCGGTGCCGCGAAGCTCCTCCACCAGCACTTCATGAATTCCCCGCAGTCCGAACTTCGAGGCCGAATACGCCGCGTTGCCCGGGAAGGCCCGACGGCCCGCCACCGACCCGATGTTGACGATCTGACCCGAACCTCGCGCCAACATCCCAGGTAACCAGGTGCGCGCGATCTCGAAGGGTGCCTGCAGGTTGACCGCCAGAAGGCTCGCGAGACGCTGTGGCTCCGTCTCCACGAAAGCCGCCAGCTGGAAGGCGCCGGCGTTGTTCACCACAACGTCCGGCGCCCCGCCCCACAGCTCACCTAAGCGCTTCGCATGTTGTTCGATGAACCCGGCATCGGTGACGTCACCGACGATCGCCTCGGCACGCACCGCGACCGCCAACGCCGCCAGGGCCCGCTCCCCTCGGCCCGTCAAAGCCAGCCGCGCGCCGCCCCGGGCCAGACGCTCGGCCAGCGCCCGGCCTAGACCGCCGGTCGCCCCTGTCAGCAGGATCTTTCGGCCCGACAGCTCTTCGTTCGTCTCGCTCACGAGCTCAGTGAGTGAGAGGCGACGAGGCGCAAGAACTCATCTCGGGTTCGGGGGTCGTCGCGGAAAACGCCTCGCACCGCGCTGGTGATCGTCTTCGAGTTCTGCTTCTCCACCCCTCGCATCATCATGCAGAGATGCGCCGCCTCGATCACCACACCCACCCCCTTGGGCTGCACGACGTCCTGGATCGCGTGGGCAACCTGGTCGGTCAGCCGCTCCTGCACCTGCAGTCGTCGGGCAAACACCTCAACGATCCGCGGGAGCTTACTGAAACCCACGATCCGGCCGTCCGGGATGTAGGCGATGTGGGCCTTTCCAAAGAACGGCAGCAGGTGATGCTCGCACATCGAATAGACCTCGATGTCCTTCACGATCACCATCTCGTCGTGCTCGGCCTCAAATACACCGTCACCCACCACATCCTCCACACTCATCTCGTAACCGCGCGTCAGCCAGCGTAGCGCCTTCTCGACCCGCTCCGGAGTCCTGCGCAGTCCGGGCCGATCCGCATCCTCTCCCAGCAGCCTCAACTGCTCGCGAATCAGCTCCTGAAGACTCTGTGACTCCACCGCCAGCGAGCTGCCGGCTATCTCGTGACCCAAGGCCGATCTCTGTTCCCGCTTCATTTATGTCCGCTTCGCCCCCTCGGCGCATGAAGAAAACGCGTGATTCCGGCGTCCGCCGCCAACCGCCAGCCGCCGCTAACCTTCACCTCGGTACTCCGCCAGGTTGCGCTCCGACTCCGATACGACGACCCGCTCCAGCATCCCGGCCGGCAACACCTCTTCCAGCCGCCCCCAGATCGTCACCGCCAGATTCTCGGCCGTCGGGATCACGCCATCCAGCCACGGCACATCGACGTTCAGGTTCGCGTGATCCACGTTCTCGAGCACGGCGTCCTGAACCGTCTGTTTCAGACGCTTCAGGTCGTACACGTAACCGGTACGCGGATCGACCTCGCCCCGAAGCGTGACTTCGAGCCCGTAGTTATGGCCATGGCCGCTCGGGTTGTTGCATGGCCCATACAGCTCTCGATTCTCCCGGTCTGAGAGCGCCGGGTTATGTAGCCGATGTCCCGCGCTGAAGTGCAGCCGTCGTGTGACTCGGACGATAGGCATCAGTAGTCTGTCTCACATGGATGACGGGCCGAAACGCCCATTCCCCCTGGCCAATTGCTCGGTAGAACGCCGGAAAATCGCCGTAACTTAGGCCAGCTTCGGGAGCGATGCCAGTTTCGGGGGATCTTCGCCGTGGGGACGGACCGGTGAGTCACCAAAAGAATCGGCCCCCGAAAACAGGGGCCGATCGAGCGATCGAGACTGCAGGGCATTCAATGAAGCCCTCCTGCAACCTTTGGTACCCTCTCCGCGACCTCCGCCTTCCCGAGTCGGGCATGGCGTCGGTTGTGGAAGCCGGGCCCGCACATTCTCGTGTTGGCTCAAGAATGGGTCGCTGCAGCCTCCAATTCGCTTGCTCCTATTCTAACTTCACCGCGCCACGCAGTCAATTGAACAAAGACCGAACCAGGTGCTCACGGCGCAAGAATTTTCACCCCGATCATCAACGCGGCTCCCAGGCCAAACATCAGTGTGTTGACCGGGCGACCTCGCGCCTGCCCCTCCGGCAACAGGTCGGCTCCGCCTACATAAAGGAACGAGCCAGCCGCCAGCCCCAGGAGAACTCCGAGCACGTTGGCGGAGACGTTTCGGATCGTCAGATAACTGACGACCACCGCGACCGGCGTGACGGCCGCCAACATCGACGTGGTCCAGGCCGCTCGACGCCCGGGGACACCGGAGTGGTACAGAGCGGACATGACAGCAATGCCCACGGGCATCTTGTGCACGACCACTAGCAGCGCGGCCACAGATCCGAGCAGGGCGCCCGCCGACAGGCCCGCCCCCACCGAGATCCCGTCGACCACTGAGTGCACCCCGACTCCGATCACCACGAGGGCGGAGAGCTGGTGATGCTGCCGGTGGTGGCGTTCTTCGATCGGTTCCTCACCCCGGGGATGAACATGCGGTACGAAGTGCGCCTCCAGCAGATAGAAGAACAGGAAGGCCACCAGCGTCCAGGTGAGAGCGGCGGAGCTGCCAACCAGGTCCACCGAACTCGGCACGAGGTGCAGCAACGCCCCCGAAACAAGCAGCCCGGCCGCGAAGGCGATGAGCTCGGCCGTGTGCTTGACGGCCCAAGATTCGAAGCGGCGAATCACCCAGACCCCGGCGAGCATTCCGAGGCCGGTCACCAAAGCGAACATCAGGGCCGCCGAGAAGGAGGCGGCATCCCCGAGCTGTGCACCGTTCATCGCACCGATCTCAAGCACCGATACCGAATCTCCGATACGCAAGGATCAAGGTCCAAACCGGCCTGTCGCCAGGCCTCCGCCTCTTTGATCCTTGGACCGTGGACATGGACATAGGACATTCGCAGGCCCGAATCGCCGACTCTGTCGCAGATTCGGGCGAATACCGAGAGGTCGGTCTGCTCTTGCGAGGGCCAAACATACGCGGGCTGTACCCCGGCCAGCAACGACAACCTGAAGCCGTTCCAACCTCCGAGGCTTGACACGCCGACGGCGGGCGAGGTAGGGTTCACGGCAATATGGTATCGTGGTATTCACTCCGGCGCTTCATCGCGCTCCCGCTGTTGCTGGCGCTGCCAGCCGTCGCCGCAGCACGCCTGAGCCTCGACTTTCGTGCCAACCTCGATTCTTCTGATAGCGTAGAGGTCCAGCACAGCATCGGTTGCTCGCTCGCTCACGACCACGGCGTCTGTGCGCTCCTTATCCGCAGCCCCTGGTCGCCGGGACCCGCGTCGCCGTCTATCGCTCCCCTGCTTCCGCCGATCGCCCTGGTGATCCTTACAGCGGCCGCGCGCCTTCCGGACGCGGGACGCCAAACCGCCACCGCGCGAGCCCCTCCGCGCCGAGGCTGATCCCTGGCTTTTGACGGCGTTACGCCGTCCCCAGCACACGACAGGCAAATGACTACCTGACCTGCCCTGACGGCAGCTGGGGTGCTCCGTCACCTTTAACAGGCGCGGCTGATAACGATGATAAGTGGAGTACGACCGGTTCTGATGCTGCTGGCCGTGGCAGCACTAGCGGCGGCGGCGCCTCCGAGCGTCTTTGCGCAGGATCCACGAGTGGACAGCCTCCAGGCTCGCATCAAAGAGCTCGAGGCCCGCCTCGACAGCCTGCTCGCCGCCATCGCCCGCGGCGAGCGCGCCGGTCGCCCGGCGGAACGGGCGGCGGCGGAACTGGAGGCGCTGCGCGCCGCCGCGCGGGCGGCCGCGGGTGCGCCCGCAGACACGACCCCGGCTCAGGAGAGCCGCACGCGCAACCTCAACATCTTGAACCCGGAGATCAGCGTCACCGGCGATTTCGTCGGCAGTCATGCGGCCCCCTCCGGCGAAAGCAACACGACCAGCGCGGTCCCCCGGGAATTCGAGTTCTCATTCCAGGCCGCACTCGATCCGTACACGCACACCAAGATCTTCGTCAGCCACGAAGAGGACTTCGAGATCGCCGGCTTTCCGGAGGAAGACGGCGCAGCGGAAGAAGAGGGCGGCGTTGAGATCGAGGAGGGCTACCTCTACTGGGTCGGTCTGCCCGCCAGACTTGGCCTCAAGGTCGGCAAGTTTCGCCAGGAGATCGGCCTCTACAACCGTTGGCACACGCACGCCTTGTTTGAGGTGGAACGGCCTCTGCCCACGGTCGCGTTCCTGGGCGAAGACGGCCTGATTCAGACCGGCGTCTCTCTCACCCTGCCTTCGCTGTCCCGCGGCCCCAGCACCAACACGCTGACGCTGGAGTTCACACGTGGCGGCAACGACGCGCTGTTCGCAGGAGGCGACGAGATCAGTTTTCTCGGCCGCATCCAGAGTTTCTGGGATCTGAGCCCCTCGAGCTACGTCCAGGTCGGCGCTACCGGGGTGTACGGCGAGAACGGTGACGAGGCGCTCATCTCACGTTTGTTGCAACTCGATGCGTCTTACCGCTGGACGCCGGCTGGCCGTTCGACCTACCGCGACTTCAGCCTCAAAGCGGAATGGTATTTCGTCAATCGAGATCTCGCCGCGGCCGATCTTTCCGGCAACGGCGGCTACGTTCAGGCCAGCTACCGACTCGATCGACGCTGGATCCTGGGCGCCCGCGCCGATTTCCTGGAAAACTTCGGCGCCGAGCCGAACGTCTACCAGCTCGTGCCCAGCGTGACCTGGTGGCAGAGCGAGTGGGTCCGCCTGCGACTGCAGTACCACTTCTTGAAGCCGGAGGGCGGCGACGGGAACCATACGGTCCTGTTCCAAGCCGTGTGGGCGGTTGGACCCCACAAACACGAGACGTACTAGGCCACACGTGGCGGATGAACGCCAAACGTGAGCCCGGGACCGAACAGCCGCTCTGAGTGGAGGAGATGTGATGAAAAATAGATCGGTTGACCGACAACAAAGAGCGCGGCTCCGCAAGCCGGCAATCCTCGCACTCGCGCTGCTGCCGGTCGCGGTCGATCCCCTGGCCGCTCAGGAGAGGCTGCGGATCGTCGCTACCCTGCCGACCTACGCGGCGATCGCTCGCGAGCTGACGGGCGAGCAAGCCCAGATCAACGCCATAGCGCGCGGTGACGAGGACCCGCATTTCGTAAATCCGCGCCCCAGCTTCGCGGCGATGGTGAGCGCCGCCGACCTGTTCATCGTCACCGGGTTGGACCTGGAGCTCTGGGTGCCGGCGGTGCTCGATCGCGCCCGGAACGCCAGGGTCATCGAAGGTGGGCCCGGCCACACGGTCGCCTACAGCGGGATCAACTTGCTCGAGGTGCCGGAGAACGTGTCGCGAGCCGGCGGCGATGTGCACGTGTTTGGTAACCCTCACATCCACACCGATCCCGTCAACGCGATCATCATCAGCCGGAACATCCTGGCAAAGCTGGCACGGGCCGATCCCGGGAACAAAAGTACCTATGAAGCCAACGCGCGAGCGTTTGAGGATCGTGTCCTGCGGCGCCTGTTTGGAAACGAGCTCGTCGACTTGCTGGGCGCCGACGCGATCATCCAGCTGGCACGCAACTACAAGTTCTGGGACTTCGCCGCCTCGCAGACGTTCCAGGACAAGCCGCTCACCGACTACATCGGCGGCTGGCTGGCCGAGGGCGCGGTCTTCCGTGACCGGCGCATGGCATGCTATCACAAGAACTGGGCCTACTTCAGTCAGCGATTTCGAGTGTCTTGCGCCATCTACATCGAGCCGCGGCCAGGAATCCCACCCTCACCCGGACATTTGCGTAGCGTCGTCGAATTCATGCGCGACGAAAACGTCCGCGTCCTCTTTGGCGCCAACTACTATAGCCGCACCCAGGTAGAGCGCGTCGCCACCCGGACCAACGCGCGGGCCGTGATCGTGCCCGAACACGTCGACGGCGAAGAGGGGGTCGACGACTACTTCAAGCTCGTGGACGTCTGGGTCACCCGGCTGGCCGAGGCGTTCGTAGCCATGGACCGGCGAAGCGGCCACCGCGAATAACTCCCAGCTGGTCGCGCGTGGAGAGGTCAGCCCGGCGACGTCTTCCTCGTAACCTGGAGGAGCCGATGCTTGCGTTCCCAGAACAGGTCGAGCCGAGGTGAAGCGATGCTACAGTTGATGCTGCCGGCGCTCGTGGTCTCGCTCATCCTCGTTGGCATCCACGGGTATCTCGGGATTCACATCATCGCCCGCGGCGTGATCTTCGTCGACCTGGCGCTCGCTCAGGTTGCCGCCCTCGGTTGGGCCGCAGCCGGACTCGGACTATCGGCCAAGCTCGGCCAATGGGTGGGAATCCCTCCCGACGAGGCGGGTTACGCGATTGGCCTCGCCGCGACCTTGATCGCGGCGGGGCTGTTCAGTGTCACCCGGATGGAACACAACTACGTGCCCCAGGAGGCGATCATCGGGATCGTCTACGTCGTCGCCTCCGCCGGGACCATCCTGCTGGCCGCGCAGGCCCCACGCGGGTCGGAGCACGTCGAGGAACTGCTCTCGGGCAGCCTGCTCTGGGTGACCTGGCCGGAGATCATCAAGACGGGGGTGATCTACTCCGTCATCGGGGCCGTACACTGGCTGTTGCGCCGACGGTTTCTGACCATCTCGATGAGCCCCAGGGAGGCGAAGCGGCTCAACTGGTCGGTGGGGCGCTGGGACTTCCTGTTTTATGCCCTGTTCGGAGTGGTCGTGACCTCGTCCGTCGCCATAGCCGGCGTACTCGTCGTCTTCAGCTTCCTGGTCATCCCCGCGGTCATCGCGTTTCTCTTCACGCAACGGCCCGGCAAACTCCTCGCCATCGCCTGGTCGTCGGGCACACTGGCCACACTGTTAGGCCTTTATATCTCTTACGAGACGGACTTCCCGACCGGCCCCACCGTCGTCTGCGCCTTCGCCCTGGCGCTCGGTCTCGCCTTCGCGCTGCGCCGCTTGCTCCGCCGAGAGGCGGCCACCGCCGAGGCGGCGTGATGGCCCCCTAGCGCGTCACGATTCGCCGGCGTTGCTCCCGCACGCGCCGGCTCACCCAGGCACTGCGGCGATCGTAGAAACGCAAGGGTGTGTCAACGCCTTTGCTGATCCCGATACGTGTGGTACGAACGACCTCGGGCGCGGGGGTCTTTCTACCGGCGGCGATGAAGAGCGGGGCTTCGGTGAGCGCGTGGCGCTGCAGCTCGGGGCCGATGGCCAGGGCTTGGGTCAGCTTGCCGGGCCCGGACGTCAGCTCCCGATCCGGCCGCCCCGGGCGCCTCCGGCGCATCACATCGATCCCCTCCAGCGGTTCCAGGGCGCGAATCAGAACCGCCGCCGGGTAGCCCGCCGGCCCGACGACCACGTTCAGGCACCAGTGTACTCCGAAGTTCAGGTGGATGTAGGCCGTACCCGCTGGCCCGAACATCGGGTCGTTGCGGTCGGTTCGACCAACCGACTCCGACGCGTGTGAGGCTGGATCGTGGGGTCCCGGGTAGGCTTCGGTTTCGACGATGCGGCCGACGCAGCGCGCCCCGCCGCAATCGGATACCAGGCAAGCTCCCAACAGCTCGCGGGCGACTACCTCCGCCTCGCCCCGGTAACGTCTCGCTGCCAGCGGCCGAAGCCCGGAACTCACTGGCCGCCGCTTTCCAGCTCCTTACGGCGCGCCTCCAGTACCCGCTCGGCGCGGTGGTCGGGGAGGACCTCGCGGATGCGATCCGGCTCTTCGTCCATGACCCGGAGGAGGTCGCTGCCGAACGCCTCCACCAGGGTCTGAGCCGTGCGCTCGCCCACGCCCGCGTACGACCGGAGATGGTCAACGAGGGCCGCCGCGCCGCTCGTGGAGCCGGAAGTGTCGGCTGGGCGGCTGGCGGCCGTGTCCGGCTGGACATCATGGCCGGCTTCCCCAGCATCGGCCCGCTCGCCGGCCGCTTGCCGCCTGGCGGACATGTCCGCGGACGAGGGGGATCGCGGCGACCTCTGTCCCTCGAAGATCGGCGGCGGTTGCGCCGCGGGCCGGTAGCGCCCCCTCGATCCCCAGCGCCCGCGGATCGTGCCGCGCGGCGCGCCCGGAAGCGGAGCCGGCTCGATCAGCGCCGGCTTCTCACCCCTCTCCGGGGCGGCTGCGGCTTCAGCGCCCGTCGGTTCGGCGGCGACCGGGAGGACCACCTCCTCCGACTCGCGCCCGGGTCGGGCCTCGGCCTGCCGGGCCGGCTCGCTCCGCTGCTCACGGGCGGCGTGGGGGGTCGCGCCTGGCCCCGCAGGTCTCCGCTCCCCGCGCCTGCGCTCTGGTCCCGCCGACCGGCCGCCGCGGCTGCGCTTGCGCCCACGGGTCGCGGCCGCCTCACCCTTCTCCGGCTGCGCGCCGGGCCGGCCACCGCGCCGTCCCCGGGACGACGGTTCGGAGTCGGAGCGCGCGCGAGCCCCCCTCGCTTCGCGCTCTGCTCTCCGTTGCCTCGGCTCGCCCGGGCGCTCTCTCCGGGCCTGGCGCTCCTGTCGCCTCGGTGGCCGTTCCTCGCTGACGGCTGTCGTCGCCGGCGGCTGCTCTTCCACGACGGGCGGCTGGCGCTCGGCCTCGGCGGGGCGCTCACCGAAGAGGAATCGAGCGATGCGCTTCATCGCGGGCTCCCGCGATTCATCGGGAGTCGGCTCGGGTTGCGGCTTCGCGCGTGTTCCCCGCCTCTTCCCCTTGCCCGCTCGGCGCACGTGGTAGTTGCCGTTCGGCCCTCGAGTCAACACGACGGCGCCGGCCTCCTCGGCGGCGTGCAGGAACTTGCTGAACTTGCTGTAGCCCAGTTCTCCTTCATCGAAGCTGGGGTCGAGCTCGAGGAGTTTTCGCTTGACGTCACTGTCCCGGACCGAGTCCTCGCCCTCCAGCAACGGATCGAGCGCCTGGCCGAGCAGCTCGAGCGCCGACTCCATCGTCAGCTTGGGTCGAGCCCGGCTCGTGCCGCCGGCGTCTTCCGTGCGTTTCTCGACCTTGCGCTCTCTCGACTTCTCCTTCTCGCGGCGATCGGCGCCCCGGCGGCCTTGCGGCTTCACCTCTTCCTTCGGCGCTTCTTCCTTCTTGGCCGCCGGCGCGGACACCCGCCTCGGGATGATCCCGTACTGGCCATTCTCCATCTTCTGAATCGATATCAGCCCCCGGGACTTCGCCTCGACGACGAAGCGATTGAACTTGTTGAAGCCCAGCTCCTTTTCGTTGAACGAGGGGTCGATTTCCAACATGACCTGCTTCAAGCGATCCGACCGCATCGTGTCGCTGCGCTCGACCATCTTGTCGACGGCTTTTTGCACCAGCTCCCAGGGGTCGTGCCGCTCCAGCGGCTGGTCGCCGGACTTGCTCAATCCCGACAGCGCCGAATAGCTGTAGTACTCATCGCAGTTCTGTACGAGCAGGTCCGAGCTCGATTCCTGTATGCCGACTCCGATGATGTATTTCCCATACTCCTTCAGCTTGAGCACCAGGCTGGAGAAGTCGCTGTCGCCCGACATCAGGATGAAGGTGCGGATTTCGGGTCGCACGAACACCAGCTCCAGCGCGTCGATCGCCAGACGGATGTCCGTGGCGTTCTTCTTGGACGAGCCGTAGGCCGGCGCGAAGATCAGATCGATCGATGCTTCCGAGAGCGGGACGATGTATTGCGGATACCGACGCCAATCCGCGTAGGCGCGCTGCACGGCGACCTTGCCGCGAATCACATCCGAGTTCAGAAGGTTGCGAAGCTCCTGGCCGAGATTCGACCGGATCCCCATCGTGACGTTGTCGAAATCGATGAGCAACGCCGCCTGTAGATCGTCCGTCGGACGTGCCCCGCGACGATCGGCCTCTTGTCGCATTTCCATGCCTCTCATAACTCCTTATAACACAACAGATTACACTTGCGGAGAGGCAGGCCTGCCGCGCGTGAGCGCCTCGACTTCGCCGCTTGCCGGAAGGACTCGTCTGGGTGGGTGGCAACGGCGCCGATGATCTTCGCGCATCGATCGCGATCCCGGCAGCCGTGCCGCGCGGTGCTTCCGGCACCGACTTCGCTCAGGCGTCGAGCAGGTATCTTTCCTCTCGCGTTCTCTCAGCTTCGGCGCGCCGCCTGCTCCGCCCGGACCATGCGGGCGAGTTCGACGCGGCGAATTTTGCCGCTCCCTGTCATCGGGAACGCGTCGACGAAGCGCACCAGGTCGGGGACTTTGTACTGGGCGACCCGACCCCGGCAGAACTCCTTGACTTCGTCGCCGGTGACGATGGCTCCCTCCACCGGCATGATGCAGGCGCAGATCCGCTCGCCCAGGACCTCGTCCTCGACGCCCACGACGGCAACTTCTTGCACGGCCGGGTGAACTCGGAGCAGGTCCTCGAGTTCGCGCGGATAGATCGAGTAGCCGCCGCGGAATATCGTGTCCTGCTTGCGTCCGACGATATGAAGATATCCGTCCTCGTCCACCATTCCCAGGTCACCGGTCAAGAAGAAGCCGTCATCGGTGAAGGATCGGCTCGTTTCGTCGGGCTGTCGATTGTACCCCTGCATCACGTTGAAGCCCCGGATCGCCAGCTCGCCCACCGATTCCACCGGCAGCACCCCCCCGTCCTCGCCCAGCACTCGAGTCTCGACGCCTTCCAGCAGGCGTCCGACGGTGAAGTTCCGCTTTTCGGGCGGATCATCGTGCCGGGTGAGCGAAACCCAGGGGCCCGCCTCGGTCAGCCCATAGGCGATCTCGACATCGGGGACCAGCTGCTCGCGGATCTCCCGTATCAGCGTGTCCTGGACCGGGGCTCCGGCCACGATACCCGTCCGCAGCGTCGACAGATCGACCCGGCCGACGCCGCCGCTGCGCAGCTGCATGATGAACATCGTGGGCACCCCGTGCAGCACGGTGGTCCGCGACTCCATCGCCAGCTCCAGCGACTTCAGCGCGTCG
>JABAOH010128787.1_pt1 | contig 13491 bp, 9 predicted proteins | sample 7062181 | NCBI WGS metagenome assembly JABAOH01 (sample SAMN14538630, study PRJNA623070) | marine sediment metagenome | biome: marine biome [ENVO:00000428]; feature: marine pelagic biome [ENVO:01000023]; material: deep marine sediment [ENVO:00002113]; isolation source: pool of 5 deep marine... | reverse complement strand
CAGCGAGGGGAAGCGACATGAAAGGAATCATCCTGGCCGGCGGACGCGGGACACGGCTGCATCCGTTGACGATCAGCATGAGCAAGCAACTTCTGCCGGTGTACGACAAGCCCATGATTTATTACCCTCTTTCCATGCTGATGTTGGCTGGCATCCAAGAGATTTTGGTGATCACGATGCCGGATCAGCTCCACCTCTTCGAACGTTTATTGAGGGACGGGAAGCAATGGGGCTTGCAATTCAGCTACGTCGAGCAAGCTGAGCCGCGCGGCCTGGCGGATGCGTTCCTTGTCGGGCGTGAGTTCATCAACGGTAAGCCGGTTTGCATGATCTTGGGTGACAACATCTTCTTCGGTCACGACCTGCCGAAGCAACTTCGGAGTGCAGCGGCGTTGGAGCGAGGGGCGGTGATCTTCGCCTATGAGGTGCGTGACCCTCAGCGCTATGGCGTCGTGGAGTTCGACCAGCGAGGGTATGTCATCAGCATTGAGGAGAAGCCAGCGACACCGCGATCCCGGTATGCCGTTCCGGGGATTTATTTCTATGATGAGAGAGTTGTTGAGTTCGCATCCCAGCTTGAGCCTTCAGCGCGTGGCGAATTGGAGATCACAGATCTCAGCAAGATGTATTTGGAGCTTGGTGAGCTTCGTGTCGAAATCATGGGACGCGGCGTCGCCTGGTTGGATGCGGGAACGCATGCTTCGCTCCTGCAGGCTGCAACTTTTGTGCAGACGTTGGAGGAGCGTCAGGGGATGATGATCTCCTGCCCGGAGGAAATCGCCTATCGCATGGGGTTTATCGGCCTCGATCAATTACAAGAATTGGCAGAGAACATGGCAGGGAATTCGTACCGCGAGTATCTGGTGCGTCTGGCCGAGAGCGAGCGGAAGGCGAGATAGAGGCGCGCGCATGCGCATTTTGCTCTTTGGGAAGAATGGTCAAGTTGGCTGGGAGCTTCAGCGTACACTAGCGCCTTTGGGTGAGGTGATCGCCGTCGGCCGCAAGGATGCGGATTTTATAGATTTGAAGGGACTGAGGAGGTTTACGCTCGAGGTGATGCCCGATCTGATCGTGAACGCCGCGGCGTACACGGCAGTGGACAAGGCCGAATCCGAACCCGAGATCGCCATGCGGGTCAACGGAGAGGCGCCTGGAGTGTTGGCGGAGGTTGCGAAGAAGTTGGGTGTTGGGTTGGTTCATTACTCGACGGATTACGTCTTTGATGGCGCCAAACGCGAGCCCTATACAGAAGAGGACGAGCCCAACCCGATCAACGTGTACGGGGAGACCAAGCTGGCGGGGGAGAGGGCCATTCAGGAATCGGGATGTGCGTATATCATCCTGCGTACGAGTTGGGTGTATGGGACGAGGGGAAAGAATTTCTTCTTGAAGATTCTGCGGTTGGCGCGTGAGCGTGAGGTGCTAAAGATTGTGGACGATCAGATTGGGTGTCCTACCTGGTGCAAAGAGATCGCGAAAACAACATCCATTATCCTCGCTGAAACAGCTGCCAAGGGGAAGAATATCGAGGGTATGGTAAGCGAGATGCAAGGAATTTATAACTATTCGTCTGCGGATCGAGCAAGTTGGTTCGAATTTGCGGTAACTATCTTGGACTCTGATCCGAAGAACTCAGAACATACAGCTCGTGAGGTTATTCCTATACGAACCATGAATTACCCAACACCAGCTCGACGTCCTGCCTTCTCTGTACTTTCGAAGATCAGGTTAGAGAGGGTGTTCGGGATCGAACCAGTCTCATGGGAAGAGCAGCTGAGAGCGTGTTGGCAGTCGATCCGAATCTCAGAGCAGGCTCCTGATCAAGCAGCCTCGCATTCAATTAATTAAAATCATTGCGATGGGTAGAGGAAAATATGTCTGTAGCACTTCCACGACCGGACTATGATACCGACGCACCACGTCATCTCATTCTCGATGAAATCCGTGAGCTGATTAATTATCGGGATCTGATTCGCCATATGGTCAAACGCAATGTGACGGCACGGTACAAGCGTTCGGTATTGGGCGTAATATGGACGCAATTGGACCCGTTGCTGACAATGATTATTATGGCATTAGTATTCACTGCCGTGCTTCGCCGGTCGATCCCCGGATTTCCAGTTTATCTACTATCCGGTTTGATCATCTGGAACTACGTCTCTCAAAGCACGACGAGCGCGATCTCCGATCTTTTACTTGGAGGTGCGCTGCTTGGAAGGGTGTACTTACCACAATCCATCTTCGCAGTTACGGCGGTTCTAACAGGCTTTGTGAATATATTACTTTCGATTGGACCATTGCTTCTTTTGATTGTGATTTACCAAAGACCATTCACGATTGCATGGTTATTTGTTCCATTTGGCCTGCTTATCGTTTCAGCATTCACCCTTGGATTGGGGCTTTTCGTATCCGCCTTCGCTGTTTTTTTTACCGACATCCAAAATATCTTCAACATCATTATGAGACTTCTCATGTACCTCTCGGCAATCTTCTACACCGTGGAAAGGTTACCTGAAGCATTGAGCTATCTCATTATGATCAATCCTATCTACAATATGATCCAATTGTTTCGGGATCCGGTCTACAACGGTTCATTTCCACCTATTGAGATGATGATCTACTCCACTGTTATCGCTGTTTCCTTCCTAAGTATGGGCTTATGGGTGTTTACGAAGCTTTCGGATAAATATGCATACCATGTCTGAAATGTCTCGCACAGACAAGCTGCAATCTATACAAGGAATCGCTGCCATTCGTTTGGATCGCGTTTCAGTTTTATATCGACGCGAAAGTGACCGTCCGACATCAGTTAAAGAATTATTCGTAAGGCTAGTTAAAGACCAAATGGATGGGCAATACGTTCGAGCTTTGGATGACATATCGCTCGATGTCTTGAAAGGTGAAGTTTTTGGTGTTGTTGGCAGGAATGGAGCTGGAAAGAGCACGCTATTGAAAACGATCTCGAGAATCATTCGGCCAACACAAGGTCGAGTCCAAGTCTGGGGCCGAGTTTCGGCATTGTTGGCGCTTGGTGCCGGCTTTCATAAAGAGCTCACGGGGCGTGAGAACGTGTATCTCTATTCCTCGCTACTTGGACGCTCAGAACTAGAAACCAAGGAACTCTTTGATAGCATCGTTGAATTTGCAGAAATTCAAGATTTTATTGATTCACCGATCCGAATGTATTCGACTGGTATGATCGCCCGTTTAGGATTTGCAACAGCCATGGCACAGCAGCCCGACATTCTCTTGGTGGACGAAGTTTTGGGGGTAGGCGATGAAATGTTCCGCGAAAAATGCAGAACGAGATTCAGAGAATTTCAAGAACGGGGGGCAACGGTGGTCATCGTGTCCCACCGTTTAGATGAAATTCAAAGGCTTTGTCAGCGGGCGCTATGGCTTCACGAAGGTAAGGGCATGCGCTATGGCGGTGCCAAGGAGGTTGCAGAACAATATCGGCGTTTTCAGAAGCAAGGTATCAGATTCACGAGTATCCGTCAGCAGTCTAACGATACCCGGCGCAAAGGTTAAGACACCAAATGCAATAAGAGCTCTTTATGAATACGGAAGTACACTTTGAAGTAAGAGTACTTCATTTTTTTTAATCTCTCTGTTAGCTTTGGAACAGTTATAATTTCCCAAAACAGGTTGTTATCAAGGGAAGAATCCTGATTAACTCGCCTCGGATAGAAGATTTCTCTACGAATAAGAATTCACTAACCTTATCTATTAGGACTTTTTTTCTCATCACTGAACACTGACTGTATAACATTCTTTTTTCTAACGGATGCAGTTAATTCAATGAGTAAAAGATTAGATATTTGTGTATGTCCTAAATGTCGATGCGGTCATTTTGAAAGGATTGATCCATCGTTACTGGAATGTAGTAGATGTGGTCAAAGATATTCCATCTGGGAAGGAATACCTGTTCTCCTGGTTAATCAAGAACCCAGGTCAAAGCTAAATGACATCGACTATGACACTATTCATAGGGTTAGTACAAAAAGGGCGAAACGACTTTATGATCGTTGGTCGGAAGTACTTAACCTAAATAGTGTTCGATCCAATGACGTTCTTGAGATCGGTGCTGGTACTGGGATGTTAACTTATGGATTAGTCTCATGGAGTCCCTTTAAAAATATCTACGTGACGGACATTTCGTACACTTTTATCCGGACAAATAATAAAAGAATCCCCGAGTCTGATAAAAATGTCTTCTTCTACATTTGTGACGCGAACGAGCTTCCATTTAAAGAATCAATTTTCGACGCAATTGTCGGTAACTCAATACTGCACCATCTCCTTGACTATCATATTACTCTTCAAAAATGCTACAAGCTCCTTAGAAGTGGTGGTCTAGCAATTTTCACTGAACCAATTCGAGAGGGTCACGTAATCCTTGCATTCTTTGCAGCACTTATACGAGAAATTCAATTGAAAACAGGCTTGAACATCTTCGACAAACATGAACTTGAGATACTAAACCAAATGTCTAAGAACGTCACGAAACACCTTCGACTGACCGAAGATAATAATCGTATATCGAAATTAGAGGATAAGTACATATTTGGAATAGATGGAATGAAGAAGATCGCAGAAGATATCGGATTTGGAGGATTATCATTTTACAATATGGCCAATCCAATTACATCCCATCCTATTCGTGGGTATAGGGCATACTTCATAAGAAGGCTAAAACGCTTTGGAATAGATGTAACGAAGATAAAGGAATTTGACTACATTTTTGATTGTTTTGCGAAAACATTCAGTGATGCTATTGGAGATCAGCTTGTTACACCATTCGGCTTTTTTGTGTTTAAAAAATAGCCAACACAATAAAGTATTGAATAAACACTGATAAGTTGAAAAATCCGTTTAACGACAAATAAGGCGGTCATTCCTCTGCGAATTCTTTCAAAATGATCTTAAATGGGATTATCCATTTCTTTAATTAATTTAGCGATTATGAAAGAATACAAATCGATTATTTCGAGCGTATCGATATTTTGGATGTTAAATTGGGAAAGTGGTTTGTGTCCAAAGCCATCTTCAAATAGGACTTCTTTGTTTAAGTACTTTTTTGCAACTTTGGAATTAGATTTTTCGAATATCTTCGACACACGCAAAAAAAGCTCGTGATCTATTAAATTCAGTCTTTCAATATCCCATTCGTTCCTCTCCGCGTAGTGCCGAATAAATCGATCAATCTTTTTAAACAAATCAGTATCATCTCTAATGTATTTTTTTAGGCTGATCGTGGTGTGCCTAATGATTTCAAGTGTTCTCAATGATGGGGAGATGTTAACGTTCTCGGGAATTTTAACGATAGAGGTGTTTTCAAATCCGCAAGCCTTTAGAAAGTCAATAAATACATGACCATGAAGCTGGGCAGTTTCTAGCACTCGAACACAGACGTTATTTGTGCCAAATATCTCGCTCCATCTTTCAACTAAACTGAAATAATCGCCTTGGTATGAAAGTCTTTCTTCATTTAGGTTAAGGATTCTTTCGATCCATGTTTGAAAATCATGATCAACTAGAGAGTTCTTTACTAATTGTGACCATAAGGATTGCAAGAATTGATCTTGTCGTCGTAGATAAATAATGATTGCTATGTCGAATCCTGATAGCCTTTGACTAAGAAGATGAATATGTTCTTTCTTGAAATTTTCAAAATCCTCAGAGCTTAATAATACATACCTAAATCCTGACTGATCTATTTCCCTGATTAGATCCTCAATCATCCCTTTGCTTGGATCGTATCTCGAATCATTATTAATTTCCCACACCAAGTTATGATGCCCTTTATACACATATCCAGACGTTGGGTACAACCATCCTTCTTTTGAAAGAATATCCCTATTAGTTTCTAGGCCAAATTGAATTGTTGTCGATGCGGCTTTGTGGCTGCCAATATGAATGAAAATTCTTCTGCTTTGCTTTACATTCCTCGGCAGTCGCCTTTTCCAAGTGAGTGATCTAATTCCTTGTTTACCCAGCATAATATGTTTCCTTCGTGATTTGGATACAGTTCTATGACAGTGGTAAAAGAAAACGATCTACTTGAATAAGTGACCTTCAGGCAGCAACTTAGAAGACGCGTGCCATTTGGGGCGATCACAAGACATTATTAGAACTTCTTGAATTTAGGATTATTCATCTCGATCGATAGGAATCACAAATATATGAATTTGAGAATCTAGGGATTTTTTGATGGTTGCTTAGTATCCAAACTTCTCCGTATAGTCACAAGAAATCAATGATTGCAATTCCGAATCGTTCATCCAATCGTTAAACGCTCTTGTCATTTCCTGAAAGAATGGTTTTTCTGCCGAGATATTTTCTTTTAACAATTTAACTTGTTTGTAGCCAAGTTTCTTGGTCATCCTTTGGAATCCGGAATTCAAATCCTCGTAACGGTAGATGAAATACTTACCCCATGGAAAATTCTTCTCAAAGAAGTATTGATTGTCTGTCTCAATATCAGACAAGGTGAATCCGAAAACTGGTTTTACCAGACTCTGAAACCAAAAGAACGGTCTCAAAAATGCACGAATATGTCTTATGTAAATCTCAGCATTTAGAGGATCTTTTTCCTTCTCTAAGAGAGGAAAGAATTCACTTAGCAGTTCAAATTTGAACTTTGGTCTTGACAGCCCGCCGATAGATACTAAGGCCTCCTTAATCTGAATTTTGATTAGAGTTAGAGCTTTGCTGATTACGACTTGATCTATTTTTGTTTCGGGTTTGGCCATGGAAAGTTTTCTAAAGTCAGAGAGATATCCCTCCAACTCCTGAATCATTTGTGAGCAGTACCAATCAATTGGGCTTCTGGCTAATGAGACAACAACTAATTCTCTTTCCTCGATCAAACCCTGAAGGTAAGCGTTTACCAAACGAGTGAGCTTAATGTTTTCGAGTAGTTGGCCTTCACCATGTTTTACGAAGTGAGGATGAAGATCAGGTTGAAGCAATTGATTAAGCTTGAATTGAAGGGAAACTTGACCCAGGAAATGGGATTGGTATGCTTTCACGTTAGGTATGCGGTTCAATGTTCTTACGATTGATGTGCTACCAACCTTGCCAAATTGGTAGACTAGGACATCTCGTTGCTGTTTTGTACCTTCATTCATAACTTACCACTCAAACATTGGTTTTGATGGGTTGCTACAATGGACCGTCGATTTTATATCGGGTCGGTGAACCGTTTCATTTTAATCGGCAAGCCAGATCACTTCTTTGGAAGTCCAATGTGATATTTCATGTTGCTCTTCACCCAGACCGAAAGGAACCCTTGATCCGGGAGAGAACGGCCCGTAGCCCTTCCGAACGATATAACGTCCAGGTCTTCTTAAGCAATTCAGGCGTTCTCCTCAAGTCGCGAGGGAATGTGAAGGGTGTCATCTGCATTTTGTTTGGTCTTATCAGGTTTCGAACGTCTCTTCTTAATTTCAAATAGTTGCTGCGACTCTCCCTGAACAGATTTGGGTGTTCGATTTTCGCGCGACGTTCGAACCAATCATTGTAGCTTTCAATACCTTCGTTAACATGAAAGGGATCTGGAAAAGAATCTTGAAGATCGGTCCTTTTTCGATAGATGAGACGGTGTTGCTGAGTAATGGTATCTCCGTTGCTGAAAGTACCGAATGCCCATGGAGTTTGTGTCGCTATTGGATCGTGACTTATATTGTTTTTATACCATTCAACAAGTATTCTAGCTGAAGGGTTGTGACTGGCATGTTTTTGCTGCATAATTTCATGTTCCCCGCTATCAAAGCCTGTGAAGTGGTAAAAACCTAGAGGCGCTCCATCCACTTTGAAACCTTCATTGAAATTGCCAGAGAGTTCCCTGGTGGTAATGTTCCAAGTTGCGACATTTATGCGTGGGTTTCGGACAATGCGAATACCTTGGAACAATCCTGGAGCCAAATCGATCCATTTTTGGTCAACAAAGAGGCCCTGGTCTAAAGCGGCGATACAGAAGTGGTAACAGCGATCGGCCCACCAATCTACAAAGCGTCTCCCTTCTTGAGTGTTCTTGACTGCTACAAAGCCGAGATTATAGATACCATGTTTAAGCGCTGAATTGATTTCATTGTCGAGAATGGCCTCGAAATCTGATTCGGGATGCGTGATATGAGGAGTAAGTAATATGCTCGCTTCTTCGAATTCCCTGATGAGATCATCCAATCGCGAGAAGATGACCATATCAGGATCGAAATAGATGACCTCAGAGCAATTTGAATGGTTGAGGAGAAAACGCATTACGAAAGGTTTGATCGCTGTGCTTAGTTCAACCAATGAATGTTGGAAGATCCAGCCTTTAGCATTTTGTATCTCGAGTTGGTCGATGGTGATGACATTATCGAAAGGCTCGTCAGAGATGTCTAGCCACGATGGTAATTTGTCTGGGAGAGCAAGATATACCAAGAATTCTGGATGATGTTCTTTGATGCTTCTGCAGAGCATGCGGACTTTGGGGAGATAATTGACCGCAGCACTGGTAAATACATATGTCGTAAGTGGTTCACGAATGTTTGGCTTACAAAGTCGCTCCTTCACTTTGGGAGGTCGTCGTTTCTCGTGCCAGTGCCTCATTGCCTCAAGTGCTTTCTCGGCGTTTATCTTCGGCATGATGAGCCCGTGCTTATACTTTGAAACTCTCTCGGGCGGCGCGCCGATGTCGAACACGGCGACGGGAACACCAAGTTGGACGAGTTCTTCTGTGACATAAGAAAATGTCTCGGGCCAGATCGAAGGGACGAAGAACAAGTTGGCACCACTTTCAAGAATAACATCGGGAATCTGTTCTCGTGTGTAAGCACCTAGTACTCTTAATGACTGGCTCTCGGGCGGATCCATCATCATTCCTATAATCGTGATCTTGATAGGGAGAGAGCGAGAATCAATGATGTGCACCATTTCCCGTACGATGTCAGCGCCTTTTTGTTCAAGAATCGTGCCCATGATTCCGATGTGCAATGTATCACTCTGCGGTGTTTCTATCCTTCGTTGAGGGAGATAATCCACATTGTGAGGTTGGACATGTATCTTGGTTGCATCAAGATCTTTGTATGCTCGTAAAATGAGATCAACGGATGAATCGGAAAAACAGAGAATCTTAGTCGCCTCATCCAATAGAGCACTCCAGGTTCTTCGCCAGGCATGGATATCTTGATCATCGATCAAGGTCATCCATTCTCCCTTGTTCAGACGTAGGCAGTTTTTGCATCTTCGTAAGTTATCTGGTATTCCACAGAAACTTCCAGTCTCGTCGAGCAGTGTGTAGGAAGGGCAGACGGCGAAGTAGTCATGGATTGGAACTGTTAATGAGGCTCCAGTTTGATGTTTTAATTTGATGATGGATCTTATGACTTTGAGAGGGTCTTCGTAGGAGTAAAGGTTGTTTGTACATAATTCATCGATGGATGCCGAGCCCAATATCGTTTTAATCTCATCAAATGACGAAATAGAGTACGTCCGTTGACCTTCGGTGCTATAAACACGAACTCGATACTGAAGGGAAGCCAAGTCATAGAACACGAGCCAGATGCGTTCTCCTATGCTAACTCGCTCTTTTATGCGCCCGTCTCGAAAATGGTTCGCACCTCCTCCAAGATTGTGGTCCAAAAGGACGATATTTGGAGGGAATTTCCCTTCATCACGCGACAAGAGGGAGGGAAGATCGACTTTGTGGGACGTTCGATTGAACGAAAAGTGCTTGACTTTTTGAAAAAGGGTGACAAACTCCCCTCGAGTGAGATTGCGAAGCGCATTTCTCATTCTTCGCGCAATGTGTCCCCCGGGAGAACAAAGTGCAGAATTCAAAGTTCCTTTTATTTGTTGTATAAGATATCTCTTCGGCCTTCGAATATATTCGGACAAAGAAATGAGCACTACTTCGCCATCTTCCAACGATACTTGTAGGTGCGGTTCTGAGAAATCTTTGGCGGGGAGATGACCTTCAATCAGGAAACCGCTATATGAGGCGCCGGGGTGGTTTGGATAGGCTGCAGCGACATCTTTGCGATGGATTCCAGTTTTACAAGCAATTTCGATGAGTCCTTTCTCTGTGTTGGCTTTCAATGATATCGAATTCACGGATTGGTTTCGATGATAGAGCCATCCCCATCCGAAGATTCGCGTATCCTGAATTGTAATTGAGTCGATAGAATAAAGAAGATCCCTGGGAATTAAGGCGATACCAACTTCTGATTTTCGACCACCACTTGGCTTTCTGACGGAAGCCCGTATTCTTCGAAGTGGCTCCGTCATTCGCCAGGATTTCGATCGATAGACAGAGTCGAGAATAAGTCTTAGATTCTCCTCGGCTTGGCCGAGCCTGGCGGTCTCTACGTCCTTTTCATGGAGCGCCTGCTTGCTTTCTTCAAGCAGCTTGTCGAGCCCGTCCTTTTCTTCAATTAATCTAATGATTTCCATTTCCTTTTCAGAGAGCGCTTGTTGACTCTCTTCATTCTGCTTGTCTAGCCCAACCTTTTCTTCGATTAATCTCCCGATCTGCATTTCCTTTTCATAGAGCGCCTTTTTGTTCTCATCAATCTGTTTATCAAGCGTATACTTTTCTTCTATTAATCTTCCGATTTCCTTCTGAGTAACTTCTTTACTCACTGCGAGTTGCTTGTTTAAACGGTTCTTTTCCTCGCTTAATCTCCTCATCTCGGGCTCATTCGCCCAAAAGTCGTTCCCTAATACGTCGGCCGTTCGTGTGTTTGCAAGAACCTCATACTTGTATTGCGGTTTCTTCAACAGTCCCAATGCTAGATCATCTAAAGTTCCAATCGTAACCAAATCCTTGTAGTCTGAGTATTGCTCATTGAAGGAAGATAGTTTCTCTTCCGGGACAAACACAAGGTTTGACTCACGGGCATCTACTAGAAAGTTCTTCTTGGAATTTCTAAAATTTCTTGGGTTGAAACAAAGTTCATTGTGGAGGAAAAAATGGAATCCCTCTTGCTTCATGAATTCGTAAAGCTGCCATCCGTTGTGAATTGAAAGGCATTCTGTGTAGATTATTGGGCGAAAGCGCCTAATGGTTTCAACGGCCCCTTGGAGAACCTTGAGTTCCCATCCTTCAACGTCAATCTTCAGTAAATCGCATTTCTCAAGCTTATATTTATCAAGCGTTTCTGTGTTGATAACGATAGTTTCAACATGCGTAGATAGCCCTGGAGAGATTGAGAGGGAAAATTTGCCAGGGTTGTCCGATTCAGTCGGATCCAATTGCTGTACACCCGCAGATCCGGACACATCTGACAAAGCAACATCGAAGGGAATTACATTTGTTAGTTCATTATGTATTACATTCAGGTGGAGAACCTCGAATGCTCTCGGATTAGGCTCGAATGCATAAACTTGTCCGCTTAAGCCGACGTGTTTTGCAAACGCAAGTGTGTGAGTGCCGATGAATGCGCCAGCGTCGATGACAATATCGCCAGGCTTGATGAGAGATAGTAGGAAATCGATTTCAGCTTGAGCCCATTCCCCATATTCACGCAATGAACGTCCAATGATTGCGTCATTTCTAAAGAAGGACATGATCCCATACCGACAAGGCATGGTCTCCAGGAATTCATCGGCCTCAATCATTTACTGAATCCCTTACTTCGTATTACCCTATTTTAACCGACTTTGATCAATTCAGTTTGGGCGAGGCGTATAGATTAACATGTTAGTCCATTTACTGACATTTTCGGCATGTGCATTTTAGTATTGCCTGCTTTGCAAGGGCTGATTCTGTCTTGCTCAAGAAAGCCCAAATCCTTTTCCAGAAAAAGATTTTCGCTTCAGAGAACCAAGCCAAGTATTTTTTATAGCTATGTATAATAACTTCGAGTCCGAAAGTAAATTTTGCGATAGTGATAAGTCTTTTGGATTTCACAGTATCTAACTAAATTGATAAAACGCAACACCCCTCAGCCTATCAAGAAGATATTGCGAAAGCTGTAATTCAGATTCCTCGATTTCGTTGATGTACAATTAGGATTTAGCGACAACTTCAAGCCACTAACGTATTCTGCCTGTGGTGTAGGCGATGGATATTCGGGTGTTGGAAAGGAGTTCTTGAAATATTTCATCGAATTTGTTGATTTGTCGCCCGACGAGAGAGTTCTCGACGTAGGTTGCGGTGTTGGCAGGATGGCCGTGCCTCTGACGACCTACCTGTCGAGCGATGGCGAATACTGGGGCTTCGATATCGTTCGTGATTGGATAGCGTGGTGTAGCAGCAAGATTTCAACCTGCTACCCGAACTTCCATTTTCATTGGTCTGATCTCTTTAACGGAAAATATAATCCAAAAGGGAAGGTAAAGTCTTCAGAGTATAGATTTCCGTACGAGGATGAATACTTTCACTTCGTATTTGCGGCGTCTGTGTTTACACACATGCTACTGGAGGACATGAAAAACTACCTCACTGAAATCGCACGTGTTTTGAAACCAGAAGAAAGATGCTTAATGACTTTCTTTCTCCTGAACGAGGAGTCTAAACGGCTCATGGATTCAGGTTCTAGTGATTTGCAATTCACGGTTGACGTTGGGTCGTGTTTCACTGTGGATGGTGATGAGCCAGAATCGGCTATCGCCTACGATGAAGAATTGATTCTCAGCTTATTTGAAAGTAGCCGCTTGAGAATCCTTGAACCCATAAGGTATGGATCGTGGGCGGGACGAGGCCGATGCTTGAGCTATCAAGATATCGTGCTGGCGATCAAATACTAGGCTATTCAGCACAATTCGACTTATGAGAGAATGATCACACCAAGTGATACTTGAATGGTTGCGCCTGATCCGTCAGCTATAATCATAATATCCTACTCCATACTCTAACCCACGGATTATTAGATGAACGTGCATCCTTGGCGTGCTTGGATCGTGCAGTTGCATCCAGAAGGGTAGGACTTGGAATAAAAATGGATTTAAGCAGCCATTTACGCCGTCTTTCGAATCGAGTTCGATTCGGGGGGCCACAGCGAATGTACCGCAAACGTGCAGACCTGGCGGCTAGATTCATTCAGGGCTCTGGTATCGAGATCGGTGCCCTTCAAAATCCATTGACATTACCCACAAATGTCGACGTTCGCTATGTGGACCGTTCTGACACTTCTGATTTGCGGCGTCGATACCCCGAGCTACAGGGTCAGGAGATCGTTCATGTTGATATCGTTGATGATGCTGAAACCTTGAAGACGGTCCCTGACGCCTCGGTAGACTTCGTCGTATGCAATCACCTGCTCGAACACTGCCAGGATCCTCTCGGTGCCCTCAATAACTGGTTGCGAGTGCTCCGGAGTGGGGGGATTTTATTTCTCTCCGTACCGGACAAACGCTACACATTCGATCGTGAGCGACCGATTACGGATTTAAACCATGTCATCCGGGATTGGAACGAAGGACCCGCGTGGTCGCGCATGCAGCACTATGAAGAATGGGCGCGTTTCATCGATCGCGTTCCCGAAGCACATGTCGTGGGTA
>JABAOH010012901.1_pt1 | contig 13493 bp, 10 predicted proteins | sample 7062181 | NCBI WGS metagenome assembly JABAOH01 (sample SAMN14538630, study PRJNA623070) | marine sediment metagenome | biome: marine biome [ENVO:00000428]; feature: marine pelagic biome [ENVO:01000023]; material: deep marine sediment [ENVO:00002113]; isolation source: pool of 5 deep marine... | reverse complement strand
TGGCCGAGTACGCTAACATGATTCTGATTTCAGCGCTGGCGGCGATTATGTTTCTAGGCGGCTGGTGGGCGCCGTTAAACTTCGCACCATTTACCTGGATTCCGCCGCTTGGATGGTTGTTAATCAAGGTTTGTGGGCTGTTGTTTTTCTTTCTCTGGTTTCGGGCGACATTTCCTCGCTACCGTTATGACCAGATCATGCGCTTGGGCTGGAAGGTGTTTATTCCGGTCACGCTGGTATGGATTGCGCTTGTGGGACTCGCCTTGCAAACGCCGTTGGGATTTCTGTTTCACTAGGCGGGAGTGGACCGAGAGGACGCGACATGAACGCCATCAAACGTTATTTGCAGACTTTCTTGCTGCTTGAGCTCTGGCGCGGACTGATGGTCACCGGGCGTCACCTGTTTGCGCGCAAGATCACTGTGCAGTATCCCGAGGAGCGTGCTCCGCAATCGCCGCGGTTCCGCGGCCTGCACGCGCTGCGCCGCTACCCCAACGGCGAGGAACGCTGTATCGCCTGCAAGCTGTGCGAAGCCGTGTGCCCGGCCTTGGCCATCACGATCGAGTCGGAAGAGCGCGCCGACGGTACACGCCGCACGACGCGCTACGATATCGATCTCTTCAAGTGCATCTACTGCGGTTTCTGTGAGGAATCGTGTCCCGTCGATTCGATCGTGGAGACGCGCTTCTACGAGTTTCATTTTGAGAACCGCGGCGAGCACATCATTCACAAAGATGAGTTACTCGCCGTCGGCGACAGATTTGAAAAGCGCATCGCTGCCGATCGGGCGGCCGATGCGAGATACCGATAAAACAGTTACAAGATGCAAGTAGCAAGTTGCAAGAAAGAACGTAAGGCACCGCTTGCACGGTTTGCTTGTTTCTTGGAACTTGTAACTTGAAACTCGATTTATGACTTTCGAACAGCTGATATTCTATTTTCTCGCGGCCGTGCTGGTCGGGGCCGCGGTTATGGTGATTACCATCCGCAACCCCGTGAAAGCGGCCTTGTTCCTGGTGCTGTCGTTCTTCACAGCGGCGTGCCTGTGGGTATTGCTCGAGGCGGAATTTCTGGCCATCACGCTGGTGCTCGTGTACGTCGGCGCGGTGATGGTGCTTTTCCTATTTGTGGTCATGATGCTTGACGTCAATCTGGTCCGCTTGCGCGAAGGTTTTGCCGAATACTTGCCTATCGGTGGCATTGTCGCGGTGCTGCTGGTGCTCGAGATGGCAATCATTCTCAGCCCGCAACGCTTCGGCTTCAGCAGTTTTCCCGCACCGGTGCGCCAAGCGGCCGATTACAGCAACACGCGCGAGTTGGGGCGTGTACTGTATACGGTCTATGTTTATCCGTTTGAGATCGCTGCCGTGATTCTGCTGGTGGCGATCATAGCGGCAATCGCGCTTGCGCTGCGCCGGCGTAAGGATTCGCGGTACCAGGTGCCAAGTCAGCAGATCAGGGCACGGCGCAGTGATCGCCTGCAGCTGGTCAAAATGCCGACGGAGAAAAAGACTTGATTCTAGGGCTGAGCGCTGGCGACTTAGTCCTGGGCCCTAAGGCCGGGAAATCGATAACAGCAATATGGAACTAGGGATGGGCGGCTACCAATGATCCCGCTGTCACATTATCTGATTCTGGGCGCGATCTTGTTCGCGCTGAGCGTGGTGGGCATTTTCCTGAACCGCAAGAACGTGGTGATCCTGCTAATGGCTATCGAGTTGATGCTGCTTTCGGTCAATATCAACTTTCTCGCCTTTTCGCATTTTCTCGGCGATATCGCTGGTCAGGTGTTCGTATTCTTTATCCTGACGGTCGCGGCCGCTGAGGCCGCTATCGGTCTGGCTATCCTGGTTGTGCTGTTTCGCAACCGTCAGACCATCGATGTAGAAGATCTGGATATTCTCAAGGGTTAGCCGATGCTGGGCGTCGACATGAAAATCATTTACCTGGCGGTTCCGCTGGCGTGCCTGGCCGGCTCAATCATCGCGGGGGTCTTTGGTTGGAAGGTTGGCCGCCGCGGCGCCCATACCGCAGCAATCCTCGGCGTCGCCGTGTCATTCTTGCTTTCGCTGCTGGTGTTTCGCGACGTTGTCATCGACGGGCATTCCTTCAACGGCCGCGTCTATACCTGGGGTGTCAGTGGCGGGATACCGCTGGAGATCGGTTTCCTCATCGATCCGCTGGCGGCGGTGATGATGGTTGTCGTGACATTCGTATCTTTGATGGTGCATATCTATACCATCGGTTACATGCACGACGATCCTGGTTACAAGCGCTTCTTCAGCTATACGGCGCTGTTCACGTTCTTCATGCTTGTGCTGGTGATGTCCAACAACTTCCTGCAGTTGTTTTTCGGCTGGGAAGGCGTAGGGCTCGTTTCCTACCTGCTGATCGGTTTCTGGTTCAAGCGCGATTCCGCGATCTATGCCAATCTCAAGGCATTTCTCGTTAATCGTGTGGGCGATTTCGGTTTTCTCTTGGGCATCGCCGTCATTTACATGTACTTCCAGACACTCGATTACTCGGCCGTGTTCGCCATCGCGCCCCAGGTTGCTCATCTGAACGTACAGTGGCTGCCGGGCGTCGAGTGGAATTTGTTGACGGTTGTCTGCATCCTGCTGTTCATCGGGGCCATGGGCAAGTCGGCACAGGTGCCTTTGCATGTGTGGCTGCCCGATTCGATGGAAGGTCCGACCCCAATATCGGCACTGATCCACGCCGCCACCATGGTCACGGCGGGCGTATTTATGGTGGCGCGCATGTCACCGCTGTACGAGCTTTCAACCACTGCGTTGAGCGTTGTGCTGGTCATCGGCACGCTAACGGCGTTTTTCCTTGGTCTCGTGGCGGTCGTGCAGAATGACATCAAGCGTGTCGTGGCCTACTCGACCATTTCCCAGCTCGGTTACATGATGGTCGCCAATGCCGTGTCGGCCTATGCTGCAGGGATATTTCACCTCACGACGCATGCCTTCTTCAAGGCATTGCTGTTTCTCGGAGCCGGTTCGGTCATCATCGCTCTGCACCACGAGCAAGACATGCGCGCGATGGGGGGCTTGCGCAAGTACATGCCCGTGACCTACTGGACGACGCTGGTCGGGGCGCTGGCACTTTGTGGGATACCGCCGTTTGCCGGTTTCTTTTCCAAGGACTCGATCATCGAGGCGGTGCATCACTCACAAATACCGGGCAGCGGCTTTGCTTATATTGCCGTGATGATGGGCGTTTTCGTCACCGCGTTTTACACATTCCGGATGATATTTATGACTTTTCATGGCAGGCCGCGAATGGATGAACACGCGTTGCACCATGTTCGTGAGTCGCCGTTTGTCGTGACCTTTCCGCTGGTGATGTTAGCGATTCCGTCGGTTCTAGCCGGGGCGGTGCTGATAGAGCCGATGCTGTTCGGCAATTTGTTCGGCGAGTCGGTCTTCGTAGCGCCTGTACATGACGTGCTTGCCGAGATGGGGCGCGGTTATCACGGGCTAGGCCCTTTCATTACGCATGGGCTCGAGTCCTTGCCTTTCGTGCTCGCGGTGCTCGGGATTATCGGTGCGTGGTTGCTGTATGTGCGTTATCCCTATCTGCCGGACCTCATAAGCCAGCGAGTGCGTTTCCTGTATACCCTGCTCGTGCGCAAGTACTTCTTTGATGAAGTCAATGAAGTCGTTTTCGCCGCTGGCGCGAGGCGGATCGGCGATTGGTTTTGGAAGATCGGTGATCTGCGACTGATCGATGGGCTCGTAGTCAACGGGTCTGCGCGTTTAATCGGCTGGGTTGCATCGGTCGTTCGCTATGTACAAACCGGGTATGTCTATCATTACGCTTTCGCGATGATTCTCGGCTTGTTTTTCTTGATTACATTCTTTCTGCACCGCTAGGTCATGTTTTCAGAATACGCGCTCAGCATAGCGATCTGGTTGCCGATCTTCGGGGGGGTCATCGTGGCCGCGACTGGCGGCGACAACAATGCGGCGCTCGCACGCCGCTTGAGTCTAGGGTTCGCGTTGGCCACGTTCATCGCCACCGTACCGCTCTATACCGGCTTCGATACGAGTACGGCCGCGATGCAGTTCAGTGAGGACCGGCTTTGGATCGGCGCCTTCAATATCCGGTACCACTTGGGAATCGACGGTATCTCGCTGCTACTCATCCTGTTGACGAGTTTCAGCACGGTGATCGTCGTCATCGCCGGCTGGCAGGTGATTCAGAATAAGGTTGGCCAGTACATGGCGGCCTTCTTGATTATGGAAGGACTGATCATCGGCGTGTTTTCGGCGCTAGACGCGATCTTGTTTTACGTGTTTTGGGAGGCCATGCTCATTCCGATGTTTGTCATCATCGGTCTGTGGGGCGGGCCGGATCGTGTTTACGCAACCATCAAGTTCTTCTTGTACACCTTTCTCGGCTCGGTACTGATGCTGGTAGCTTTTATCTATCTGTACTATCAGACCGACGGTTCGTTCGAAATTCTGCGCTTCCATGAGCAGCGACTCGATCTGACCGAGCAGACGCTGATCTTTTTTGCTCTCTTTGCGGCCTTTGCAGTCAAGGTGCCGATGTGGCCGGTGCATACCTGGCTGCCTGATGCGCACACCGAGGCGCCGACCGGCGGCTCTGTGATTCTGGCGGCGATACTGTTGAAAATGGGCGCCTACGGTTTTGTGCGCTTGAGCCTGCCCATTTTGCCCGACGCGAGTCATGAGCTTGCCTGGTTCATGGTTACGCTGTCGCTGATCGCGGTCGTGTACATCGGTCTTGTGACGTTGATGCAAAGTGACATGAAGCGCTTGATCGCGTATTCGTCGATTGCTCACATGGGATTCGTGACGCTCGGTTTCTTTATCTTCAATGCCCAGGGTTTGGAGGGTGGACTGGTGCAAATGATCTCGCACGGTTTCATCTCTGGGGCGCTGTTTTTATGCGTGGGCGTGCTTTACGACCGCTTGCACTCTCGGGACATCAAGGACTATGGCGGCGTGGCCAATCGCATGCCGATCTTCGCCTCTTTCATGATGCTGTTTGCACTGGCTAACACTGGGCTACCTGGGACGTCCGGATTTGTCGGCGAGCTACTGGTGGTGCTCGGCTCATACCAGGTGAATGTGTGGTACGCGGTGTTGGCAGCCAGCACCATGGTGTGGAGCGCGGCCTACACGCTTTGGATGTACAAGCGCGTGTTATTCGGGGAGGTTGCCAGCGAGAAGGTTGCAGCGCTCAATGATGTGACACCGCGCGAGATCCTTTTTCTCGCCATGCTCGGGTTTGCTGTGTTGGCAATGGGTCTTTGGCCCGCGCCGTTTCTCGACGTGATGCATGCTTCGGTCGAACGCTTGCTCGAGCAGGTTGCCGTCTCAAAACTTTGACAACACCCAACGCAGAGGCGTGAAGACGCAAAGATTCTAAAAGTGAGTATGTCGATTCCTACGAGAGTATCGTGTTTAACTTTGCGTGTTCGCGTTGAGTAGTTAACGCTATGTCCTATCCAGTGCCGAACATGCTGCCCGCCTTACCCGAGATCTGGGTGCTCGCCATGGCCTGCGTCATCCTGGTGGTCGATCTCTATGCGAAGCCCCACCGCATGATCGCGTACTGGCTGTGCCAGGGCACATTGATTGGGGCAGCGTTAATGACGATCGTCCGCCTGTCAATGGTGCCCGAATTCACCTTCAACAACATGTTCGTGCACGATTCGCTGTCGGATCTGCTGAAGTTGGCTTTTTACTTGATCATCTTCTTCGTTTTTACGTATTCCCGTGAATACATCCGCGAGCGTGACATGTATCGCGGCGAATACTTTGTTTTGGGCCTGTTCGCGCTAGTCGGGATGATGGTCATGGCCTCGGCGAGCCATCTGTTGACGCTGTATTTGGGGCTCGAGCTACTAGCGTTGAGTCTCTATGCGATGGTGGCGTTTCAACGGGATTCGTCGCAGGCCACTGAAGCAGCCATGAAGTACTTTGTGCTTGGCGCAGTTTCGTCGGGGATGCTGTTGTACGGCCTGTCCATGTTGTACGGGATGACCGGCAGTCTCGAGATTGCGTTGGTGAAAGAAGCGGTCGCGCGTGCCGGTAGCGAGAATATCGTATTAATCTTCAGTCTCGTATTCATCATTGTTGCGATCGCCTTCAAGATCGGTGCCGTGCCGTTTCATATGTGGGTGCCGGATGTGTACCACGGCGCGCCGACATCGGTCACGCTGTTTATTGGTACGGCGCCGAAGATCGCCGGCTTTGCGCTGGTAATGCGATTGCTTGTAGGCGGTCTCGAGGACCTCGCTGTGTCGTGGCGGGATATGCTGATGATCCTGGCTGTGCTGTCGATGGGACTCGGCAACATCGTGGCGATAGCGCAATCCAACATCAAGCGCATGTTGGCCTACTCGTCCATCTCACACATGGGTTTCTTTCTGCTTGGTGTAATCAATGCTACCCCGAATGGTTACAGCTCGGCGCTATTCTACGTGATGGTTTATGCCGTCATGAGCGCAGGCACATTCGGCATGATAATCTTGTTATCACGTGCCGGGTTCGAAGCTGAACAGCTCACCGACTTCCGGGGCTTGAATCAGCGCAGCCCCTGGTATGCATTTGTCATGCTGTTGCTCATGTTTTCCATGGCCGGCGTGCCACCGACGGTCGGTTTCTATGCCAAGCTGCTGGTGATCCAGTCGGTGATCGAAGTGGGCTTGATTTGGCTGGCGGTGGCGGCCGTTATTCTGGCGGTCATTGGGGCCTACTACTACCTGCGTGTCGTCAGGCTCATGTATTTCGAGGACGCCGCAGATGTCGCACCCATTGTGGCCAGCAAGGACATGCGCATCTTGATCGGGGTGAACGGGCTCGCGCTGCTGCTGGTCATGCCTTGGGTGGGTGTGATTATCGATCTGTGCACGAAAGCGATCCAGGGCATCTCGTAGCCACCATCGGCGGGTGCGATAGCGTTGTTTGCCGATCTGTTCCTGGGACCACGCTATGTGCTTCGGGGGTTTCGGCTGATCGCGCGCCCGGGCCTGCGGCGCTTTTTTCTTATCCCGTTGTGCATCAATATTGCTGTTTTTGTCGTGCTCATCTGGCTGGCCCTGGCGCATTACGCGACGTTGATCCAGTGGCTCCTTCCCGTCGACGATGGCTGGTGGGCGCTGATGGCGCGCCAATTTCTATGGTTGCTGTTCGCGGTGACTGCTGCAATCGTGATGTTCTTCGGCTTCTCCCTGGTGGCGAATTTGATCGCCGCACCGTTTAACGGCCGCTTGGCGGAGCGCGTAGAGCAGATGCTCGGCAGCGTAGGGGCTCGACATGATGTCATGCGAGCGAGCACGGCGAGCGGTGCCTGGGCGTCGTTTGTGAACGAGCTGCGAAAGTTGATCTATTTCCTTGCCGTGCTAGTTATCATGCTGATATTGACACTCATACCCGTGGTCAACCTGGCAGCACCGTTCATGTGGTTCGTTGTCGGCTGCTGGATGCTGGCGCTCGAATACCTCGCCTACCCGATGGAGAATCACGCGATGTCCTTCGTACAGGTGCGGCGCGCGGCCCGTGCACAGCGGGCGTTAACCTTGAGTTTCGGCGCGGCCGTGATGGCGGCGACACTCGTGCCGGGGATAAACTTCGCGGTCATGCCGGCGTCGGTCGCGGGCGCCACGGCTATGTGGCTCGAAAGAGGAGGGCAGCGTGGCCTGCAACGTTAGAAACGGCGGCGCACGCAGGCGGGTTGCTATGCTGTCTGAGCCGCACGGGTTTGTTGCGGCGCAGATCCTGGAGGCAGGGAAAGCGGCCTGGACGGTCAAGGCCGTGCGGAGCCAGGCTAAAAGCTCAGCGCGCGCCGCCGCAACGCGGCCGCGTGGGCGGTCGCAAGCTTGATCGTGTCTCGCAAACGCAGTTAGATCCCGTACCTGTGGCGCAGATCAGCAGAAAGGACGAAGCGGAGCGGCGAATTCGGGCGGCCGTGCGCACTGTCATGAGCCCGGGTGTCTGGTTGGCGATTGGGGTGCAATTGCCCACAGGCATGTTGCTCTACTGGGTTATCGGGATGCTGCTAGCGGAAGAGCCCCAGCAGGGACAGGTACGCGCGTTTACGCTGCTGTTGGCGCTGTTGTTTCTCGCTTACCTGTACTTGATGAGCGGCGCCTCGCGTTCCTTTGCTCTCGGTGCGGCCACGGTATCGGTGCAGGAGGCGGCACGGCGTGGCAGAGAGGTGTTCAATGCATTTCTCTGGTTCGCCATAAAGGTCTTCTTGCTTGGTATGGTGAGCTCGTCGGTATTGCTGTACGTGCTCGGCAGTGTCGTGCGGTTGGCCGGTGTGACTAGTCAAGGCGAGGCACAGGCTCTGCTGGTGTCTGTGATCAAGGGGATAGCGTTGATCACGCCGTTTGCGTTGGTGTACTGGTTGCCGGTCATATTCGTACGCAATGACTTTCGCGTCATCCCGACGGTCGGCTGGGCATTGAAAATCATCGGGCATCAGCTATTCCGGTCAGGTTTTCTGGCTTTTCTCGTTTTCACACCACTGCTGGTGCTGTGGCTCATGCCCTCGGGTACGCCTTTTATCCTCATATTGATGGTCACGCTACTCGGTCAGCTTATGGCGTGGACGGCCTACGTATACTGCGTCGAGAACTTGGCCAAGAATCCACGCTGGCTGACGCCGTGACACGGCCTGTCGCTGGCGTCATCGCTCACCCTGTCGCTTGAGGTGGCAGCCCACATTTTCCCCCTCGATTTTGCCGCATCCTTGAAATTGCACTGCCGGCTGGTAGACTTTGCGGTTCACTGCGGGGTGGAGCAGTCTGGCAGCTCGTCGGGCTCATAACCCGAAGGTCGTAGGTTCAAATCCTACCCCCGCTACCAAATTTGGCCGGGCTGCCGAGAGGCGGCCGCGTCGTGGAAGGCCGGTTTGCCACCGGCCTTTTCCTTGCCCGCGGCAATGGCGCGCTGGCAAGTCGTCTCAGGGCAGCACGCAGGCAAAGGCGAAAGCGTCCGCTGCAGCCGGTTTAGCGTGCGCGTGGCCCTGGGGCGCGCCTTTCCGAGACCGACTCGAAGCAGCGGGGACCTTTTCGGCCCGCGCGGGGACGCGCCAGCGTATGCATCTGGGCCTCACGGGGGACCGGACATTGAGTTTTGGCACAGGATGCTTATAATTTGCCCCGTTTGGGTGGCGGAGCGGAGTAAGAAAAAGTGGGCGCAGGCCCACTTTTGCGTTTTTGGGTGCCGGCGAGATGGTGAACGCGGAGCTGAGCAGACTGCTGGAGCCGGGTGTGCGGGCCCTCGGCTTCGAGCTTGTGGACGTCGAGCTGAGCGGCCGGGGGCGCCGTGCCGTGCTGCGGGTCTATATCGATGGCCCCGAGGGGGTCACGGTGGACGACTGCGCGGACGTCAGCCGGCAGTTGAGCGGCATCTTGGATGTCGAGGATCCGATTCCGGAGCGTTATGTGCTCGAGGTGTCCTCGCCCGGCTTGGATCGGCCCCTTGCCAAGCGCGAGGATTTCGAGCGTTTTGTCGGAGAGCAGGTGAAGGTGCGTACCCGCCGGCCGCTCGACGGACAGCGGAACTTCAAGGGCCGCCTGGTTGGGGTGGAAGCGGAAAACGTTGTTCTAGAACTCGGCGAGAAAACGGTGAGTCTGGGCTTCGATAGCATTGAGAAGGCGAGACTAATCCCGCGGCTGTAGCGAGACGATTGCTTATGGGCAGCGAAGTATTGATGATGGTAGATGCACTGTCGCGCGAGAAGGGCGTCGACAAGCATGTGATCTTCCAGGCGCTCGAGGCGGCGCTGGCAACGGCCACGCGCAAGCGCCACAAAGGGGATATCGACGCGCGCGTTTCGATTCATCGTGACACGGGCGAGTACGATACATTTCGGCGTTGGGAGATACTGGAGGACGATGCCGAGATCGAATTTCCCGATCGCCAGCTACACCTGAGCGAGGCCTCGCAGCGCGATCCCGAAGCGCAGGTCGGTGGCTTCGTCGAGGAGCCATTGGAGCCGGTTGATTTCGGGCGCATTGCCGCACAGGCGGCCAAGCAGGTTATCCTGCAGAAGGTGCGCGAGGCTGAACGTGAGCAAGTCGTGCGCCTGTATCAGGAACGCAAGGGCCAGATGGTGACTGGCGTGGTCAAGCGCATGGAGCGCGGCGATTGCATTGTCGATCTCGGCGATGCTGAGGCACTGTTGGCGAAAAACAAGATGATACCGCGTGAGGGTCTGCGTCCAGGGGATCGCATCCGGGCCTATCTGGAGGATGTCCAGTCTGTGCCGCGCGGCCCGCAGCTTTTCTTGAGCCGGATCGCACCGCAGTTGTTGGTCGAGCTGTTCAAGCTGGAAGTGCCTGAGGCGGGTGAAGGCCTGATCGACATCCACGCCGCGGCCCGGGATGCGGGCTTGCGGGCCAAGATCGCGGTAAGCACCAATGACCCGCGGATCGATCCGATCGGCGCCTGCGTGGGTATGCGCGGATCACGGGTGCAGAGCGTGTCAAACGAGCTCGCCGGCGAGCGTGTCGACATTATTCACTGGTCCGAAGATCCAGCGCAGTTTGTGATCAACGCACTGGCACCGGCGGAAGTGAATTCCATACTTGTCGACGAGGAAGTCCACAGCATGGATGTCATGGTCGATGAGATGCAGCTGTCACAAGCGATCGGCCGTGGTGGCCAGAATGTGCGCCTGGCAGCCGAGCTCACTGGCTGGGAGCTCAACATCATGACTGAAGAGGCTGCGACTGAAAAAAGCACCTCCGAGGCCGAAGGTATTGTCAAAGTATTCATGGAACAGTTAGATGTTGATGAGGAAGTCGCGAGTATTCTAGTGCAAGAGGGTTTTACAAATCTCGAAGAAGTGGCTTACGTGCCCAAGCAGGAATTGCTGACGGTCGAAGGGTTTGACGAGGCGCTTGTCGATGAGCTGCGTAGGCGCGCACGTGACGCCTTGCTGACCACGGCAATTGCCGAGGAGGAAAAGATCAGTATGGCGGAACCGGCGAGCGATTTGTTGGAAATGGAAGGGATGGATGAGCACACTGCTCATCTCTTGGCGAGTCACGGTATCAAGACGCGCGAGGACCTCGCGGAGCAGTCCGTGGATGAGCTGATGGAAATCGAAGGCATCGAGGACGAAGAGCGGGTCAAGGAGCTCATCATGACTGCACGGGCGCCGTGGTTTAGCGAACAACAGGGTGAGAGCGCCTAACAGCTTATGACAGCAACGACAGTCAAGGCCTTTGCTGAGCGCATCGGCGTTCCCTCAGAGAAGTTGCTCCGGCAGCTCAACGCTGCCGGCATCGACGGCAAACAGGCCGGCGACTCGCTGAGCGAGGAAGAGAAAGTGCTGCTGCTCAGCTTCTTGCGCGGTGGCGAGCAGGAGGCGGCGGCGCGCAAGCGCATCACGGTAAAGCGTAAATCGACGAGTCAGATTACACAGAGCACGCGCGCAGGCGGCACCCGTACCGTGCAGGTGGAGGTGCGAAAAAGGCGTACTTTCGTCAAGCGGGCTGAAATCGCCAAGTTGGTGATTCCGCCCGAGCCCGGTGTTGAGGCTGAAACGCTGCCCGAGGGCGCAGCGCCTCCGCTTGAGGGCGAGCCGGTCGCGGAAGTCACACCCCCCGTTCCCACGGCAGAAACGGAGGTCGCGCCGACAGAGGCGCCAACGCCGGAGCCCGAGGTGGCTGAGCCTGCGGTTGCAGCGGCGCCGCCCGCCGCACCAATCGGCGAGGCCGTGACACCGCCGGCGAAGGAACGCAAAGGCCCGGTCGCGAAGGAAAGGGAGAAACGGGAAAAGCGACGTCGAGACGAAGCCCCCGAGCGTGCCGAGCTGCATGTCGCGGAGGCGAGAAAAGCACGCCGCAAACCCAGGGCGGCCGCCAAAAAAGCGGTGGTCACCAGTATGTCGGGTCAGCATGCCTTCGAGAAACCCACCCAGCCGATCGTGCGTGACGTCGTAATACCGGAAACGATCACTGTCGGTGAGCTCGCGCAGAAAATGTCGGTGAAGGCTGCAGAAGTGATTAGGGCGCTCATGAAACTCGGTACCATGGTGACCATCAACCAGGTGTTGGATCGGGAGACCGCGACCATCGTGGTCGAAGAGATGGGGCATGCGGTCAAGGAGGCGAGGCCGACGAGCCCGGAAGCATTGCTGCAGCACGAGGTCGAAGTCGCCGGCGAGATGGAGCCACGACCGCCGGTCGTCACTGTCATGGGCCACGTAGACCACGGCAAGACCTCGCTGTTGGATCACATCCGCCAGACCCGCGTTGCCAGCGGCGAGGCGGGCGGGATCACCCAGCATATTGGTGCTTACCACGTCGAAACACCCAGAGGGGTCGTGACTTTTCTCGACACCCCAGGCCATGAGGCGTTTACGGCCATGCGTGCGCGTGGTGCCAAGGCTACGGATCTGGTCATCCTAGTGGTCGCGGCGGACGATGGCGTTAAGCCGCAGACTGTCGAGGCGATTCATCACGCGCGCAATGCCGGCGTGCCGATTGTCGTAGCCATCAACAAGATTGATAAACCCGATGCTGACAGCGATCGCGTGCGACAGGAGCTGACCAAGCATCAGGTCATTCCCGAGGCGTGGGGCGGAGAAGACTTGTTTGTAAACGTGTCAGCCAAGACCGGTGAAGGCATCGATGAGCTGCTCGAAGCGGTCCTCCTGCAGGCCGAGGTGCTCGAGCTTAAAGCGGTGAAGAAGGGGCCGGCCAGCGGAATCGTGGTTGAGGCGCGTCTCGACAAGGGGCGCGGGCCGGTGGCCACGCTGCTAGTGCAGCGCGGCACGTTGCACAAAGGCGACATCGTCTTGGCAGGCGGCGAGTATGGACGCGTGCGCGCGATGCGCGACGAGAGCGGCCGCGGCATAAAAGAGGCCGGGCCGTCAATTCCCGTTGAGATTCAAGGCCTGTCCGGTGTGCCCAGCGCCGGTGACGATGTGGTGGCGGTGGAGAGTGAACGCAAAGCGCGTGAGATCGCACTATATCGGCAGGGCAAGTTCAAGGACACCAAGCTTGCGCGGCAGCGCTCGACGAAGTTGGCCGACGTATTCGAGCAGATGCAGGAGGGAGAGTCCAAGACGCTCAACCTCTTGATCAAGGCGGATGTGCAGGGCTCGGTTGAGGCGCTTGCGGACACACTCGAGAAACTCTCTAGTGACGAAGTCAAGGTGAAGGTGATCCACGGCATGGTCGGCGGCATCAGCGAATCGGATGTCAACCTCGCCATGGCATCGGAGGCGATCATCATCGGGTTCAATGTGCGCGCCGACAGCGCGGCCCGGCACTTAATCGAGAGCGAAGGCGTGGATGTACATTATTACAACGTCATTTACGACGCCGTCGATGAGGTCAAGAACGCAATCAGCGGCCTGTTGAAACCGCAGGTCAAAGAGCGCACAGTCGGGCTGGCGGAAGTGCGCGAGGTATTCCGCGCCCGCAAGTATGGTGCCATCGCGGGCTGTTTCGTTGCAGAGGGCATGGTGCGTCGCGGCCTGCCACTGCG